>Ga0163153_10005979_pt1 | contig 14009 bp, 9 predicted proteins | sample OliLakLV19MP6IB1_FD_148629 | JGI IMG/M metagenome (GOLD analysis project Ga0163153, IMG submission 148629) | Freshwater microbial mat bacterial communities from Lake Vanda, McMurdo Dry Valleys, Antarctica - Oligotrophic Lake LV.19.MP6.IB-1 | ecosystem: Environmental > Aquatic > Freshwater > Lake... | reverse complement strand
CGCAGCCCGAACGATTAAGGAGCCTAAAACACGTTGGATCATTTTGCAAATTAGAAGTTGAAGTTCTAATTTGCAAAATTATAAATATTTTTACAGTATTCAATTTTCTTGTTTAATAAAAAAAAACCGCAGATCTATAAGCCGGATTCTGTGCTTTGCTTGCGCAAAGCCTCTGTCATTTATCTGGTCCCGTACGAGACGGGATCTGCGCTGCCTACCCCCCTTGCTTCCGACTCGTCCGGAGACGAGCCGAAACTGCGCGAGCCGCGCATTAACAAGGTGTACATGGCATTTCAACCCGCAAGGTTTATCCCCCGTTGCAGTTACCTGCAGCGGTCGTGCGCTCTTACCACACGTTTTCACCCTTACCTTGTCCTGGAAAACCGGAGCAAGGCGGTAATTTTCTGTGACACTTTCTATGCCCTTCCCTTCGGAAGAACTCCGCCGGTTAGACGGTGCGGTGCTCTGTGTTGTCCGGACTTTCCTCCCCGAAAGGCGACAGAGCGATCTGCGGTTGTTTTTTTAGAAGTGAGAAGTGAGAAGTGAGAAGTGAGAGACGTAGCGTACATCACTTCTCACTTCTCACTTCTCATTTCTCACTTCTCACTTCTCACATCTCACTTCTAAAAAATTCAGTATTGGCTTAAACTTTGTTTGGATACTTTTGCACGACCAATTGGCCGATACATACTATCAGAAACTTTTTGACTCTACCCCGAGGAACCATTTTATGATCCCGACATGATAAAGCGTTTGCTTCTCTATATTGTTGTGATGTTGATCCTGCTGGCCCTTGCATTTAGCGCCGGGCAGTGGGACAAAGATACAACGCTCCTTCAACAGCATTCCGAAGAAATATCGGTGTGGCTCACTGGTCAGGAATCGGAGGGTCTGGTGTGGGGCCGGGCCAATGCTGCGAAAGCAGGCGCCTGGCAAGGCCAGTCAGATAAAGCCTACACGGTTTTATTGCACCGGCAGGACTCTGTGATATTCTGGTCGAACACGAAAGTGATACCGGTTGGCACGGAACTCCGCAACATTGCCCGAAGCCCTGGAAGATCGCTTTTGAAACTTCCACTGGGCTGGTTTTTATGCCACAGCGAACCCAGCGGCGCTTATACGCTTACGGTGCTCGTTCCGATTCGTTATTCGCTGGATTTCAATGCTTTAGATCAGGAAAATGTTTTTACAGCGGGTAAAAATATTGATGAAAATATAGCCATAACGACGCTTGTAAGCGATTATCCGATCATCATCGACGGGAAGCCATTGGCCTGGTTGAATGCAGAAAAACAGGTGCAATCGGGTTGGTTGCAATGGTTGCAGTTGACGGCCTGGCTGTTGTTCTTCATGCTCTTTTTCAGCCTGTTGAACCACGCAGCGCGCTGGTTGAATACCCGCACAGGGCCTTTGGCCGGAACGGCGCTGCTATTGGTAAGCGTTGCGGTTTTATTGTGGTTGAATATTGCCACAGGTTTTACCCAACAACAATTCAGCGCTTTGCCGCTCTTCGCTCCGTCCTTTGAAAATGCGTCGCTTATTGGCAAATCCGTGGGCGACTGGCTCATTCATGCGCTGCTGTTGTTGTACGTCATGATATTTTTTCACCGCCGTTTCGGCGTTGTGGAAACGGCAGAAGTGACCGGAACGCCGAATGCCGAAACGGTGCAAATACCTGCGCCGGCACAGGAGAAATCGGCAATCAAATCCGTACTGGCCTCTTTTTGTTACCTGATGGCCATGCTAAGCATCCCATTTAGCGTACAAATCATGCGCGAATTGGTCTTGCACAGCCGCATCGGTTTCGATTTTGACAATATTTTGAACCTGGGTAGCCTGGGTTTGCTGGCACTGACCGGTATCATTGTATTGATGGTCGGACTTTTCCTGTTTAGCCACCGGATGCTGCTCACTATACAGCAATTGAACATGCCACTTGGGCAGCGGATCGTCGCTTTGGTTACAGCGGCGGCGGTTGTGACGGCATTGTCTGTTCTAATGGGTGTCGATCCTGTGTTCGTAGCCATTTTCGCGTTGTTGTATGCAGCGCTGCTCGATGCTTTTGTGCATTGGAAAGCCGCCGGATTCGGCTGGCTGGTTTGCTGGTTGCTGGTTTTTTCATTTTTTGCCTCGACGCAACTGTACCAGAACAGCGCGGTGAAAGACAAGTCATTGCGCATGAATTATGCGGAAGCGCTGGCCACCGACCGCGATACAGTGATTGCGGAAAAATTGCTGCCGGGCGCCTGGACTGCCCTGCAAAATGATTCGCAGCAAATTGGATTGTTGCTGAAACCCTGGCCATTCAAGGCCGATGTGCGCACGTTTCGCACCCGTTTCAACGAACTTACTTTCCACGAAAACTATCTTTTCCAGCATTACCGCCTCAATGTTTTTGCTTTTGACCGGGACAATCAGCCCCTGCTCATCGATCAGTCGCTGGGCTACGAACAGGTGGTGCTGCAAAACTGGAATACGGGTGCCCCGCTTTCCGGTCAGCCCAATATCCGCTACGGCGCGGATGCGGAAGGGAAGATGCGCTACATGCTGCAATTAAGCGCCAACCGCATGGGCGATCCCGCCCAGGTGACGCGCATTTTTGTTTTTTTCGACCATGAATATCCTGCGCCGACACGGGTGTATGCGCAGATATTTTACCATACGCCGTATAAAAACCTGAACTGGTTGCCGCGTTACGAATTTGCGGTGCAAAAAAACGGTCGCCTGCTGGTCGAACAAGGACTGAACAATACAGCCATCCTGGCAACACCCTTAGACAATGGCAGCAGTACGGAAATAGAATCCTCCTCCCGAATGGATGCCATAGCCAAAAGTGCTGATGGGCAAACCGTGGCTTCCGTGGGCCGGAGCCTGGGCGGGTGGTACAAACAGATTTACCTGTTTTCCATCATTTTTACCCTGGCCTCCATGTTTATGCTGGCACTGGCACTCGCAAACTCTGTTTTCGGCTTTTTACCGGAAGAGTACGATTTTCGACTGAGCGCCAGAGGCTCGCTGGCTCGCCGGATTCACCTGTGGTATGTGGCCCTGCTCGCGGTGGCTTTCTTAGTGACCGGATACCTGACGTACTGGCATTTTACGGAAACGGCCCGCGACAATGAGCGCAGCGACCTCGATTACCGCGCAGAAGCCCTGCTCAATCACCTGAAAAACCAGATGCTCAATGCATCCGTTTCGCAAGACAGCCTGCGTCGCGATTTGCCGCGCTACCTGCGCGCCATCTCTTCCAGTATGAGTATGGATGCCAACCTGTACGACCCGGATGGAAAACTGCTTTTTACCACGCAGGAAGACCTGGCAGCACTGGGTATTTTACCCTCCAAAATGAATCCCGAAGCCTGGAATACCTTAAAACATAACAGGCAGCCGGAACAGGTGGAAAGCGAACAGGTAGCCGGTTTTGAATACTATGCCAAATACTTGCCCTTGTACGGCAATCAACAAAAACTGCTGGGATTCCTCGGCGTACCCTACCAACTCAGCAATCGGAAAGCCGGCGCCGATGTGTCCGATTTCCTCGGGATGCTGGCGAGTTTGTACGTGTTTTTGCTGCTGATCGCTTTTGCCGTCACCCTGCTGCTGGCGCGTTCCATCGTCCGGCCTATCAGTATGCTGTCTGAAAAAGTACGCGCCGTGCAATTGGCTGACAAAAACCAGCCCTTGGTGTACGACGGAGATGCGCAGGACGAAATCAGCGAACTTATCGGGCAGTACAACCGGATGGTGGACAAATTAGAAGACTCGAAAATACAATTGGTGCGGCTCGAAAGAGAAGGCGCCTGGCGTGAAATGGCCCGTCAGGTAGCCCACGATATTAAAAACCCGCTGACGACGATGAAACTTTCCATGCAGCAATTAGAACGGGTATCCAACAACCCCGAACAAGCCGCTGCGTATCTCCGCAAAGCGATCACGCGCCTGATCGAACAGATCGATTCGCTGGCCCAAATTGCTTCGGAGTTCTCCATGTTCGCCAACCTCGACATCAAAGTGATGCACGATGTGGTCATCAATGAAGTGGTAGAAAGTGTACACGACTTGTTCAGCGAACAAAAAAATGTAGACCTCTCGCTCTCCTTACCCAAACAACGCTTCCATATTCTGGGTGATAAAAACCACCTGATCCGCGTGTTTAATAACTTAGTTATCAACGCTATACAGGCCATTCCTTCCGATCGTCGCGGACATATTCACGTTTCCCTGGAACGACAGGGCGATAAGGCGGTCATTCAAATCAGCGACAACGGCGGCGGTATCCCGACGGAAATAGGCGACCGGGTATTTGAACCCAATTTTACCACCAAAACCTCCGGCAGCGGCCTCGGCCTGGCGATTTGTAAAAAAATCATCGAAGCCCATGAAGGCGATATTCGTTTTGAAACCCGGGAAAATGAAGGAACGGATTTCTTTGTGGAAATGCCGCTGATGGTGGTGGAGTAACAATTTTCAATAATTTTTGAAAATTGTGAACAAATAACCGCTCCCGCTCGTTTTCCAATCATAAAACAACGAGCCATGTTCCTTTTCCCACCTACGCCCGCCCACATTCAACAACATATCGAACAGCAGCGAACCTTGCCGCACAGTTACCCGGAAGTTGGCCATACCCGTCGCTCAGAAAGTGTTTCTGGTTACGACAATGATTTGAATTCCATAGAGTTAGGCAGTGGAGATGCGGCGTGGGAGGCTGCGAAAGAGGCTATCCGGCAATGGCGCATGTTTCCCGCTCCCTGGACGTTTATCACACCTGCCGATGCGCCGATTTTGACTGGAACGGTGGTGGCGATGTCGGCCCGCGTCATGGGCTTTTGGTGGCTGAATGCCTGCAGAATTGTTTATGAAATCAAGGAAACCGACCGTTTCGGCTTTGCTTACGGCACCTTGCCGGGGCACGTGGAGTGCGGGGAAGAGATATTTATGGTGGAGCGCTCCGCCGACGGTACGGTGCGCTACGTCCTCAAGGCATTTTCAAAGCCGAGGGACCTGCTGGCGCGCCTGGCTTACCCGGTAGCGCGGGCCTATCAGCGGAAGTTTGTCCGGGATTCCAAAGCTGCCATGTTTCAGTTTGTTCAACAGCGCATGGCATGAAAACGATACTACCGATAATCGCCTGGCTTCTTTGGCTGATCGCAGCCGGCCCTGCATTTCTGCAAAGCAATTGGGAAATCGCGCTGTTGCTGTTTGCGGCATGGGTGCTGGTTCCGCCGGGTTTGTCCTTGCTTCGTTTGCCGGTTCCGCCGCTGTATTGGCTGACGGTATTTGCTTTGAGCATGGCCTATTACCTCACGGATGCGCCTGCTTCCTGGCGCGGGCTGTTGGCGCTGCCTTACGTTGGCCTGTCTGCCTGGATTTTCATACGGGAACTGACACAATTATTCACCCTGCCAAAAATACAACTCCCTGATATTGTTCGGGTTGCGGCGATTGGATACTGGTCGACGGGATCGGTATGGGCGCTGTGTTTCCTGACGGGTTATCGCCCGCTGGATTTCGATTTGGTCATTGTATCGCTGACTGCGGCGCATTTTCATGTAGCCGGTTTTGTGCTGGCGGTAGTAGCGTACCGGATGCTTTTGGCGGCGCCAGGCGGGGTAACGCGGATTTCCGCTTGGGGTGTTCTGGCGGGTATGCCCTCGGTGGCGGCAGGAATCACGCTCACAAAATTGGGTTATGCTCCTGCTTTTGAGTGGGTGGCAGCGCTGCTGTTTGTGCTGTTTGCGGCAATCATAGTGGCCTGGCACGTATCTAAATGGCCGGATAAAAATTACAGCCTTGCGGCGCGGCGCTACTGGTTGGGCGGCGCCCTTTGCCTGCTGGCCGGCATTGGGCTGGCTTCACTATATGCGCTGCGTTTTGTGTATCCGGTGGAATGGGTTCACATTCCGAATATGAAAATCTGGCACGGTACGCTGAATACCCTGGGATTTGCGTGGCTGACTTTGCGCGGCTGGCAATTCGTTATTGGTTATTAGTTATTGGTTATTGGTGTGGTAACGCTTGGCTTAAGTATTTGGTTAAACCAAGCGTTACCACACCAATAACCAATAACTGATAACCAATAACTGATAACCAATAACTACTTACAGACGCACTAATTTACCCTGAAACACCTGCGCGCCTGCGCGAACCTGCCAAGTGTAGATACCCTTTTCGGTAAAAGTCGCCGCCGGAATATCGATCAAATGAGCGCCTTCCGACAGATCGTACGTATTGAAATACAAGGTTTTACCTTCCATATTTCCCACTGAAACCTGCACCTGACCGGCTCGTTCGAGTCGAACAGGAATGCTGGTGCCGGCAGTAAAAGGGTTCGGCTGAGGGTTGAAAACCTGCGTGCCGGAGTGATCGTTGGCCGGGGTTTGGAATTCAAATTGCAGGGCTTGGGTGTTGTTTTCTGCCGTATACATTTCCGATGCAATAGGGCGAAGAGTCTCCTCCACGGGTATCGCAAGAACATCCCGTAAACGCAGCGGCGCCAGCGCTTTCACCCGCAGCAACAGCAGATTGTCGTCCGGCAGCAACATTTGCGGCGACACATCGAACCAGCTGATGCGCAACATACCGGCGTCCGGCTCGGCGAAAGCAAATTCTTGCGGATTGATACGGCTGCCTGCGATTACATCCGTTATTTCAATTTTAGTTGCATCGAAGGGGAGGCTGCACTGGAATCCCAGCCAGTTTCCTGCCTGTTCCAAACGCAGGGGGATATCCATCATTTCGCCGGCCTGCAGGGAAATATCGGGCAATTGGACTTTTGTTACGGAGCGATCCTCTGGAATTGACTGCGCTGAATTGGTTGAAGCGGAATTATTGACATCGCCTGTTTTCAGACCGTAAAAACGGATTTCTTCCGGGTAGGCCCAAAAAGGCATGGCATCAAAATTATAGCCGGTTGCACAATCCGTTGCATCAAACGGATTGGGGGGATACACGCAGTTTTCTACAAAAAAACGCCACGACCGGTTCCCCGGCAGCTGATCAATCAGCCCGAGAATAAGCCGCCGCAGCTGCACTATATCGTTCGTAGTTACGCTCCCGTTTGTGTTGGCGTCTGCTGCAATAATCTTCCAGGGTTGATCCAATGCTTCAATAGCCAGGATATGTTTGGAAATCAACAATAAATCGAATGTGGTAACGCCGTTGAGCGGGTCGGCCGATTTATAAGGCGCCACGTAAACAGGATAGTGGGGAAATGTATCCAGGATATGGCAGCCATCCGGCAATTCCGAAAGGATATGGGTTCTAATGACATTACCTGAATCCACCCAGTTGACAATGGCTTCTACCTGTTCTATAACCTGTGTGGTATCCCAGTAGGTGCGGGCGCATACACGGGGTAATTCCGTACAGATATAAGCGCTGTCCGAAAGACTGACAGATACGTTGCAATGGGAACTGTTGGCGTGCTCATCCCTTGCCCAGATTTCTATTTGCTGTATTCCGAGTGTGGAGCAGTTTAAAGTCAGTTGGCTGACCGGGTTGCCGTTCTGAACCGGGAAGCCGGTTCCGGTGCCTGCCCTGCGAATGGAAATATCCAGGTCATTATTGGAGGTGATGTTATCTGCCACGAAATCAATAAACTGTGTTGGATAGATCGTGTAAGTCCTGCCCGGGCCGATATCGTCGATCAGATTATTTCCACAGAAAAGGGTTGGCGGGGCGCAATCCGTTATCCTGAAACTATACTGACAGTTGCGTATAACGCCGTTTTGTATGATCGTCCAGAAAATGGTATGCTGTCCTTCGGGCATACGGGGGGCCAGGTATTGGTTGGGGTTGTCGGACGTATTCCAGCGCACATAAGCGCGTAAGGTATCGTTGCTGAAGTGTGTTTCGAGCGCGAACCGGAATTTGGAAGAAGCCGGTACAGGACGTTTATCAAACCATACCGTATCTCCACCTGAATAATTTGGATTGAGCGCGTTGTTAGCCAGGACAATACCGGGAGGCGGTAAATTAGTGCTGCTGATAACCGTTTCACCTAAAAAGTCGCTGTCTAAGTCTAAAACAATCCTGTACGAAACGGTTATTTCACCACCGGAGCAGGCAACTGCCCGCAGATTCAGGTCAGCCACACCTTCATATAAATCAGCCGATTGCAGCAGGTTGCTGAAGGTATATGGGTCTTCGTTCCAGAAAGTGGAGTCGTTTTCCGTTGGGTCGCAGATGGTTTGCGGGAGCACGGGGCATTGGAGGATAATTGGGCAGTTTTGCCCATACGTTGGTGGCGCAAAACCCCAGCCCAATGCAAAAAGCATAAGTGGGTAAACCGATTTTCTCATGTGAGGATATGTTTAAAACATGGGATTCCGACAGGTTGGTCGGGTATGCGGATTAAAATGGTGTTTTTGGTGTTTTGGTGTTTTGGTGTTTTGGGCTGCTTCGCCTAAACTGCTCACGGCTGTCTAAGCGTTATCGCCTAAAACACCAAAACACCAAAACACCAAAACACCAAAACACGATACACGCAAATATTGAGCCATTCATCTCGTTTTGGGCACTTTCACCAGAAAGGTGGCGCCTTTACCGATCTCTGATTTCTTGACGTAGATTTTACCGCCGTGGTATTGCTCGATGATACGTTTGGCAAGTGAAAGCCCCAGCCCCCAGCCGCGGGTTTTGGTGGAATAACCCGGTTTGAAAATAGTTTTGAATTTCCCGGATGGAATTCCTTTGCCCGTGTCGCTTACTTCTACACAGGCATAACGCCCTTCTTCGTACACGACAGCCGATAATTTTCCCACCCCGCCTTCCATGGCGTCGATGGCATTGCGCAGCAGATTTTCTATTACCCAGTCGAACAGGGGTGTGTTCAAATCTACCAGAAGCGGCGGATATTCATTGGGGTCAGGAAAGTCGAACGATACTTTCCGCGGGCTGCGGCGTTGCATATAAACCCTGCACAATTCCAGTTCTTCATACAAATTGACCGTGCGAAGTTCGGGCGTAGCGCCGATTTTTGAAAAACGATCGGCGACTAATTCGAGACGGGTCACGTCGTTGCGCAGTTCGTCGAGCATTTCCTGGTTGTCGGGGCGCTCTTCATTCACCGTTTTCAGGGCCTCAATCCAGCCCAGAATAGCCGTTATTGGAGTGCCGAGCTGGTGTGCCGTTTCTTTGGCCATACCCAGCCACACCTGGTTTTGTTCAGACCTTCGGGCGGTACTGAATCCGATATATCCAAAAGCGATAAAGGCGGCAATGAGACCAAATTGCACGATGGGATACCACCATAGCTGCCCCAGCAATTTTGACCGTGAGAAATATACTTTTTTGTAAATATCAGGCGGAATGGAAGCATCCACAGAATCGACACCTTCCCGAAACATCCGTTCCAGTTCCTGCCGCACCCGAACTGTGTCGATGGTTCGGCCTTCACTGCCGGGCACGTTGAGGGCATCTTCTATCTGGCCGCTGTTATTGACCAGAATTACCGGGATCGTGTTGTTGAGTTCCAGCACTTTGACCGGCATAGTGAGGTCGCAGTGAAAAAACTGGAACGTATCCAATTCCACCTTGTTCAGGGCGCGCTGCGCTTCCGCCCACAATTTGGCCTGCTGCTCTTCGCGTTCGCTGAGCTGGTCGGCCAAATACTTGGTGTAGATCATTGAAACAATGATAATCAGGATAGCGCCGGCAGCCAGGTACCATTTCCAATATGATTTGCGGGTATATAAGTCCATATTCAGCAAATAATAGAGCAAATGTACACTTTCATTTGTTCGCCGGAATATTTATGACATGATGTGGTAAACAGTTATTTCCGGATGGTAATAAAATATTACTAACTTTGTGGAACTTTTTAATGTAAATCTTAAACAAAAAACATTTAAGTTGCGTTTGATTAGAAAAAGCGGCAAATTGGAATTATTTTTAAAACTACATGACGGTAGAACTTATTAAACATGCAATGGGGAAAAAAGTAATCGTCATCGGATCGGGTTTTGCCGGACTTTCTGCTGCCTGTAATCTGGCGGCATCGGGTTTTGAGGTCACGGTGCTCGAAAAAAACACGGTGCCCGGCGGTCGGGCGCGCCAGTTTCAGGCAGAGGGTTTTACGTTTGATATGGGGCCGTCCTGGTATTGGATGCCTGATGTATTTGAACAGTTTTTTGCCCGTTTTGGCAAAAAAGTGTCTGATTATTATGATTTGGTACGCCTCGATCCTTCTTATGCCGTTATTTTTGGCGACGGCGACGTAATGCAGGTGCCGGCTCAAATGCCGGAATTAGAAGCGATGTTTGAGCGATACGAACCAGGTAGCGCCCTGCGTTTGCGGAAATTTCTGGAAGAGTCGGCGTATAAGTACCGGGTGGGCATGACCGAATTTGTGCACAAGCCCAGCAACAGCATTTTTGAGTTTGCCGACTGGCGCATTATCAGCAGTCTTTTTCGGCTGCAAATGTTTACGCCGATTTCCAAACAGGTGCGCGGTTTGTTTCGAAACAAAAAACTGGTGGATCTGTTGGAATTTCCGGTGTTGTTTTTAGGTGCTACGCCGCAAAAAACGCCGGCCCTGTACAGCCTGATGAATTACGCGGATATGTCGCTGGGCACCTGGTATCCTATGGGCGGCATGTACAAGATTGTAGAAGGGATGGTATCGCTGGCACAGGAATTGGGGGTGACAATAGAATTGGGCCAGGAAGTGTCACATATCGAAGTATCAAAGGGCCATGCTACGCATGTCCGTACCCGGCAAGGACTGGAATTGGAGGCGGATGTGGTGGTGGGTGGCGCAGATTATCACCATATTGAAACCCAGTTGCTGGATCAGCCCCTGCGCAATTATTCCGATCGGTACTGGGAAAAACGCACTATGGCGCCTTCCAGCCTGTTGTGGTATCTGGGCGTGAACAAACGGATTCCCGGCCTCAAGCACCACAACCTGTTTTTCGACGAGGATTTTGCCCTGCACGCGGAGGAGATTTACGAAGACCCGAAATGGCCGACCAAGCCGCTGTTTTACGTGAGTGCGCCTTCCGTCACGGATGCTTCGGTGGCCCCGGAAGGTTGCGAGAACCTGTTTGTATTGATTCCGGTAGCGCCCGGTCTGGAAGACACGGAGGCTGTGCGCGAACGATATTACAATATGGTGATGGAGCGGCTCGAACGGTACACCGGAGAAAATATCCGTGATGCCGTTGTGTATAAACGTTCGTATGCCCATGCCGATTTTGTGCGTGATTACCATGCATTTAAAGGAAATGCCTACGGCTTAGCCAATACACTCCTGCAAACGGCCTTTTTGAAACCTAAAATGAAAAGTAGTAAAGTAGATAACCTGTTTTATACCGGCCAATTAACCGTTCCCGGTCCGGGCGTACCGCCTTCGCTAATAAGCGGCCAGGTGGTGGCTAAGGAGATAAGCAGGATTTTTCGTGAAACGTGAATCGTGAGGCGTGAATCGTGAGTGGTGAATCGTGAATATACAATCACTCACATTGACCGTTGCAATTCACGGTTTACTCGGTATCTGGATGCCACTCACGACTCACGATTCACGACTCACGATTCACCACTCACGATTCACCACTCACGACTCACGATTCACGACTCACGATTCACCACTCACGATTCACCAGCCTATGAATCACCTTCAACTTTTTAATGACACCTGCTTCGAATGCAGCCGATTGATAACCAGGCGTTATTCAACCTCTTTTTCGATGGGTATTCGCCTGTTCGATCAGCGGTTTCGCGCGCCGATCTGCGGCATTTACGGTTTTGTACGTTTTGCAGACGAAATAGTGGATACGTTTCATGACCATCCCAAAGAAGTGCTGTTGCGCCGCTTTCGGGAAGATACGTACCGGGCCATCGAAGAACGCATCAGTCTTAATCCCGTTTTGCATTCTTTTCAACAGGTGGTACATTTTTATGGTATAGAAATGGAGTTGATCGAAGCGTTTTTGCATAGTATGGAGATGGACCTGACATCATCTGCCTACGATACAGACGGCTACAATGAATACATCTATGGCTCGGCTGAAGTAGTAGGACTGATGTGTCTGCGCGTTTTTTGTGAAAACGATGATGCGCGCTACCAGAGCCTGAAAGACCCGGCGCGGCGACTGGGAGCGGCTTTCCAGAAGATCAATTTCCTGCGCGATATAAAAAGCGACTTTGATGAACGGGGCCGCGTGTACTTTCCGGGGGTTGATTTTCTACAGTTTAGCATAGAAGACAAACGGCTGATAGAAGCGGACATCAAGGATGATTTTGACGCTGCCCTCGATGGTATTCGCCGATTGCCGCGCGGCGCCCGCTTAGGTGTTTACTTAGCCTACAAATACTACACGCAGTTGTTTTCAAAAATAAAAAACGCCCCTGTGCAACGTGTGGCCCAGGAGCGTTTCAGCGTGTCGCATAAAAGAAAGGTATATTTATTGTTCAGTTCGGCGCTCCGGCACCAGCTAAACTTTCTGTGAGTTTTTAATCGTTTTATCTTTTTTTACCGCATAGGCACATAGGATTCACACATAAATCACCTAGGTAAGATGTGTGAATCCTATGTACTTATGTGGTAAAAAACGCTACGGAAAAAAATGTTTCTCCGAAAAACGGCCATTCGTCGGTTGAAATAGCCTCTCTATCATAGATACCGTCTGCTGCTGCAACTTCCGGGCAAAACTTGTCGTCTATTAGCGCAACATTCATCAGCAAACAACAAACCATATATATGAAAACCCGAATTTTTGCATCGGCTCTTATCTGTTTCTTTTTCAATATGTTACAACCCGTTGCCGCCGCGACGCCGACTTCCGACCCGGAAGTAAAAGTGGTGGTCAGCGCCAAACGCATCTGGTTAGTGGCGGATGAAATGTCCGTTAAAAGCCTGAACGTGCAAGTACTCGACCAGAAAGGTAAAGTGGTACTTGAAAAAATCTTTTCCTCCAAAATGACCGACTGGTCGCTACAGATCGAACACCTGCCGAAAGGGAGCTATACGGTGCAGGTGGGGGGACAGAAAGCGACGGGTTTTAAGCGGTAAGGGTTGGGGTTTGAAGGCTTGAGGAAGTTTGATGGTTTGAAAGTTTGAAGGTTTGAGGTGGTAACCTAAAGATTTGAGTTACCACCTCAAACTTTCAAACCCTCAAACTTCCTCAAACCCTCAACCTAAAAGAACACCGAAAATCCCACATCCACAGAGATGCCGCTATTGGTATCTTTTGATTCGATGACTTCCCCGCCAAAGTTGTACGTATCCTTGGTAATGAAGGCGCCATAGCCCAGACCAATATCAATGGAAAAAGATTGGCTGGGGAAAATGGCCAGTCCTGCGCCGCCTCCAAAACGACTCAGTTTGGTTGTATTATTCTCATCCTGGAAAGCCGGCGTTTTGATGCTTCCCACAGCGCCGCTGCCGCTTACATAGATTTTTGATTTTTCGCCGGCGGGTATGTAGTAACGAAGTTCCGGTCCTGCCATGATTAGATTGATCTTGTACACATCATCGCCGGCGCCCGGACTTTGATCCTTTATTCTTTGGCTCAGGACATTCAGGTTAAGGCCTACCGATAAGTTGTCGATCACAAAATAATGACCGCTGCCGCTCAGACCGATGCTCGAGTAGCTGGCTTTGCTTTCGTCGTCACCGGCTTTGGATTTCATGGTACCGAAGGAAATGCCCAGGGCATTAGTAGGTGCTAATAAACTGTTCGCCTGTGTTAATTGCGGCGAGAAGCTGTGCAGACCCAGCATAAAAGAACCTTTGGTTGTTTGTGCCTGAAGAGCACAGATCGTTGTCAGCAATATGGCTGATACCAGAATGGATACTTTTTTCATAATGAAAGAATTTTGGTAAAAAGTGGTGAAAAGATGTGTGTTTACTGGTTTTAAGCAGGATAAAAATCCGGCTGTTCGTTGCCATGAATCATAGCACAAATGTCCTGCGGCGCAGCTGCGCCGAAAACCCTGAAAATGGTGGTTTTTACAATTTCACGGTTGTAACTGTAAGAGGGGAGAAAGAGCTGCGGTTTTCCGGG
>Ga0163153_10005978_pt1 | contig 14016 bp, 6 predicted proteins | sample OliLakLV19MP6IB1_FD_148629 | JGI IMG/M metagenome (GOLD analysis project Ga0163153, IMG submission 148629) | Freshwater microbial mat bacterial communities from Lake Vanda, McMurdo Dry Valleys, Antarctica - Oligotrophic Lake LV.19.MP6.IB-1 | ecosystem: Environmental > Aquatic > Freshwater > Lake... | reverse complement strand
AGGCGAACGGCCGTATTACCGCGATCGAGGCCGCCGCCGACGAGTGTCGAGAGTTCGCCGAAGCCGATTATTCGTTCTTGTTCGACGAACCGCACAAGCTGTTCGCGATCGGCTACAACGTCGGCGACCATCGCCGCGACAACAGTTTCTACGACCTGCTGGCGTCGGAGGCCCGGCTCGCCAGTTTCATCACCATCGCCCAAGGCCGGCTCAATCAAGAGCATTGGTTCGCGCTGAGCCGGATGCTGACGACGACCGGCGGCGGCTCGGCCCTGCTGAGTTGGAGCGGCTCGATGTTCGAGTATCTGATGCCGCTGTTGGTCATGCCGACTTACGAACACACGCTCCTCGACCAGACCTACCGCGCCGCCGTGCGGCGGCAGATCGATTACGGACGGCAACGGGGAGTTCCCTGGGGCATCTCCGAATCGGGCTACAACACGGTCGACGTCCACATGAACTATCAGTACCGGGCCTTCGGCGCGCCGGGATTGGGGCTCAAGCGGGGGTTGGCCGAAGATCTCGTGATCGCTCCTTACGCCAGCGCGCTGGCCCTGATGGTGGCGCCCGATGCGGCCTGCCGCAACCTCCAGCGGTTGGCGGCCGACGGACACGAGGCGGCGTACGGCTTCTACGAAGCGATCGACTACACGCCGTCGCGAGTTCCGCGCGGCACCACACGCGTCGCCGTTCGGCAGTTTATGGCTCACCATCAAGGGATGAGCCTGTTGGCGCTCGACTACGTGCTCTGCGATCGGCCGATGCAGCGGCGATTCAAGGCCGACCCGATGCTGTTGGCGACCGATTTGTTGCTGCAGGAACGCGTACCGAAGGCCGTCGCCGCCTTCTACCCGCATGCGGCCGAAGCGGGCGCGACGCCGACCGACCCGTTGGCCGACACGAACACGATGCGCCTCTACATCGACGCCTGCACGTCGGCACCGGAGGTCAATCTTCTTTCCAACGGTCAGTACCACGTGGTGGTCACCGCGGCCGGAGGGGGTTTTAGCCGCTGGCGCGATTTCGCCGTCACGCGCTGGCGGGAAGACCCGACCCGCGATTGCTGGGGAAGCTTTTGCTATTTGCGCGACGTCGAGAGCGGCGCCTACTGGTCGACCGCCTGGCAACCGACGCATACACAGTCGAAGCCCTACGAAGCGATCTTCACACAGTCTCGTGCGGAGTTTCGCCGCCGCGACGAAGACATCGAAACGCATACGGAGATCGCCGTTTCGCCGGAAGACGACGTCGAGATGCGGCGGATCACCATCACCAACCACTCCGATGTGGTCCGCCTGATCGAGGTGACGAGTTACGCCGAGGTGGTGCTGGCTCCCCGTTCGCACGACCTGGCCCACCCGGCCTTCAGCAATCTGTTCGTGCAAACCGAATTGGTCCGCGAACGCCAGGCGATTCTCTGCACGCGCCGGGCCCGCTCGGCCGAAGAGCATCCGCCGTGGCTCGTGCACCTGATGACGGTGCAGGGGACCGTCGCCGGAGATTGCTCCTACGAAACCGACCGCATGCGATTTCTCGGCCGCACCGGAACGGCCGCCGCGCCGGCGGCGATGGAGCCGGGCGCCGAACTTACCGACAGCTACGGCCCCGTGCTCGACCCTTCGATCTCGATTCGCCAAGTCGTTCGGATCGAGCCGAACGACACGGCACGCGTCGAGTTCGTGACGGGCGTCGCCGAAACGCGCGACGTGGCGACGGCGATGATGGATAAGTATCACGATCCGCGTTTGTCGGAACGCGTCTTCGAGTTGGCCTGGACGCATAGCCTGATTCTGCTTCGCCAGTTGAACGTGACCGAGACCGACGCCCAAACCTACGCCCGCACGGCGAACTCGCTCGTTTACGCCGGCGCGCATCGGCGCGCCAAGCAATCGACGCTGGCCGCCAACCGGCGGGGCCAATCGGGGCTGTGGGGCTACGGAATCTCCGGCGATCTGCCGATCGTGCTGGTCCGCATTCGCGACCAGACCAAGTTGGATCTCGTGCGGCAGGTGGTGCAGGCCCACGCCTACTGGCGGCTCAAGGGCCTGGCCGTCGATCTCGTGGTGTGGAACGAAGACGATTCCGTCTATCGGCAGACTTTGCAGGATGCGATCCACGATCTGATCGCCTCCGGACCGGAAGCGACCCTGCTCGACAAGCCGGGCGGCGTCTTCGTTCGTCGCGGCGAGCAGATGTCGGAGGAAGATCGTACGCTGCTCCTGACCGTGGCCCGAATCGTGCTGCTGGACGACGCAGGCAGCTTCACGGAACAGATCGAACGGCGGGGACGCGTCGAAACCGTCGCTCCCCCGTTCAAAGCCGTGCGGCGCGTGAGTCCGCCGCGAGCCGGGTCGACGGACGTGGCCCCGCGCAACCTCGCGTTTTTCAACGGGCTGGGAGGGTTTACGCACGACGGCCGTGAATACGTCACCGTGCTCCGGGCCGGGCAAACGACCCCCGCACCCTGGGTGAACGTGTTGGCCAACCCGCAGTTCGGCACGGTCGTTTCGGAAAGCGGCGGCGCCTACACGTGGTTCGAGAACAGTCACGAGTTCCGCCTGACGCCGTGGTACGACGATCCGGTGACCGACGTCTCGGGCGAAGCTTTCTACGTTCGCGACGAACAGAGCGGCCGCTTCTGGTCGCCTACGCCGCTGCCAGCCCGCGGCGGCGAACCGTACGTCGCCCGGCACGGATTCGGCTACTCGATTTTCGAGCACACCGAAGACGAGATCGCTACGGAGTTGTGCGTGTTCGTCGCGACGGACGCCCCGGTGAAGTTCGCGCGGCTCAAGATCACCAATCGTTCGGCCCGCTCGCGCAAGCTTTCGATTACGGGCTATTGGGAGTGGGTGCTCGGTGAATCGCGCGACAAGACGCTGATGCACGTCGTAACGGAACTCGACTCCGCGACGGGGGCGATTTTCGCCCGCAACGCCTACGGCGGCGAGTTCTCATCCGGCATCGCGCTGGTCGACTGCAGCGAAACGCTCCGGACGTTTACGGGAGATCGCACCGAATTCCTCGGCCGCAACGGCAGCCCGCGCAATCCGGCGGCCATGCGCCGGGCACGGTTGTCGGGGCGCGTCGGCGCGGGCCTCGATCCCTGCGCGGCGCTGCAGGTCCAGATCGAACTCGAAGAAGGGCAGGAAAAGGAAATCGTCTTCACGCTGGGGGCCGCCCACGGCGAAGCCGAAGCGCGACAACTGGTGAAGCGATTCCGGGGCGTCGCCACGTCGCAACGGACCCTGGAAGGCGTCTGGCATTTTTGGAGCCGCACGCTGGGGGCCGTCTATGTCGAGACGCCCGACCCGGCCGTCAACTACTTGGCGAACGGCTGGCTCATCTACCAGGTGCTGGCTTGCCGGCTCTGGGCCCGCACCGGCTTTTATCAGTCGGGTGGGGCGTTCGGGTTCCGCGACCAGCTGCAGGATGCGATGGCCCTGCTGCATGCCGAACCCGGCTTACTGCGGGCGCAGCTCCTGCGCGCCGCCGCCCGACAATTCGTCGAAGGCGACGTACAGCATTGGTGGCACCCGCCCGGCGGACGCGGCGTTCGGACGCGCTTTTCCGACGACTATCTCTGGCTCCCGTATGCCGCTTGCCGATACGTCGCCGCGACCGGCGATACGGGTGCGCTCGACGAGAGCGTGCCGTTTCTGAAAGGCCGCGTTCTGCGTCCCGACGAAGAGGCGTACTTCGATTTGCCGCAAGCCTCCGATGTTGCCGGCACGCTGTACGACCATTGCGTACGGGCCGTCGAAAACGGTTTGCAATTCGGCGTCCACGGCCTGCCGCTGATGGGGTGCGGCGATTGGAACGACGGCATGAATCGGGTCGGCGCGGCGGGCAAAGGGGAGAGCGTCTGGCTGGCGTTCTTCTTGTTCGACGTTTTGACGCAGTTCGCCGAACTGGCCCGCGGCCGCGGCGACGAAGCCTTCGCCGAGAAATGCGCCCTGGCGGGAGGGCGGTTGCGCGGCAATATCGAGGCCGAAGCCTGGGACGGCCAGTGGTACCGCCGGGCCTACTTCGACGACGGCGAACCGCTCGGATCGGCGAGCAACACGGAATGCCGGATCGATTCCATCTCGCAAAGCTGGTCGATTCTATCCGGCGCGGGAACGGCCGAACGGTCGCTCACCGCCATGCAGAACGTCGACCGACTTTTGGTTCGTCGCGACGCGCGACAGATCCTCCTGCTCGATCCGCCGTTCGATAAGACCACGCTCGATCCCGGCTATATCAAGGGCTACGTCCCGGGCGTGCGCGAGAACGGCGGCCAGTACACGCACGCCGCCATCTGGACGGTGATGGCCTTCGCCGAGCTGGGCGATTCCGAGCGGGCTTGGGAGCTGTTTCGCATGATCAATCCGATTTATCACGGCGACACGCCGACGACGATTTCCACTTATCGCGTGGAACCTTACGTCGTTGCGGCCGACGTCTATTCCGTGTCGCCGCACACCGGCCGCGGCGGGTGGACCTGGTACACGGGCTCGGCCGGCTGGATGTATCGCCTGATTACGGAATCTCTGTTGGGCCTTCGCCTGAACGTCGACCGGCTGCACTTCGAGCCGCAACTGCCGAAGAACTGGCCCTCGTATAAGGTGCATTACCGCTTCCGCGAAACGGTCTATCACATCACGATCCGCAACGACGGCGGCGGCAATTCCGTGCGGCGCGTCGTCGTCGACGGCGAACTTCAGACGGAACTCGCCGTCCTGCTCCGCGATGATCGCCGCGATCACCAAGTCGAAGTCGAATTGGGATGAGGATTGGCCGCGGTCAAGGATCGACTTCGTCCGTCCGGACCTGGAACGACGTCAACTGGTTGACGCCGAACGTCGTCGTCAGCGCCACGTCGGCCGCATCGCGACCGCGGGCCATCAGAACGCGGCCGATGCGAGGGACGTTATTGCGGGCGTCGAACGTGTACCATTGGCCCCCCAAGTAGGCCTCGAACCAGGCGCTGAAGTCCATCGGGCTCGCCGCCGGCGGCACGCCGATATCGCCGAGATAGCCGGTGCAGTAGCGGGCGGGAATGTTCAAGCAGCGGCAAAACGTAATCGCCAGATGCATGTAATCGCGGCAGACGCCCGCGCGCTCGCGGTAAACCTCCAGCGCCGTCCGGTTCGAACGGGCCCGCTGGTAGTCGAACTGGATATGCCGATGTACGTAATCGCACACGGCTTGCACGCGGGGCCAGCCGGGACGCGTGCCGGAAAACAAGTTCCAGGCGATTTCTTTAAGCTCGCTATCGACCTCGCAATAGCGGCTGGCGATCAGGAATTGCAGGACCTCCTGCGGCAGGTCCTGAACGTTGATCTGCGGTGCGTCGGGAACCTGGAGATCGGTGAGTCCGCAGTCTTCGACCACGGCGTCGTTATAGAACCGAACCCGTCCGGCCGGAACGACCGCGCGACCGCAGCGATTGCCGAACGTGTCGTAGTAGAACGAGATGGGAACCGACGGCACGATCCGGACGTCTTCGTGCTTACGGACCGTGGGGATCCGCAGCGGATGCAAGTTGAGCATCAGGATCAGGGCGGTCGGTTCCGGGAACGTGAACTCAATATCGAACCCGACTCGAATCAGCATGTCGTCTCGCAATCGGCGGAGGGATCGTCGAATTATATCGGGGCGCTCCCAAGGGGTGCGGCCGAATTGCGACGGATGGCGAGATTCAAAAGAATCTCGCCGAAAGCGACTTGGTTGATCGGCGTGCGGCGAGTGTCAATTGCGAATCGGCTCGGCGCTTCGCAGGCCAAGGGGCGGACGGGCATCGTCGTCTCGGTAGCGGGAACCGTCTTAAGCGGAGGCGGAGACGAAGTCGTGACCGACGGCAAGCGCCCGATCGACGGCGTCGGCGGCCCCGGTTCCTGGACGGAATCGCCTGCAAGGACGACGAACCCCGGCTCATCGCAGAGCGGGCGCCGCGGCGCTGTCGCCGGCGAGTTTGGCGCGGTATCCTGCCGTCCATAATGAGTCATTGCGGCGGCGCTTGGCCCGATAACGGGCGGGCCGCCGGCACGATCGACGGACAAAGGGCGTTTCAATGCGATTGAGTTTGCCGCTAACCGCTCTACTCATAATACCGGTCCTCATAACGACGTCGACTTGGTGCTCGGCCGACGAGGCGGCCCAACCCAAAGCGAAGATTCCGATCGGTCGCGAGACGACGTACCTCGAGAGCCCGCTGGACGCCGAGGGGAACGTCGACTACGGGGCCGCGTTGAACGCCGAATGTGCCCGGGGCGTCACCCTCGAAAACAACGCCTGCGTCGCGCTCTGGCGGACGGTCGGCCCGACCGCCGATCCGACGAGAGACGACGTCTACTATCGGGCTTTGGGGATCGAGCCGCCGGAGGCCGTCGAGCACCCGGCGATCGATCTCGAAGATTTTATGAAGGCGAATCCACGATACATCAAGCAACTCGACAAAGCGTACGACTGGCGAAAGGACCTCTGGCAAAAGCCTTGGACGGGCGCCGAGTATCCGATCGTGGCGGAGTGGCTGGCGGCGAACGAAGTTCCCTTGGCCGGCGTGACCGAGGCCTCAAAGCGATCGCGGTACTATTCGCCGATCAGGATGAGAGACGACGTGTTGGGACCGGGCCCGTTTCCCGTGGCCGCGTCGTGGTTCAACCACCTGTCGCGCATCGTGGCGATGCGAGCCATGTTGTTTTACGGCGAAGGACGCCACGAAGACGCTCTCGACGATCTGGCGACGTGCATGCGACTCGGCAGATTGATGCAAGAAGATCCGTCGATGCTCGGGGGAACATGGGCAATTTTATCGGAGGAGTTCGCGACGACCGGTTTGTTGCAGATCGTCGCCGAGTTTGCCGGAACCGAGGCCGACTATCGGGCACGTCTGGCCGAACTTGACCGCTTGGCGCTCCGAGTTCCTTTTGCCCGGCGGTGCGACAAAATAGTTCGATACGAGATGCTCGATCAATTGCAACGAATTGCCCGGGGAGAAGCCGAGGCGTTCGACTCTGAATGGGCCATTCCGGCCGACAGCGGACTGCGAATCCAGGATGTAGTCCGAATGGATTTCGAACGAGCGTTGCGCCGCGAGAACCGCCGATTCGATACGCTGGTCGCCGAGTTGAACAAACCGGATCGCCGGGCACGCGAAGCGTTGGTGAAAAAGAGCCTGGATGAAGCCGATGCGGCCGTTGCTCATATGAGAAAGGGAAAGGCCCAACTGTTCGGCATCCCCATACCGCCCCGCCTGCCTCAGACGGCACAAGAGATCGGCGATCACTTGTTTGTTTCGCGGTGTCGTTTTGCCGAGAGTTATTTTCGTCACGAAGAGTACGCCGAACTCAAATTTCAATCGCTGAGGATTTCGCTGGGATTGCGGATCTACCGGGCCAAGTACGGCGAGTATCCCGAGCGATTGACGGACTTGACGGATCGACTCGTCATGGCGGTGCCGACCGACCCGTATGCGGGAACGTCGTTTCGATATTCGCGAACCGCCCAGGGATGCCTGCTGTATTCGATCGCCGACAACGGCGTCGATGACGGCGGGCGAACCTACGCCGATTGGGAAAAAGAACCGAAGCAATCTCAGTCGTTGCATCACTGGGACGACATCGTGGTCCGCTTGTCGAAGTGATGCCGGGCATACGTTTGACCGCGATGGAAGGCGGAAGCAACCCATGAACGACGGCCCGCATTCGATCGACGGCACGCCGGTCCCCCGCTTCCTCTACGGCACCGCCTGGAAAGAAGACGAAACCGAGCGGCTCACCGAGCTCGCCTTGCAGCAAGGGTTTCGCGGCATTGACACGGCCAACCAGCGGAAGCATTACTACGAAGCGGCGGTGGGGCGGGGGATCGCGGCGGCGCTTGCGGGCGGCGTGCTCACCCGCGATGAGCTGTTCTTGCAGACGAAGTTCACGTTCCGCGGCGGGCAGGACAACCGGCTCCCCTACGATCCCAAGGCCCCGATCGCCCGGCAGGTCGAACAATCGTTCGCCTCGTCGCTGGAACACCTCGGGACCGACCGGATCGACTCGTACGTGTTGCACGGCCCCACCGGGCGAACCGGGCTGGCCGCGGCCGATTGGGAAGCCTGGCGAGCGATGGAGGCGATTCACGACTCGGGCCGCGCCGGCGTGCTCGGCATCAGCAACGTGAGCCTCGAACAGCTCGAGCGGCTTTGCCGAGAGGCCCGCGTTCGACCGCGGTTCGTGCAGAACCGGTGCTATGCCGTAAAAGGCTGGGACCGGTCCGTTCGCCAATTCTGTGCGACCGCGGGAATCGTTTACCAGGGGTTCTCGCTGCTGACGGCCAATCGCGACGTGCCGGCGCACGCCGAAATCCAACGCATCGCCCGGCGCTATGAACGGACGGCCGCCCAGATTATCTTTCGTTTCACACTCGAGGTCGGCATGCTTCCGCTGACGGGCACCACCGACCCCGCGCACATGCGGGCCGATCTCGACGTGCTCGACTTCCGCCTCAACGCCGAAGAAGTCGAGCGAATTGAAAGTATCGCAACGCCGTAATTGAGAAACCTATAGAGAGTTCCCTATGATTGACAGGTTTCGAATCATGCTTGTTCGCCGACTCGCACGAATCGGCTTTCTCGCCGCCTGCCTGGCGACGACTCCTCTCGAGGCTGAGGAGCCGCTGGAGCGAATCGCCTTCGGCTCCTGCGCCCGGCAGTACGAGCCGCAGCCGATTTGGGACGCCGTGGTCGGGCTTAAGCCCGAGCGGTTTCTCTTTATCGGCGACAATATTTACGGCGACAGCCAGGATATGGACGTGCTGCGTACCAAGTACGCGCAGCTCGGGGCCCAGCCCGGGTTTCAGAAGCTGCGCGCCACGTGCCCCGTGCTGGCCACCTGGGACGACCACGATTACGGCGTGAACGACGGCGGGGCCGAGTACCCGAAGCGCAAAGAGTCGCAGCAGGTGTTTCTGGATTTCTTCGGCGCCAAGGCCGACGACATTCGGCGGACCCGCGACGGCGTCTACTCGGCCTATGTGAGCGGGCCGGTGGGGAAGCGCGTGCAGATCATTTTGCTCGACACGCGATTCTTTCGCAGCCCGCTCAAGCCGACGACGAAGCAGGCCGAACCGGGGGAAGGTTTTCGGGGCCGCTATGGAGAGAACGTCGATCCGGGCGCGACCGTGCTCGGCGAGGACCAGTGGAAATGGCTCGAAGAACAGTTGAAGACGCCCGCCGAGTTACGCGTGATCGCTTCGAGCGTGCAGGTGGTCGCCTGCGAGAACGGCTGGGAATACTGGGCCAATTTCCCCAACGAGCGGAAGCGGCTGTTCGAGTTGATCCGTTCGACGAAAGCGGCGGGCGTCGTGTTTCTGAGCGGCGATCGGCACCTCTCCGAAATCTCGCTCCTGCCGGCCGACGATCCCGAGGGGGTCGGCTATCCGCTCATCGACGTCACGAGCAGCAGCCTGAACGCACCGAGCGGCAACAAGACGAAGGCAGGCGTGCGGTTCGCCAACGAGCTCAATCGCTATCGCGTGGGACTCACCTACTTCGATACGAACTTCGGCGCGGTGCTCGTCGATTGGGCGGAGCCCGACCCGGTGGTGCGCCTGCAGGTGCGCGACGAGCAAGGGGGAGTCGTGCTGCAGCAGCGGGTTACGCTCGGGCAACTGCAGTTCCCAAGTAAAAAGTAGAACCGACTTCAACGGCCGGAGACGAAGGGATTTCTCCCTCCGTCTCCGGGCGGTTCTTTTGCTCCGTCGCCATCCGACTACTGCGGAGGCGGGTTGAAGGTGAACACGGCGAACCCGTGTCCGACCAGGAACTGCAGGTCGGCGGCGGCCCGGTCCCGGGCCCCGAAGCCGGTGTAGATTTTGGTCGACTTGTTGGGGCAGCGGTAGTTGAGCAGGTAGGTCCCATTGGGGCCCGCGGCGAGCTGCGTTTGGACATGGAACGGTTCGAACTTCCGTTGCAAATTGACCGCCTCCGTCGCCGTGCGAAAGCTAAAGTGCTTCCACGTTTTGAGTTAGTAGTGGAGCCCTGCGTTGGCACTCGAAACGGGCGCATTCGATAGCGGCTTGCGAGCGATTACGCCGGGCCGTCTTGTCGCCGGCACTTGGGCTTGCGTCAGACCGCCGAAACCGAAGGCGGCCAACAGGGAAAGGGTGATCACAAAGCGGGACATGGTCGTAACATCTTCTGACAATGGGGGTCGGCTCGCGGCGACGAGCAACGAAACTCGTCAGGATACCGTGAGCAATCGATACGACGTTCAGCGGTAAACGAACGGTGATGTTACGGGCATTCGACCGCAGGTTCAAAATCGCCCAACAGCACGCTGCAAACGGCATGCTGCAGTGCCGGCGGAAGGAGGCGTACGTTTGCCAAGGAATATCGGCGCACGAGCATCGCCGGAAGCGCGCAAAAGCAATGCCTGCACGGAGTCGCAAAGAACGCCCGATTGCGGCGAGCCGCTACGAAGCGGGGGGATGTGCGGCGGAATGAAGTCGTCGATGACGCGCACGGCCGGTTGGCCGTTTTCTTGATCGCCGACGAGCACAAAGTCACAGGAGCCGTCGTGCCGTGAGAGATCGGGGAGGAAGCAGCGCACGACGCCGTCGACGTCGCCGGCCCGTGCGTCGGAAATCGCCAGGTGGGTCCGACCGGGCATTTTTTAGGGAGCTTTTTTCGCCCGTTTTCGCCGCTCCGCATGGCCGCGGTCTCACTCGAGGGGCCGAACGTCGAGTTTCGACCGGTCGACGTGCAGCACCTGGAGAGCCCCCGGCTTGAGCTGACACAAGACGGCCCAGACGAGCTTCCGCTTGGCGTCGTAGACCAAGCCCAAATCGACCGACGAGCCGGTCTCCGTGCGGCTGATGAACTCGCTGCCGGGCAACTCGGCGGCATACCAGCGATTCTCGTCGATGCGGTAGATCGGAACCTTGCCGGCCAGCCGATACCCCATCAGCAGCCAATCGGCTTCGGGAAGGTAAACGGCTTCGCGGGCGAACCGTTTGCCTTCGATCGATTTCATGCCCGTCGGGTTGCGCTTGGTGACCGTGCCGCTCGTCAGATCGTAGGTCCAAACCTGGCCCAGCGGGTCCTTCGCGGTCGACGTAGTCATGAGGAGCCGATCGCGCCGGGAATCGTAGGTGAGCGTCGAGCCGTCGGTTTCGGTCGTCGGCAACGGATCGCCGGTCGTCGGCAGCGCGGTCCAGCGGCGGCCCGGTTCCAAGCGGAACAGGCCCATGCTGCTCGGACTCGGATTGTGAACCCAAGCGATCAAGCCGCGCGGCGTCGAGCAAACAACCGTCGTATATTTGGAAACCGGCCAAGGGGTCTCGACGCGTTCGTCCGTCGGCCACGTGTGCGTTTCCGGATTGTAGAACAGCGTGTGGTTCGGCCCGCGCAGGTAGACCAAACGCTTCGATGTCGGATCGTAGGTGTAGGCCCGGTAGTTGTGGTTCCCCCAGGGCGCGTCGTTGAAGGCCCACGGGCCGGGGCCGCTCAAGTCGTAGTTGTAGTTCAGCGCGAGCTGCGGTCGGCAGGCGATGCTCCAGCGGCCGGTCGCGATATCGAAATGGGCCGTGTCGTTGCCGAAGTAAGAACTGTGGCCGCCGCCCAGATGCAGGATCTGGTCGCGGTCGGAGTCGAAGGCCGCGGTGCTCCAACCGCCCCCCATCCGGTTTGTCGGCCACTTCGGCGCTTCGATCGGCGTCCAGCGATTCACCGGCAGTTGCTCGAGTAGGGAGGCCGTGGCGGCCGGGTCCGCCGGCGGAACGTCCTGGGCGTACCAGGCCGGATCATACGGGCCGGTCCGATGCTCGACGGTGTTCGGCTTCACGCCATGCTCCATCGTCGCTCTGCGGTCGGCCGTGCTCAAGTTGACCGTAAACCGCCAGGTGGCCGGCGGCATTTGGCTCCCCTGGCGGGTCGTGACCAGGAGCACTTCATCCCGATCGTTCGCCGCCGCCGCCAGTTCGCGCACCGGGTCGGCCTGCGGCCCGCCTCCCTCGACACGGTTGAGCAACTCCCAGGCGTTGCGGGCCACGTCGTACGTCCACATCTCGAGCGGCAGCCGCCGATAGAGCATCGCCTGGTACGAAATTGACGAGGTGTAACCGTTGCCGCCGACGAGCAGCAGCTTTTTGCATTGGGGGAGGAACATGATCGCGTGCCCGAACCGCGGCGCGGGGCCGACCGGCGGCTTGCGCTCTTCCCAGGTGCGTGTGGCCGGATCGTAAAGCCAGGTATCGGCCCGCAGGTGGTCGAGGCCGTCGCCGCCGAAAAGCAGAATTGTTTGTGAGACCGGATCGAACACCATCGGCGACAAGGCCCGCGACGGCGGCTCGATGGCGAGTTGTAGTTTTCGCCAGGTGTTTTTCTCGGGTGAGTAGACCCAAGTGCCGGGTGCCGCGCCGTCGACCGGCAGGCCGCAACCTCCAAACAACACGATCTCGCGATTGACCGGATCGGCACACAAGGCGCCCCAGTTCAACGACTCTTTGTAGCTCTTGCTTAGGGGCGCCGGCCCTTCAGTTGGTTTTCGATCGATCCAGGTGCGCTCCGACGGGTCGTAGCACAAGGTTCGGCCGCAGACCAGCGCGTAGAGCTTGCCGTCCCACGGCGCGAGAGCCGCCTGGTTGCCCATCAGAAAGTGGTGCGGATGGGGCCGCACGAGGCCTTCGCGATCGGCGAGTTCAAAGTACGGCGTGGCGAAGCCGGGTTCGGCGACCGGCCCGACGGCTGCGCCCCATTCTTCCGCGCCGGCCGGCAGATCGTTTTCCCACCGGCTTGGTTCGTCCGCCAGCGACATCACGTCGTAGGGAAGCGGTCGCTTATGCTCGTGCGAGACGACGCCGCCGGCGAGCACGAACCGCCGCCGCTCGGGAGACCAAAACAGGGCGGGCGAGAGCCGCGGACCGATTTGGCCGTCGACCACTTTGGTCCATTCGGCGGCCGCCGGAATGTCGGCCGCCGCCGCCGCGAAGAGCACGACCGCGGCGAACGTCGTCCGCAACCTCATCGCCGGCAAACCGCACCGCTTCATCGAACGGCTCCGCTCTTTACTTCAACAGTTCCGCTTTGACCTTGAGCACGCTGTAGGGATGCATCGCCAGGATGTAGACGTTGCCGTCGCGGGCTTCGCAGACTCCCAGAATGACGTAGCGATTCACGAAGCGGCCGTCCTTCCGCTTGATAAAGCCGGCATGAAACGGCAGCGGCTTGCCGTCAGGACCGGTCAACTCCGTGAAGTCGGGATTCGCGATCGACACGGCACCCAGATCGACGGGTGCTTTGTCTCCCTCGCGGTAGCGTACGAGGTGCAGCAGTTGGCCCTCGTCGGTTTTTTCGGTGATGGCGCACCAGGCCGTGCCCGACGGGCCGACGCACATCGCCCGGCAATCGGTGTCTTTCGCGCCGGGAATCAAGTTGCCCAATAGCTTGCCCGGCAACACGTCGCCCGCGGCTGAGAGGTCGTAGGCGAACAGCGTGTTGCCGGTCATCGGCTGCGCGTACAGCGTCTTGCCGTCGGGGGAGATGTCCCAGTTGAGCACTTCGGGCTTGGGCAGGAGAGCCAATCGCGATTCCGCGGTCGGCGGCTTGCCGTCGATGGTTTGCTTCAGGCGCTCGAGCTTGTCCGACCGCGGATCGTAGCGGGCGATCTCGCCGCCGAGGATCGGATGGTACGCGCGGCCCAAATAGTCGACCACGATGAAGCCGTAAAAGTGCTCGGTATCGAGCAGGGTGCGATACTTCTTCGTCTTCAGATCGAGAACCAGGAAGATCGAGTTTTCGCCGGGGCCGGGCCGGTGATCGGCGCACGTCGAGATGTAGGCCACGCCCCGCGATTCATCGGGCGTAATGCTGTTGATGCCGTGGTGCGGCACGGGAATCGGAAAGACCTCGGTCTTGCCCGTCGCCGGGTCGTAGGCCATCGGGTAGCCGCCCGGGTAGTCTTCGCGCTTCTCATCCTTCGACGGATAGCCTTGCTTGGTGCCGAAATAAATCTTGCCGCTCGCACCGACGTTGTTGCGGGTGTGAAT
>Ga0163153_10005977_pt1 | contig 14019 bp, 14 predicted proteins | sample OliLakLV19MP6IB1_FD_148629 | JGI IMG/M metagenome (GOLD analysis project Ga0163153, IMG submission 148629) | Freshwater microbial mat bacterial communities from Lake Vanda, McMurdo Dry Valleys, Antarctica - Oligotrophic Lake LV.19.MP6.IB-1 | ecosystem: Environmental > Aquatic > Freshwater >... | reverse complement strand
AGGTGACTTTTCCCAGGCTAATCTGCCTGGATATGCCGGTGAAGGCTATTTTAAACAGGCCTTCAGACGGATTATTTATCTAAAGGAGTTAAATTTAATCCATGCAAAATCAGGTATTTATTTTGGGTCTCAAACAAGTCGGTCTTTTTTTAATAGGTTTTTTGAGCTGTTTTTTGCTGAAGGGCCAGGACTACAAATCCATTCGATTAGAGGATTATAAACCAAAGTCTATCTATAAGTTGTCGGTTACGCGAGTGGATAAGGCAAGTTATCCTGCCATCGATATGCATTCCCATGACTATCCCAAAACGGATCAGCAGGTAGACGAATGGGTAAAAACGATGGATGCCTGTAACATCGAAAAAACAATAATCCTTTCTTATTCCACAGGGAATAGATTTGATTCCATTGTTAAAAAATATGCCCGTTACCGGGACCGGTTTACCATTTGGTGCGGCATAGATTATACTGGTTACCAGGAAAGCGGATGGGTGGACAGGGCCATCAAAGAATTGGAGCGTTGCCATGCTGTAGGAGCCACCGGCGTGGGTGAATTAGGGGATAAAGGACTGGGAGAATTATATTCTCATCCCACCCCGGGGTATGGAATACATATTGACGACCCCCGACTACAACCCCTGATCCGTCGTTGCGGAGAACTGAATATGCCGATCAGCATACATGTGGCAGAAGATGCCTGGATGTACGAACCGGCTGATGGATCCAATGATGGGCTGTTGAATGCGGGTAAGTGGAAGGTGGACCTTACACCTAAGGGAATTTTAAATCATGACCAATTGGTGCAAACCCTGGAGGATGCAGTCAAAAACAATCCCGGTACTACATTTATCGCTTGTCACCTGGCCAATTGTTGTTCGGATTTAAGCCGACTGGCTGGTATGTTGGACCGTTACCCGAATCTTTATGCCGAGATGGCTGCCCGTTTTGGTGAAATTGCGCCTATTCCCAGGCTGGTCCGGGCATTTATGGAAAAATATAAAAACCGGTTGTTGTATGGTACCGATATGGGGATGGCCAGGCATATGTACCAGACTACTTTCCGTATACTGGAATCAGCCGATGAACATTTTTATGAACGGGATTTATTTAATTACCACTGGCCTTTACATGGCCTTGGTCTATCACCCAAAACATTAAAAAAGATCTATAGTGGCAACGCCAAAAAAATACTTAAATAAAGTGGGCCTTCCCTTGACTTTCCAAATCTTTGTTCACCTTACAAGTGTCAAGAGAGATGCTCTGTAAGTGATTCCAGTGCTTTTTATTAGGCTTTTTCCGGACATACATTACCCGATAAAAATAGAAATTCTGGCCTTAAAAAACCTTTGGACACCCAAAGTGGACACCAGCCATCGCCACCATCAATACCGTCAAATAACCAATCGGCTTCATATCTATTTATTCAAGGTTTATGGAGTGGCCGGTTTTTCGTTACCCCTGTAATTCATGATATCCCGGTCAAAAAGGTATAAGCCTCCTTTATCATCACCGACCAGCTGGAGTTTATCATTCAGGGTACGTGCCACCCGTTCTTCTTCCATCTGTTCATTGACGTACCATTGCAGGAAATTGTGGGTGGCATAATCTTTTTCACTCAGTGAAAGATGGACCAGGTCATTGATGCTGCTGCTGACCTGTAACTCATGTTTTAAGTACTCGTCAAAAACATTTTTGATGGATTTAAACATTACCATTGGTTGGGGGAGGGCAGGGATCAGGGCGAAACCTCCACGCTCATTGATAAAGCGAATCAATTTTAACATGTGAAGTCTTTCTTCATCAGATTGTTGGTAAAAAAAATCCGTGATTCCGGAAAGGCCGGGCTGGATCTCGGCCCAGGAAGCCATAGCCAGATAAGCTTGTGAAGATTCTGCTTCCATTTGCACTTGATTGTTGAGTGCTTCCTGCATTGATTTAGAGACCATAGTGTTATTTTTAAATTTAATCTAAGTTAATGTAAAAAATAATCAGTTGTTTAGCCAATCCCGGGCAATTATCAGGTCTTGCCCTTTGTTCACCTTAGTCCTGGGGCCCAGGGAGGCTTTTATACGGCAAGTTTAAATTTACCGGATTTGCCTTTTAAAAAAGGCCCAGGCTTCAAGGTGTACATCGATATCATTCGGATAGTCGTGTTTGCCCCCTATGACTTTTAATAGAACGATTTCAGGTTTGTTGTGCTCCCGATAGGTATATCGTTCAATCGTCTTTTGGTCTGAAGGGTCAGTATCCTCCACCAGGCTTTTGATCGGAGGGCCGGCATAACCGGCTAATTCTGCCCAATACCTAAATGTTTGATCGGTTGATCTGACTTTTCCCATTCTGAAGTTTCCGGATTGCATTATTCCACCTTCATACCGATTCAGAGGATCAGCGGTCCCGTTGACAATCATCACAGGCAATGCTATCCTGGATTCCATGCAGTCCAGGTTTTCGGTATCCGGCAGGTTTGCAATAATAGCCGTGATGGCAGTTAATTTTTGGGGCATGGTCAGGGCTAGTTTATAACTCATATGGCCGCCACCAGATGTACCCACTGAAAATACCCTGGAGGGATCGGTTTGATATCGCTTTTTGAAATATTCTATCATTTGACCAAAGAAGGCATTTTCATCAATGTTCTCCAGGTTGGCTAATGAACTTGCTTCTTTGCGGCATTCGTTCCAATATTTTTTATAGCCATCGGGGTAAACAAAAACCACTTTTTCTGTTTTTGCGGCTTGGAGTAAACCCGGAGTTCTGCTCATCATATCCTCGCCACTACCCCCTGATCCATGAAGGACAAATACCAGACTGGAACCCGGAAGTACAGGAAACGTATAACGAAATGTGCGTTGATGGTTATCAATCAGCAGCGAATCCGACCTGGTCTGGCTGTATAATTTGTCAAAGGACAAGAAAATTAAAATAAGGCAAATTGAGCTGGAAGAGATCCAACCCAGAGTAAGTTTTACCCAATGAATTCCTTGTATTATTTTATAAAAAGGTAACATCAGGTAAATTTAAGTAAATCCAAACGCAGTCATTGGACCAGATAATAACCAATTATTATGCAGTGCCGATCTTTGTTTAGACCAAACCATGCCGGATGGATTTTCCGGAAAACGATTTAATGTCTGGCTAGGCCAGTCTTTTTTTAGAGCCTATCAGGTAAAACCCGGCTCCTACGGCGATAAAGACGATCCCCATAATGGGTGACCATCGGAGCCCATGTTTTTTATTCGCTGATATTTCAATGCTTCCGATATCGACAACTTTTTCTTTCGTGACATAGTTGAATCCGGTATAAATGGTGCCGATGAGGCCTATTGCTATTAGAATTATTCCAATCGTTTTCATAAATTATTTAGGTTATGCTGATAAAAAATACCGGAACTTTAAAGGTTCCGGTATCTCAATGATCCATAATAAGGACTGTTCGCAAAGGCGACCGGGCGCCGATTGCAGGGACTATATGTAAATTTGTATTGTTAAAGTACTTTCTTACCTTGGATAACTCGCAAAACGACAGCGATCAGCGCGATGACCAATAAAACATGAATCATCCCACCTGCATTGTAGCCCACAAATCCGATAAGCCATCCGATTATGAGTATGACAGCAATGATATAAAGCAAATTTCCCATTTTTTGTTTTTTTAGTTTGTAATATTAGAATGTAAAGATGTTTTATTCAGCGCTTAGTTCCGTTACACAATTCCTATAAAACTTTACATTATTACCACTTCCGGTTAAGCAGGGCTATTTTCCCACAGCAACTATATTTGCTTAAACCCTGAAAAAATCATCTCCGTATAGGTCTGAATCATTTCAGCCCTTTGGAGTATCCCGGCTTTATTTCTAAAATATAAATTTTAAAGTGGATCGTGTAAAAGAGTATAAAACATGGCTTTCCAACTTTGAATAAAAAATCGACAGTAGGAAAAATTTTAAAAAAAATATTCTGGCCACCATGTTGGGATTGATCCTGGTTTTACAGGGTTTCAAGCAATCCGTTGAATTTGGTTTCCGGTATATGCCTACTCTTTCCAATTTAAACTTAAAGACCTTATCTGGAGCAACTATCCAGGGAGAGGCTACCTATGATTTTGGTGAAGGCATCTTCCTGGGCATTAATTTTTCAAAACATGTAGGTTTTCAGGTGGAAGCTATTTACAGTTCAGTGGTACAGAAATACCAGGAACCCGATTTTGAACAGGATATCCGGATGCGCGATGTCAATATCCCCCTGTTACTTTCTTTAAATACGAGCAAGTCCAAAGCTATCAATCTCGGTATAGTCGGGGGGGCCGCAATTTGGAGTGCGGGTGGGGAGCAGGTTGTTTGCCAGTGGAACAAACGACCGAGGGGCTATTATATCCTGGACCGCACCAAACTTAAAACCGATGCCATTTATATTGGATTCTGATTTTTATGCTTGTGATATGTTAATTAAATCTAATATGTCGTATTTCCCACGACGACAGCGATAGCGCAGCGAGCACAAAGAACGAAAATCACACTAAATAAGCGGAACGGTGTAGCGACAAAGAATTTCTTATGTATATTTTTCGACACAAAGTTGCAACACAGCTTCGCTGCTCGTCGGTCGTCGCTCACGTTGCCCACCGCTTTCGTCGATCGCTGAGGGGGAATTTAATCCGTCATAACATGCTTAACTTGACACAAGATTAACCAGGGGAACACCCTTTTTCGATTATGGACGGCCTCCGTCATCTGCGGAAGCCTAAACAGAATATCATTTTTCGAAAGCGTAAAGTCATGAATTTATAATCAACCCCACTTCGTAATATAATGAAAACTAAACAATTAGCTAAAAATTCGAATGGTCTGAATCTCCGGGGGAAGACTTATTAGTCCAACAGGTTGAGAGATAAATTTAGTATTTTTACCCAAAAAGGGAATGAACCTATATACCCGGTGTGATATCAATATAGCTTACAGAAAGATTCTCCAGGAACAATTGGACAAACTTGATTTGCGTTATACCATTTTAGGTTTTGGCGAAGTGGAATTGTTGGAATCGGTGGCTACAGTAAGAATGCAGCAGTTGGTTGATGCTTTAAGCAGATATGGAATTGAAATCGTCGAAAGCCCAAAAAATATTATCGTTCAAAAAATAAAAGATACTATTATCGAGCTGGTTTATATGGAAGACAAAATGACCAATTCCAAAGTTTCCGCCTTCCTGGCGTCCAGGTTAAATCACAGTTACGGGTATCTTTCCAAACTTTTTTCGGAGACCACGTTCTCCTCTATTGAAAACTACATCATTTTGCAGAAGACGGAGCGGGCCAAACAACTGATTGCCACGAATTCACTGACTTTTACAGAAATTGCCTGGAAGTTGAACTACAGCAGTGTCGCTCACTTCAGTACCCATTTTAAAAATGCCACAGGCCTTACCCCGACTGCTTTCCAACGAATAATCAATAAAAGGCGGACTGCTTCCGGTGCCGTTAACTAATAAACCTTCAATTAAAAATTGGAAATTGAAGACCAAATGTTACTCAAATAAATAAATATGCAAAAAGGACCCATTCGAGTTTTATTAGCGGATGATGATGAGGATGACCGGTTGTTGTTCCAGGATGCATTTAAGGAAATAAAATTGAAAACTAAAGTCCACCTGGTCAATGACGGTGTGGAACTGATGCAATATCTATCACAAGCCGGAGCTGTGAAACCACATGTCCTTTTTCTCGACCTCAACATGCCGCGAAAAAACGGGATGGTTTGCCTGGACGAGATACGTAATCATGAAGGATTGAAGGATATCGCCGTGGTTATTTATTCCACCTCAGCTTCAGATGAAGACATCGAAGAAACTTTTGTGCGTGGAGCAAATGTCTACATACGTAAACCAAATAATTTTAATGAGCTCAAGAAAATATTGGAAAAGGTAATTACCATTAACTGGCAATACCACACTTCCGGCTTAAATAAGGAAAATTTTTTACTTAGTTTTTAATCCATCTATGGTGTTTAATAAATACAAACCCATATTTAATTCTTCCTTTTTTCTGAGCATTATTTTTGTGGCGGCTCTGTTTATTCTGATTTTTATTTCGGGTGTATCGTATCGTTACACGACCTCCCTGACAGATTCCTCCACCCTCATGGTCCATTCGTATAAAATCCGCAGTGAACTGGAACAACTCGTCAACTATCTAAAAGATGCAGAAAGTGGGCAAAGGGGATATATCCTGACCAGGGACTCTTTGTTTCTCCGCCCATTTTTAAGTGTCAGGGAAAAGATCAATAAATCGTTCACAACCTTAAAGGTATTGAGCAAAAATAACTTTCAGCAACAGAAAAACCTGGATTCGCTGTATACTTTGATAAACCTGCGTATTGCTATTTTATACAACACCCACGATATTAGTAATTCCGGAACTTTTAACCAGGATCGGATGGTGGAAAGCCAGGTGCGGGGCGAACAAAAGACGACTCTGGTCCGCGAGCAGGTCAATGATATGATCGATTTTGAACTGATGTACCTGAAAGTGCACCAGGGTTTATTTGAACATGAAATTTCATGGTCTCCATTATACACCCTATTGCTTTTGTTATTTTCTTTATTGGTTTTCATTTTTGCCTATTTCCAGATCAATCGGGATATCAAAAAACTGAAAAACTCCAATGAGGAATTGTCGATCGCCTATGAAGCCATCAGCCATGCGGAAGAAATCGGTGAATTCAGCAGCTGGCAGTGGCACCTCGATTCCAATGAATTTAAGTATTCTGACAATCAATATCGGTTGCTTGGCTATGAGCCCCGGTCGTTTGAATCCAGTCTTCATAAATTCCTGGAGTTTGTACATCCCCAGGACCGCCATATTTTATTGGAGTCGGTAGAAAGGATCATGAATGAGAGGGTCGAACCAACCACCGTTTTTTTTAGGGTGCTCCGGAAAGACGGGCAATTGCGTTATTTTAAATCGATCGGTAAATTGTTCACCGATGCCAGCCTGAAGAAAATCATTATTGGAATTCATTGGGACATCACCGAGCAACACCTCAACCGTATTTCGCTGGAAGAACGAAACCGCGAGCTGGAGCAAAGTAATTCCGAACTGGCCACCTTTAACCATATTGCCAGCCACGATTTGCAAGAACCCCTTCGGATTATCCAAACGTATATTTCGCGCATTTCCGAAAAGGAAGTTGTTAACATGTCCAATACTACAATAGGTTATTTTGGAAGGATACAGGCGTCGATTGAACGGATCAGAATATTGATCAATGACCTGTTGTTGTATTCGCGCACCAACAGAGGTGAACGCAATTTTGAATTGGTTGATTTAAATAACTTGTTAGAAAACGCAAAAGCAGAATTGGTCCAAACCATTGAAGACAAAAATGCCGTCATTCATGCAGACCCCCTTCCCCAAATGAATGTAATCCCTTTTCAGATCCAGCAATTGTTTATCAACCTTATTGGCAACTCCCTAAAATTCTGCAAAGCTGGCAGAGACCCGGTAATCCGCATAACCTGTGACCAGTTGGTACACAAGAATAACAAACCGGATTTAGTAAGCACCGCAAAAAATTACACCCGCATTTCAATCCAGGACAATGGCATGGGATTTGATCAGCAGTATGCCGAAAATATCTTTATCCTGTTTCACCGCTTGCACTTGAAAAATGAATACCCGGGATCGGGAATCGGTCTTTCCATTTGTAAGAAAATCGTGAAGAATCATGGAGGTTATATTAGTGCCCAGGGTATTCCGGAAGTTGGAGCGACTTTTGATGTCTTTCTTCCCAATTAGGATTAAGGAGGTCATGGTGCTATCGGTAAAAATCGGTCATCAATTTGATAACAAACAAAAGATCAGCTCGTAAGACAATGTTTTTCCTGGTCACGACACGGTTCATAGTACCCAACCCTTTTTTCCTTGTTCCTCGTCTCTTAAGAAATCGCCACATCAATACTAATATTAACTTAATTTAAAAGGCAATCCTCTATTGCATTCGGCTGCATTCAGATCAGGTTGGTCGGGAACCACCAGGCATGGGTCTTCTAACTTGAGTTTAACTTATGTAAGTGAATTGTATAATATTATTATGCAATTGTGTAAAACCTTTGCCGTGTGGCTCACGTAACTTTGAATACAGAATTGAATGATACTTGTAAAATGATTCAATCAGAGCAGTTCAATTAGTTTTAAATCTAAATTTCAGGCAAAGGATAAGTGCCTTACGCTGTGGTCAGCATTTACGACCTGAACAAGTCTTTTTTGGCAGAATACATAATTTAAACTTGATTTATATAATTTAAAAAATGATTAAAAATGGAAAATGAAAAATCAATTAAGGTGTTAAACAACCTGATCGAAATTAACAACGACAGGATAGAAGGTTACGAAACAGCATTAAACGAAACCAACGAAGCCGATTTAAGGTCATTGTTTACCCGGTATATTTCAAACAGTCGGAGGTTTAAAACCGAGTTGGTTGCTGAGGTTACCCGGATGGGCGGTACACCGGAAGAAGGGACCAGGGCAAGTGGAAAAATATACCGTGCCTGGATGGAAGTTAAGGCTGCTTTAACCGGAAAAGACCGTAAAACAGTCCTGCAATCCTGCGAATATGGAGAAGATGTAGCGGAGGATACCTACAAAGACACCGTGGAAGACCATTACGCAGATTTGTCGGATGCACAACAAAAGTTGGTTTCAACGCAATACAGTCAGCTCAAGGCAGACCATGATGCAGTAAGAAACCTGCGTGATCAGGCGGTTGAACACGCCTAAGGATCCGTGGAAACAATTCCGAAATAATTATTTTTTCGTCAATTTAAAAAACATATTATCATGAATAAAGTAAGATTAGCTTTTGGTGTACTAGCGGGAGTTGCTATTGGTGCAGCCATTGGAACCTTGTACGCTCCCGCTAAAGGTTCCGCCCTGAGGAAAAAAATAGCTCAGAAAAGCGATGATTATGTCGGTGAACTGGAAACAAAGTATAACGACTTAATGGACAGAATTACCAACAAATTTTGGTCAGCGAAACAAAATGTTGCCCGGATCACGGAGAATGGAAAACATAAAGTGGAAGAAGGCCTTTCCAAAGCGGAAGAAGCTGTTGCAGTCGCAAAACAAAAAATTTAGTTTAAAGCGACAAATTCCAACCATCAGCAAATAGTTTAGTATCAGCTCTGGCCGGTGCATACCTTTTAGGTGTGTGTGCCGGCTTTTGTTATTCTGGAATATTTCTATACATTTCGTTTGCAACCCAGATTTTGCAGTTGACTGCAAAATCTGCCCGAAGGGCCGCCCTTTGGGTCTGATGTGAAATTGGACAAATTGAACTTAACATAGCACTAGATTCGGCAAAATTCTCAAAGAGGATATCAATTGAGTATGGCGCCTTTGCCTGGAGATACACAGACTTGTAATACTTCATTTGAAATGAAAAGGCTGGGATAAAAAATCGGAAATTTTGACCCCTTTCTAGTTAAGATATTCCTTTCACGTGGGTACAGAGAATTAATTTTAAGAAGGTTGAAATGTACCTGGAAAGTAGCGGAGGTAAGAATAACCTGTCCGGTAACATGGACTTGTTGTGTTTCAGTTTTGTTTTAAAACTATAATTGAGTACAGGTGCTATTTATTGGGATAGGATTCTGTTCATCAGGCTGACACCTTTTGGACGAGGGACTGAAATGTTGAATTGAGGATGGGTCTGAAAATAAAAAATACCGGGGCCCCGAAGGGCCACGATACTTTTTCTGAACCTTAAAAGAACTACTTGCATTTCTAAACCTTTGCTTAAAATGCGTGGACTACAATTGTCTTGCCAATCTATATTATTTTAAGGAGTGATTTAATGTTTATTCCGAAGTTTCTCCAGGCCGGTTTTAACCAGTCTGCATCGGACAATATTTCACTTGATTTTCATTTACTTTTAATACTGTAAAGATGAACACTGCTGTATATTTAATCCTTACACGATTTTAATAATTTATTATATAATTTTAATCCCGGCGGACCACTCAAAATTTATCGGGATCCTTAAGGACCCCGATAATTACTGAACCTTTAAATGACTACTTACCTTTGTAAACCAAAGGTTCACGTATAGTGGGACTAAAACTATTTGTCGGTTGTTTAAATTAGATTGCGGTCTCATTCTATTTTGATCAGGAAGACCAGGAGCATCGTCTCCTGCATCATTTCTCCGGTTGGATAATCCAGAGAACTCGTGGGCCAACCCTGAAGAAATAAAAATGATTAAACAAAATAAGTTTCTCATAACGTTGAAGATTTAAATCCTCAGAACAAAGATGCATTGAACGGGATTTTAAATTCTTACATATTTCGTTTTAAAAGTTATATAAATCACTGCCTTTGATTCGATGTCCAGATAATTGGCAGGTGTGATGATCAGGCCGGATATAAGGTGATCGTGTTATTAAAAAATATATGTGATTGATGTAACTCTTTAAGCATATTGTGTAAAAGGTTTTGTTGGATTCGCAATGATCTTTGCGGTCTAACTATTTTTATACCTTATAAATACAATTATGAAATCATTTCGCAAAAAGATTCTGGGGTGTTTCACCCTGTGTACCCTTTTATTAAGTATATCGCTGCCATCCACTGCACAAAGTGTAGAATTTGGATTGCGGTTTATGCCGGCATTTACCAAGTTTGATATTAATACCTCCAATGGTAACAGGGTCACCGGTGACGTTGACCTGGGTTATGGTGTTGGAGCATTATTAGGATTCCATTTTTCTAAAAACGTCGGCATACAGGGAGAATTGATCTACAGTTCATTCGCTCAAAAATTTAAAGAGTCCAATGTGGACCGTAATATTAATTTAAGCTATATCAATATACCCCTGCTGCTGGCTTTAAATACCGGCAAAGGCAAAGCCATAAATTTGGGCTTGGTCGCAGGTCCGCAGATCGGGCTAAATGTAGGCAGTAAATTATTGAGTAGCAACGGTGGTGTCGGCGATCCTATTCTTTCGGTAAAAAAAGGTGATCTGGGATTTGCTTATGGTGCTGGTTTGGATTTCGGATTAAATCCATCACATAACTTTATCCTGGGTATCGGATTCCGGGGAGTCTATGGTTTGATTGACATCAGTGATCAGAGTTCGACGATTCAGGGAGATGCTTATTATATCCTGGACCGGACAAAGATTAAAGTTTATTCCGGGTATATCGGTCTTTCCTGGTTTTTCTAGCCAGTTAATATCTAGTATACTATGGATACGATAAAGAAGTTGGGGATTTGGATGGATCATGCATCCGCCCATTTAATGGAATTCAGTTCGGGACCGATAAAAACGAATGTCATTACCTCCAGGTTTACCAGCCAGGAGAAAGGTAATAGTCTAGGTAAAAGTGAGCACCTCATGCATAATCAGGAACAACAAATGCATGCGGAGTATTATAAAAAGGTAGGTGAAGCCATCCGAAACTATAAAATGGTATTAATCTTTGGCCCTACGCAGGCAAAACAAGAGTTGGTTAATTTGTTGAAGGCTGACCACAAATTTTCCAACATCCAGATCGAAGTAAAATCAGCAGACCGAATGACAGAACCCCAGGCACATGCTTTTGTCAGGGATTATTTTGATGGAGATAAAGAAGAAAACAAACAGGAGAATTATATTCAGTAGGTAACTTTTATATCATTTATTACTTTTACTTATGTCAGGTACGGGATCAAATTTATATCTTACGGTAAACGGAACCAGTCTTTGTTATGATGATTGGGGGCAAGGCATTCTGCCAGTCCTGTTTATTCATGGATTTCCATTTGATAAATCCTGCTGGCACCCGCAAATGAAGGCATTAAAATCCGATCACCGGGTGATTGCTTATGATATCCGTGGTTTTGGAAAATCCAGTATCAACCTGGATATCCCCGATATGGACCGGTATGCCGATGACCTGATTCGGTTTATGGATCAGTTGGGAATTCAAAAAGCATTACTCTGCGGGCTTTCTATGGGTGGTTACATTTTACTCAATGCCGTACAGCGGTTTCCAGATCGATTTGTCGCTATCGTGTTATGCGATACCCAATGTATGGAGGATACCGCTGAAACAAAAGAAAAACGGAATATATCCATCCGGCAGGTCATGAGTGGCCGGTTGGCTGAGTTTGCCGATCAGTTTATGTCAAAATTATTTGACCCGGAAACCGTCACGCCGACCTCAGAACTTTATTCGCAGGTAAAACAAATTATACTTTCCACGCCTTCTGAAACTATTACCGGTGCCCTGAATGCACTTAAAAACAGAAGGGAGATGTGTTCCTCCTTGCAGCATATCGAGCTACCGACCTTAATTATTTGCGGTGAGCAGGACATGCTTACCCCGATGGAAAAATCTGAAGCCCTGCACCAGGGCATTGCAGGCTCAGAAATATACCCTATCCCCAATGCAGGTCACCTTTCCAACCTGGAGCAACCTGAATTATTCAATAGGGGTTTGACCAAATTTGTTAACAAGCATTCCAGATTTACGCTGGTTACTGAAATTCAAAACTTGTACTAAGGTCATAAAAATCGAGGTTTTCACCTGAATAAATAGCGAAAATACCCGCTGATCTAAAGAGTTTAATTTAAAAGTTTATTTTATTTTATTAAAGTTTCAATTACTTGTGAAATGTGAGATTTTCGCAAGTAAACTGTTGAATTATGTAATGATATTTTAACATTTAGCATGCAATTTGCTGGGATTAAATAGTTCTATGTTAAATTCTTATTATGAAAAATTATCTATGTTTAGCTTTTACCAGCTTATTACTCTTATGGTTACCCCAAATAAATTTTGGACAAGCACCACCAACTCTGGGATCCACTTCCCAATTTGCCCTATTCACTGGAACAGGAGCCTTCGAAGTCACCGGAGCATCGACAACCGTAACAGGTGATGTAGGGACTCATACTGGAGCTTTTAATGCGTTTCCTCTGGGAACATTAAATGGAACAAGACATGTGGCAAATGCCACTTCTGCGACTGCAGCCGCTGCTGTACTTACCGCATATAATAGTTTCCCCGTCACGTGCGTTACTATTCCTACCCTTTCTAACGTAATCCTAACACCTGGTGTTTATTGCCTGAACGCGGCTACCGCATTTAATGGTGTATTAACTTTAAATGGCCAAGGGGATCCTAATGCATTATTTATTTTTAGGATAGACGGAGCCTTGTCGACCGGGGGAGGATCAACTGTTAATTTGATCAATTCAGCCACTTGTGATAATGTGTATTGGCGAATAAATGGGGCGGTTAATATGGGAGGCAATTCCACTTTCAAAGGCACAATAGTTGCTGTAGGTGCGCTTAACCTGGCCCAAGGCGTAACATTGGTAGGCAGAGGCCTAAGTACTGCAGGTGCTATATCTTTAGCAGATAACATTTCGGTTTCCATAGGAACACCACCCAGTGCCTCAACAATTTCAGGGGCAACAACGGTTTGTGCAGGGCAAACTATTACCCTTTCAGGAAATGTCAACGGAACCTGGAGTAATGGGTCTTCAGCTGAATCCATCACCATTGGTACAGCCGGTGATTATTTTGTAACAAATACCAATGCTTGTGGGAGTGTAACGTCAAACCATATTGTCGTTACCGTCAGCCAAATTCAGTCTTGTACGATCACTGGTGATGGTTCCATATGTCAGGGAGCAACCACTCAACTTTGTGTTCCTACAGGTTCTTCCGGTTACTCGTGGAGTACCGGAGCAACAACAAATTGTATCACAGTAGACGCTACAGGTGCCTATTCAGTCACAGTTACAAATAACGGATGCAGTAGTATCTGTAGTAAAACGGTTACAGTTAATCCTCTGCCGGCCTGTACGATCTCAGGAGCTAGTTCAATCTGTCAGGGGTCAACTACTCAACTTTGTGCACCCGCTGGTTCTTCTGGCTACTCCTGGAGTACCGGAGCTACCACAAATTGTATTACAGTAGGTGTAGCAGGGACATATTCAGTTACGGTAACGAATAGTGGATGCACTAGCATT
>Ga0163153_10005976_pt1 | contig 14021 bp, 18 predicted proteins | sample OliLakLV19MP6IB1_FD_148629 | JGI IMG/M metagenome (GOLD analysis project Ga0163153, IMG submission 148629) | Freshwater microbial mat bacterial communities from Lake Vanda, McMurdo Dry Valleys, Antarctica - Oligotrophic Lake LV.19.MP6.IB-1 | ecosystem: Environmental > Aquatic > Freshwater >... | reverse complement strand
CGTGTTCGTGCGGACCCGACGGGATTCGAACCCGCGATCTCGGCCTTGACAGGGCCGCATGTTTGGCCGCTACACCACGGGTCCAGACAGCCGCGAAAATATACCATAAGGTCAGGGCAGCGTCAATACCAACGCGCTGATTGTTCGGGCTGGCGTGCATCTCACTGCGCCCCCCGCCCCGCTCCACAACCAAAGTCGCGGTTGACACGCGCCGCCACTTCCGTTATTCTATGTGCAACCTTTAGGTTTCACATCGGTATCACCCAGGAGACTTATTGATGGACAACATCCCCACCGCCACCCGCAGCCTCATCCTCAACGCGCCGCCCGCCGACGTGTGGCAGGCCCTCACCGATCCCGCTCACCTGGTCAAGTGGTTCGTGCCCAACCTGCCCTTCGCCGAAATGGCGCTGGACGACGGCGGCCGCCTGACCATGCAAATGGGCCCCATGAGCATGGACCTCGCTACGCTGCACATCCACGAGCCGCAGCGCCGGGCCAGCCTGCGCGCCCTGCCCGACGAGCTGCTCACCATCACCTACACGCTCGCCGCCGCCAGCGCGGGCACCGAGCTCACCGTCGCGCTGACCGGGCTAGAAGCGCTGCCCGCCGCCGCCCGCACCGACCGGCTGGGCCAGGTGGAGGCCGCCTGGGACAAGGCCCTGCAAAACCTGGCCGCCCACCTGGCCGGCGCCGACCTGCCCTTCCCGCAGGCCTACGTCGGGCCGCTGCTGGGCTTCTGGCGCGAGCCGGACCAGCAGATCGCCATCGAGCGCAGCATTTGGATCAAGGCGCCGCGCGCGCGCGTGTGGCAGGCGCTGACCGACCCGCAGCAGTTCCAGCAGTGGTTCTCGCCCACCACCCCCTGGGTGCTCACCGAGCTCGCGGTCGGGGGGCGCTTGTATGTGGTCGACGCCGAGACCAAGGCCGAGCTCTACCCGTCCATCATCGAAGTGCTCGACCCGCCCGTGCAGTTGGTGCTGCGGCACCCCAGCGAGACCCCCGGCGCGGGCGACAAGCGCACCAACTACACCCTCACCGAGGAGAACGGCGGCACCCGCCTGACGCTGCTCTACCTGGGCTACGAGCACGACGAAGCCGATGCCCGCTGGGCCGCCATGGAGCAGAGCACCTTCGGCTTTGGCCTGATGCTGCAAAACATCCAGGCCCTGATCGAGGGCCAGCCGCTGCCCGTGCCGGGCGGCTTTTAGGCGCGGCCCCGCCATGAACGCCGCGCCCGTCTTCACCGCGCTGGCCGACCCCACGCGGCGGCTGCTGCTGACCAACCTGGCCCAGCACAGCCCGCGCACGGCCACCCAGCTCGCCACGCACTACGCCATCACGCGCCAGGGCATCCTCAAGCACCTGCGCGTGCTCGAGGGCGCGGGCCTGGTCGCCGTGCACCAGCAGGGCCGCGAGAAGCGCTACAGCCTCACGCCCGAGCCGCTGGCGGAGGTCAACCGCTGGACCGCGGCCCTGAACCAGTTGTGGGACAAGCGCCTCCTGCGCCTCAAGACCATGCTCGAAAACGAGGCCCGCGCCTCACGTTGAGCCTAAAATGTCCTCGAAGGCCGCCACGGTCGCGTCCACATCGGCGGCGCTAACCCAGGCGTGTGTCACCAGCCGAAAGCGCCGCGTGCCGTCGCCGTCGAGCACCACGCCGCGTTCCCGCACGCGCTCCACCAACTGCATCGGCGTCACCGCCGCCTGAGGCAATAGGTTGAAGTAGACCATGTTGGAGGCCGGCGCGCTTGTGTCCAGCGCCAGGCCCGGCAGCCCGCGCAGGCCGGCGGCCATCCGGCGCGCATTCGCGTGGTCGTCGTCCAGCCGCTCGATCATCGTCTCCAGCGCCACCAGCCCGGCGGCGGCCAGCACCCCCGCCTGGCGCATGCCGCCGCCCACCATCTTGCGGTTGCGGCGCGCCTCGGCCATAAACTCCACCGAGCCGCACAGCACCGAGCCGACCGGCGCGCTTAGCCCCTTGGAGAGGCAAAACATCACCGAGTCGGCCAGGCCGGCCAGGGCCGCGGCGCTGACGCCCTGCGCCACCGCGGCGTTGAACAGCCGCGCCCCGTCCAGGTGCAGCATTAATCCTCGGCTGTGCGCCAGCGCCGCCACCTGCTGCGTGTAGGCCACCGACAGCGGCACGCCGCCGCACACGTTCTGCGTGTTCTCCAGGCAGATCAGCCGCGTGCGCGCGTGGTGCACATCCTCGGATCGAATGGCGGCCTCCAGGTCTTCCAGCCGCAGCGTGCCGTCGGGCTGGTTGGGCACCGGGCACGCCTGGCAGCCAGCCAGCGCGGCCATGCCGTCCACCTCGTTGAGGTAGATGTGGGACTGGTTGCCGACGATGACCTCCCGCCCGCGCCCGCAGTGGGTCAGCAGCGCGATCAGGTTGCCCATCGTGCCGGAGGCCACGAACAGCCCGGCCGCGTGCCCGGTCAGCGCCGCCGCCAGCGCCTCCAGGCGGATGATAGTCGGGTCGTCGCCAAACACGTCGTCGCCGACCTCGGCCGCCGCCATGGCCTGGCGCATGGCCGCCGTCGGGTGCGTGACCGTGTCGCTGCGCAGATCAATCAAGCCGTTGGTAAAGCTCATGGTGATCCATTCCCGGCGGCCCGGACGGCCGCCATGAGGCCGGCCAGGAGCACGCCGCCGGCGATGATGAAGAACGCGGCCAGGTAGACGTAGCCCGCACAGCCAAGGCCCATGCCCCACCAGGCGCGGCCCACGGCCACCCGGTCGCCGGCCGCCTGCCCCTCGCGCGCGCTAACAAAGCCACCCACCAGCGCATAGAGCGAGAAAGGGATACCGAGAAAGGTGGTGCCGAAGATCGGCAGCATGGCGAACAGCACCCACAGCAGCCCGGCCCACACGGTGGAGGTGGCCCAGCCCCGCGCGCGGCTGGCGCTGGCAACAGACGTAGAAGGGCTGACAGGATTGACGGCCATCGGCGAGGCGTACCCACCGGCATTATACGCCGGGTGGCTGATCGGCTGGCGGGGTGTCTCTCGCAGCCGCTATTGGCCGGCGAGCGAGCGCAGCACGCGCTGCAACTCGGGCGGCAGCGGCGCCTCGAACTGCACCGGCAGGCCGCTGCTGGGGAGCTTGAAGCTCAACTGAGCGGCGTGCAAAAAGTGGCGGCGCAACTGCACCGTCGCATTGTGGCGGCCGTAGACGGTGTCGCCGGCGATGGGGCAGCGCAGGTAGGCGAAGTGCAGCCGCAATTGGTGGGTGCGGCCGGTCAGCGGGTGGGCCTCGACCAGCGTGTGGTCGTGAAACTGCTCGAGGACTTTGTACTCGGTCACGGCGGCCCGGCCGCGCTCGGTCGCCACAATCGCCATTTGCTTGCGGTTGCGCACGTCGCGGCCGATGGCGGCCTCGATCCGGCCGGTGTCGGTCGGCGGGTGGCCGTCCAGCAGCGCAATGTAGGTCTTGACGACCTCCCGCTCCTTAAACTGGCGCTGCAGCTCGCGGTGGGCCAGGTCGTTCTTGGCGACGATGATTAGGCCAGAGGTGTCCTTATCCAGCCGGTGGACGATCCCGGGGCGCTGCTCCTCGCCCACGCCTTCCAGGTCTGGGTCGTGGCCGAGCACGGCGTTCACCAGCGTGCCAGTGTTGTGGCCGGCGGCCGGGTGGACTACCATGCCGGCCGGTTTGTTGATGACCAGCAGGTCGTCGTTCTCAAAGATGATGTCGAGGTCAATGTCTTCGGGTTGGTGGCTGCTGGGCGCGGGCGGCGGGATGCGCACCTGCACCTGGGCCGGGGCGGCCACCCGCAGCGCGGGTTTGGTGATGGTGGCGGCGTCCACCGTGACAAAGCCGTCCTCGATCAGCCGCTGTACCTGGGTGCGCGACAGTTCCGGCAGCTCGGCCACGATCAGAATGTCTAGGCGTTCGGGGCGTGCGGCGGGGCCGGCTGCGGCTGGCGCGGTCAGCGCGAAGGAGATGACGCGCTCAACCACCGGATTGCACTTCGGGGGCGTCCACACCGGGCAGCGTGGAGCCGGTGTCGGTTTGGGTGTGCTCGGTGCGCGATTCAAAGAACATTAGCACCGCCAGGAAGGCCACGCCCAAGCTAATGCTGGCGTCGGCCACGTTGAAGATGGCGAAGTTGCCCACGCTGATGAAGTCGGTCACGGTGCCGAAGGTCAGCCGGTCAATCAGGTTGCCCAGCGCCCCGCCCAACTGCATCCCCAGCGCGATCCGCATCCACCAGTGCCCGGCCGGCACGCGCTGGGCGTAGACGATGATGACCAGCGACACGACGATGGCGATGATGGTGAACACCAGGCCGGCGTCTTTGAACAAGCCAAAGGCCGCGCCGGTGTTCTGAATATGCAGCACGCGCACGAACGGCTCCAGCGCCGGCCACGGACTCCAGGTCTGATTGATCTCCAGCCGGGTGCGCACCAGGTGCTTCGTGTATTGGTCGCCCAACACGATCACCCCGGCCAGGAGGTACACCAACACCTGATTTAGCGTCTTTTTCAACGGACTTCTCCATACCAGGCCCGCCCCAGGGCGAGCACCGACCAGACCGGCATTGTACCATGCGCCTCACCCGATGCCGGCCGCCCGGCTTAGTCAAACTAGCCAAAGCCAGGTGCGCCGGCGTCTGCCTTGACGCTCCCGGGGAACGGGGGTAGGATTTTGCGCGCTTGGCAGGCGAAAAACCAGTGCGTGGGTCCGGGGTGAAGGGGTGCCGCATTTGTCAGCGGAACGTCGTCAAGAAGTCTTGACGCGCACCTTGAGTGCGCTACAATCTCCCTTCGTGAATAATACGCTCTGGGCCACATGGTTAGAAATCAGGACGGAATGGCATCCCTCAACCTACGCCGGTTGCTTATCGGGAATCCGCTAGCGGCTTCCGAAGCTCAACACCAGCGCCTGACGAAAGTCAAGGCGCTGGCCGTGTTTGCGTCGGACGCACTCTCGTCGAAGGCCTATGCCACAGAAGAAATCTTGTTGGTGCTGGCCGGCGCGGCCTGGTCGTGACCGATGGGCCGTACCGGCTTAAGGACTGACGCCTCGTTGGCGAGGCAAGGATAACGCAATGGGCAATCATTCTCACAAAGCTCCAATTGTTATTGTCGGCTGCGGCCGGGTGGGCATCGAGCTGGCGCAGTCGGTCGCGCGCCAGGGCTACCCGGTGGCCGTGGTCGACTCCAACCCCAAGGCGTTCGACCGCCTGGGCCTCGATTTTCGGGGCCGCATGGTGCAGGGCGACGCGCTAGACCAGGAGGCTCTCAAGCGGGCCGGCATTGACACCGCGCATGGGCTGGCGGCCGTCACCTCATCTGACAGCGCCAACATCGTCACCGCCCGCATCGCGCGCGACATCTATCATGTCGAGCACGTCGTGGCGCGGGTGTACGACCCCACCCGCGGCCCGATCTACGAGAAGCTGGGCCTGCAAACCATCGCTTCGTCATCGTGGGGGGCCAAGCGCATCGAGCAGCTCTTGCTGCACCCTGGCTTGCAAAGCGTGATCACGGCCGGGAACGGCGAAGTGCAGATCTTTGAGATTGCCGTGCCGGAGGCCTGGAACGGTCGCCGCCTGGGTGACGTGCTGCCGGCCGGCGAGGCGCTGCCCGTGGCGCTGGCGCGCGGCGGGCGGGCGCAATTGCCTTCGCCCGACACCGCGCTACAAACGCAGGATTTCCTACACGTGAGCGCCACGACAACCGGCGCCGCTAGCCTACGCCAATTGCTGCGCGTCCCCGGAAAGGACTAAAAAATAATGTTTGTCATTATTGCCGGCGGAGGCCGGACTGGGTCGCACCTGGCGACGCTGCTGCTGGCGCAAGGGCACGAAGTGCGCCTGGTGGAAAATCGGCCCGACACCCTGAGCGTCCTGCACCGCGAACTGCCGACCGAGGCCGTTTTTGAGGGCGACCCGACCGACCCAAAGACCTTGATGGAGGCCGGCATCGAGCGCGCGACCGTGCTGGCGGTTGTGACCGCCAACGACGAAGACAACCTGGTGATCGCCTCGCTGGCGCGCTTTCACTACAACGTCCGCCGCATCATCGGGCGCGTGAACAACCCGCGCAACGCCTGGCTGTTCACGCCCGACTTCGGCGTGGATGTGGCCCTCAACCAGGCCGACGTGATGGGCAAGCTAATCGAAGAAGAGATGTCGCTGGGCGACATGATGACACTGCTCAAACTGCGGCGTGGCAAATACTCGCTGGTGGAAGAAAAGATTCACCCCGAGGCCAAAGCGGTGGGCATGGCGATCAAAGACCTGCCGCTGGCCGAACACAGCATCATCTCCGGCATCCTGCGGCACGGCGACGTCATGCTGCCACGCGGCGCCACCGTGCTCGAAGCCGGCGACGAAATCCTGGCGCTGGTGGATGAAGACGCCCGCCCCCGCCTGGCCGAGCTGCTGGGCCGGCCGGGCATGCGCGCGCCGCTGTAACTGCTATCGCTTTGTTGACACGCCCCGCCGCCGGGCGTATTATGGTCCCACTGTGCCGACTGAAAGTACCTTGAACGCCGATCTAGACCCTGACTCTAAACGCCAGCTCCGACCACCGGGAGATTGAGCCGCGCTCCGCGTTAGCACCTTGACGCGCCCTGCTCGCCTTCCGGCGGCGGGGCGCGTTTCAATTGGAGGTGCCGATGGAGCAAAAGGAAATTGACGGCGTGCTCGACCAGGTGCGCGCCGCCCTCGAACACGGCAACATCCCGGGGGCCATCAGCGCCCTCGCTACCCTGCACCCCGCTGACCGAGCGGAAGCCTTTGCCGACCTGCCCGCCGACGACCAAGACGAGATCTTCCCCAAACTCGGTAACGAAGCCGCCGCCGATCTGCTGGTGGAGATGGAAGACGAGGACGCGGCCGACGCCGCCGGGCACCTGCCCTCGGCCCAACTGGCCGACGTGCTGGACGAGATGGAGCCGGATGAGGCCGCCGACCTGCTGGGCGACCTGCCCCCGGCCCAGGCCGCCGACGCCCTGGCGCAGATGGAAGACCGCGACGACGTCATCCCCCTGCTCGGCCACCCGGACGACACCGCCGGCGGCCTGATGACCTCCGAGTTCTTCGCGCTGCGCCCGCAGATGACGGCCCAAAGCGCCATTGACTTCCTGCGCGGGCTGAACCGCGAAGCCGCCACCCCCTACTACCTGTACGTCGTCAACCGGCAAGGCGTCCTGATCGGCATCGTCGGCCTGCGCGACATCATCATCTCGCGCCCGGACGCGACCATTGAGTCGATCATGAAGCCGGACGTCATCAAAGTGCCGGTCGGCACCGACCAGGAAGAAGTGGCGCGGGTGATGACGCGCTACGACCTGCTGGCGCTGCCGGTGGTGGATGCCGAAGGCCGGCTGGTGGGCGTCATCAACTACGACAACATCGTGGACGTCATCGAAGAAGAGGCCACCGAGGACATCTACCGCCTGGCGAACGTGGCTGACGGCGACTTGCAGGTGTGGAGTCCGATCATGCTCTCGGTGCGGCGGCGGCTGCCGTGGCTGGTGCTCAATCTGTTGACGGCCTTTATCGCGGCCTCGGTCATCGGGCTGTTCGAGGCGACGATTGCCAAGCTGGCCGTGCTGGCCGTGTTTCAGTCCATCGTGGCGGGCGAGGGCGGCAACGCCGGCACCCAGACCCTGGCCATCATGGTGCGCGGCATGGCGCTGGGCGAAATTCAGTTTCGCGACACCTGGCGGGCGCTGCTGCGCGAGGCCGCCATCGGGGTGATGCACGGCGTGGTGGTCGGCATCCTGGTGGGGCTGGGGGCGTGGCTGTGGCGCGGCATCCCAATCCTGGGGCTGGTGATCGGCCTGGCAATGGTCGGCAACTTGATCGCGGCCGGACTGGCGGGCACGCTGGTGCCGCTGACCCTGCGGGCGATGAAGCTCGACCCAGCGCTGGCCTCGGCCGTCATCGTCACCACCGTCACCGACGTGGTCGGGTTTGGACTATTCCTCGGGCTGGCGACGCTCTTCCTGCCACTGCTGATACCCGCTGGCGGCTGAGCCAAGCGACCGGCTTCTAAGGAGCGTTATGGCGAAGCGATTGATTGTGAATGCCGATGACTACGGGCTGCTGCCGTCCGTCTCGGCCGGCATCCGGCAGGCGCACACGCACGGCCTCGTGACCTCGACCACCGCAATGATGAACATGCCCTCGGCCGCCGACGATCTGCGCCAGGCGCAGCGTGAGTGCCCGGCCCTCGGCCTGGGGGTCCACCTGCTGCTGACGGCCGGGCGACCGCTGCTGCCGCCCAGCGCGGTGCCGTCCATTGTGGCCCTGTCCGATGGCGCGAGCTTCCCCAAGCTCGGCACGCTGCTGGCGCGGGCCGGCACGCTGAACGCCGCCGAGGTCAAGGCCGAGTGGCGGGCGCAGATTGAGGCCTTTGTCGCCGTGACCGGCCAACGCCCAACGCACCTAGACAGCCATCACCACTCGTCGTACGCCACGCCGGCGCTGTTCACGGCGATGTTGGAGCTGGCCCGCGAGTACGCCGCGGCCATTCGGATGCCGGTGACGAGCGCGGCCACGGCCCAGCGGGTACTCGGCCTCGACCTCAGCGTGGTTGAAGGCTATATGGCGTTGATCGGCCCGGTGCTGGCGACGGCCGGCGATGTGCGCAAACCCGATCATTTCGAGGCGCGGTTCTACGGACCGGGCGCTACGGTCGCGGGCCTCAACCTTGTGCTGGCGGAACTGCCCGACGGCGCGACCGAGATCATGTGCCACCCCGGCTACGCCGACCCGGCCCTGGGAGAAATTACGAGCTACTACCGCGAGCGCCCGGTCGAGGTCGAGGCCCTCACCCAGCCCGGTCTGCGCGCCCACCTGGCGGCCGAGGGCGTCACGCTTATTTCGTTCGCGGCGTTGTAGTTGCGGGCCGGGCCGCCCACCAAACCCACCACAGCATCAGCGCTTGCGCGGCCAGCGGCACAGTGTTCGTCAGCAGCCGCGCCAGCGAAGCATCTACCCCCAACACATCATCAAGCACGTGGTTGGCGGCGTGCAGCGTGCTGCCGAGCGCCGCCACGGCGATGATGCCGCGCTCGCGCCCCGGCTGGCGCGCCGCCCACAGCAGGCCCACGCCCAGCGCCAGCACAAACGCCCCCGCGTCGCCCAAGAAATGCCGGTTGTAGGGTGAATACGGCGCGACGTTGGCATAGAACTGGTTGGGCAGCAACAGCAGCGCCAGCCCGGTCACCACGTTGACCACCCCCAACGCAACTAACACCCAGCGAATGGCAGTTTCATGCCGCAGCATCTTTGCGCTCCTTGCCCATTTGTAGCCACTGGCGCCACGTAACCCGGCCCGCAACTCGGTCAGGCGCGGTCAACGCCCCGGCGCGCAGGGCCGCCGCCAGCTTGCCCGGCAACGGCGCGCGCCACACGCGGGGGCCACGGCCGCGCACCGCCGCCCATTGGGCGATCACCTGCCCCAGCGTCAGCACCTCCGGCCCGCCGAAGTCACGCCAGCGGCCGGTGATGCCGCTGCGCAGTTGATCCACCAGGTATTGGGCTACCTCCCCCGGATGCACCGGCTGGAACTGCCAGTCGGTGGGCAGCATCAGCAGCGGCCAACGCATCCACGGCTTTAGGAAGCCGTGCAGCAGATTGTGGAACTGCGTGGCCCGCATGATAGACCACGGCAGCCCGCCGGCCTGCACCACGCCCTCGGCCGCCAGCTTGGCCTGGTAATAGCTGTACGGCACGCGCTCGATGCCCACGATGGAGATGTAGACAAAGTGCGTGCAGCCCGCGGCTTGGGCGGCGGCGGCCAGCCGGCCGGTCCCGTCCACGTCCACGGCGCGGGTGTCGCGCGCCGGGCTGCTCGCACCGTGCACAATGATCGGCGCGCCGGCCACGGCCTCGGCCAGGCCCGCGTCGCGTCGCAGATCGGCCGTGGCCCACTCCACCTCGGCCGGTGTCATGGCCGGGCGCGGCCGGCGGCTCATGATGCGCACCGGGTAGCCGGCGGCCTTCAGGCGGGGGACGAGGTGCCGGCCAAAGACACCCGCCCCACCCGTCACCAGGATACGCTCCATATACTTTCCTTCCGAGTTGAAGTTGCTGAAACCGTCCTGGAAATCATACCAAATCCTGCCCGAATGCGGGCCGGGCGGCTGGCTTCAGGGCAATTGCATCTAATTTGCCTTAGATAGCCGTTGATCTTGTTTTCAGGGCGATTGGCGTGTGCCCTTGAAACTTGGCTCAAATGCGCCAGACCATGATCGCCTATGAATTGCGGGCGTTCCGGATTTAGATGCAATTGCCCTGCTGGCTTAGGTGCATTCGCAGTTTTTGGCCGCAGCCGTTTTGGGCCAGCCGCCAAAATTTTCAGACCGGGGCGGGCAAGCCCGCCCCGGTCTGAAAATTTTGGCAGCGGTCAGATAAATGCTTTTACAAGCACAACTTGCGCTGAGAACCCGCCACGACGTTGAACGCCCCCCTGGTCATTTTCCCCGATACGACCACCATCCGCGAATGCACCCGCTGGCTTTGCGCAGAAGCACTATAATTCCCGCTGCATCAATTGCGCAGGAGGTGATATGCCAGACATCATCAACTTCAACGGCACGACCTACAATAGCATTGACGACATGCCCCCCGACGTGCGCCGGATGTATGCGCAGGTGCAGGGCGTGCTGACCGACGGCACCGAGGACGGCCTGCCCGACCTGCTCGAGGGGTTGGTGTCGTCGGCCGGCGCGCGGGCGCTGACCCAGGAGTTGTCGAGTTTTGTCATCAAAATCAACGGGCAGGCCTACCAGAGCCTTGACCAAATGCCGCCCGAGGCGCGCGCGAAGTACGCGCAGTACCAGGCCCAGTTCGACGCCAACCGCAACGGCCTCCCCGATGCACTCGAAACCCTGTTGGGCCAGATGGGCGCAACGCCGGGGATGCCCAGCGCGGCGGTCACCATGTCCGCCGCCGAGGCCGCCGACGCGCCCGCGTTTGCCGCGTCCGCACCCATCGCGCCGGGGCTGTCACCGCAGATGCTCGGCAGCACCGCCGGCCGCAGCGTCATCAGCCCGGAGGGCGGCGACAACCGAATGCGGCTGGCGTTGATCGCTGTCGCGGCGCTGGCCCTGCTCGCCTGCGCGCTGACAGTCGTGGTAGTGTGGGCACTCATGCGGTAACGGGCCGGGGGCTGCGCGGGCTGTTGCGCTTCGCCTTCGGCCTGCTCTACAACCAACTGGCTTGGGCTTATGACCTGGTCAGTTGGACCGTCTCCATCGGCCAGTGGCGCAGTTGGCAGCGCGCTGCCCTGCCCTACCTGCCCTACCTGCGCGGCCGGCGCGTGCTGGAAGTGGCCCACGGCACCGGCAACCTGCTGCTCGACTTAGTCAGCCTGGGCTTTCAGCCGGTGGGCGTGGATGCCTCGCGCGCGATGGGCCGGCTGGCGCGCGGCAAGCTGCGGCGGGCCTTGGGCGGGCCGGAACTGCCGCTGCCGCTCGTGCGCGGGCGGGTGCAGGCGCTGCCGTTTGCAACGCACAGCTTTCAGAGCCTGCTGTCCACCTTCCCGACCGACTTCGTGGCCGACCCGGCCGCGATTGCCGAGTTCTACCGCCTGCTCACGCCCGGCGGCGTGTTCGTGTGCGTGCCCGCCGCGCAGATCACCGGCGGCTCGCTGGGCGACCGCTGGGCGGCCTGGCTGTTTCGCGTCACCGGCGAGTCGTCCACCGCCTGGTTTGCGCCGCTGGTCGAGCGCTATACGGCGGCCGGCTTTCGGGCGCGGGTGGAGCAGGTGCAGCAGGCCCGCAGCACCGTCACCGTCTTTATCGCTGAGAAGGCATAAGCACCCGGCATGGAACTTCAGATCGCCGTCTCCAAAGTCACCAAGTGGGCCAGCCGCGAGTCGGGCGACACGCTGGAAATGATCGAGCGCCCCACCGGCGGCCTGTCGCTGGTGCTGGTGGACGGCCAGCACTCCGGCAAGGGGGCCAAGGCCGTCTCGAACCTGGTGGCCCGCAAGGCCATCAGCCTGCTCTCTGAGGGCGTGCGCGACGGCGCCACGGCCCGCGCCGCGCATGACTATCTGTTTGCGCTGCACGGCGGCAAGGTGCAGGCCACCCTCAACATCGTCTCGTTCGACATGGTTTCCAAGACGGTGGTGCTCTCGCGCAACAACCCCAACCCCACCTACGCCCTCACGCCGGACGGCGTCACCGAGTGGGATGAGGCCAGCCGGCCGGTGGGCATCTATCGCCACACCAAGCCGCTCATCAAAGAACTGCCGCTCTCGCCCAACCTGGCGCTGGTGGTCTTTACCGATGGCCTGCCCACCGCCGGCCACCGCCGCGGCCGGCCGCTGAACGTGCGCGCCGAGATCGAGCGGCTGTACCAGGGCGGAATCGCCAGCGCCCAAAGCTGGGCCGACGAGTTGCTGGCCCTGGCGATGGCCGCCGACGAGCAGCGCCCGGCCGATGACATTAGCATCCTGGTGGTGGCGGTGCTGCCCGGCCCAGACGACAGCCACCCGGCCCGGCGGCTGGTGCTGCGGATGCCGCTGTGATCCGCCGCCCCACCAGAGCTAGGGCAGGCCGCGCGCGTATCCAATGGCCCGACTGGCTGCGCACCATGCGGCTGTGGCTGCGCGACACGCGCGTGCTGCTGCGGCAGTTCGGCGGCTCGCTGGTGGCGTTTGGCATCGCCCTCATCGGCGGCGGCACGCTCTATTGGGCGCTGGGCGGCGTGGCCCAGGTGCAGCATCCGGCCACAGTGCAAGAGGGCTGGTACCTGGTGCTGTTGATGATGTTCCTCCAGGCGGGCGAAAATTTGCCGGCCATCTGGTATTTGCAGTTGTTCTATTTCTTCATGCCGCTGCTGGGGCTGGCGATCTTGAGCCAGGGCGTCGCGGATTTTGGCGTGCTGCTGTTCAACCGGCGGGCGCGCAGGGAGGTCTGGCAAGTGGCCGTCGCCAAAACCTACACCAACCACATCGTCATCGTCGGGCTGGGCCACCTGGGCTTTCGCACGGCCCGCGCGCTGCACCAGTTGGGCGAGGATTTTGTCACCATTGAACTCGACCCCGAGGCCGCCCTGCTCACCCAGGTACAGTCGTGGGATGTGCCCGTCATTCGGGGCGACGCCAACAAATACGAGGTGCTGCGCCAGGCCGGGGTAGACCGGGCGCACACGGTCGTCATCGTCACCAGCGACGACACGCTCAACCTGCAAATCGCCATCCACGCCCGCGCCGTCAACCCCAACATCCGCACCATCGTCCGGCTGTTCGACGATGACTTCGCGCGCGAAGTACGCCAGGCGTTCGGCATCACCGCCGCCTATAGCGCCTCGGCGCTCGCGGCCCCGGCCTTTGCCGCCGCCGCCGCCGACTTGGATATGGGCGCGCCAGTCCACGTGCACGGCCGCATCCTCAGCATGAGCCACTTTACGCTCACGCCCGCCTCGCTGCTGGTAGAGCGCACCGTGGGCGAAATTGAGCAGTTGTACGACCTGAGCGTGGTGCTCTTGCGCCGCGGCGAGAAGGCCGAATTGCACCCGACCGATGAGGTGGTGTTGGTGGCCGGCGACGAGATCACGGTGTTCGCTGACGCCGGCACGCTGCACAAGGTGAACCGCTTGAACCGCTAGCCAGTCCGTTTCGACTGGAGACCCGCCTATGCCTCCTGACTCAGTCAGTCCCGGACCCCACGCTGGCCCGCCAGCCCGCCCCATTGTCGGCATCGTGGGGCCGTGTTGCGCGGGTAAGACCACACTGGCGCGCCTGCTGCAAGCGCAGGGCTTCGCCGCCAAACCCATCGCCCAGGAACACTCCTTTGCGCCGCGCATGTGGCAGCAAATCGGCCACGCCGACCTGCTGATCTACCTGGACGTCAGCCACCCAATTGCCCTCGCCCGCCGCTGGATGAACTGGCAGCCGGCCGACCTGGAGGAGCAGCACCGCCGCCTGGCCCACGCCCGCGCCAATTGCAGCCTGTACCTCGACACCGACCCGCTCACCGCCGAAGCCGTGCGCCGGCGCGTGACAGACTTTCTGACGATGGCCGGAGCGTAGGCAGGCTAATCC
>Ga0163153_10005967_pt1 | contig 14040 bp, 10 predicted proteins | sample OliLakLV19MP6IB1_FD_148629 | JGI IMG/M metagenome (GOLD analysis project Ga0163153, IMG submission 148629) | Freshwater microbial mat bacterial communities from Lake Vanda, McMurdo Dry Valleys, Antarctica - Oligotrophic Lake LV.19.MP6.IB-1 | ecosystem: Environmental > Aquatic > Freshwater >... | reverse complement strand
ATGAATTCCGGCCACTTTCTCCGCGGATCCGTCCAGCATTGCAGGTTGGTCGGTCGTGGCCAAAACCGATTTCCAGAAACGGTATACAGATCCAGAAGCAGTTCCTTCGCCTTCTGGACCGCCGAGAGAAACCCGAACGCCGCTTGAGATTGTCTTCTCGCTTGCGAGGCTCGTCGAACTCCAGCAATACTTCCGCGCGGGACGTTCCGAAGATCGAGCCGCCATGGTTGGCGCTTTCGTGAACGATGTCGTTGATCTCGTCGAGCTCGTCACCGCGAAAAATTCGATAGTTGCTCCCCGGGTTCAGCAAACTGGCGAGTCCGTCCCGATACGCGCAGAAAGTCAGGTTGTAGATACCTCCATACCGCTTCAGGTGGTAATCCCTGTAAAATAAGTGCCGCTCGAAGATCCCCGCAATAACGGAGTTGATTCCGGGGGCGATCCCTCCGGAGACCAGAATGCCGACTTGCAATGCTCCGTGACTTGGAAAGTGAGCGTGCCGGCGCGGACCGGCTTCGAGGAAAGTCAAAAAAAGTCTTGTCCGGCGTTTGGCCGACGACTTTCTCCACGATCTTGAGACGCGCATCTACCACGATCCGATCTTCGGACGTGCGAAAGTTGCCGATCTTGGCAGCTAGTTCCGTGGCAAACTTTTCGTCTTTTCCATAGTCGTAGTTGGCGCCGGTTTCGCGCCGTTCGATCTTGGGCCAGCTCGGCGGGCAGCCCTTCCCGATGAGATCGCCGGAAACGGTCCCTTTTCCGTCGATGTACGCATTGACGATGTCCTTTTCGTAGACAAACAGATGGCCCAAGGGAAGCCCGTCGAACTCGATCCAACTCGGTACAGGTTTCTTTGTTTCATTGTCGATCCGCTTAAGTAGCTCCTTGGCGACTTCCTTCGCTGCCTGGTCGCTGTCATCCTTTGCAACCACGGGTAGCGTGCGTTCGAGGCCCAACAGGGTCTTCCGGAAAAGTTACCTTAATCTCCCTGTTCGAGGCGGGTTACGGCCAAAAGCCGACGGTACGAAGATCGGTGGACTAGCACACCATGCCCGGTGATCGCCGACAGCGGCCAAGTGCTGCCAAGGATTTTACACGCTTGCCGAAAGGACACAGCGAAGCGGCTGGTCTATTCGGTGGCGACCAATTGCGATCGCACGATGATCGGCCGACCGGCGTACATCACCGCGATCGTTCTACCGGCAGGGTTTCGTACCACGCGAACACCTGACTCCGTAGGCGGTCGACGACTTCCGGTTTCGCCCCGGCAAGGTTCGTTTGTTCGCCGATGTCGGACGCTAAGTCGTACAAGGCGGCCTCGCCGCCGTCGGGGTTGATCAGCAGTTTCCAGTCGCCGTCGCGGACGGCCAAATGCGGACCGCGACCGCTGGCCGTGGGGTGATGCCAAAACATCGGACGCGAGCGATCGAATCGCTTGCCCAACAGTGCGTCGGTCATGTCGACTCCGTCGCCTGCGTGGCCCGCTTCCATCGACGCACCGGCGAGTCGGCAGAACGTCGGCGCGAAGTCGCAGATGTTGAGGACGGAAGTTTCGTCGACTCGCCCGGCGGGAACATGCCCCGGCCAACGGACGATCAACGGCACGCGAATCCCTCCTTCGTACAGATTCCATTTCCAGCCGCGGAGCGACCCGTTCGAGCCGCCGCGCTTATTGGCGGCTCCGTTGTCGCTGGAGAACAGGACCAGCGTGTTCTGGGCCAAGCCGAGCTCGTCGAGCCGGTCGAGGATGCGGCCGATTTGCGAATCGAGGACCTGCAACATGGCCAAGTGCGTTTGCGTCGGCTCGGGAAGATCTTCAAAGCCGGCCCGCATTTTCGGCGTCGGCGTCATCGGCGTGTGTACGTCTTTGAACCACACATGAGCGAGGAACGGCTGCGGTTGCGGCCGCTGGGCATGGTCGGCGAGGAACTCGATCGTCGAATCGCCGATCGCGCGGCTCGACCACGTACACCATTCCTCGTCGTTGTAAGGATAGATCTCGTGCGGGGCGTCAACCGGTTCGGCCGCACGCCACGTCGGGCTGTTGCCGTAGGTCGCGCGGACGGCGTCGAAACCATAGGCTGACACGGGCGGTGCGTCGGGATGGTTGATGTACAATTTGCCGTCGCGATACGCACCGCTGCCGCCGCCAAGATGCCACTTGCCGAAATGGGCCGTTCGGTAACCGGCCTTCTGCATCGCGCGCGGGTAGCTCGGGGCCGCGACATCGAGCCAATGCGGCATGTTGCGGGCCGTGTTGGCTTCGAGCTGCGCAATGTGGGCAAAGATGCGATGCCGCGAAGGATATTGGCCCGTCATGGCCGAGGCTCGCGTCGGCGAACAGACGCAATGACTCACATAGAACTGCGTGTAGCGCGTCCCCTCGGCGGCCAGCCGATCGAGCCGCGGCGTGACGGCCCGCGGATGACCGTAACAATGCAAGTCGCCGTAGCCGAGATCATCGGCATACAGAAACAAGATGTTCGGTCGCGGCGGAGCGTCGGCCGAAGCCGAGCCGACGAGCGCGGCGAGCATCACTATGGAAAACGGTAGTCGCATCACAATGCAATTCTCACGATGGTTAGGGTGTGACTGAACTGTTGCGGTCGCGCTCATTTTTGTTGCGAAAACTCCGGCACGCGCGGCTCGTTTTCAAACGTTTGGAACGACGGTGAAATGTACGGAGGCACGCCTTTCATCGCGGTCAGGCAGTAGCCCGTTCCGGCGATACTCCAGGTCTTGCCGCGATGTTCCGGAGGGACGTCGATCCGAATGACGTTGGGGCGCGTCTCCAGGCCGCAGCGGATCGGAGCCACCGGCTCGGCGTTGGGATTGAGTATCGCCCCCGCCGCCAACTCCAGCTTGTTGTCGAACCGGTCGCGGGTATAGCCGGGCAAGAAGCTGAGCTCGAACTGCTCGGCATCTTCCGGCACATAGAAGAACTGAAAGCCCGACAAGGTCATCGTCGATTCGGCACCGATCTTCAGCCAGATCTTGCGAGCGGGGGGCAGCAGCGGCACCGGCTGAATTAACGTGCCGTCGTAGGTGACGGTGTAGAAGCCCTTTGGATGCTTCTCGTCCAACACCAATCGGCGCGACGCCAAAGCGTATAGGCTTTCCGAGCTTTCGAGCGGTTGCGACTCGATGACGACCTGACTGTACTTGTTGACCGTGAACTCACGACCTTCGATTTGCACCACGTCGCCGGGCTTGACCTTGGGGGGCCAAGTCTTGCGAATGGCCGTCGGGCCTTCGCGCGAGCTGCCTTGAATGACGCGCCAGTAGCCGGGACGAACGAACTCGTCGACGACCGAACCATTGGGTGCGTTCACGCGAAAGCCTACGCCGCGCGGATCTTGCTGGATGCTGCCCAGCCAAAGCGGGGTCGGCCGGCTGCCGTCGTGATGGACGACGGCCGTGATCCGCGACTCGTCTTGATCGGGCCAGGGAAACGTCCCGCCGAAATAGCCTTCGACGAGGCTTCGCGAAAACGTCGGCGGCGACATGACGTTCCAACCGACCCAGTAAGGCCACTCGGTATGTTGAAAATCGGCCAGCTTCACTTCCGTCGAGCGGGCCGCGGCTAGCGAGAGCAGTTCCGCCGTCACGCCGTCGGTCCAGCTCTTCCAGAAGCGGCCGATCGTTCCGTCGAACTCGTCGTCGCGTACGGCCGTGGTCAGCGAGTTACGGAGAATCGTTTGGGCACAGCGCGTGGCGTACTTGCGATCGCCGGTCATGTAATAGGCATAGGCGTAGAGATACAGTCGCCCGCCGCCGCGGTTCTCGACCCAGTCGAGCAGATAGTCGCGGGCCGCCGGGTCGTGCGTCAGTTCCCAGTACCGCTGCAACCAGGGAGTCCAGTCGAGCATGTCGTCGTGCTTGTCGGCAGGATTGGCCATGATCCGCGCTGCGTGTTTTCGCAACTTCTCGGCCACCATCGGCTCCCAGGTGGCTTGGTAATACTCGACCAACGTGTCGGACTGACCTGCGGCGCCGCGACCGATGTTCTGCGCGGCGGTGCGGGTGATGTAGTTGCCGTGCTCTTGCGCCACGTCCCAGGCCCGACGATTGCCGGTGAAGTAGTAGTCGTACAACATGTAATCGAGGCAGGCGTTGTACGCACCGTCGGCGCCGGCGTGCCAGTGGACCACGCCTTTGTAATCGCAGAGACCCCCCACGGCTTTGCGAGCGCTGTCGGTCGGTTGTTGTTCCAGCGATGTGAAGAAGTCGTTGGTCCAGTGGCAGTAATCGACGTCGATGAGATGCTGCGTTTCGCGGCGGGCATGCTGCAAGATCTCCTCATCGCCGCTGCGCCAGGCCAGCCACCACGCCACCCGCGCGTTGTTGTAGTGCGTCGCGCCCCACAACCGTCGGTAGTCGGGCCACACGATGCCGTGTTTCGTGAGGAACATCATCTGCACGTCGCCGTAGTTCCACATTCCGAAACTGCCGAACGCATCTTTGCTGCGAATGATCCACTTCATGCTGTTGTTGAAACGGTGTTCGAGCAGCGGATACTGCTTGGCGTCGGCCACCGGAATAGGGCCGAAGACTTTCGTCGAGGCGATGTACTCCGGACCCGGAAGGAGTTGCGAGTTCGTCAGGAAGACGTCCGCGCGCTTCGTGAATTCCTGCTCCGCGTCGAAGCTGATCAGCAAGTCGTGCGTCTTGGCGATGCCGATCGCGTTCGCCATGTACATCTTTGGAGCATATCCGCCGGCGTGCAGGGCCTTAAACTGCTTGGCGTCCTTCAGTACCTCGGGAACACGGAAATCGAGCTTGCTACCCGAATGCGCAAAGGGCAATCGCCAGGCATTGTCGTCGTTGAGCGTTTCGCTCGTCTCGATGCGCGGAGCACCGTGTTTGGGCCAGAAGTGAACGGCCATTTCGCTGGCGGCCGGGTCGACTTCGAGCTCCAATGGAAAGTTCTGCCAGAAGTCGCGGACCGCGAGGCCCAGCTTCCCGGCCCGCACCCAGCCTTCGGCTGCCTTGCCCGTCGCGCGGGTTTCACCTCCGGCCACCACGTCGAATGCGTCCCACGATTTTTGCAGCAGGTGAACGGGTTCGGTAAACGATCCTTCCACCCCGCCGAACTGCGCGGCTGCCTTACCCTGTGCGAGCGGCAAGCGGAAACCGATGTCGCCGTAGGTCGTCTGCTGCGAGTCCTCGGTCAGCACGAAGGTGTGCTGCATCCGAACATCGGGCTGACCGGCGGCCACATACAGCCGCGTCACGAATCGGCAGAAGCCTCCCTTCGGTCGAGCTTGCGGTTCGCCCGCCGGAGCGGCGACGACTGCGTCGGGATTCACGAACCAGCCCTCGGCGCGAATCACCGCCGCCTGCGGTCCCTGCATCTCGATGCGAAGCTCGGTCGTAGCGTCGTGGGCCGCGCGGAATTCGCGTCCTTCGCCATCCGTCAGATAGGCGCCCGATCGGCCGTCGGCGACGATCACCGACTTCCCGTCGACCTCGACCGCCTGAAAGAGATTGAACCCCTGCGGCGAGCCGGGTTTGGAAATCGTGAACTTCAGACGACCGTTGTCGACCGTGATCACATCGGCCGTTTCGTCGACGTGCAGCGCCGGTTCGGCTTCGGCCGATTTTGCGAGCCGCAATCGATACTCGGGCGACTCGCCCGTCGCGGCCGCATCGACAAAATCCACCCCCAGCCACTTCACCGCGTCGCCGAACTCGCTTTCCGCCGGTCCCCACACGGCCAGCACTTCGGTTTGCACCGGAATCTTTCGATCGCCGCGGAACAACTCAACACGGTCCCCCTTTTTCAGCGCACCCAAACCCAGCGGCACGCCGCAGCGATAGTGCCAGGTATTCACGTCGGCCGCCGCCGGGGCCGAAAGCCGCAGCGGAATCCCCTCGGCCGGGAACGCCGACTTCGGCGCTGCGCGCAGCGTGTCGAGCACCGCGTCGCGAACATCGAGCAATTGCGGCAGCTCCGCTGCCGCAACAGGAAATGCAACGAGCAACGTCGTCAGCAGTATCCAGGTGAGAGATCGCAGGTTTTGCATCATGGTTGTTTCCTTCGTCAGTAGCCTCGGCGCGGGCCGTGGCCGATTGGGCAATTGTTGATTCGACTTATCCATCATCCAACACTCGGAATCAGGCGTGGGGCACGGCCGTGTCATCCTTCAAGGAAGTCCGGCGATGCTGGCTATCACTTCGATGAATGCTTCTTCCGTCCGGGGCTCGGCGGAGCTTCTTGGATGAAGCTCAGCAAGTAGTCGGAGACTTTATTAAGGTGTTCGTGCATCGCCCGGCGCGCTCGCGGTGCATCACCGGCGACCACGGCCGAATAGATCGCGATATGACTTCGCTCGGCCTCGGGCCGCAGCTCAACGTTGCTGGGAACTTGAGCGAAGTGGCTGGTGAGCAAATCCATCAGAATTCGTTGCATCGTGGCTAGCACCTCATTTCCTGCGAGATTAGCCAACGCCGCGTGATAGCGAAGGTCAAGCTCAACGTATTCTTGCCGCGAGAATTTGACCGGCAGTTGCAGCATGGCATCCAACAATTGCCGAACCGGCAGCAAATCCTCCACCCGCCGTCGCTCCGCGGCGTGCCCGATGAGTTCCACTTCGATGACGCGCCGCGCGTCCAATACGTGCAAGACGTTCGTAGGCTCTCGCCCTAGCCCCTTCCGCAGCGCCGAGTCGACGCGCGGGATGATGGCACTCACGGCGATCCGCGCGGCAGCCGGGGTCGTTTCGAGAAACGCGCCGACCCGCGGCACGACGCGCACGACCCCCTTGGCCTGCGCGTAGAGCAAGGCATCGCGCACCGCGCCGGGCTTCACGTCCATCTCGTCGGCCAACTCGCGTACGCTCGGTAGTTGATCGCCGTTCCGAAGGTTCAATGCTTCGGCTCGATCGACGACGCGATCCCATAGCTCGCCGTACGAAGAATGCTCTCTACTTGCTTCGATAGTCATAGATCGGTATGCTCGCAGGATCAGTCTGATTAATCACTGACTATCACTGACACGGCAAGTCTAAGTGGCCGCTTCTCTACCGTCAATCGATTTATCAGTGGGCGATGCTGGCGGCCGAGGATGCGACCGGCGCACGAAAGGCCCGGGCCAAAAGCGTCATCTTTCTCTTTCTGTTCGGCGGGCCGAGCCGGCTAGAAACGTTTGACATGAAGCCCGACGCCCCGAGCACGTTGCGGGGCCCGTTCCGCCCGATCGCTTCGCGGACGCCCGAGTTGCAAATTTGCGAACATCTGCCGAAGCTAGCCCTTAAACAAGCGAATGCCGTGTGTCGGCAGTCACGGCCGGCCGCGTGAGGTGCGCGGACGTAGTGCAAGCGGTCCGTCGCGTTGCGGATGACTTGAGGCGTCGGGTTGTCGTTCGGTCATGCTGCGGATTCATTTCTTGGTTCGGCGTTCCGGCGAAGTTGTTTGTTCCGTCGGGTGGAAGCCTGCGGGTTTGTCGGCCGTACGACTCCCGCGGGCCGATCGTTCAGCAGCGCCGCGGGCGAGCGAACTTCGCGGCGAGTCGAAAGAAGACGGACTGCCACTTGTTGTAACCGAGCAGCCGCACGACGATCCGTCGGCCGGTCTTCACGACCAGGGCGGGCAGACGCAGGAAGTAATTCACGAACGTCCGGAATTCCATGCCGAGCAGTCGCGTCTTGGACAATTCGGGTTGCTCGGATTTCAAGCCCCGCTCCTCCAGCGATAGCGCCAGCCAGGCCTTGAGGTTCCAAGCCAAGGCCGTGGCGAGCATGTAAGCTTCGTTGGACAAGAGGTCGTTCACCGGCGCGTGCAGAGCCCGCGAAGCATTGAGTTGCGCGAGGATGTTCTCTTGCTGACAACGGTCGTTGGCGGAAAGGACGATCTCGGGGGCGGTGCTCCGCCGGTCGTTGGTGATGTAGAAAAAATAGACGTAGTCGTCGAACAGCCGATCTTGCTTCGGCTCGCTGACCTTGAGGTTCTTGCGAACGACCACCAGCCGATGTGGCATAACGCGATGCTCTCGTCCAGCAAGGGAGCCGCCCCTTCGTGGCTCGGCCGATTGCCGCTGCGGTTCAAGAGCCGCAGTACTTCGCCCGTATTGGCCAACGTCACGACCAACGGGTGATAGCCCCACACGCCCTTATATGCGCAGTAGTCGATCCCCTCTTTGCACTCGGCGTCGGTGGCGACGAGCGTGCCGTCGGCTTCGATCCGGGCCTGGGCGAAGAACTCCTTCGGCTGCTCCGACCAGACTTGCATTCGCGCCTCGTCGTAAGCCCCCTGTAACGCATTCAGGTGGTGCCGCTTGAAACGCCGGCAGAAGTCGCCGGCCGTCGTCGGGTCGGGAATCCGTTCGGCGTCCAGCAAGTTCAAGTACGCTTCATCCTGACGACGCAGTTCCAGATCTTCCAAGCACGCTCCGGCGCACAAGGCGTTGTACGCCAAGCTCAGCACGTGATCGCTCTCGTGGTACGGCAGGTACCTCTCGAACAGACAGAGTCGCTCGTCGATCCGACGGGGCAATTCCAGCCGGTCGACCAGCTGCCGCATGAGGCCCACGCCGCCGTAAGCCGTGCCGCTCGCCCGGCCCGCCAAGTCGAATCGCACGCCCGTGCCGCCCATCACCGGCCGTGAGAGATCTTCAGGGAAGTTGTCCTTGTCCAGCCGATCTTCCAAACGCTGCTTGCGGGCGGCGATCCGATCCTTGATAACCGCGCTCACTCGAATTCCTTTCGTGAATGCCGTTTCGTGCTGCTTCAGCAACACATGAAACACCGCAATCACCGATTGAATTCGAGCTTTTTTATGCGCCCGTCAAAAAAAGCGTTCCCGCATACGCTTGGTTGAGGACTAGAGCCGGCGTCGTGAGACGCCGGCTCTAGGGGTATTTCGTGCGTGGTTTCCGCCGAGCGGCTTACTTGCTCTCTGATTTCCGCCAGACGTGCATGAAGCTTCCGGTTCCGGGCTTGGTCGCGAACTCGGTGGGGCGTTCCTTTCCGGTCGCGGCGAAGCAAACCCGGAAATCGCCGTTGGCGTCGAATTCGTAGATGCCGAGGTTCATGCCCGTGGTCGGACCCGAGAAGTCTTCCGCGTCGATCTGCTTGGGCGACGTCGTCGGATCGAGATGCTGGGTCCCTTTTTTCACGCCGAGCAGGCCCAATTGAACGGTATAGGCGTCGCCGAAAATGGTCAGCCGCGCGTCCGAGACGACCTCTTCGGAAATCGGTTCGCCGTTGAATTCGCCATTTACCAACTTCCAAACGCCTTCCGTGTGCTTGGCGTCATCAAGAACGGACTTTTTGTCGGCACCGGCGGCTTCGCCGGCCAGTAGACCGGCGACGATGAGTAGTGCGACGGCCGGGGGCAATAGGCAAGCGATTTTCATGAATGGAGTCCTTGTGAGGATGGCATGGCGAAGAGAAGGGTAGGTCGGCGAGAAAGGCCGGCGGCGCAAGTGAGTGCGATCTCGCGGCTTTTCGTGAATCCGAAGGTGGGATTGGCGCGAAGATGCACGGCGTTCGGCGAACGCTCGACGGTCGCGTGCTGACGAAGTGGGGCAGGCCGCAGCAGTTCCAGTAAGCGAACCATCGCAACGGCGACCGTTGGCGACTTATTTGAGACGCCCCCCACCGGCGGATCCGCACATTCAGCAACCCCTGTTCCGGCGGTTGGCAACACCGCGGCGCTCCCTTACAAAAACAGCCTCGTCCGTTTGTCGTTGCGGCGACTCCCGGAAGAAATGATGGCCAGGCCTTTTCTTGGTGCCCACGAATCGGTCGACGGCGGCTATTACAAGGCCGTAGAAATCGCCGCCCGGGTCGGCTGCGCGTGCGTGCAGGTGTTCACGAATGCGTTCACTCAATGGCACTGTTGCCCGCAGGTCAAATTCGAATGGTAATTGTTCAACGCCTTAGGACCGAATGGACTAAGAAATCCCGAGGCGGGGCCGAGGCCGGAGTTCGGAACGGCGTTCCTGAGTCACTGGCGCTACCCAGTTTCGAAGCGGGTGTGAAAATCGTCGTCCACGAGGCTCGTTTTCTCGAGTCGGACGCCTTTCGATGCTTCGATGACCTTACCGAGGTTCAACTTGGAGATGCATTTGAAATGGGGGCGATGCGATTAGCGCTCCAAAAGGACTGCCTTGCAGCGACCTTCGCATGGTCATGGACAGCGGCGGGTGCTCCGGAAAGATGGCCCAAGAAGGCGTTCACGCTAGTTGCCGGCCAATGGGGACGACTTCAGTACAACGGTCGTTTCGGACCTTCGGCATTCGACGACGACACGTGGTGGTATCGTAAGGATGTCTTCAACGTCGCATTTTGCGAGTCGATTGATCGAAACCTGTTTACGCAGACTGATCCTGATTTCAGCGCTTCATACTTGGCCGGATTGCGCTGAGGTGCCGAACACGCTTTCCAAATTCGGAGTAATGATGCCGATTCTGGGTGCCCACGAATCGATCGCCGGCGGCTACTACAAGGCCGTCGAGATCGCCGCTCGCGTCGGTTGCGCGTGCGTGCAGGTGTTCACGAAGAACAACAACCAGTGGCGGGCCAAGGAGATCAGCGACGAGGAGGCCACGGCGTTTACTGAAACGCTAGCCAAGCTCAAGATCACGCACCCGCTGGCCCACGATTCGTACCTGATCAATCTCGCCGCGCCCGATGACGAGATGTGGCGGAAGAGCATCGACGCCTTCGCGGTCGAACTGCGGCGGGCCGAGCAACTCGGCATTCCCTATGTGGTCACGCACCCCGGCTCGTTCACCACCACGAGCGAAGAGGTCGGCCTGAAGCGGATTGTCGCCGCGCTCGACATCGTTCATGCCGAAACCCGCGGTGTGAAAGCGATGTGCTTGCTGGAGAACACGGCCGGGCAGGGGTCGAACCTGGGGCATCGCTTTGAGCACCTCGCGGAGATCATCGCCGGCGTGAAAGACCCCGAGCGGCTCGGCGTCTGCATCGACACCTGCCACACCTTTGCCGCCGGCTATCCGCTGGCGACCAAGACCGAATACGCCGACACCTTTGAAAAACTCGACCGCACGGTGGGGCTCAACCGCATCAAGGCGTTCCACCTGAACGACAGCAAGAAGGACCTCGGCTCGCGGGTCGACCGGCACGAGGCGATCGGCGAAGGAAAACTCGGCCTGGAGCCGTTCCGGCACCTCCTGAACGACAAGCGGTTTCGAGCGGTGCCGATGTATTTGGAGACGCCCAAGGGTATGCGCGACGACGAAGACCTCGACAAGATCAACCTGAGGACGCTCCGGGGGCTGGTGGGAAAATGACGAAGGAGCAACCGATGCCGCCGAGCGATTAGCGAGGGAAGAGGCAGACGGGCGGTAGTCGGGATTTGATACGAAGGAATGACGAATGCTTAAATGACCCAATGACGAAGGGGGGGCGACCGATCCATTCGTCATTGAGTCATTCGGGCTTTTTCGTCATTCGGGCTTCGTCATTCGTCATTTCCGGAGCCGGTCGCACGGTCGCCGGCTGTCAAATCCGACTTTACCGCCGGCTCCGGCAGTCGGCTCCGGCTATGCCGGTCGCGAGATTTTGCGAATTTTTTCTGGCGAACCGCACCCCGGGCCGCTGCGTACCAAAAACGCCCACTCGGCTCGCTTGGCAGGTCAAAATTTGACCGGGGCGAAAGTACGAGTAAAATTGACCCATTCCCTTCCACGGTCGAGCGCTTAATTTTCCGGCAGGTCGCCATGGCCCTGACCTACTTCAAGCGCTTCCGTATGGAGTTCGAGCTGGCGCGCCTCGATGCGCGTCGCGATCGCTTGCCTGAGGGGTATCGTTTCGTCCCGTGGCACCCGGGTCTTTTAGAAGCCCACGCCACCACGAAGTACGAGAGCTTCCGCCACGAGATCGACGCCAATGTCTTTTCGTGCCTCGGCGAGTACGACGGTTGCTTCCGGCTGATGACCGAAATCAGCCGCAAGGAAGGCTTTTTGCCGCAAGCCACCTGGCTGCTGGCCTACGTCGAACCATCGCCCGATTCCGATCCCTGGTCCGTTCGCTCCGATTCCGACACCATGAACTTCGCCGCCACCACCTTCTGCGGAACCGTTCAGGGCATTGAAGACCGCTTCGGTTACGGTGCCATTCAGAACCTGGGAGTCGTGCCTGAGCATCGGGGTCGCGGGCTGGGGAGCGTGCTCCTGATGAAAGCGCTCGAAGGCTTCCGCCGCGCGGGGCTCAAGCGGGCCTATCTCGAAGTGACCGCGCAGAATGAAGGGGCCGTGCGTCTCTATCGCCGCCTCGGCTTCGTCAAAGCCCGCACGGTCTATAAGGCCGTCGAATTGATGGGCGTGCCGGTTCGCTAAGGCTTGCGGCTGCCGGGGCCCGATATGGCGCCCGCGTGCTCCTCTCCCGGCTCGCGAGAGTTTTTCGCCGCATGAGCTGTTTCCGGGAGAGGTGGCCGAAGGCCGGTGAGGGCGAAGGTTCCTTTCGCGGCCACAGGCCGCGCTTTGCCGGCCACTCGCGTCGTGTTGGAAAACTTGCGGCTGCCGCGGGGCCGATGGGGCGCCGGCGTTTCAATCGGTCGCCAGCTAGCGTCGCGATTGGTCTTCCGCGACGGAAACCGTTCGGGCTACGATCGCGTCCGCGTCGTATTTTTCCTTGTCCGTTCGTCGCACTCCGCATGCGCTTCCGTCGCCGCACCGTCGTTTCGGCCCTTCTCGTCGTAGGGCCGCTGGTTGCCGCCGCTTGCTACGGCTGGGCCGTCGTCACGCCGACCGTATCGGAGCCGACGCCCTTCGCCGCGCCTCCCGCCGGCGAGCCCTGGACGTTCGCCTTCGTCGGCGACACGCAACTGGCGGATGATCGGCTCGACCCGTTGTTCGCCAAGATCGCGGATCACAGGCCGGAGTTCGTCCTGCATCTGGGCGACATGGTCGACGAGGCGACAAGCGACCTGGAGTGGGATCGGCTGATCGCCACCTCACTCAAGCACCGTCTCCGCCTGATGCCGGTGGTCGGCAATCACGACGTGCGCCGCGACTACGACGACGACGGCTCGATCCGCTTCCGGCAATATTTTCCCGACCTGCCGCAGACGTTCTATCACTTCCGCCATCGGGGCGTGAACTTCGTGATGCTTAACTCCGAGCGGTCGCTCGTGGCCGGCGGCGAGCAAGCGGAGTTCTTGAAGTTCCACCTCGAAAAACACCCCGGCACGACGTTGGTGTGCCTGCACCGCCCGGTGTTCACGGCCGGCAATCGGGACTCGCTGTCGATGATCTCGAGGCGGTTCTGGCTCCACGGGGCGCTCGCCGGTGGCGACGCGGTGGCCGTACTCGCCGGGCACAACCACTACTACGATCGGACCAAGCCGCTCGACGGCGTGACCTATATCACGAGCGGCGGAGGCGGCGGCCCGGCCCGCGAAAAGCCCGAGCCCCGCGCGTACACCGCCGCGCTCGAGGCCGGCGACATGCACTACGGTATCGCCAGAGTCTACGACGATCGGATCGTGGTCGAGGTCCGCACGCTCGACGACCGCCGGCTCGATGAGTTCGCCCTGACGCTACGGCCGACCGAGCGCAAGCTGGGGGGCTACCACAACCGCCGCGGGATGGAGCTGCCGCCGCTGGCCGAGTTGCCGCAATACCGTAACGACGCCTTGACGGCGCGGCGCGACGACCGCCCGCAAATGCCGCGTCCTTGGTAGGTGGCCGGCGGCCAAGGCGAGGTTTTGGCGGCTCTCGCTTCGGCGATCGGTTGAAGAGATAATGAGATGAAGCGATGAAGAGGCCGGCAAGCTGCGGCCTCCTTTCGCTGGGGAGTGGGGTCCTTTTGTGGCCCGCACTGCTTTGACAGTCGGCGAGGCGCCGCCTCGAATTCGGTCGCCACGCCTGTCGGCCTTTGCCTGTGGTTCGCAAGTCTCGCGCAAAACGACACTTCCTCATTGCGGGGACGGCCCCGGCGAAGCTCCCTTCATCTCTTCATCCCCTCATCTCATCATCTGCCCCAAAAACCGGCCGTTGGCCTGGGCTCCCGGATCGCAGTCGTAACAGTTTCCGCCTCTCTCCGAACACCGCGGGTTGCCCCGTAAGGG
>Ga0163153_10005966_pt1 | contig 14040 bp, 13 predicted proteins | sample OliLakLV19MP6IB1_FD_148629 | JGI IMG/M metagenome (GOLD analysis project Ga0163153, IMG submission 148629) | Freshwater microbial mat bacterial communities from Lake Vanda, McMurdo Dry Valleys, Antarctica - Oligotrophic Lake LV.19.MP6.IB-1 | ecosystem: Environmental > Aquatic > Freshwater >... | reverse complement strand
AAAGAGCAGTCGCACGCCCTTGGAATGGACGTGAATGGGTGTGAATGGGTGTGATTTCGATCGCCGCCTTGCGCGGGCGGAGCTTCCGCAGCGGCGCGAACTCTAGACCCCGGCGTCGACCCTGACTGCAGGGCTGCCATCACTTTGAGCCGTCCGCGGATGCTCGTTGAGATCAGGCGCGGTCCCTCCTGCCATCGACGGCGACGTCAGTTGTTGAATCCGGCGCAACGCAGCGTTGAGTGTGGCGGTCACGGCGGCCAGGAGCAGCGAGACAACGACGAACATGGAGATGGAGACTGCAGTCAGGACACTGTCCATCGTCAGCTCATGGAGAGGTGACATGTAGAAGTAACGCGCCAGTGCGGTGCTGAGCGCGATTGCCAGGATTGCCGGACCAAAACCACCAAGCCAGCCAGTAATGGCAACCGCAAGAAAAAACGTAGGGTATGGCGCGTAGGCGAGCAGATAGGGATCGATCGCGTGTCGGATGCCCCAGGCAATCGCGACACACAAAACTGCGATTACATAACTTTTCACGGGTGCCATGGTTGGCACGCGAACCGCTTCGTTACTGGCGGATCGTTGCATCTCTACGGGACGCTGCTGGCCCTCGGACTGTTCGTCGAGCCACATGGCCACGAAGAACGCTATTAGCGCGGGAATGCCGAATGCCACGGCGGCAAGCGCTGCGAGGAACAGCAGATCCGCTGCCGTGGAAGTGAAATTCAGGCTCGCAAACACGACCGCAACGGTCAGGATGGCCAGCACTCCCGCGACCCGGCGAAGTCCCCGCACAACCGGACTGGTGACCTGTGCGACCACGATTCACCTCCGTCGACTCGTAGGACCGCGGTAAGAATACAAGGTCGATTCGGGACGGGCAATCGATATTGATCAAGGCAGGCGCTCCGCAGATTGCAGGTATCGTTTGCGGATGACGCCCCCGCCCATGCCGGAACGTGCAGCCGAGATCGCGATGCCGAGCAGCGCTCCGGCGTCGAGCACCGTTCCCGCGATCGACTTGGCAGCGCCGTTGCAGTTCGTCATCAACGCCGGTTCGGGGAGTGGTGACACCGAATCCCGCCGCGCTGCTATCCAGGCCGCGTTGCGCGCTGCAAGCAGGACGGGACACCTGCGCCTGGCAAGCCCCGACGAGCTCGTGCCGGCGGCGCAGGCTGCGGCCAAGGAGGCGTCGCACCTCCGCTCGGCCGTGGTGGCCGTGGGTGGCGATGGAACGATCAACGCAGTGGCACAAGCTGCCCACAGCACGGCCTGTGTAATGGGGGTCGTGCCCCAGGGCACCTTCAACTTCTTTGCGCGCATGCATGGCATTCCCCAAGATCCGGGCGACGCGACCTTCGCCTTGCTCCGTTCGCAACCGGCGCCTGTGCAGGTGGGAATGGTGAACGACCGCGTGTTCCTGGTGAATGCCAGCATCGGACTCTACCCGGAGTTGCTGGAGGATCGCGAGTCGTTCAAGGCGCGGTTCGGCAGGAACCGGCTGGTGGCGTTTCTATCGATGCTGGCCACGCTGCTGTCGAACGCGCGGCAACTGCGTATCCGGATCGAGCGCGACGCGGCGACGCGGGACGTGCGTACCCGGACCTTGTTCGTGGGCAACAACCGGTTGCAGCTGGAGCAACTGGGGTTGACGGACGAGCGATCGTACGACAACGGTCATATCACGGCGGTGATGTTGCGGCCGATCGGGGCGCTTGCCATGCTGGGTCTGGTGGCGCGCGGTGCGTCGGGCAGCCTGGGTAACGCCGACGCGATCGAAAGCTTCTGTTTTGAACGCATGACCATCCTGCTCCGGCGCGGGAGCCTTCGGCGGCAAATGAAGGTGGCCTTCGATGGCGAGGTGGCGCAGTTGCAGTTGCCGCTTCTGTTTCGCGTAGCGTCAACGCCGCTTTACGTGCTGAAGCCCCCCACCGCGGATCCTGCGACCGCATGAGCGTGGTGTTGCATGTGTCGGATCCGCACTTCGGGACCGAGCAGGCGCCCGTGGTCGAGGCCCTCGTGGCCCTGGCGCGGCGGCAGCAACCTGATCTCGTCGTCATGTCGGGCGATATTACGCAGCGAGCACGTTCGGCGCAGTTCGGCGCAGCACGTCGATTTGTCGAGCGGCTCGCGGCACCGACCTTGGTCATCCCCGGCAATCACGACATCCCGCTGTTCAATGTGGCCGCACGGCTGACCCGACCTTACACGGGGTTCTGCGTTGCATTCGGTGACGACTTGGAGCCCGTCCATTGTTGCGACCAGCTGCTGGTGGTATGCGTGAACACGACGCGCTGGTATCGCCACACAAACGGTGAGGTTTCCGGCTACCAGATCGATCGCGTGGCTGCCGAGCTGGCGCGCGCGTCCCCGGCGCAACTGCGAATCGTGGTGGTGCACCAGCCGGCCGCCGTCCTGCGCGAGAAGGACGCCCATGACCTGCTGCGTGGGCACGTGGAAGCGTTGCGCCGATGGGCAGCAGCCGGCGCCGACCTGGTCATGGGCGGCCACATTCATCTCCCCTATGTGGTGGCGGTTCCGCACGGAGCGCGCACTGTTTGGGTGGTTCAGGCGGGCACGGCGGTGTCGTCGCGCGTACGCGCCGGTACCGTCAATTCGGTGAATCTCGTCCGGTGGCAGGGCGATGCCGGTGACGGACTCCGCGATGGACTCAGTGATGGACGCTGCCAGGTCGAGCAATGGGATTACGCAGCTGACCGAAGGTGCTTTGTTCCAGGTCCGCGCACGCAGCTGCGGCCGACGCGCTGACCGGTTCAAGCACTGGCGTAACCGTGGTCGTGCCGCATTGCGGTGTCGATGTTGCGTGCCGAACTCGACGCTGAACTTCGCGCTTTCGGGATACGTGGCCACCGGACGGCGCCTACCACGCAGTCTCCCGCTCCGCGGTGGCGCCGATCTTGTGGATCGTCAGGTCCGCGCCGTTGAATTCCTGTTCCGGGTCGAGGCGCAGGCCGACGATGGCCTTCAACCCGCCGTAGATGATCGCGCTGCCGGTCACCGCGATGAGGATGCCAAGACCGGTCCCGGCCACTTGCGCGCCGAACGCCACGCCGCCCAGGCCACCCAGCGCCTTGGCACCGAAGATGCCTGCCGCGATGCCGCCCCATGCCCCGCAGATGCCGTGCAATGGCCAGACCCCAAGCACATCGTCGATCTTCCAGCGGTTCTGCGTATGGGTGAACAGGACCACGAACAGTGCGCCCGCCACGATGCCGGTGGCCAGCGCGCCCAGCGGATGCATCACGTCCGAGCCCGCGCAGACCGCCACCAATCCCGCCAGCGGTCCGTTGTGGACGAAGCCCGGGTCGTTCCTGCCCACGACGAAGGCTGCCACCGTGCCGCCGGCCATTGCCATCAGCGAGTTCATCGCCACCAATCCGGAAATCTTGTCGAGCGTTTGGGCCGACATCACGTTGAAGCCGAACCAGCCGACCGCAAGAATCCATGCGCCGAGCGCCAGGAACGGGATCGAGGAAGGTGGATGGGCCGACACACCGCCTTCCTTCGAGTAGCGCCCGCGCCGCGCGCCCAGCAGCAGCACCGCGATCAGCGCCACCCAGCCGCCGAACGCGTGCACCACCACGCTGCCAGCGAAATCGTGGAACTCTTCACCGAACGTCGACTTGAACCAGGCCTGCACGCCGAAGTGCTGGTTCCACGCGATGCCTTCGAAGAACGGATAGAGGAAGCCGACCAGCAGGAACGTGGCCGCCATTTGCGGATTGAATTTCGCGCGCTCCGCAATGCCGCCCGACACGATCGCAGGAATGGCGGCGGCAAAAGTCAGCAGGAAGAAGAACTTCACGAGGTCGTAGCCGTTCTTCTGTGTCAGCGTCTCGGCGCCGCTGAAGAACGTGACGCCGTAGGCCACTGCATAGCCGATGAAGAAGTAGGCGATCGTCGAGACGGCGAAATCCACCATGATCTTCACCAACGCATTCACCTGGTTCTTGCGGCGCACGGTACCGAGTTCGAGAAACGCGAATCCGGCGTGCATGGCCAGCACCATGATCGCGCCCATCAGAATGAACAACGTGTCGCTGGAGGCCTTGAGCGTTTCCATTGTTTCCCCTTGTAGTTGGTACCGGAGTGGCGGCAATGACCGGGCGTTCGACGCCTCTGTTGCCGGTTGTGCGCGGTGACATCGCACGCGCCACCTTCACCGGCAGCCGGACATTGCCACATTGCGCCGCGGCTGCCCAGTCCGAGCGCGCCGCCGCGCGCGATGGCAAACGAAAAGGATCTGCGTGCGGGTGGTGGGGGGAGGTTATGACCGCGCAGTGTACTGCGTGACTTTCATGGCGCCATTGGCGTGGTCAGCGACTCGAGAAACGCCACGAGATCGTCGGTATCATATGTCGAGAGTTCCAGCGGTTTCAAGATGCGCTCGCCGTCGGCATGCAGGCGGTTCTCGTCGAGGTTGGAATAGTGCCGCACCACTTCGTGCAGCGTCGGGATGCTGCCGTTGTGCATATAGGGGGCGGTGCGCGCGACATTGCGCAACGACGGGACCTTGAACTCGCCGTAGTTGCGATGCTCGAGTGCGACGTGGCGCGTGCTGGTGGCCGTCGCGCGCTTCGCATCGTCGTTGAACGGTCCCAGCAGGTTGTAGCGGCTCGACTTCAACCGCGCAATGCCGCCGTGACGACCGGCATCCACCTTGCCCGGTGCAATGAAATAGGAAATGCCGATGTCGCCGAACTCGCCATGGGAAAAGCGCGGGCCGCCGTGGCACATCGTGCAGCGGCCCTCGCCAACGAAGAACGCCAGGCCGCGGCGCGCCGCGGCGGGATAGCGCGCGGCGGCTTCGGTGTCGCCACGCGCCAGCGCATCGCGGAAGTCGTCGAAGGGCGTGCGGCCGGTGACCAGCGTCTCCTGGTACGCCGCCAAGGCCTTGGCCACGTCGACCGCCACGCGCTCGTCGTCGACCGATGGCGGTTGGCCGAACACGGTGGCGTAGCGCGTTTGCAAGGCCGGATCGGTGCGCACCAGCGCGGCCACATGCGCGACGTTGCCACCCATCTCCCGCGAATCGAGCATCGGCCGCAGACTCATCGCCCACAGGTTGTCAGCGGCACCGTCCCAGCCGTACCAACGCTGTCCACCCACGTTCTGCACGGTGGTCGTGTTGCGGTCGACGTCGACGTCGACCGCGCCGAGTCCGCGCGGCAAGCCGTCGGTGAACGCGCGCCCGGCGCGGTGGCAGGTCGCGCATGCCAGGGTTCCATCGCGCGACAACCGCGGGTCGGCGAACAGCGTCGCGCCAAAGGCAATCGCATCCGGATGGCCCGACACGCGATTGGAAGGATCGGAGCGCGCCGGCATCGGCCATGGGCCCAGCGCTTGTATCGAACGCAACTGCGCCTCGGTCAACGCGACGGGCGCGGGTGTTGTGGCGGGTGCGGGTCCTGCGGCGGGTGCGGCTGGTGCGCTCGGTGCGACCGGCGCCTGTGCGTAAGGCGCGCCGGCGAGCACGACGGCAAGCCCCGCAACAGCGGCGAAACCGCCGCGCTTCACTCGACGCGCAGCGTGCTGGCGAGGCGCTGCGCCGTGTTGCCGGTGACGAGGTCGAAGGTAAGATCCCACCGCCCCGGCATGTGGAACAGCAATCCTTCTGCGCGGTAGAGGCCGGGGGCGATGGTGATGACCTTGGGCCGGTAGTTCATGCCATGCCGGTGATCGGGCATGTTGGCATCGACGCGCACCGACGAGGGCGCCGCCGCTTTATCGCGCGGACATACGGCAAAGTCGACGATGAAATGCGTGCCGACCGGCACCGGATTGACACTGGTCTGGTAGGCGACCTGGTAGCGCGCATTTTCGAGAACGCGCTTGTCGCCGGGCAGCGCGGCGCCACATTGCGTTGCAGCTTGCACGGCGCTGGCGGCCAACGCAGCCCCGAGGACCAGCAGTTGTGATCCCGTCACTGCGCCTGCCCTGCTTTCCAGAACGCGAAGAGTGATTCCGCGTTGCGCCATGCGATGCGCTCGGCCAGGGGCGGCGGCAGGTCGGACAGCCACGCGCGCGTCCACGCCGCGTGCTCGACGATGTAGTGCCAGCGCTCGGGCGTGTACGTGTCGGTGCCGATCATGAAGCGGTCGGGAAATTCGGTGAACGTGGCGCGCCACTCAGCGGGCACCTTGCCGCCTTGGCCGTGGTCGCTGCGAAACGCCAAGTCGCTCCACAGGTTCTTGTGCTTGCGCAGCAGCGCGCGCACGCGCTCGGGCGTGTCGAATCCGGAATGCGCCCACAGGATGCGCGCCTCCGGGTCCTGCCTCAGCATGCGTTCGATCGCGTCGGCGTCCGAGTGCGCGTGCAGGATCAGCTTGTGTTGCCTGGCCAGCGCAACCATCCGGCGCGGGACGGGCAAGTCGGCGTCGGCGCCATAAAGATGGAACTCGCCGATGGCGGCGTAGCGGCTCTTGCGCAGGCGCTCCTCGAGGAACGTGACCACCGTCTCATCACGAAACCACGTGCCGATCTCGCCGCGATTGCGGTAAGGCCGCAGCGACGGCACGACCAAGTCAGGCGCAAGCGCCGCCAGCCGCTGCGTGCCTTCGTCGCCGGAGCTCGACACCAGCGCACGCTTCAAGCCGGCCTTGCGCAGGATGGCGATGGCCTCCGCCGGCGGCGTCACTTCCCACGCATCGTGGCTGTAGTGGATATGCGCGTCGAAGAGCGGCAGTTCCGCCGCGGACGCGGACGACGCGGCAAGGACGCCGCCGAGGACAAAGGCACCGGCAAGGATGAGAGATCGCATCCGCGTATCTTCGTGCTTAAATTGCGCCATGCCAAGTCTCCCGGTGCTGGACGCACGTTGCCGCTGGTGCGGTGAAGATCCCCTCTATACCGCCTACCACGATGCGGAATGGGGTTTTCCGGTCGGTGATGACCGTCGTCTCTTTGAGAAGATCTGCCTCGAAGGGTTCCAGTCGGGGTTGAGCTGGATCACCATTCTGCGCAAGCGCGAGGCGTTCCGTGAGGCCTTTGCCGGGTTCGAGATCGACCGCGTTGCGCGGATGGACGCTCGCGCCGTCACGCGGCTGCTGGGCAACGCCGCCATCGTCCGGCATCGGGGCAAGATCGAGTCGACGCTCAACAATGCGCGGCGCGCGCGGGACCTGATGGACGAGTGCGGCTCGCTGGCCGCCTACTTCTGGCGCTGGGAGCCCGCTGCCGCCACGCGTCCGCGGAAGCTCACCCGCGCGGTGCTGGCGACGCTGGCCACGTCGCCGGAGTCGGTCGCCCTGGCCAAGGATCTGAAGAAGCGCGGCTGGTCGTTCGTCGGCCCCACGACCATTTATGCGTTCATGCAGGCCATGGGCCTCGTGAACGACCACGAGCACGATTGCGTGACGCGGGCGAGGGCGTTGACAGCGCGGAAGGCCTTTGTCATGTAGGCGAGGCTTCAGCCTCGCAGGTGCAGTGCGGCGCCGAACCAGCGAGGCTTAAGCCCCGCCTACGGGGCACATACGGGTCCTGGCACATACGGGTCCTGGCACATACGGGTCCTGGCACATACGGGTCCTGGCACGTTCGGGTCCCGGCACGTTCGGGCCCAAGACCAAGTCGACGGATCGCTATCGCGGTGCGGATGGCCTCGTCGACAAGACGGCAACGGGTCCGCAGGGCGGGACCAAGGTCACGGATCGCTCGATCGATGCCGATGGCACCATCAACAAGACGGTGACGACGACCAAGCCCTGACCGGCGTCACGACCAGCACAAAACGAAACGGGCGGCCGCGGCCGCCCGTTTGCGCATGCGCTAAAAGCGTCAGACGCGCCGCTTGTACTCGCCGGTGCGCGTGTCGATCTCGATCTTGTCGCCGGTGGTGACGAAGAGGGGGACCGCGACTTCGAAACCGTTGGCCAGCTTGGCTGGCTTCATCACCTTGCCCGACGTATCGCCCTTGACCGCGGGTTCGGTGTACATGACTTCACGGTCGACGGTGTTGGGCAGTTCCGCCGAGATGGCGCGGCCTTCGTAGAACGTGAGCTCGCACGGCAGGCCTTCTTCGAGATAGTTGAGCGCATCGCCCAGGTTGTCCTTCTCGACGTCGAACTGGTTGAACTCGTTGTCCATGAAGACGTACATCGGGTCGGCGAAGTAGGAGTACGTGACTTCCTTCTTCTCGAGCTGCACCGTCTCAAACTTGTCGTCGGCGCGGTACACCGTCTCCGTGCCGCTGCCCGACAGCAGGTTCTTCAGCTTCATCTTGACGACCGATGCATTGCGGCCGGACTTCGTGAATTCGGCCTTTTGCACGACCATCGGATCCTTGCCGACCATGATGACGTTGCCGGCGCGCACTTCCTGAGCGATTTTCATAGCGATTCCTGCGTCTACGGCGGACGCGCGCCCGGGAGAATGGGGGCGGCCCCCGCGAAAGGGTTTGGTAGGTGGTTCGGGAAACCCTTAATTATAAACGCGTTTCGATTTCAGGGAGCCCGCGCCCATGAAAAAAGCCCGCCGCAGCGGGCTTTGGGTTTCGCGAACCGGGGGCTACTGCTTGGCCCGGATCAACGCCTGCCGCATCGCTTCGGCGATGCCTTGCAACTCCGCGTCGAGGGGCACAGCGACCGCATTGGCGGTCCGGGCGCCTTCCGCGGCCTTGGCGGTCCGTTGTGGGTCATCGCCCGTCGCCCGCGGGCTGCCATTCGAACCCCGCGTGCGCATGCCCTTCATCGTATAGTTGTTGCCGCTGGGCGGGAAGGTGTACACGCCGCCATACGTTTCATCGAGGCCATAGCGGTAGAGGTACTGATTTTCCGTGATCGTCAGCGCGGCGTTGAAGTCGAAGCACAGCACGAAGCCGATGAAGGACCCCGATGTCTGCAGCTCGCACGTTGCACTGTTGACGAGGTCGAGTACCACGCCGTTGCCGGTCGACGTCGGCGTGCTGACCACGGTGTAGGTGAAGCGCTCGGCAAATGTCGAGATGATGTCGTAGAAATACACCCATTCGCCCAGCAGACCGGAGGGCGGATCGCCATAGCCGAAGTTGTAGGGAACGATGGCCGTCGTGCGCCCGCCCGGCAGGGTCAACGTCGCGGTGGTTTCGGACGTGAAGTTGATCGAAATGGTCCCGTCGTTGCCGGCGGCGCCGGGACGCCCCGGGTAGCCGCAGGAGATGCACTGCCCGTTGCGGTACTTGTCGAGCGTGCCTGCAAACGACCTGCCGCCGTTGGTGAGCGCAGCCGCCGCGAGGTACCACTCGGAGTCCCCGCTCTGCTCGTAGCTGAAGACCGTCACGACCAACACGCCATTCTGGATGTCAATGTTGTAACCGCTACCGGATTCATTCGAGTTCCACCACTGGCCGGTGCGTGCCTGAAAGGCGTGGGCAGCAGTGGCAAAGAACAGCATTGCAATCGCGATCGTAAGACGCTTCATTGGGTACCTCCCTCGGGCTGGTTGGTTGTATGTAAATGCCGCCGGATGCCATAGTAGCGCTGCCGCTTTGCCAATGGCACTCTTCTCCGACGATCGTACCGAGGTACTGCAATCGACCGGTTACGGTGTCAGTCCCGGCTTTCACAGAAGTCGACGAGCTGGGTAGCGAGGTCGATGCCGGCCGCCTGTTCCGCGGCCCAGCGGATGCCGTGCCGGTGAAGCGCCGGGAGCGCCAGCCGCAAGGCGGGCCAGGACGACGCGACCATGTCCGCGTTGCCGTCGTTCCAGCCGTACCAGAACGCGCGCTGCACGCTGCGGACGGACTCAGGCAACCCGGCCTCGTAGCGGGTCAGGTAGGCATCCATCTTGGCGAGATGCGCATCCTCGTCCTGCGGATAGAGATGCCAGACGAACGGCCGCCCGGCCCATTGCGCCCGCACCAGCGAATCTTCACCGCGGACGAAATTGAGGTCGCATTGCCACAGGTGCTCGTCGAAAGTGTCCTGGTCCACCATCGGCAGCACGGCGATCGTCAGCGCGCCCCGAACGATGGTCTGGCCGGCATGTGGCACGGCGCCCGCGGTGTAGCGGTCGAGTTCGGAGCGCGCGATGCCGTCCGGCACCAGGCACACGAGGGGATCGTCGCCGTCGGCCCATTGTTCGAGCAGCGCGGGCAGCGCCGGATTGGCATAGCAGAAGACGGACACGAGTGTGGCCGAGGCGGTCCCGGCTACACCGGCATCACGGAACAGCGCCGCGCGGCGTGACAGGTCCAGCGTGGTCGCATCGCGCCGCGCCAGCAGTCCTGATTCGCGCAGCAAGCCGCCGGCACGCGGCGTGAAGCCGGGAAACCAGAACGTGCGCATCAGCCCGTGCTGCGGATGGGGCGAGGGCAGTCCGTGCGATGCGTCGATCCACGGCTCGGCCGACATGTATTCGAGCACCACCCACACCGGAGTTTGCGGCGCGCGCGCCATCGCCTCGACATAGGCGTCGGGGAGCCCGCAGCCGAAACCCTCGATCACCACGTCGGCCGGCGCGGCGGACGCGGCGGCGGCATCGGACCAGTGCCGGACGCGCACGCCCGTGCATCCCTGGTCTGCCGAGGCCGCATCCAGGGCCGGGACGATGCGTGCCAGTGTGCGCACGTCGTCGATCCACAGCGTGACCGCCAGCCCGTGCTCCGCTGCCAGTTGCCGGGCCAGCCGCCAGCACACCCCGGCGTCGCCGTAGTTGTCGACGACGCGACAGAAGAGGTCCCAGCGGAGTGAGGGCTTCATCAAGCGTCACCGGCCCTTTCGATGCGAGAATTCGTCTCCATTATCGCAATACTCCGGGGCATCGGCCCCGCGGACTGAGGGGACCAGGATGCTTGGTGCATTGACCATCGATGTCGTGTCGGACGTGGTGTGCCCGTGGTGCTACATCGGCAAGCGGCGGCTGGAGGAAGCATTGTCGCTGCTGCGCACGGCCGAGCCTGACCTGCCGGTCGAGGTGCGCTGGCATCCATTCCAGTTGAACCCGGACCTGCCGGCCGAAGGGGCCGAGCGCCGGCAATACCTCGAGCGCAAGTTCGGTGGGCCCGCGCGGGCAAAGGAAATCTACGCGCGCGTAGAAGCCGCGGGGGCCACCGTCGGCATTCCGTTTGCATTCGATGCGATCGAAAGGCAGCCCAACACGCTGCTGGCGCACCGGCTGATCGCGTGGGCGCAAACGCGGCCCGAAGGCGATGCCGATGCGCTCGTCGAGTTGTTGTTCAAGGCCTATTTCATCGACGGCCAGTATCTTGGCGACCCCGACGTGCTGACCGCGTGCGCGGTGGCCGCAGGCTTTGATCCCGGCGACGCGCGGGCATTCCTCGAATCTCAAGACATGGCGGATGCCGTGGCCGGTGCGGATCGGCGCGCGCGCGAAATGGGCGTGACCGGCGTCCCGTTCTTCATCTTCGACGGCAAGACTGCGGTATCCGGTGCGCAGGAGGCCGCCACGCTGCTCGACGCCATCCGGCAGGCGCGCATGGCGCCGGCGACGCCGGGCTAGAACGCGTCGTCCCACGGTTTCGACAGCCGGATCGCCGCGGTGATCAGGCCGACCATGCTGTAAGTTTGCGGGAAGTTGCCCCACATCTCGCCGGTCGTGCTGTCCACGTGCTCGGCCAGCAGTCCGTGCGGATTGCGGCAAGCCAGCAGGCGTTCGAACAGCGCGCGCGCGCGGTCGCGTTCGCCAATGGCCACCAGCGCATTGACCAGCCAGAACGAGCAGACGATGAATGCATTCTGCGGCGCGCCGAAGTCATCGTGCTCGATGTAGCGGAACACGTACCCTGACCGCACCAGGTCGCGCTCGATCGCGGCCACCGTGGCGCGAAAGCGCGGGTCGTCGGCGCGGATGAAGTTGAGTTCCGCGAGCAGCAGCAGGCTGGCGTCGAGATCCTTCCCGTCGACGTGGGAAACGAAGTGCCCGCGTTGCTCGCTCCAGCAGTGGGCGTCGATGTACGCATGGATGCGTGTTGCATGGCCGCCCCACACCGCCGCGCGCTCGTCGAGCTTCAGGTGTGTAGCGATGCGCGCCAGCCGGTCGCAGGCGGCCCAGCACATCACGCTCGAGAACGTGTGCACACGCTCGCGGCCGCGCAACTCCCACAGTCCTGCGTCCGGTTGGTCGTGATTGGCGACCGCCAGCGCGCCGGCCGCTTCCAGTCGCGCGAACAACGCGGCATCGCCACGATGGGCGAGTCGCTCGTCGAAGAAGATCTGGGTGGCGGCAAGGATGGCCGAGCCATAGACGTCGTGCTGGACCTGGCGCCACGCATCATTGCCCGCCCGCACCGGTCCCATGCCGCGGTAACCCGGTAGCGCCGGTTCTGCGCGTTCGAGGAGTTGCGCGCTGCCATTGATCCGGTAGACGGGCTGCACCGGACCGTCGCTGGCGCCGGCCGCCACGCCGGCCATGTAGCCCAGGTAATGTTCCATCGTCACCGTCGCGCCGAGGCGGTTGAGCGCATTCACGACGAAGTAGCCGTCCCGCAGCCAGCAGAAACGATAGTCCCAATTGCGCCCCGAATCGGGCGACTCGGGAATCGACGTGGTGACGGCCGCGATGATCGCGCCCGTATCGTCCACCGCGTTCATCTTGAGCGTGATCGCGGCGCGAATCACCGGTTCCTGCCACTCGAAGGGGATGGCGAGGCCGCGCACCCATTCGTGCCAGTGGGTGTTGGTGCGCTCGATCAGCGCGCGGCCGAAGTCGCGGATGTCCTCGGTGATCGGTTCGTCGGCGCCGAGATGCAGCGTGATCGCGTCGTCGACGAACATGGGGCGCTCGTCCTGTATGGCCGTCAGCGATGCATCGGTGGTGAGCCGCAGCGCCAGGTCCGGTGCGGAAAAGCGGATGTGGTTGCTGCCGGTCGTGCTGGCGGGGGTCGCGGCGCCGTAGCTGCACGCCGGCCGCAACCGGACGATCACCCGGGGGCGTCCCGCCACGCGCACGATACGCCGCACGAGCGTCATCGGCTGGTACAGGCGTTCGTACTGCCGGAAGCGGGGGATGCAATCGGTGATTTCGATCGCGCCGCCCGCGCGGTCGGTCATCCGCGTGACGAGCACCGCCGAGTTGCGCGCATAGGCCTGCTCGCTACTCACCATGTCCATCAGCTCGATCGACCACAGCCCGCGCCCGAGGTCGGGCGGGGCGGTGTCGAGCAGCGCGCAAAACATCGGGTCGCCATCGAGCCCGGGGAAGCAACCCCACACCACGCTCGCCTTGGCATCGATCAACGCCGCGATGCGGCCATTGCCCACCAGCGCGAGATTCAAGTCTCGCAGCGGCGTGCGCGGCGGATGCAACGTCGCGACGTTGGTCATCGGCGTAGTTCGACTTGCGAGTTGGCAAGCGACGCCGCGGCGACCGGTGCCTGCAACCAGCGATGGACGGCGCGCGGGTCGGACAGCCGGTACTGCGCGGCGGTACGCCCCGGTCCCACCTTCACCGACCATCCCCCCAGGCGCTCGACCGCGTCGAAGCCATGCTCGTCGGTGCGGTCATCGCCGACGAACACCGGCATGCGCCCCGCGAATGGATGCTCGGCCATGAAATCCTCGATGGCGGTGCCCTTGTCGCGGCCTTCGGGTCGCACCTCGAGCAGCATGCGACCCGGTTGCAGTTCATACCCGTCTCCTAAGTCGAGCGAACGGCGCAACGTCTGGTGCACGTGGGAGGCGAGCTGCGGGGTCGCGCGATAGTGGAGCGCAATGGACGCGCCCTTGTCCTCCAGCAGCAACTCCGGATGACGTTGCGCCAGTCCTGTCAGCAACTTGCGCAGTTTGGCCTGCGTGGCCTTCACGGGGGCATGCATGTGGATCGTGCCGTCGGCGTCGCGCCGTTCGCAACCATGCTGGCCCGCCATCGGCAGCTCGAGGCCCGGAAACAGTGCGTCGGCGCTGGTGATGGCGCGCCCGGTGACCACGGCCAACGCGCCATCCAGCTCGCGCCGCAACGCCGGCAGCAGCGCGAAGATGGCGGGATCGATGTGCACGGCATCCGGCGTCTTCGCGAACTCAGCCAGCGTACCGTCGATGTCGAGGAACAGCGCGCAGTTGCGCCGCAGCGGCGGCGGCGCAACTG
>Ga0163153_10005963_pt1 | contig 14047 bp, 16 predicted proteins | sample OliLakLV19MP6IB1_FD_148629 | JGI IMG/M metagenome (GOLD analysis project Ga0163153, IMG submission 148629) | Freshwater microbial mat bacterial communities from Lake Vanda, McMurdo Dry Valleys, Antarctica - Oligotrophic Lake LV.19.MP6.IB-1 | ecosystem: Environmental > Aquatic > Freshwater >... | reverse complement strand
TAAAGACGCAGCAGGGATCGCGAAAATCGTGCCCGCCAAGATTCACTCTCCTCACCCAAACTCGCCCAAACCACACAACCCACTTTGAGGTTGATCGGATTATTTTCGATACTCAGGGTAGTCCGCTTCGCGGCCAGCCCTAGGCTTCATGATTAAACGGCTTTGCCGTATTGCTCTTATTTCACCAGATGGCCTTTGCCGGCGGGAATGCGTGGATGTGTTCATCCTTGGTGAGCAGGGGAACATTCAAATGACGCGCTGTCGCCACGATCGTGCGGTCCGCCGGATCGCGGTGTTCCCAAGGAAGGAGCAAATTTGCCAGCCAAAGCTCGGCGTCCACCGGCACGAACTGCACCGCCCCTGTCAGGGAAATTCTGCGGGCAAACTCCTCGATCGTGAGACCAATCTCCAACTTTTGGTTTTTGATCTTCAACCCAATCTCCCAAAGCGAGATGGCACTTGCATACCCCCCTTCCTGCTCCATACGCGTGCACATCTTCAGTGCTTTTGCAGAAAGCTTTTCGCGATCCAGTGCCCACCAAAGCAGGACATGTGTATCCAGGCAAACCATCACATCTCGGGCCATTCGCCGCTCGTCGGCGCGAGGATATCCTCATGGTAAACCACCTTTCCTGCCACATCGGCAAACACGCTCTCTACCCTCGCCTTCGGCGGAACCAGTGAGGAAATTTTCAGCACTGCTCGTCCACGATCCGTCACCACCAACTCTCCGTTGTTACGCTCCAGTTGACGAAAAACACTCAGCATCTCGGCTTTCAAGCGGCTTTTTGAAATGGTGATCATCGGGTATAAATTACTATAGTCACGACCATAGTCAATTAAAGACTTGGGGGATTTACCACGGCCAATTCACTGATAGGAAAGTCGCCTTGGGATGTGAGTTGTCGCAGTCCCCTCACGCGCCGCAAATGATTCTCTCGCGGCGCATTGCATTTTCAACAGCAGCATAGAACGAAAAGGGTCGATGGAATCCGTCAATTGGCGACCCATCGCAAGTCGACTACCTGTAACAAGGTTACTCGGGCCGTCCCGATGTTGTGTGGCTCTTTCCAGCGGTCGCGCGGCTCGACAATTCCCTCACGCACGCTAGCGTGAAATTGTGGATGATGGCGACAAAGTGCTTCCAGAGCTCGAAACGTTCTGGAGAACGGACGACGGCTTCCGAACGTGCGGAGGCCTATGGGATCGATTTGTCGTTGCTGGATGACAATCTCCTCCTCACCCCGTCTGAGCGACTGGCCCAAAATGATGCCGCTCTGGAATTCGCCAACGGTCTTCGTGATGCAATAAAAAATGCAAGGCCTTAAGGATATTATTGTCCGACTCAGCGAGGCAAACGTCTATGCCATCCTGGTCGGGGGATTAAGATCGGTGAATTTCCCACCCCAGCGTCTCACATACCTCAGCGATCATCGCACTCCGTCCCATTCGGTTTCGCCTCGGATATCGTGCCCGACAACTCTCCAAATATTCTTCTTTGCTTTTATAACTCATATTCCCAGATTCTCTCTTCATCTGGGTGTCATTCTTTCTGGCGCAATGAGCCTGATGCAGGGTGTGTTGAAAGGAAATCCTTGTTCAGTCACGATGCTTCGTGTATTGGTTCATGCATGGCGACCAAAACAATCACGTTGGAAATTGACGCTTATGAGAAATTGAAATCCGCCAAGCGGGGCGACCGGGAATCTTTCTCTTCGGTGGTGCGACGAGCAAATTTTTTAGGGCCTGAGGGCACGGGGGGCGCGATCCTTTCGGCTTGGGAGGCTGTTCCTGCGACGATGTTACCAAGCGAGGAGGTTTTTTCGCATTGGGATAGAATGCAACGCGAAAACCGGGAAGCCCGCCAAATTTCTCCCTCTCCTTGGCAGGACAAGGAATGATCCATCTGGACACATGCTTCCTCATTGACCTCCAAAGGGAGCGAAAGAGCACCCTAGTCGGCCGGGCCACAGAATTCTTGAGGGAACATGCCGACGAAGTCATCCAAATATCCTGCCTTGTTGCGATGGAGTTTTGTGAGGGATACTCCGACGAAGAACTATGGAAAGCGGAACGTCTCCTGCGTCCATTTTCTTGGATTCCGATCAATGACGCCGTGGCCTTGAAAGCTTCACGTCTCCGGCGTTCGCTCAGAATTGAAGGTCAACTGATTCCCGACAACGATCTGTTGGTCGCAGCGTGTTCCATACAACATGGCGCCACATTGGCCACTGACAATGAAGCGCATTTCTCACGAATCAGCGGTCTAAAGATCATCAACTACCGCAAATAGAAAACTGCCAAGAAAAAGAGAAATCTTGCATGTTGCTTTTTTTCCGGCCTGAAGCGGCGGGATTCGTCGCCCTCCTTGAGGTCTCGACCCTTCTGGCCGTGTCTGTTTGGTGGGGACAACTCCGGGGGCTGTGGGATCTTGCATTTTTCGCGCATTCGCTACCCACCAGTCACGCAGCGATGCACCCACATCGTCTCGCCAAACCGCCGGGCGATCTGGGTCTCTAGATCTGGCGCCTCATCTGTGAGAACCGCAAAGAGCGTGGAGCCAGACCCCGACATCATTGCCGTGGCCACGCCGGGCTGGCGGATGAGCCATGCTTTGAGGACTGGAAGCTGGAGGTATTTGTCAAAGACCGGTGGCTCAAGGTCGTTCACGAGTTCCACCGCATCGTAGGAAACTGAGGCAGCAGGACGCCATGGTCCACCCCTGGCGAAAGATTGATAGGCCCATCCCGTGGGCACCGCAAAAGGGGGTTTGACCAGCAGGAGATTCCACTTCGGGTTGATATGAGCTGGCCGCAGAATTTCGCCGCGACCCGTGCAGCACGCTGACTGAGATTTAATAAAAAACGGCACGTCGGAACCCAAGCCCGCCGCGAGCGATAGAAGCTCGCCATCGGAAAGCTGCGTTTCGAGCAACTCGTCTAACCCGCGGAGCACCGCCGCTGCATTGCTGCTTCCGCCGCCGAGTCCGGCTCCGTGGGGAATGCGCTTGCGCAGCGCGATCTCTGCGTGAAATGTTTTTCCCGTAAACTCTGCAAAAGCCAATACCGCACGGGCGGCAAGGTTTGTCTGGTCGCAAGGAATTGTCGGCTCATCACACCGCAGACCGACCCCATGGCCAGCGGTGATTGTCACATCCACTTCATCTGCCAACGAGATGGGCACAATGAGTGATTCGATGTTGTGGAATCCATCCCCACGCTCGTCGAGGACGCGCAGGGTAAGATTGACTTTGGCGAGTGCCTGAAGTGTCATTTTGACGTCATCATCTTCAAATGCCTCCACTTGCCAAAGAAAAAATCATTATCGCCGTAGATGTGCCAGATGCCGCCGCCGCGCACCGACTCATTGCCCCTCTTGCCTTGGAAGGTTGTCTCTTTAAAATCGGCCTCCAACTCTTCACGCGCGAGGGGCCTTCCATCGTTCGCGAGGTTCTTGATCTTGGGGCCCGTGTTTTTCTGGATTTGAAGTTCCACGATATTCCGAAGACGGCGCATGAAGCCGTAGCCTCTGCTATCGCCCTTGGTGTTCATATGACGACGATCCACCTCGCAGGCGGGCCGGGAATGGTCTCAGAAGCCATGAGGGCCGCCTCCGATTCCACGACTCTTGTCCTCGGTGTGACTGTGCTTACGAGCATGGACGATGAAGCTCTGCGGGCGGTGGGCATACCCTCTTCAACAAAAGCTCAAGTTCTCAATCTCGCAAAAATGGGCCACGCCTGCGGGCTACGGGGAGTCGTTGCTAGTCCCCACGAGCTACCTCTTCTGCGCGCGGAATTCGGAAAAGACCTTATCATCGTCACTCCCGGCGTGCGCCCCATCGGCTCGGAAGCCAACGATCAATCCCGCATCATGACACCCGGTGAGGCCATTCAACACGGGGCAGATTATCTCGTCATCGGTCGCCCTATCACCCATGCCAAGTGCCCGCACGAAGCATTTTTGCGGATCGCCGAGGAAATGCAATCTGCGGAGGCCTAGTCCCTCACGCGAGAAACCGGCTTTTTTCCTCGGGGCTTAGGAGTCCACATGAGGTTGTGCGTCCGAAGACTGCATACCTGAGGCGAGCGATCAAAGAATACACGGCGTCGCGTAGCGGAAGTGGAACGAGGCGAAGGGTCGCGGCGTAGCGCAAGGGTGGAGGAAGACTCATGAGGACGCGGCATGCGGCCTCACTGCGAACGTAGGCCTTGCCGTTTTCGATAAGAACAAAGGTGCCTGCTGGAGGTGGTGGAAGCGAAAAGTGCTTTAGCCTCTCCTGAGCGTGAGCGGAGCCAAGGGCGGCAAATTGGAAGATGGCTGCCTTATCGTGACGAATCACGAAACGCGCGAAGCCGTTGCAGAGGACGCACTCACCATCAATCAAAATCAGCGGCTTGTGCATGGCGCGATGCGGCGGCCTACAGAGTCTCCAAAAGCTTCTGGTGGATACCATCGAAGCCACCGTTGGAAAAGACCACGATCACATCGCTTTGCCGAACAAGCGGTCGAATCCGATTTACGATGTCCTGAGCCGAGGGTTCGTAAAAGGCATGTTTGCCGCTCGCGATGAGGTCGCTGATAACGCGCTCCGGAACGAGGCGGTCTGCGAGCGGAAGCTGCTCGAGCCGCGCGACCTGCGAGAGAAACACTCCATAGGCCTCCGCAAAAGCGGCGGGCAATGCCTGCTGAAAGACCGCGCGGCGCGTGGTATTTGAGCGAGGTTCGAAGATGGCCCAGAGTCTGGCCTCGGGGAACTTGCCTCGCAAGGCTGCAAGCGTCTCGCGAATGGCGGTGGGGTGATGGCCGAAGTCGTCTATGATTGTGATACCATTGACGACGCCGCGAATTTCTTGACGGCGCTTGATGCCATGGAACGAGGCGAGTGCTTCTCGGATGATTGCTAGGGGAATGCCGTAATGGTGCGCGGCCGAGATGGCCATGGCGGCGTTACGAATATTAAAATCTCCTGAAAGCGAGAGAGAGAAGGGTTCCCCGAACAGCTCAAATGAAGAACCAGCAGGCGAGTGGTTCACGCTGCGGATGGCATTGTCCGCAGTCTCCGCAAAACCAACGCGTCGGACTTCGGCATGGCAATCGCGGGATACGTCTACGGCATTTTCATCATCTGCATTGATGAGAACGAGTCCCTCGGAAGGTACGATATTGAGCAGGCGCCGAAAGCTGAGTTTGATTTCATCGAGATTCGCGTAGATGTCGGCGTGATCGAATTCAATATTATTCACGATCACGAGTTCCGGCAGATAGTGCAGAAACTTCGACCGCTTATCAAAGAACGCCGTGTCGTATTCATCGCCTTCAATCACAAAATACTTCGAATCTCGCAAACATGCACCTTGGCCCAGATTCGCTGGGATTCCACCAATGAGGTAGCCGGGAGCTTCTCCGGCGTGTTCGAAAATCCACGCGAGAAGCGATGTGGTGGTCGTCTTCCCATGCGTGCCGGTAACGACAAGATTGTGGCGACCCTGAAGGAAAAAAAACTTCAGGGTTTCGGGAAGTGAAAGATAGGCAAGCTTGCGATTCAGGACGGCTTCCAAGACGGCATTTCCTCGCGAGATGGCGTTACCCACGACCACCAAGTCAGCCTGTGGCATGTCCTCGGCGCGATAGCCGCTGGTAATCGTGATGCCCTTGGCCTCCAGAAAGGTGGACATCGGCGGGTAGATTTTCTCATCTTGGCCCGTGACTTCAAATCCTCTGTCCCGCATGGCCGCTGCGACAGCTCCCATCGCTGTCCCGCATATCCCGAGAAAATGGACGCGCCGAAAAGTGGGAATCATGAAAGCTGCTCATCCGCTTCCGGGACGTGCTCCGTGCGTGAGCCGAGCCAAATGAAGAGAATGCACTTCGCTGCCACGAGGGCGAGGGCGATACTAACGAGGGTTTTCTGCGAGATGGCAGGGCGTGGAGATACGGTTGACATGGGTTTGTTTAATAGACGTCTTTGCGGTAGCGCTTTTCTTTTTTCAGGGCATCAACAAACGCCTTGGCCTCGTCCGCCGATTTGCCTCCAAATTGCTCCGCGATCTGAATGAGTGCCGCCTCGACATCCTTGGCCATGCGTTGGGCATCTCCGCAAACGTAGAAGTAGCCGCCGACGTTAAGCCATTCGTAAATTTCCGCACCATGTTCTAGCAGACGATGCTGAACGTAGATTTTTTCAGCTTGATCGCGCGAGAAGGCGGTCGTTAGGCGCGTCAGTTTTCCCTCAGCAACAGCGGCTTCAAACTCCTCTTGGTAGAGAAAATCCGTGGCGGCTCGCTGCTCGCCAAAGAAGAGCCACGATGGGCCACTCGCCCCCAGAGCGGCACGTTCTTGAATGAATGCACGAAAGGGAGCCACACCCGTGCCTGGCCCGACCATGATCACGGGCACGGCGGCATCTTCTGGTAGCCGAAAGTGCTTTGCGCTGTGAACGAAAACGGGAACAATTTCTGTGCGTCCGGCGAGAAAGCTGGAGCAAACCCCCTCCCTTGCCCGCTTGCTATGCGCCACTTCGTAGCGCACGACGGCGACGGTGAGGTGAACAGACTCTCCCACAGCCCGCTGTGAAGACGCGATCGAGTAGAGACGTGGCTGGAGCTTGCGCAGCCATTTCACAAACTCCTCTGGAGTTCCCCGCAGATCAGGAAAGTGTTCCAGCAGATCGAGCACATCCCGACCCCAAAGAAAATTGTCCAAGTCGGCTTTCGCGGTGGGCTCTAAAAGTGGCTTCAGAAAATCCGCAGTCACATCCTTCTCAAGTGCGGCTTGGAGAAGTTGTTTGGATGGCTCCGTGAGAATGAAGTTGTGAAGGAGAGCCTCGCGCAGCGGCGTGGCCACGCCATCGGCAGTCGCGATGATTTCTTCGCCCGTGAAGCGCATGAGATCTAGAATCCCTTGAACTAAGTCTGGCGAATTGCTTGGAAAAACCCCAAGCGAATCCCCCACTTCATAGCGAAGGCCCGATCCCTCCAGCGCGATCTCGAAGTGCCGCGTGTCCTTGTTTGAACCTCCACCAGTCAGGACGCGATTCGTCTTCAGTTTCGCTGGGAAAGGATTTTTGCGGGAATAACCGGAATCAGTTTCTGTGGACATGTCGTAAGCAGTAAAAAGCGAGTCGTCACTTCTTGCAAGAATCTGCTTGCCTGATGACGACGAAAAAAAACGCCAGACTACACCGCGATGCCAACGGCTTCTTTGATGGAAGCGATCGTGTATTCGCGATTCATTTTTCCGATAAACGCGGCTGGAATGCCTGCCGGGCATACGGCCTCGCATGCGTAATAGTTCGAGCAATTGCCGAAGCCCTCCTTGTCCATCTGGCGCACCATATTCAGCACACGCCGGTCACGCTCCGGCTGACCCTGCGGAAGCAAGCCAAGGTGAGTGACCTTTGCACTGACGAAGAGCATGGCTGATCCATTCGGGCATGCCGCTGCGCAGGCCCCACAGCCGATGCAAACTGCCGCATCCATTGCTTGATCCGCGATGACTTTCGAAATTGGCATCGCGTTGGCGTCCGGGGCGGAACCGGAACGCTCGCTTATATAACCACCGGATTGAATGATGCGATCGAAGGCTGAGCGATCCACGACGAGGTCGCGCTGCACCGGAAAAGAATCTGCGCGGAAGGGTTCTATCGTGATGATTTGGCCATCCGTGAACTTGCGCATGTAGAGCTGGCAGGTCGTCCCGCGGTTAGGACCATGGGGGATGCCGTTGATTGTGAGTGAACAACTTCCGCAGATGCCCTCGCGGCAATCAGAGTCAAACTGAATTGGCTCCACGCCTGTGCCAGTGAGGTTATTGTTCACGATATCGAGCATCTCAAGAAACGAGGCCTCGGCGGGAATGTCTTTGGCTTCGTAGTGCTCGAATTTGCCCTCGGCGTTCGGGCTTTTCTGACGCCAGACTTCAAGGTAAAAGTTCATGAGTATTGGGATTGGCTTATTTATAGCTCCGTGTGGAAAGTTTCACTTTTTCGTAAATGAGAGGCTCTTTCACAAGATTGGCCGGCTGGTCCTGGCCCTTGTATTCCCATGCGGAGACGTAGGCATAGTCGTCATCGTTGCGCACGGCTTCACCCTCAGGAGTCTGGAACTCTGTGCGAAAGTGCCCGCCACAGGATTCGTTGCGGGCGAGGGCATCCACACACATGAGCTCTCCAAATTCCAGAAAGTCCGCGACGCGTCCGGCGCGCTCGAGTTCCATGTTGATGCCATTTGGCGATCCTAGGAGCTTGAGGTCTGTCCAAAATTCACGGCGGAGTTTGCCAATTTTGCGAATCGCTTCTTCGAGGCCCTCCTTATCTCGCGCCATGCCGCACTTATCCCAGACAAGCAGGCCGAGTTCACGGTGGAAGCTATCCACAGTGCGTGTGCCGTTAATACTCATCAGCTTTTGGACTCGCGCCTTCGTGCTCTCGACCGCTTCGACGAAAGCGGGGCCATTCGGATCCGTTTTTTTGCCAAACTGGGTCGTCATGTATTCGCCCAAGGTGTAGGGAATCACGAAATACCCATCGGCAAGGCCCTGCATGAGGGCACTCGCTCCGAGGCGATTTGCTCCGTGGTCCGAAAAGTTGGCCTCACCAAGGACGTGTAGGCCTGGGATATTGCTCATCAGATTGTAATCAACCCATAGCCCGCCCATCGTGTAGTGCACGGCGGGATAAATGCGCATCGGTCGCTCGTAAGCGTTTTCCCCAGTGATGTTGTGATACATCTCAAAAAGATTGCCGTAGCGCTCTTCGATCGTGTGCTGGCCGAGGCGCTCAATGGACTCTGCAAAATCAAGATAAACTCCGAGGCCGCTTTGGCCGACACCACGTCCGTCGTCGCAGGCTTCCTTGGCAGAACGCGAGGAAATGTCGCGGGGGGCTAGGTTGCCATAGCTCGGGTATTTCCGCTCCAGAAAATAGTCGCGATCGCCTTCTGGTATCTCTTGAGGTGCCTTACCCGTATCGGCGGCGTTTTTAGGAACCCAGACCCTGCCGTCGTTCCGCAGCGACTCGCTCATGAGCGTGAGCTTGGACTGGTAATCGCCACTCACCGGAATGCATGTCGGGTGAATCTGCGTGTAGCAAGGATTTGCAAACAAAGCCCCACGCTTGTGCGCCCGGTATGTTGCCGTGACATTGCAGCCGCGAGCATTTGTGGAAAGATAGAAGACATTCCCATAGCCCCCCGTGCAGAGTAGCACGGAATCTCCGGCGTGGGATGAAATAGCACCCGTATTCATGTCCCGCACGACGATGCCCTTTGCATGACCATCCACCAACACCAAGTCCATCATCTCGGTGCGAGGATACATCGTGACATTTCCTAGTGCGATCTGGTGGCTCAAGGCTGAGTAGGCACCGAGGAGCAGTTGCTGACCGGTCTGACCGCGTGCGTAAAAAGTTCGCGAAACCTGCGCCCCACCGAAAGAACGGTTGTCAAGGAGGCCTCCATATTCGCGAGCGAAGGGCACTCCCTGCGCCACGCACTGGTCTATGATAGAAGAACTCACCTCCGCCAGACGATGCACATTTGCCTCTCTAGAACGGAAGTCGCCACCCTTGATCGTGTCGTAGAACAAGCGATAGACACTATCGCCATCGTTCTGATAATTCTTCGCTGCATTGATGCCCCCTTGCGCTGCGATGGAATGCGCTCGCCGTGGACTGTCCTGATAGCAGAAGCACTTCACCTTGTAGCCCTGCTCGGCAAGGGTCGCCGCAGCCGATGCTCCAGCGAGGCCAGAACCAACGATGATGATGTCGAACTTGCGCTTGTTCGCCGGGCTCACAAGCTTGGCTTGGTTCTTAAAATTCGTCCACTTTTGTTCGAGCGGACCAGCGGGTATCTTGGAATCAAGGATCATTTTGCGACGTTCTTTCCTAGACCAAATACGAGCACAGATAATGGGATGGACGCATAGCCCACAAAGAGGAGCCAGGCGTAGGCCTTCGTGGATAGCTCCAGCAGCGGACGTACGTGTTGGTTCGTTATGCCGAGCGTCTGGAAAAGGCTACCCAACCCGTGGTTGAGATGCATGGTCAGGAGAAAAAGACCGATCACATAAAACGCCACGATCGGCACACTGCCGAATCCTGCAACCATCATCCCGTAAACATCGTGAACCATTTCCCCATTCAGGTTAGCCTTCATAAGCTTGTATTCAGGATTGATCACTTGCGCCGTGAAGTGCGCCAAGTGAAACACCACAAAAGCCAAGACAACCAGACCACTCAGGCGCATGGTGCGAGCAAATACCGTCGTCTCCAGCCGATTCGATGCCGTGTAACGCGTCGGCCTCGCCGCATGGTTTTCCTTCCAAAGAAGCACCGTAAATGCGATGTGCGTCACCAGCACCGCAAGCAAGCCCGCACGAATAAGCCAGAGCAAGGGACCCAGACTATGCAGATTTTTGGCATAGGCATTGATCGCATCTGGACCAAAAAAGAACGTGAAGTTTCCCAGCAAATGGCCAGTCACAAAAAGCACGAGAAGAATTCCCGTGAGAGCCACAATCGTCTTTTTACCGATGGATGAAAATATCCACCTTAGGATAGGATTGGGGCCAGATCGTTTAGAGGTTGACGCAGAAATCATGAAGAGAATGAACTATTAGCACCGCTAATAAATCACACCTACGGCCAACCGTCCACCGATTCCTTTTCCTCCTCTATGCCGCGCTGCAGAAAACATTTTGACGACTTCTCTCCACCCGCACCGCCCCAGCCGACACTCGGATTCGAACCGAGGACCGACGGTTTACAAAACCGTTGCTCTACCACTGAGCTATGTCGGCGATGGAAAAGGTGGCTGCCCCGCATGGACTCGAACCATGAATAATGCCTCCAAAGGGCACTGTGTTACCATTACACCACAGGGCAATCTCCGATTAGTATTGCCCAGAGATTCCCGTCCGCGCAAATGTTTTCCATGAACAAAAAACTGCGCAACCGAATCCTGGCACTCGTCTGCCTTGCTATCTTCGTCGCGGTGGGCGGCCTCTTCTACACAAACTGGGTCGTGCAGAAGCCATTTGCGATCGTTTTGTTTCTCTGTGATGAGTTGACTCCCTCTGTCTTGACGCCTGCTCGCAACTATGTGGGAGGTTCCGATTTCCGCTTTGAGATGGAAAAGCTACCTCACCTTGCACTTGTCACCACGCATGCAAATGACTTCGCCGTATCCGATGCCGCTGCGGCGGCGAGTGCGGTAGCCACGGGCCGCAAGACCAATAATCGTTCGCTCAATCGCGACGCAGGAAGAGAAGCGACCCTTGGGCTTTTCGACATCGCACGCATCCACGGGCGGGTGACTGGCCTTGTGACCAATGCATCGCTCACCGATCCCACGGCTGCGGCATTTTATTCCAGAACGGCGGACGCCTTAGATCCTCAGAATCTCGCACGCCAGTTGTTCGACAATTCCGACATCAATCTTTTACTCGGTGGAGGTGGGGGAGATTTTCTGCCAGATTTTAAAGATGGCCGCCGCACGGACGGACGCGATCTCTTGCTAGAGCTTCGCAACAAAGGCTTTGATATCGTGAGGACACAATCCGAATTGAATAGCACACCGGGATGGCGTGCTCCTCGAACGCTTGGAGTTTTCAGCAAGGACAGCATGGGCTTTGCCGACGAGGTCGCAGCCACTGTGTCGCAGCCCTCCTTGGCAGAAATGGTGAGCCAAGCCATGCGCCTTCTTCAGTATAATCCGAAGGGATATTTGCTCGTTGTGGATGCAGGGCTCGCAGGTAAAGCCGCCTCGCGCAATGACGCTGAGCGGCTGTTTCGCGAAATTGCGGCTCTCGATGATGCCGTCGCAGCCGCCATCGCCAGCGGAGGTGAAAACGCCCTCATCATCGTCGCCGGAAAAAATGTGACCGGTGGCCTACGTCTGAACAGTTCGCCTTTCCGGAATGACAAGGGAGCATCCATCCTAGGAATTAATGCACAAGGCGTGCCCTCTATCACGTGGTCCACCGGCCCAAGCACGGATCCCGCTCAGCCAGCAGCGTTCACGTCCGAGCTCGCTCTTGGCACCGCCGAGGACGTCCTCGCATTGAGCAAGGGACCAGGCTCCAAGGAGCTCACTGGATTTTGCGACAATACCGATATCTTTCGACTGATCCAGAAGGGCTTGTAGCAGAGAGCGTCGAACACTAGGATCCATCTATGGATAAGACTCGCCTTTGGCTCATGTTTCCGACGCGGCTCATCATGCGACCCATACTTTGGGAGCTGGCGAAGGCCTTTGAAATTGTCACAAATGTTCGGCAGGCCAGCGTGACCGACGAAATTGGTCTCGTCTCACTTGAGCTTGATGGAGAACGCTCAGAAATCAAAAAGGCAATTCTCTGGCTTGAAGAACAAGGCATCAAGGTCGAGCCCGTCGAAATCAATACAATCGAGAGCTAGGGAGATTTTTACGCAGCCATGGCCCTAGCTCGCGTGAAGCTGGGGCGTGCTTTTGTGCAGAACGAAATGGAGACTCACGCGGCACCTCGTAGCATCTGCTAAGTCCGGCGATCCGCCCCTCCGCCGGCTCAGCCTCGCGCCTTTTTTGGCCTACTCCGCTTCGTCCTCGGGATTCCTCCGCTGAAATGCACTCGCTATCTCACACCGCTACTCTGCCTCCGTCTACATGGACACGGCTTAAAAATCGAGCGTATGCGCTCCGGGCTTCAGCGCGATGTGCTCGGTGCCTAGGATCAGCGTGCCGGTGAGCGGGGCGGGAATTTCCAAGACGACACGGCGCACTCGGCCTTCTCGTTGTTCTACGCGCACTTTAAGCGGACCGTCGGGATGCGGCACGGTGGCTTCCGCCCAAGGCAGGGTGCCGAGCGCGGGGCGCAGCGTGAAGGTTCTGAATTCGAAGCCTTCCGGTTGCAGACCGAGAATCGTGCGGCCAATCAGCGACGGGCGGGAAGACCTGGGTGAGACCCGGGCGTTCGGCGAATATGTGGGTTTGTTTTAGTAGGCTGAGAATTCACTGATGGCCGGAGGATTTCCATCACAGGTTCTGGTTGCAAGAAATCGCATTCCCGTGGTTTCACAAGCCGGTATAGTTATAATTATTTTGTGTCCAACGGTTTCACCTTGGGCGATTTTTGACCACTCGTTACCAAAAAGAAGATATACTTCATAGTCTACCACGGTTTGTCCTTTAGAGATATCTTCAGCAACTATAAACTCGCTGCAGACTGTCGGGTTTTGAAAGATTTGTATAATTTCCCAGTCTACCCCGGAGGTTTTGGCGATCGGGCTGCCGTAGTTGGATTTCTTCCAAGATCCAAAACGCTCTGCCGCGGTCGCTATATCATCGGGCACAACACCTTCTGAGTTGACCGGCAGGTTGATGATCAGGTTTGCCCCAAGTCCCACTGTGCGTCGGTAAAGATCTATGTGACAATCGAGCTGTAGTGGTTTGGGCTCCCTGGGGGCCGGGTGCCAAAACCATCCCTCCGTGTGAAAGCCCACATTTGTCGGGCACTCACGCACTCTCCAATGCGCCCCATTGGGATTTCCTGAAACCACAGACGTTTCCAGCAAGCCGTAGTTATTGGAAGAAGATGCCGAGGCTATGGCTAGCGTGAAAGCTGTTCCGTCGGTCGTCTCCACTGGATTCCACAACGGGCAGGTCACGTGGCCGGTTTCGTTTCCGGGAGTGGTGGTGTCAATCCCCATAATAAGACATTCCGGTTGAAGTTGACGAATTCTATTGGCTATGGTTCTCCACAAATCAGCTGCTCCGGTGCCCGGGCATCCGTAATGATCGAGCCAAAGATAGTAGATAGGACCGTAATTGGTGAGCAGTTCTTCTATCTGGGTCAGTTGAATCCGCGTGAATTGCTCTAATTTTGACGGATTTAAAAAGATATTATTACACAGCGAATCCCACTCCTGGCCCCACGTAGGGCAAGATCCGGGGTTAAAAGTGTGATGCGCATCATGGTAGCAGGAGTGGTAGAACCCCGGCTTCACTCCTTGGCGATGGCAGGCATTCACAAAGTTCCTCACGAGATCGTTCCCATGGTGGGGGCTGCTT
>Ga0163153_10005957_pt1 | contig 14059 bp, 12 predicted proteins | sample OliLakLV19MP6IB1_FD_148629 | JGI IMG/M metagenome (GOLD analysis project Ga0163153, IMG submission 148629) | Freshwater microbial mat bacterial communities from Lake Vanda, McMurdo Dry Valleys, Antarctica - Oligotrophic Lake LV.19.MP6.IB-1 | ecosystem: Environmental > Aquatic > Freshwater >... | reverse complement strand
GCACCAGACCGCTAATCTTGGTGAGCGCGGCCAGCCCTAACAGCACGCCGACCAGCGAAGTGCGCCACAGCGCGTTGCGCGTCGGCCGCGCCAGCAGCGTCAGCATGATCCACAGCGCACCGGTGCATAGCAGCGTCAGCAGGGTGTCGTTGTTGACCGAGGCGTTGATGAACAACACCTGCGGGCTGAGGCCGGCCAGCGCCGCCGCCAGCACCGCCAGCCACGGGTCGCCCAGCGCGGCCAGCGCCAGCCGGAAGACCAGCACCATCGTGACGGTGCTTAGGGCCAGCGACAGCCAGCGCACCACATGCACGGCCAGGGTGGTGCCGGTGTAGGGCGGCCCAAGTGTGAGGGGGTGGCGGTAGGCGTTCACGTCGTGGGGATTGCCCGGTGCGTGCCGCACGAAGGGATTGTGGACAAACAACGTGTCCCAATCGGGCGTGGGCAGGTGGCCGGCGAGCGCCGCCATGATGACGTAGTAGAGCGGCGGCTGGCTGCCCTCCTGCTCCCAGGCGGCCGGGTGGGCGGGATCTTGCACCGGCAACCCCCGCCCCTGCGCCAGCCCGCGAATGTAGGCGAAGTGAAAGCCCTCGTCGGGCGCTTCAAAGATGGGCGTGGCGCGGTCGTAGAGCAGGCCAATGCCCACGTGCAGCAGCACCAGCAGCGTCACCCAGCGCTTGGCGCGGCTGAGCGCGCGGGCGGCCAGGGCCTGCGCCGCCGTGGGGGGAGGCGTCACGGCGTCACCCGCACGCGGCTGAGGAAGACAAAATCGGCGTCGGTCGGGCGGCCGTCGTCGGCGAAGGCTTGCAGACGTACTCCGGCGGCATCATACAGGCCCACCTCCACGTCATACTGGCCGGGCGGCGTGTCGGGCTTGACGACGACCTCATACGGGTCGCGAATGACGTCGCCCACGCGCCAGGCGGAGGTGGGCGCGGCCCCCTGCTGCGGCCAGCCGTCCTGCCCGCCCCACAGGGTTTCGCCCAGGCCGCGCACATGGGCGAAGACCGAGTAGTTGACCGTTACCGTCCGGAGGGCGCGCCAATAGAGCGTCACGCGCAGCGTCTCGCCGGGGCGCAGGACGCGCCGGTCCAGGTCATACCCGAGCAGCTCAATCTGATTGGCAAAGTTTTGTCCAAACGGATTCGGAATCTCACCCAGCCCCGGCAACGATACGCTCGGCCGCTCCAGGATGCTCACCGGCGCGAGGCGCAGCGCGTCAGTGCCGTCGGCCAGGGGCGCACGCGCGCCGTCGGCCAGGTCATACAGCCCCACTTCCAGATAGGCCGCCGTGGGCGCGTAGGCCGCGTCGGGTATGGCGATCACGTAGGCGTCGGCCCAGGTGTCGCCGGGCTGGAGCAGCGTGGTCGCCAGCGCACCCTGGCCGGGGTAGCGGTCGCGCTGGGCGAGGATGACGCCGGCCTCATCTACTACGTGAACGAAGATGCTCCAGTTGCGGTCCATCGCAATCAGGCTCTGCCAGTAGAGCGTCAGCCGCAACGCCTGGCCGGGTTGGGCGGCGTCTACTTCCAGACCATAGCCCAGCAGCCGCATCTCGCCGCCAAGATCCACGCCGTTGCCCTCGGCCAGCGGCACGGGGATGGCGGCGATGGCCTCGGCCGTCAGCGGCGCGGGCGGGGCGTAGTGCGGCGCGAGGACGGTGAAGGGTACCACGGCTGTGAGCGCGGCCATACCGGCCACGGCCAGCGCCGGCAGCCCACGCCACCAGCGCGCCAGCCCAGCCGTGAGCAGCACGCCGATGACGCTGATGGCCGGGAAGATCAGCCGTCCCTGCGAGGCCCAGGTGAGGCTGGTCCAGCGGATCAGTCCCACGACGATCAGCACCAGCCAGGCCAGCATCAGCCCCCAGACCGCCATAGACGGCCAATCAGCAGGACGCCGCCGCGCCAGCAGCAGTATGCCGCCGACGACCAGCCCCACCAGCGCCAGCCCAGCCATGAGCGTGAGGGCCGCATAGACGCCGGCGGGCAGCGGCACGCTGACACCGCCGAACAGCCCCCAATAGGCTTGCACGAAGCCCACCCGCTCACCCCACAACTGTAATAGCGTGGCGGGGTGCGGCCTGGCCCCCACGATGGCGATAAAGGCGCTCCAGCCCAGCCAGTCACCGTAGAGCAGGTAGTTGCGGACGAACCACCAGCCGCTGACCAGCAGCGCCAGCCCATAGATCACGGCCAGCGGCTTGAGGAGCGGCCGGATGAGTCCAACCCAAGCCTTTAGACCGGCCGGCGACTGTAAAAGTTTCGCGGCGACCAGCGCGGCCCCGGCCAGCGGCCACAGCCCCAGCGCGGAGGACTTGCTGAGGGCCGCGCCGCCCAGCAACAGGCCCATCGCCACCACCTGGCGGCGGCTCGGGGCGGCCGGGGCGCGCAGCCAATGAGCCATCAGCCACAGCGCGGCGGCCGAGAGCGTGATCGCCAGCGTGTCGTTGTTGACCGAGGCGCTGATGAAGACGAACATCGGCGTGCAGGCCGTGAAGCCGGCCGCCGCCAGCGCCAAACCGTCACGGCCGGGCAGCGCCTCCAGCGCCAGGCGGAAGGTGAAGTAGACCGTGACCGCCCCCAGCAGCACCGACAGCAGCCGGATGACGCGCACCGCCAGCACCGTGCCGGTCCACGGCCCGCGCTCGCGCGCGGTGTGGATGACGATGTTGTTGTTGCCGTCCTCGGTAATCACGCCGTTGTCGGCGTGCGGGTTCACCCAGCGCACGTCCGGCAGGTCGCTGGTATCAATCCAACTCGTCGCCAGCGCCATGAGCGCATAGTACAGCGGCGGCTGGCTGCCCTCCTGCCGCCAGGGGCCGGGGTTGGTGGGAACCTGCACCGGCAGCCCGTTGCCTTCGGCCAGCGTCTTGACCATCGGATAGTGCCACAGCTCGTCCGAGACCTCGAACAGCGGCGTGACCACGGCATAGACGCTGCCGAGCAGCACAAAGCCGGCCAGCAGCAGGGGCAGGCCAATGCGGCGCAGCGGCGAGGCCGGGCTACGCACCGTGGCAGGCAGAGGAGCGAGGGTGGCAGTCATGCCCAGGGCCGGCGCAGGCCCGGCCTTAGAGTGAGCGATAGAAGTCCAGCGTGCGCGCCGCGATCTGGTCCCAGCCGAAGTGCGCGGCCAGGGCCAGCGCGCCTTGGCTCAAGCGGGCGCGCAGGGCCGGCGCGTCCAGCAGGCCGGTCACGGCCAGCACCAGGGCCGGGGCCGACTCGGGCGGCACCAGGCGGATGTTCTCGCCCTCGCGCAGCTCGGGTAGCGGGGCCGGCGGCGTGGTAGTTATTACCGGACAGCCGTGGGCCAGGGCGGCCAGCAGGCTGCCCCGCCGGAATGATACCCCATCCCGGTAGGGGAGCACGACCGCGTCACAGGCCAGCAGGTTGGCCGACACCTCTGGCGCGGAGACGAAGCCGGTGCGCAGCACTCGGTCTTCAAGCTCGTAGCGGCGGATCTGCTTGTCAATCTGCGCGCTGAAGGCGAGGTCGGCCGGGTCGCTGGCCCCGGTCGCACCGCCGATGAGCACCAGCTTGACCTTAGCCTTGCGGTCTTGCAGGATCGCCAGCGCGCTAATGAGCGTGTCGCCGCCCTTCGAGGCGCTGAGGAAGCCGAAGTAGCCCAGCAGCATCTCGCCCGGCTGCACGCCCAGCGCCAGCCGCCAGAGCGTGCGGTCGTAGTTGGGCGGCGGCTCTGGGGCGATGTTGCTGCCGATGGGGATGTGGGTCAGGCGCGCCACGCCGCCACGCCGTTCCAGTTCCGCGCCATCGGCGACATTGGTGAAGATGACGCCGGCCGCCCGCCGCGCCAGGTGGCCGATGGCCCGCCGCCGCAGCCCGCCCGCCTTGGGGAATAGATAAGGTTCGCGCAGGTCGTGGAAGGTGGCGACCACCGGCACGCCGGCCACGTCGGGCAGAAAGTGGATCGGGGCCGACAGGCCGTAGACGGCGGTTTGGTACTGCACGTTGAGCAGGTCGAGCTTGAGCCGCCGCGCCAGCGCCCGGATTTGCCACAGCGCCAGCCAGCCCCAGCGGCCGATGACCGGGTGGAGCGTGACCGGCCCCGTGCCACGCGCGCGCTTGTGCGTGATGACGTGCACCTCGGCTCCGTGCGCGGCCAGCGCCGCCGCCAGCTCGCGGGTGTAGTCGCCCACCCCGCCCGGCTGGGGCGGGTATTCGCCGGTGACGAGGCCGACGCGCATCAGCCGCGCAGCCCCGAGCGCAGCACGGCGCGATAGACGGCCACCCGTTCGCGGCGCAGCGCGGGCTTGTGGCCGAGTAAACCTTTGACGGCCTCCACGACCAACTGGACGGCAAACTGGGCCAGCAACCACCAGCGCAGCGTCGCCGCCGCCACTGCGCCATGATACTTGCGCACGTAGCGCACTTTGCTGGTGTTGAAGCGGATGTGCGTGGGGGCCGGCACCTGCGCGCTGGAACGGGCCTCGGCGTGGATGACGCACGCCGCCGGCAGATGCACCACGCGCCACCCGGCCGCCCGCAGCCGCCGCTGCCAATCGAGTTCCTCGGAGTACATGAAGAAGCCCTCGTCCAGCCCGCCGACTTGCTCCCAGGCGGCCCGGCGCACGAACAGCGCCGCGCCCACCAGCCAATCTACCTCGGCCGGAGCATCAGCGGGCAGGTCTTCGGCGTAGAAGCGGTTTAACCAGCCGCGCGGGGCCAGGCGCTGGAGCCAGGTGCTCTCCAGGAACATGAGCGCCAACGACGGGAAGCGCCGCCGCGTGGACTGCCCCCCGCCCTCGGGCCACAGCAACTGTGGGCCGACCAGGCCGACGGCAGGGTGCAGGTCGAGATAGGCCGCCATCACGGCCAGCGCGTCGCCGACGATGACGGTATCCGGGTTGAGGATGAACAGGTAGCGCCCGCGCGCCTGCGCCAGGCCGGTGTTGTTGCCACGGGTGTAGCCGAGGTTCTCCGGGCTGGCGATCAGCCGCACGGCCGGGAAGTCGGCCGCGATCATGGCCGGCGTGCCGTCAGCCGAGGCCGAATCCACCACGATGACCTCCACGCCGGGGTCGGCCAGGGGCAAGCTGGACAGGCACGCGCGCAGCAGTTCGCGCACGTTCCAAGAGACGAGGATGATGGACAGATCGGGGAGCTGCACTGGCGTCGTGCCCGCGCCGCCGGGCCGGCTTAGGTGTTGCGGCTGACGAAGTACTCGGCCAGATCGGCGAGCGCCTGGCGATATTCGTTGGCGGGGGCCACGAGCAGCGCCGCCTGCGCCCGCGCCACATAGGCTTTAGCCTCGGCCAGCGCCTCGGGGATGGCGCTGGAATTGCGCACCGCCGCGACGACGCGCTCCACGCGCTCCGGCTCACCGGCGTGCCCGTTGAGCAGGTCGGCCACGTTGGCGTCGTCGGGGTGATGCGCCATGTAGCGCAGCACCGGCAGGGTGAACAGGCCCTGGCGCAGATCGCTGCCGACGGGCTTGCCCAGGCGGGCCTGGTCGCCGCTGAAGTCGAGGATGTCGTCCACAATCTGAAAGGCCATGCCGATCTCGCGGCCAAAGACGCGCATGGCGGCCACGGTGCGCTCGTCGGCCGCGCCCAGGATGGCGGCGGCTTCGGCGGCCACGGCGAAGAGCGAGGCAGTCTTGGCGTAGATGCGTTCCAGGTAAGCGTCTTGCGAGGCCTGGCCGCGCCCGACGAACATCTGGTTGATCTCGCCGTTGACGATGACCATCAGGGTGCGCGAGAAGACGCCCATGACGCGCACCGAATTGGTCTCGGACGCCAGTTCAGCCGCGCGCGCGAACAGGAAGTCGCCAGTGAGCACGGTCGCGCCGGGCGTCCACTGGGCGTTGAGGGTGGGCAGCCCGCGCCGGAGCAGCGAGCCGTCAATCAGGTCGTCGTGCACCAGCGTGGCGGTGTGCAGCATCTCAAGCGCCGCCGCCAGGGCCACGGCGTGGCCGGGGTCGGCGTCGAACAGGCGCGCGGTCAGCAGGGCGGTGGCGGGGCGCACGCGCTTGCCGCCCGAGGCCAGCAAATGGTCGAGGGCGCTGGTCAGCGCCGGGTGTTGGTTTTCCAGCGCGGCCTGGCGCAGCTTGGCCTCGACCGCAGCCAGGTCGGCCGAGATGGGCACAAAGATGTCAGCCGTCGTCGTCGTTTGCGTCGAAATCACTCTACCACTCCCACCGAAACAGCCGCGCCGCATTCGCGGTCGTGATCGCAGCCATCTCAGCCAGCGGCCGGCCCCGAATTTCAGCCAGCTTTTCAGCCACGTAGCGGACGAAGGCCGGCTCGTTCCGCGTGCCGCGCCGCGCTTGCGGCGTCAGGTACGGGGCATCGGTTTCAATCAGGATCCGGTCGGCGGGCGCGGCCGTAAAAATCGCCCGCAGCGCGTCATTCTTTTTGTAGGTCAGCGGCCCGTCTACCCCCAGATAGTACCCAGCCGCCAAAGCGGTCTCGGCCAGCGCCTGGTCGCCCGAGAACGAGTGCAGCACCACCCCGGCCTCGGGGGCCGCCGCGCCTAGTTCGGCCATCACCGGCGCGTGGGCCTCGCGGTCGTGAATGATGACCGGCAGGCCAAGCTCCCCGGCTAGTTCCAACTGCGCGCGGAAGGCCAGGGTTTGTTCGGTTTGGGTGACGGTCTTCCAGTATAAATCTATCCCAATCTCACCCACCGCGTCCACCTTAGGATGCTGCGCCAGGTCGCGCAGCGCCGCCAGAGTCTCGGCCGAAAAACCCTGCGTGTAGTTCGGGTGCACGCCCACGGCCGCGCGCACGTTTGGGTAGCGCTCGGCCAGCGCCACCGCGCGCCGGCTGGTGTCTAAGTCTACGGCGGGGATCAGCACCCGCATTACGCCTTGCGCCAGCGCCGCTTCAAGCACCGCCTCGCGGTCGGCGTCAAACTGCTCGAAGTCGAGGTGGCAGTGCGTATCCACCAGGCGGGGCAGCGGTTCGGCCGCCATCGCCCGGCGCTAGGCCGCCTTCAGGCCGGCCAGGTTCAACCCGGCGTGCAGGACAGGCTGCACTTGCGCGGCGTCAAGCACCTCGCAGTACACGCGGATGATCGGCTCGGTGCCGGAGAAGCGGATGAGCATCCACCCGCCGCCCTCAAAGTTGAACTTGAAGCCGTCGGTGGTGTCTATGTTCGCCACCTTCAGCCCGCCCAGCACCATGCCGGCCGTGGCCGCCTGCACCCGCTGACGCACGCTGTCGCGCTCGGCGGTCGGGAACTGCACATCTACCCGGTCGTAGTAGTGCGCGCCCACCTTGGCGAAGAGCATCTCCAGCAACTGCGACGGCTTCAGGCCGGTCTGCACCATGAAGTCGAGAAACAGCAGGTTGCCCAGGATGCCGTCGCGCTCGGGCACGTTGCCCTTGAAGGCGTAGCCGCCGCTCTCCTCGCCGCCGAGGATGGCGTCGGTCTCTATCATCTTGGGGGCCACGTACTTAAAGCCCACGCCGGTCTCGTACACCGGCACGCCGTACAGCGCGCCCAGCTTGTTGAGCATGGTGGTGGTGCTGAGGGTCTTGACGATTGGCCCGCGCTGGCCGCGCACCTCCAGCAGGTAGAGCGCCAGCAGCGCCATGACCTGCAATTGGTTGAGGAAGCGCCCCTGCTCGTCGCCGATGCCCATGCGGTCGGCGTCGCCGTCGGTGATGAGCAGGACATCCGCGCCCAGCTTCACGGTGGTCGCTAGGCCCACGTCCACGTTCGGCGGGATCGGCTCCGGCCGGCGCATCTCGGGAAAGACCGGGTTGCGGTCGGCGTGAATTTCGTGCACGGTCGTCGCGCCGCCGGCCAGCAGCCGGGGGAACCAGCCGCCGCCGTTGCCCCACATGGCGTCTACCAGCACTTCCAGCCCGGCGGCCTTGATGCCGTCCAGGTCTACCAGCTTTTTGAGGTTCTCAATGTAGGCCGGGGCGGCGTCGAACTTGGCGATCAGACCCTTAGCGGCAGCGTCGGCATAGGCCAGGCGCTTGACGCCCTCGCTGCCGGGGATGGCGGCCTCGATTTGTTTCAGCCCGTCCGGGTCAATCGCGCCGCCGTTCGGGTCGCGCACCTTGAAGCCGTTGTCGGCCGGCGGGTTGTGCGAGGCGGTGATGTTGATCGCGCCCTTGGCCTTACGCTCGACCACGGCGTAGGCGATCACCGGGGTGGGGGTCGGGCCGTCGGTCAGCCAGACCTTGAAGCCGTTGCCGGCCAGCACCTCGGCCACGGCGGCGGCGAAGGTCTCGGAGGCGAAGCGCTTGTCATGCCCCACCACCACCGCCGCGCCGGCCCAGCCCTTGCCGAGCAGGTAGGCGGCGAAGCCCTGGGCGCAGCGGCGCACGTTGGCGAAGGTGTAGTCTTCGGCGATGACGCCGCGCCAGCCATCGGTGCCAAAACGGATTACGGCTTCTTCCAACATAAGGTGCGCCTCCCAATCCGAAGCGGGCTAGACCTCGCGCCCGTTCTTGAGCGCGTCGAGGTCCGCATCCACCATCATGTGAATCAGCTCGCGGAAGTTGACCTGCGGCTCCCAGCCCAGCACGCGCCCGGCCTTGCCGGCGTCGCCCACCAGCAGATCAACCTCGGCCGGGCGGAAGAACTTCTGATCCTGGACGACGTGGCTGTGGTAGTCGAGGCCCACATGCCCGAAGGCCACCTCGCACAACTCGCGCACGGCGTGCGTCTCGCCGGTCGAGACCACATAGTCATCAGGCTGGTCCTGCTGGAGCATCAGCCACATGGCCTTGACGTAGTCGCCGGCGTAGCCCCAGTCGCGGCGCGACTCGAGATTGCCCAGCCGCAGCTCGTGCGCGCGGCCGAGCTTGATCAGCGCCACGCCGTGCGTCACCTTGTGGGTGACAAATTCCAGCCCGCGCCGGGGGCTCTCGTGGTTGAACAGAATGCCGCTGGAGGCGTGCAGATGATAGCTCTCGCGGTAGTTGATCGTGATCCAGTGGCCGTAGACCTTCGCTACGCCGTACGGGCTGCGCGGGTAGAGCATGGTGCGCTCGGTCTGCGGCACTTCCTGCACCTTGCCGAACATCTCGCTGCTGCTGGCCTGGTAAAACCGAATCTTGGGGTCCACCAGGCGGATGGCTTCGAGCATGCGCGTGACGCCCAGGGCGGTGAACTCGCCGGTGAGCACGGGCTGCTTGAACGAGGTCGGCACGAACGACTGCGCGGCCAGGTTGTAGACTTCGGCCGGCTGATACTCCTTCAAGATATCCACGATGGACATCTGATCGAGCAAGTCGCCCTGCGCCAGCGTGAGGTCGTTCTGGATGTGCTTGATGCGGTCGAAGTTGACCGTGCTCGAGCGGCGCACCATGCCGATGACCTGGTAGCCTTTTTCCAGCAGCAGTTCGGCCAGGTAAGAACCGTCCTGACCCGTAATCCCCGTAATCAGCGCAGTTGGCATTCCCTCTCCCTGAGTCCTTTAGTGCAGCCCGGCCGCCACGCCCTCGGCCACGCGCGCGCGCTCGTAGTTCAATAAGTCGAGCAGGGTCTGCGCCAGCGGCAGGCGCGGCTGCCAGCCGGTGCGCGCCTGAAAGCGGCGCGCGTCGCACACCAGGTCGGGCAAGTCGCTGGGGCGCAGCCGGGCCTGATCGAATTCAATCGCGATTTTCGCGGTCGAGAGGCCCAGCAGCGTATCCAGCAGGTGGGCAATGGCCCACGACTGCCCGCTGCCCAGGTTGTAGACCTCACCCGGCTCGCCCTGCTCCAGCGCCAGGGCATAGGCCCGCACCATATCGCGCACGTCGGTGAAGTCGCGCCGGGCGGCCAGGTTGCCGGCCTTGATGATGGGCGGCTGCTGCCCGGCCTCAATCGCCGCAATCTGCGCGGCGAAGTCGGCGGCGGCAAAGCGCCGGTTTTGCCGGGGGCCGATGTGGTTGAAGGGCCGCACGCGCACGACCGGCAGGTGGTGGCTGAGGAAGTATTGCAGCCCGAGCATGTCTTGGCCCACCTTGCTGACGCTGTAGGGGCTGTCGGGGCGCAGCGGGCTGTTTTCGTTCAGCGGCAGATCGGCCGGCCCCACCACGCCGTACTCGTCGGCCGAGCCGATGACCAGCACCAGCGGCCGTTGGCCCAGGCGCACCAGGCCCTCCAGCAGGTTCACTTGCGCCCGCAGGTTGACTTCGAGCGTCTCCCACGGGTCTTTCCAGCTATCGCCGACGTGGGCCTGCCCGGCCAGGTGATAGACGCGGTCGGGCTGCACGGTGGCGAGCAGGTCGCACGTGGCGGCCGGGTCGCGCAGGTCTACGGGCAGCAGGCGCAAAGCCGCTGAGTGGTAGGGCTGCCGCTGACCGTTGCGGTCGCAGCCCCACACCTCGGAGGCCGGCTCGTCTCGGTTGTCACGCTGGGAGAGCAAATGGTCGGCTAGATGACTGCCCGCAAAGCCGCCCACGCCCGTAATGAGTGACCGCAACCTGCCTCCGGGGCCTTACGCTGGTCTATGTGTGATTAATTTCCCAGATGCATTTTATTATATCTTGTTTTGAGAATAACAGAAAAGTGAAAACGGTTGGGCCGTAGCGCGGCGCGAGTCCGACGCTGGCCTCTGACTTCCGACCTCCAGTTTTTCCGTGTGTTTTGACAGAACGGGCGGGTTAGGTATAATGGCGCGTACCCCTTTACCCCTGCTCCACATTGTTCCGGAGGTTGCCGCACGTGACCGAAGCACCCGAACTCCAGCCGCCCCAACGGTTGGAGGATTTACAACGCAAGATGAAGTTGACCGGGAAGGTCAAGAAGGTCGAACTGTTTGGCGCCTTTATTGACGTGGGCGTCGGGCGCGACGGCCTGGTTCACATTTCGGCTCTGAGCAAGAAGCCCGTTAACAAAGTCGAAGACGTGGTCAAAGAAGGCGACACCGTCACCGTCTGGGTTCGCCGCGTGGATCTCCAGGCGGGCCGGATTGATCTGACGATGGTCGAGCCGACCGCGATGGACTGGGAAGACATTAAGCCCGGTGCGGTGATGACCGGCAAGGTGGTCAAGATCGAGCGCTTCGGCGCGTTCGTGGAGCTGGGGGCCGAGCGCCCCGGCCTGATCCACATCAGCGAACTGGCGACCTACCGGGTGGAAGAAGTGACCGAGATCGTCAAGCTTAACCAAGAGGTTGAGGTGAAGGTGCTGGCGGTGGACGCCCGCAAGAAGCAGATCAAGTTGAGCATCAAGGCGCTCGACGTGTTCGAGATCGAGCCGGACGAGAACGAGGAAGTTCCGCTGACGGCGATGCAGATCGCGCTACAGCGCGCCCAGAGCCACCCAGGCCCCGGCGCGCAGGCCGGCGGCCGGACCGCTCGCGACAAGCAGCGCCAGCGCGAGGCTCAGGAAGACATCATGAGCCGCACGCTCGCCAGCAAGCGCAAGTAGGCGGCGCACTCGCGGGGGTCTTTCCAACGGGTGGCCGTCAACGTTGCGACGGGTTCTCACCGCACCTGGTGGTTGTGACAGCCACTATCTGACAGAAACCAAAATTTTAGGGCATGGTGTGGGCAAGCCCACACTATGCCCTAAAATTTTGGCGGCTGGCCCAAAACGGCTGCGGCCATCAACTGCGAGCAAACCCGCAGCCATTGCCTGACACGACAAAGCGGGCCACCTGAGTGGCCCGCTTTTGATTCGCGGCAAGCGCCGGTTGAGACGGTCGGGCGCTAGTAGTCTTCGTCCTCGTCTTCCCACAGGTCTTCGTCTTCTTCGTCGTCGTAGTCGTCGCTCTCTTCGTCGGTTTCTTCTTCGAGGTCTTCTTCTTCCCACTCCTCGGTGGTCTTGTCTTCGGCCTCATCCACCCGCGTGTAGGTCAAGCAGCCGGTTTCCGGCTCCAACTCGATGGCCGCTGCGCCGCAGTACCCATCTTCTAAGAATACACAGTCTTCATAGTGGCAGCGAATGCGGGGCATAGGCGCCTCCTCTTTCCCGGGAACGGGGTAGTAGTTTACACATCTCTAGTCTGGGGTTCCGGCCGCGAGCGCGCGCCGCAGCCGGCCGAGGGCCAGAATCAAGATGCCCGTAATCAGTAAAGCTGAGATCACGCAGTAGGGACAGACTGCGTACAGGACGAACAATTCGACGTAGGTAAGATAAGCTGAGTATAGGGTTCCTGTCAATGCCAAGCCAAAAACGGCCAGCGGGCCGTAAGTTCGCAGCGCCGGCGACCGGTGCTCCAGTACTAATAGCCCCGCCAGCAGCAGGTAAGCCGCCAGCCCAAACAGCGCGATCGGCACCCCGCCGACCTCGGAATAGGCCGAGCTATTGACGCTTTCGCAGTCGCCGACCCCCGAGCAAAAGGCCGGCGCGTGGGCGACTTTGATGTAGGCCAGGTAGGCCGAGTCCAGCGCGCCCAGCAGCGCCAGGCCGACGCTGACCCAGCGGGCGCGGTCGGCGGCGAAGGCGGCGGCCAGCCGGCCGGGGGCCGGGTTAGGCATCTTCATCCGGCGCGGTTTCGCCCCCATCGAGCAGCCAGACGGTGAAGTGCGCGCCGGCCGGGGCGTCTTTCAGCCCTTCCGGAAGGATCAGCAGGCCGTTAGCCCGTGCCAGCGCTGAGAGCACGGCCGAGCCTTGATCGCCGGCCGGGCGGGCCACGTAGCCATCGCCCCGGCGGCTGACGATCACGCGCAAGTAAGTCTCGCGCCCGTCGGACTGCATCGGCTCGAGCAGCGCGGCCGAAATCGCCAGCTTGTCCCAGCGCCGCCGCCCGGCCAGCTTGAGCAGCGCCGGGCGCACAAAGACCTCGAACGTCATCAGCGCCGACACCGGGTTGCCGGGCAGCCCAAAGAACGGCACACCATGTACCTGCCCAAAGGCCAGCGGCTTGCCGGGCCGCATCCGCACCCGCCAAAAGTGCAGACGGCCATCGGCCTCGATAGCCGCCTTGACTACATCGTAAGCGCCCACCGACACCCCGGCGGTCGAGAGGATCAGATCGGCCCCCTGCTCCTGGGCGGCGGCTAGCGTGGCGCGCACCGCCGCCAATTGGTCGCCCACGATGCCCAGCCGCAGCGCGCGCGCCCCGTACTGCTCGGCGGCCGTGGCGATGGTGTAGCTGTTGGTGTCGTGAATCTGGCCGGGGGCCAGCTCGGCCTCGACCGGGCGCAGCTCGTCGCCGGTAGAAAACACCGCCACTAGCGGCTGCCGGTAGACCCGCACCCGGCCAAACCCCAACGCCGCCAGCAGGCCGATGGTCGAAGCGCCCAGCACTGTGCCGGCCGCCAGCACGGTTTGCCCCGCGTGCAGGTCTTGCCCCACCGGGCGCACATAGGCGTCGCGCTCCGGCGCGCGATTGATCGTCACGGTGGCGGGCGGCGGCTCACCGGCCCGCTGGCGGCGGTCGTCAGTGTCCTCCACCGGCACAATCGCGTCGGCCCCCGGCGGCACAGGTGCGCCGGTCATAATCCGCGCCGCCGTGCCTAGCGCCAGCGGGGCCGGGAGGCCCCCGCCCGCCGGAATGTCGGCGCTGACGGGCAGGTTTACCCCGGCCGTGGCTTCGGCGTGGCGCACTGCGTAGCCATCCATGCCGGAGTTGGCGAAGGGCGGCAGGTCGTGCGGGGCAGTCAGGTCCACCGCCAGCACGCGCCGGGCACAGGCCGCCAGCGCAATCTCTTCCGAGTCCAGCGGCGCAAAGTGCTCCAGGATGCGGGCGCGGGCCTCGCTGACGCTCAACATTTGCTGTACGTTGCTCATGGCTGGCCTGATGGGTTAGAGCTAGGGGCTTGCAGCGCCGAAATTATAACATGCGGGGTCGCGCCGCCGGTGACGCTAGCCGGGCCGCCAGCGCCGCGCTTCGATGACGTTGGGCAGCTGCTCGATGCGGGCCAGCACGCGCGCCAGCACCTCGGTGTCGGCAATCTCCATCGTCACTTCGAACGTCGCCAGGCTGTTCTTGGTGGCGACGCTGATGGCGGTCATGTTGATGTGCTCCTCGGCCACCAGCGTCGAGACGTCCTTCATCAAGCCGTCGCGGTCGTAGGCCCTGATGCGCACCGCCACCGGGTAGGTCTGCTGGGCCTGGCCCCACGAGACTTTGATGATGCGCTCGGGCTCTTTTTGGTAGAGCACGTTCGGGCAGTCCCGCCGATGAATGGTGGCTCCGCGCCCGC
>Ga0163153_10005956_pt1 | contig 14062 bp, 9 predicted proteins | sample OliLakLV19MP6IB1_FD_148629 | JGI IMG/M metagenome (GOLD analysis project Ga0163153, IMG submission 148629) | Freshwater microbial mat bacterial communities from Lake Vanda, McMurdo Dry Valleys, Antarctica - Oligotrophic Lake LV.19.MP6.IB-1 | ecosystem: Environmental > Aquatic > Freshwater > Lake... | reverse complement strand
TACTTAACGAACAATTATATCATAAATCGTACCATAAGCATAAAAAAAAACCCCGAAGAACAAATTCCTCAGGGTTCGAAACATCAAAAGGCAAATAAAATGATGATAAATTTTCTATTTCGCAACGACCAGCTTGACTCTATCAAATATATAACCATTTTTGAAAATAATAAAATAAATTCCCGGACTTAAAGCCGATATATCCACTCTAACTTGTTCATTATCAATGCCTCCAATTGGCAAATTAATTTTTTGCTGAAAGCCACCGGCAAGCGAAATAAGGCTGATAGCGGGTTTGCCACCTTGCAGAGATTTGTTCCTGAATTGAAGAAAAACTTCCTGTTTTGCCGGGTTCGGAAAAATAGATAAAAATGCCGGGGAAGAACCGTCAACTCCCGACGTTTTACAGCTCGGACCGGAATTGACTTTTTGAAGTGTTATAAAATTTGAACTCAAATCATAACAACCTGAAGCGAGTATGGTGCTGGTCACATTATCATTTCTGAACACGGATAGAAGACCTCCGTAGGAAACTCCGTAAATCCTGCTTACTCCCGGATCTGCCCCGTTAAAGTCAAAACCCGCGGAAGATTGTTCTATAATACTTTGTAGTCGATTGTTTTGATCGGTGATCAAAAAGGCATACTTTAAACCGGTGTTGCCGGTATGGGTGAATAAAAGGGTATCCTTTCCAAGGTCTTCTACACAGATGGTCGCCGTCGTGTCTCCATTGGTCAAACTGATTCTCCCGGCATCTGCATTGGCCTTATAGACAGAAATAAAATCCGTGGAGATCGCAAAACAACCGGTACTGAGTCCGTCAGAAAGAATGGTTTTACCCAATAATTGCAGACTCCCCGTATAGGATATACCATAAATTTTGCAGAAACCAAGGCTGAACGTATCCAGGTCAAAACTGGCATCAAAACTCCATCCCAAAATGTCGCCTGCTGCCGAGGTTATTATATAAGCGTAAGGAAGCGGTACTTCCCCGGATGAAACGACTGAAATAAAATCAGATTGACCGTCCTGTGGACATAAAAAATAATCCTTGATTCCACCCCCTGAAGAAACAGTTCCGGCATTGGGAGCATATTTATGGATGGTGATCGAATTCGCTGAAATATTAAAACAACTGTCAGCCAGGCGGGATTCGGATACTTTTGAGCCAATCGCTGTCGTAAAATTGCCCCGGTAAGCCATACCGAATACCTGCAGGGTACCTGATGGAATTTGTTGATTGATAATCAAACCTGAAGTGGAAATATATTTTAAGGTATCGGACTGAATTCCGACATAAATATAGTTTACCCCCGGAGTAGCGCCATTTTTGGACAAGTACACAGTATCCAAACCGGATTCGTTAATACAGTAATTCAACAATGTAACGTTCCGGTTGGTCTTGATGGTACCTGCGGACAATTCATCAGCAAAAACCTGAATTGAGTTTTCACTCCATTGGAAACAATCTGCAGCAAAAGGAAGCCGGGTAAGGGTATCCCCTATTTTTACCAGCACGGAGCCCAGGTAACTGACCCCGAATATTTTTTTTGTCCCGGGGGGCAATGTTTCGAAATTAATCTGTTCTGCATGAAACGCCAGGATTTTATCATCCCCATCGGCCAGCACGTACTGATACTCCAAAAAGGTTTGGGAAGTAGTCTTCAAAGGAATAAAATCAGGCCATCCGTCTTTATGACAAATAGTATACGTCGTATCCCCTGAAGCCAGGCTGATCCTGCCACCAATGGGTTCATCCTTGATCAGGATTACCGGATTGGATGAAACATTAGCACAACCCGTAGCTAAGACACCATTTTTAATATGATCGCCAGGCTGTATCAATATTTCACCGGTATAGGCCAGTCCCCATATTTTACAGATCCCTTTTAAAGGGGTATTCAGGTGAAGGGTATCACGCTCAAGCACTCTGATGACGGTGTCTTTATCGGTGGTTAGTATGTAAGTAAAAAAACTGTTGTGTTGAAGTAGGGATTTGAAACGAATTGAAACCACTGCTTGTGACGTACAAAGCCTGAGGGTATCCTTGCCATCTTCAAGGCTTATGCTGCCCGCGATTGCTTCGTCCTTAATCACCGTCAATGATTCTGAGAGTTGAGCACAACCCGAAGATAAATTGGAACGGTTAATTACACTGCCAGAAGTCAGGTTAAGTTGGCCGGTATACGATATCCCGTATACCCGGTATACCCCATTGTTTAATGCCGAAATATCCAAAGACTTTCCGGAAAACAACGTAATAAACCTGTCCTGGGTATCGGTTAAAAATAAAGTGGCCGGCAGGAAGCCCGTGCCGCTCCAGGAAATTTCAACTGAAAGTTCTCCGGTGTCTGTAGCACAATAAAATTTTTCAGTAGTCTGATCCGCAAACTGAAGCGTGCCGGTTTTGGGTATATCTATCAAAATGGTCAGAAACTGATCAGAATAATCAAAACAATCATCTGAAGCTGGCGCAGCAATGGATTGTCCGATAGTTAAGGTTAAAATACCGGTGTAGCCCAGGTGATATATTCTCCATGGACCGATGGGCAGGTTATTAAAGTCATAAGCAACAGAGTCGCTCCAGGTTTGAACCGTTCCATTGTTGTCGGTAATCACCCAAAGTCTGTCCTGACCTTTGCTATTGGGTGACGCCAGGTGTATAAAATCAGCGCTTAAATCTTTGCAGATATATTGTGAATCCGGTAAATTTAAAAAACGAGGTTGGCCCCCATCCGGCAAGGCTTTAACTACAGTAAGGGCGTTTTCCGTTATGGCAAAACAATCGTCCGACCAGGTCATGGTATTGATGTTTTGTCCCAAAAAGCCTTCAGTTAATTTGCCGGTAAAAGTTAAACCCCAAATCCTGCAGGTACCTGCGCTCAGGGCTTCAACGGGTATAGAGGCAGATTCAGCGACGGCTAAAACCCGGTTGAGGGTATCGGTGAATACCGTCCTGGTATACCCTGCTGAGTTGTTTACCAGTTGAGTGGATAAGACCTGACTTTTGGTACTGGAAGAACAAATAAACAGATCATCCTGGCCTTCTAAAAACTGAATCTTCCCGCCACGGGGCAGGTCCCTGATCGTGGTAATAAAATTTGCACTGAGCACATAACAATCTGACGCTAATGCAGAGGAAATATTGGATCCAATACTGCCGGTATAATTACCGATAAAGCTCATTGCATACGTTTTACACACGTTACAGTTGAGTTGGTCTCCATCAAAAACCGGTAGGTCCGTTGACCAAACGATTTTGTTTTCTTCGTTGACGACGAGGTATTTGATTTTGGTCCGGGTCGGGAAGCTGGCTTCAACATAAATAGAATCCGGTTTGGAATCCGGTGCACATATAAAACCAGGTAACAAGTCGATGTTATTGATAATGGGAGCAATCGGATACTCCTGGATTACGGTAATATAATTGGTCGATCGCGCATAACACAAATCGGTGATCCTGGCGCTGAGGATGGGTAGGCCGATCACTTTATTTATTGAACCTTTATATGAAAACCCATAGACATGGAATTCTGCACCGGGTAACCCGTTAAAGTCCAATAATCCACTGGTTGAAAGGCGGACAATAGTGTCGTTTTTATTGGTGATAGCGAATAAAAAAGGCGTTGAGAAAGTATAGGGCCGGAATGATAAGATATCGGGTTTGCCATCGGGGCAAATATAAAGGAGGGTATCTCCTGAGAAAGTCTGTATCCTTTTACCCGATACACATTGGGCCTGGCTATGGTAGGCCATGACCATAAAAAGGCAATAGCATATAGCCTTAACAACTAATTTCATAAAATAGGTTTTGTTTTAATTAGTAAAATCTGAATACATCGGGGTTAACAAAAAAATTCACACTTCAATAACATGCAAAACCATGGTTAAAGAAAAAATTTATCTATTTATAAATCAATTCCTTAAGACCTGTTTTACCTGGCGCTTTATGCGCGCCTTAATATTTCTTTGCATTTGCTTAACCCCCCAGAATGCATATCCAAAGGCAAAGTAAGAATATGATGTTGATACATTTAGTTAAGACAAATACATATTAAATTCACACATATATTAGTAACAAATAATGTAACTAAAGGAGGTAAAAGCAACACGACGGCAATGATCAACTCATTGGAATCTGTCAGCGTCAACTCGATTTAGATAATTTTATTGCCATACAAAAATTAAATAAATAAAATTTTATAAAGGGCCCTTCAATCGGTGAGGTTGGACGCCTAAACCAGTGCGTTCGTCTATTCCCCACGGATATCCTAAAACGGGCACCCTGCTTTCCGATATCTTTGTGTCCGAATTATGACAACCCGTTTTCTTATACTTATTTTGTTATTGATAGGGATTGACCTATACAGTTTCCAATGGCTTAGACACCTTACCCAACATCTCAGTGCATCCTGGAAATGGGGTGCCTACGCTTTTTTCTGGGCAGGTAGCCTGATCACCCTGGTTTTATTGTTGTTTACTTTTATCGGGCAAACGGATAAAATCCCTCCCAACCTGCTGCTCTACCTCAGGGCTTTTGCTTTTATCAGTTATTTTTCAAAGTTGGCCAGCCTGCCGGTATTATTGATTGATGATTTGAGACGGGGAGCAGGACAGTTGTTAAACATGTTTCGTCCATCTTATGCCTTTAGCCCCTCCCGATCTAAATTTTTATCTGCTTTTAGCGCCTTACTGGCGGGAATACCCTTTGTTACCCTCTTGCATGGCATGGCCCGAAATGCATACCGGTATAAAATACATAAAGTAAAAATCCCGGTCAGAAACCTTCCACCGGCGTTGGAAGGCCTTCACATCGTTCAGATTTCGGATATTCACTCCGGCAGCTTTACCAGTAAGGAACCTATTATGAAGAGTGTGGAACTGGTTTCCGGGCTTAAGCCAGACCTTATATTTTTCACCGGTGACCTCGTTAATTCGAGGGCAACTGAAATTGAGCCTTACCTGGATATCTTTTCCAACATGAAAGGAAAACATGGAAGTTATTCCGTCCTCGGCAATCATGATTATGGTGACTATGTCCAATGGGAGGATGACAGCAGCAAACAAGCCAACCTCGAAAAATTAAAATCCCATCATGCTGCTATGGGATGGAAACTGCTACTCAACCAGCATGATGAAATCCAGGTCAACGGCCACACGATCAGTATCATCGGCGTTGAAAACTTTTCAGCATCCAAAAGATTCTCCAAGTACGGCAACTTGTCCAAAGCGTATGAAGGAATCTCAAAAGACAGTTTAAAATTATTATTATCCCATGATCCAAGTCATTGGGAATATGAAGTCACCACACAATATCCGGATATCAGCCTGACTTGTTCAGGACATACGCATGGTTTTCAGTTTGGTATAGAGATTCCTGGCTACTTCAGGTGGAGTCCCAGTCAATATGTATATAAACAATGGGCGGGGCTGTATCAACAGGGATTACAATATCTTTATGTCAACCGGGGATTTGGATTTCTGGCTTATCCCGGGCGGGTAGGTATCTTACCTGAAATTACTTCTTTTGAACTGACCGCCGCAGTCTGATCCAGGTTTTTTATTCATTGGAATCAGCACCATAATTTTGTTTTCAATTATTTTTGTTACATGCGCTCACTACCCGTTTTAGTTATAATTTTTGTAATTGGCTGTAAATCGGAGCCCCCGACCTACGAAAAAAACAAAATCCTCGGCCGGTGGATGGTCATCGAAGCGCATCGGAATAACCGACCCACCCAAACGGTCAATGGGGCAATCTTCTCCATTTCAAACCTGGAATTGCAGCACAACCTGTATGGCGCAGACTCAACCTATGCCATTACCTGGGGAAAAGAAGCTATTCTTACTTCCGGTTCTAGCTATAAAATTGAATCCCAGCAGGATTCCATGTTGGTTTTGTTTACTACCCTGCAAGAATACCCCTTCAGGCTTTCTCTCAAAAAAATAAATTTTATTCAAACGGAAGAGTAACACGCCAAAGCGCGTCAGAATATGGGTTTCATCCAATCCATCTTGCCCTCTTTAAAAATCCAGAATAACACCGAAATCCCTACCGGCACCAGTATACTGATCCATAATAAAGGATAATACCAAAATGGTACATTGGCATATTCTAAACGGTCCGCAATCCAGGAGATCACCAGTATAGCCAGGGTAATTAGGGCAATGGCGGCGCTCAGCAACAACGCCGTATAGTCATGTATTAGCCATATTAAAGTATAGCATACACCCTGGATCAGGGTGATCAAAACTAAATGTTCTTTGTTCATTTCACTTCAACATCAATCCATTTAACCAAACAAAACGATTAGCATGACTGTTTCAATAACATTATTTTCATTGCGAAAAAACATATGGCAAATTGACTTTTATCATGCCGGTTATTCTGTGGTATTTGACCTGTCCGGATACAAAATATAAAATATTTATAGTTTTGCACCCTAATTTAATCCGTGATTAAACATAGCTATGAGTAAAAAGTTATTGATTGTAGAGTCTCCGGCCAAAGCCAAAACGATCGAAAAGTTCCTCGGAGAGGACTATCAGGTCAAATCGAGCTTTGGGCATGTTCGTGACCTGGAGAAAGGTAAGAAAGGGATTGAGATTGAAAATAATTTTCAACCGAATTACATCATCAGTCCGGAAAAAATAAAAGTTGTAAAAGAGTTAAGGGATACTGCTAAAAAAGCATCGGAAGTATGGCTCGCTACGGACGAAGACCGTGAAGGGGAAGCTATTGCCTGGCATTTATGTGAAGTGCTCGGACTGGATGCCAGACAAACAAAAAGGATTGTTTTTCATGAAATCACCAAATCCGCTATTCAGAATGCCGTCTTAAATCCCCGTCGGGTTGATCTTGACCTCGTCAATGCTCAACAGGCACGCAGGGTATTGGATCGATTGGTGGGTTTTGAATTATCAGAATTATTGTGGAGAAAAATAAAAAACAATTTATCCGCCGGCCGTGTCCAATCCGTTGCAGTCAAACTGGTGGTCGAACGTGAACGGGAAATAAGAAGTTTTGCCATCACCCCATTTTTTAAAGTCACTGCCCTCTTTAAGGCACAGGATGCAGAAAATAAAACCTACACCATTAAAGCAGAAAGGCCTGATCGTTTTGACCAAAAGCTGGATGCTCGCACTTTTTTAAATTCCTGCCTGAGTGCCCGTTTTAATATACAGAGTATCGATATCAAACCGTTGAGGCGAAAACCGGCTGCTCCTTTTATTACTTCTACGCTGCAACAGGAAGCCAGCCGTAAATTCGGATTTTCGGTATCGCGGACGATGGTGACTGCCCAAAGGCTTTACGAACAAGGATGGATTACCTATATGAGGACTGATTCTACCGCGCTAAGCACCCTGGCCGTCCAACAAATCGTGGAAGAGATAGAAAAAAATTATGGCAAAGCTTATGTAGAACGGCGGGTGTATAAAAGCAAGTCAGCCAATGCGCAGGAAGCCCACGAAGCAATCCGACCTTCTTATTTTAACCGGATAGAAGTGTCTGCTATCCGGGATGAACAAAGACTTTACGAACTTATATGGAAAAGAACACTCGCCTCCCAAATGGCGGATGCCGAATTGGAAAAAACAATTGTAAAAATCGGTATCTCTACCCTACCCTTTGAAATCTTACAAGCAGAAGGAGAAACCCTCAAGTTTGATGGATTTTTGAAAGTGTATCTCGAATCGGAAGACGAAGAAGATGATAACCACGATGAATCCATATTGCCTCCTTTACACCGGGGACAAACTTTAGACCTGAAGAAAATGGAAGCTGTCCAGCGCTTTACTCGACCCCCATCCCGGTTTACTGAAGCTATGCTGGTAAAAAAATTGGAAGAACTGGGCATCGGCCGCCCATCCACATATGCACCAACTATTTCTAAAATCATGGAGCCCGGCAGAGGATATGTGATAAAAGAACAAAGAGAGGGCACCGAAAGGAAGTTTGAAGTGCTGACGCTCGAAAATGGGGTGATCCGTGAACATTTGGATTCAGAAATCACAGGGGCATCTAAAAATCATCTGTTCCCCTCTGATATGGGTATGCTGGTGGTGGATTACCTGTCAAAAAATTTTGACGGAATAATGAATTATAGTTTTACCGCAGAAATAGAAAAGCAGTTTGACATCATCGCTGAAGGGAAAATGGAATGGCACGAGATGATAGCTACATTTTATCATCCATTTCATAAAAAACTGGAAGATACGATTCAAAATACAGGGAGGGAAAGTGGCAAAAGGGTGTTGGGCAAAGATCCAAAATCCGGGCGCTCTGTTTTTGTCCGGATGTCCCGATTTGGTCCGGTGGTCCAGATCGGTGAAACGGAGGAACTCAAAGAGGATGAAAAACCGGAATTTTCCAATCTTAAACCCGGTCAATCCATGGAAAATATTTCTTTTGAGGATGCCATGGAATTGTTTAAACTGCCAAGGTCCCTGGGCGAATACGATGGGAAAGAAGTCATTATTGGACAGGGACGCTTTGGACCCTATGTTAAATTTGATGAAGGGTTTATTTCGATCCCTAAAGGAGAAGACCCACTCGCCGTTACCATGGATCAGGCGGTGGAATGGATTGAAGCAAAACGAATCGAAAACGCCCCCTTAGCCTTTTATAAAGAAAAACCGATCACCAAAGGCAAGGGCCGGTTTGGGCCTTTTGTAAAATGGAATGATTTATTTGTCAATGTTCCGGCCAAAATAGACTTCGAAAACCTGGAACCCAGAGCTGCCATAGAACTCGTAAAAATCAAAGAAGAAAAAGAAGCAAAACGGTTTATTCACAATTGGGAGGAAGAGAAAATCAGTGTCCAGAACGGACGCTGGGGACCGACCATGCACTTTGGAAAAAAATATTACAATTTTCCCAAGGATAAAGATGGCAAAAGGATTACTATTGAAGAAGCCGCTAACTATACCCTGGCACAGGTAAAAGCATTAATCGAGGCCGCAGATCCTCAGGCTTTTCAGAAAAAATCAAAAGCCGCAAAAAAACCAAAATCCGCTGCCACAAAAAAAACAGGGACTGCGAAAAAAGCTGGCCCTACTAAAAAAATAACTATTAAAGCCAAAGCCCTATCTTAAGCATCCTATTTAATTGACTTGCTGTGGTTTGGACATGATCCTGGAAAGCCTCATTTGAATGTGGTTGTCATTATACTTTGGGGTTCCTACTAAAATGAGCATATCGTTGTTGAATTTGGATTGCCACTCACTTTTCTTTTCGCTGGCCTCTCTCGGCATCAGTTCAATAAACCCCAGATTATCAACGGTATAGTTACCCCTGGAAGTGACCTTGCTGTAGGTGCCCTTTTCGTATTTTCCATTGTCATAAAATTGAATCCAAAATCCTGCCATTTCCTCCGGAGTGATGTTTTTTGACCCCTCAATCCCACCGTCAAATTTCCAAAATTTATTGCTGAGGTCTTTGATCAGTATGGTATCAAAACGGCTGTATTTATTCCTGGCCATGGCATCGGGGTTATTAAAGCTGGAAGGTACCGGGACTATAGGTTTGGTAGCATTAGCTGACTCCGGAATTACAGCATTGACACCTGAGGTATCTTTTTTGGAAAACATATCCTCCGATGTTTTGGAATCCGATTTACAGAAAGCAAACGCAAAAGTCAGGATTAAAATAAAATAACCAAATTTGTTGAAGTTCATCATATGATCGTTTTTGAAAACGCAAAAATATGGCATTCCATTTTGAGAATATAATAAATTCCATTATTCGACAAAAGGGGCTGATCCAACCCGGGAATTCCGTATTAATCGCCGTAAGTGGTGGAGCGGATTCGATGTGTCTGGCTTTCCTTTTGCACAAACTGCAATTCCAGGTGGCGGTCGCTCATGTCAACTTCAGATTGAGAGGACCGGAGTCCGACCTGGATGAAGCCCTGGTCAAAGAATGGTGTCTGAACACCGGGGTGCCCTTCCATGTGGCCTCATTTGATACCCAGGCGGAAGCGCAGAAATTAAAAAAAGGGATACAGGAAACGGCGCGGATTCTAAGATACGACTGGTTTGAACAATTATCCATTGAATTTAAATACAATAAAATTGCAGTTGCCCATCACCTTGATGATCAGGCTGAAACCGTTCTGTTTAACCTGATCCGCGGATCGGGTTTGAACGGTGCCAAAGGGATATCGATACAGCTTGGAAAAATTATCCGACCCCTGATCACTGTTCCCAAAATCAAGATTCTAAATTACGTCACGGAGCATAAGATCCCCTACCGGCAAGACCAGTCCAACCTGAAATCAGACTACTCACGGAATAAAATCAGACATGAAGTACTCCCCCTTTTAAACACTATAAATCCCAAAGCAGCTGCCAATGTGGCCCAATTTGGACTCAGGTTACAATCGGTCCTCCCTGCTTATCTGGCCTGGAAAAAGACACAAACCGAAAAATACCTTACCCGGAACCACGATGGGTATATCATCAGATTCCCCGAAGTGATCGAGGCGGGAATTTGGTATGTTATATTGGAGGAATTTGGATTTAATGAAGATCAGGTCAGTCATTTACATCAGTCTATTCAAAGCAAAGCCGTGGGTAAGCTTTTCATATCCGGGGCCTATCAATTATTTTATACTGGCAACTTTGTCGAAATCCGGCCTACAACTACCGTTAATCTACCTATTCACATTCGGATTGAACAGCTACCCTTCCGGGCAAAGCTTATAGAAAAAGAATTCACTTTTAAATGGAGCACTGATGAACAGTCTGGGCCGACCACCTGGCAACTGGATCTCCGTCAGTATTCTTTACCGCTGACCTTGCGTACGTGGTTGCCCGGAGACCGATTTACTCCTGTGGGAATGCAGGGCAGCAGTAAAAAAATACAGGACTATTTGACCGATTCAAAAGTTTCCGGTTTTCAAAAAAAACAGGCTTTAGTCCTGGTGTCCAAAGAAGAAATTATCTGGGTCTGGCCTCACGGAAGAATCAGCGAAACGGTAAAACCCGGAATAGATAAATCCACGCTGATGAGTATTTCTGTCTTAGAAACAAAAACCGGCCATCCGACCTTATCGGTCGAAAATTAATCGGCGTCCAAATCCCGGACCCCTAAATTTCCCTTCCTGGTATATCAGTTCACCGTTGACCCAGGTAGCTTTTACTTTTCCCCTGAATTGCCTGTTTTCGAGCGGTGACCACCCGCATTTATAATATAGATTTTCTTTCAACACCAGTTGAAGATCATCAGCATCCAACAAGCATAAATCGGCATAATATCCTTCCCGTATAAACCCCCGGTCTTTTACCTGAAAACAAATCGCCGGACTATGACACATTTTTTCAACGATATTTTCCAGGCTGATCACTCCCTGATGATAAAAGTCCAGCATGATCTGCAGACTGTGCTGGATGAGAGGCAATCCGCTGGCGGACTGGAGGTATCCTCCTGTTTTTTCCTCCAGGGTATGGGGTGCGTGGTCTGTGGCGACAATGTCCAGTCTATTGTCCATCAATGCCTTCCATAATGCTTTGCGGTGACGACTGGCTTTTATAGAAGGGTTACACTTTATTTTGTTGTGAAGTTCTTTATAATCTTCCTGGTCAAAATACAGATGGTGGACACACACTTCGGAAGTTATCTTTTTTTGATCCAATGGAATTAAATTAGAAAACAAAACCAGTTCTTCCTCTGTAGAAATATGGAGTATGTGCAACCTGCTGCCAAACCGACGGGCCAATCCCACCGCTTTAGTGCTGGAAGTAAGGCAACCTTCGGTGCTTCGGATGTATTCATGGCAATGGGCAGGGATACCATCACCGTATTTTATTTTATATTCTTCCAGCTTTTGACGGTACATCATTTCATCTTCACAATGCGTTGCAATAAGAGTTGGTGATTCCTGGAAAATCCTCTCCAGGGCCCGTTCATCCTGAACAAATAAATCCCCGGTACTCGAACCCATAAAAATCTTGACCCCGGCATAAATAGCGGGATCCACTTTTTTTATTTCATCCAGGTTGTGGTCGCTGGCACCGAGATAAAAGGAATAATTACAGAACGATTCATTGGCCGCCAGGTCAAATTTTTGTTCCACCAGATCAAGCGTGGTTGCAGCCGGAATCGTATTCGGCATTTCCATAAAACTGGTAACCCCACCGGCTACACCAGCCCTGGATTCAGATCCGATATCCGCTTTGTAGGTCAGCCCGGGCTGCCTGAAATGCACTTGGTCATCAATGATACCCGGTATCAGGAAGTGGCCTTTACCGTCAATTTCTTCATAGTTAAATGCAGGGCGGTAGGAACCGATATGGGTAATTCTATCCCCCTCTATCAACAGATCTTTTTCCTCAATTTTACCTTCATTGACTATTCGGACCTGGTGTATTAAAACAGCTTTTGTCATATATTCCTATTGAATCGAAAATTATCTACTTTTGACCACATCTGATGAGTTTTCCGGTCATTTATTCTGCTATAGGGATCCTGGGTGGTGGCCAATTGGGAAAAATGCTCGCCCAGGCCGGTGCAGACTGGAACCTGAATTTGCAGGTGCTGGATCCAACTGATGAATGCCCGGCAAGTTGTTGTGCTCAGCAGATAAAAGGAGATTTCAGGGATTATGAATCCGTAGTTGCGTTTGGCCGCGATAAACAACTCATCACCATTGAAATAGAAGATGTGAATCTTCAAGCTCTGCGGCTATTGGCCAGCCAGGGCGTTGAAATTTATCCTTCCCCTTCATCACTCGAAATAATACAGGACAAGGGAAAACAAAAATCATTTTATAAAGAACATGGTTTTCCCACTTCCGATTTTGCCTTGGTGGATACCGGCGAGGCCTTAGATGAGTTACTTCTGGGACAAACCTGGAATTACCCTTTTGTTCAAAAACTGAGAAAAACCGGCTATGATGGCAGAGGGGTACAGATTCTAAAAAGCAGTGCAGACCGAAAAAATTGGTTCGAACATCCCAGTATTATCGAAGAAAAAATAAATATTGATAAAGAAATTGCAGTCCTGGTAGCCAGAAACAAACAAGGGGAAGTCTCGTCCTACGACCCGGTCGAAATGGTATTTCACCCGGTGGCCAACCTCCTTTTGTACCAGGAATGTCCGGCCAATATTTCAACCACCTTGTCGGACCAAGCCAGGCAATTAGCTGAAAATTTGATAAGTTCTATGGGTGTGGTTGGTTTGTTAGCTGTTGAATTTTTTATAGATCACTCCGGAAGGTTATTAATCAATGAAGTTGCTCCAAGGCCGCACAACAGTGGGCATCACACCATTGAGGCAAGTATGACGTCGCAGTTTCAACAACATTGGAGATGTATTCTGGGTCTCCCTCTGGGGTCAACGGAGACCAGGGATCGTTCCATATTATTAAACCTCCTGGGTGAGCCCGGTTTTATGGGACCTGCGCGATACGAAGGAATGGCCGCCTGTCTGTCCCTGACCGGGGTATTTATTCATTTGTACGGAAAAAAAGAGACTAAACCTTTCCGTAAAATGGGGCATATCACCTTATTGGGGCAGGACCCTGACCTGCTACGGGAACTTGCGGAAGAGGTTAAAAACAAACTCAAAGTCATCTCTTGACCCCTGATTATCTTTACTATACATTTTAAGCAGGTTAAAAATGAAGAAAACTCTGGTAAGTATCATAATGGGATCGGATTCTGACTTGCAGGTCATGACAGAGGCGGCGACCATGCTGGATTATTTTGGAATTGGCCATGAGGTAGATATTGTTTCTGCACATCGCACCCCCAAATACCTTTATGAATTTGCCACCTCCGCTCACGCCAGAGGCATTAAAGTAATTATTGCAGGAGCAGGTGGAGCCGCCCATTTGCCGGGCATGGTGGCCTCCTTATCGCCTTTACCGGTCATTGGGGTGCCTATAAAGTCAACTAATTCTATTGACGGGTGGGATTCTATCCTCTCCATCCTGCAAATGCCGAATGGAGTACCCGTGGCAACGGTTGCGTTGAATGGGGCTAAAAATGCCGGGATATTGGCGGCTCAGATGTTGGCGGTAAGCCAAAAATCCCTTTTAAAAAAAATCATAAATTATAA
>Ga0163153_10005953_pt1 | contig 14067 bp, 12 predicted proteins | sample OliLakLV19MP6IB1_FD_148629 | JGI IMG/M metagenome (GOLD analysis project Ga0163153, IMG submission 148629) | Freshwater microbial mat bacterial communities from Lake Vanda, McMurdo Dry Valleys, Antarctica - Oligotrophic Lake LV.19.MP6.IB-1 | ecosystem: Environmental > Aquatic > Freshwater >... | reverse complement strand
AAGTTATCACGGCATTGGAAAAGATCCCCGGCGTCGTGCGTGCGGAAGTCCGAGAGGACGCTGAGCCTTCCGCTGTTCCGGCGGATTCGTCGCAGCCGGCTATCCAGCAAGCACTTCCCAAGCCTGAGTCGAAATTTCTTCCTCGCGGTCTCCTCGTGGCGCCGTTCCATGCCGATCCACGCTGGCCGCATTTCTCCATGGCGTCTCGTCACGTGTCATTCGGCCAGGAGCCTGGGAATACCGGCTCGGCCAATTTCGGCGAAACGCTGGGGCTCTACCGCAATGCTGCTCCTTTAAATGGGCAATGGGAGCTCGCGCTCCAGGCCGGTGTCTTCAGTGTCTTCAATATGAACGCCCCATCCGGATCGCTGGATCTCGTCAACGCCGACTATACGGTGGGGTTGCTCGCGAGCTACAGCACCGGTCGGCTCTCAGGTTTCCTTCGCCTCCGCCATCAGAGTTCACACCTGGGCGATGAGTTCATTCTCAACAGCCAGACTCCGGTCAACAGAGTCAACTTGAGCTTCGAAGAGGTGGATCTGAAATTATCCTATGACGTGGCCTCCTGGTTTCGGATCTATGGCGGCGGGGGCATGCTGGTAGGACGAGATCCAAAAGATCTAAAACGCGGCACGAGCCAAGTAGGAGTTGAGCTTACCAGCCCCTGGACCTTGTGGGACGGCAAGGTTCGTCCCGTCGCCTATGTGGATGCCCAGGCGAATGAGAGAAGTAATTGGAAGGTTGCCAATTCCGTCAAGGCGGGGATTCAATTCGAGGATGCGAGAATCGGAGATCGGAAGCTACAGCTATTGGCGGAATATTTCAGCGGCCCTTCGCCTAACGGGCAATTTTATGCTCAAAACACCGAGTGGATCGGACTTGGTCTCCACCTGTATTTCTGACGCCCAGTCTTTCGTTTCCTTGTGTTGGGCACGCTGACTTCACACAGAAATAGAAAGTGAGAAGACACGCATGCCTTCGATCGGTCTGCTCGACCACGAGTCGGCTTGCGCGTCTGTCACGTCGCTATTCAGTAATCCATGGCTGAAGGGATACGCCCGCGGAAAGTTACGCATCGATCCGATGTATAGCGCCGTCTTCGAGTGTCTCCGTGGATCGCGTCTGCCGATCTTGGATCTTGGCTGCGGTATAGGAATCCTGCTGTATTACTTGGGTCATCGCGGTCTTCATCTACGGATGATCGGTGTCGATTGGGATGCCGGCAGAATCGCAGTGGCACAGCAGATTGCGCAGGCCGGTTACCAGAACCCAAGCTTCATCCATCAGGACGCGCGGAAACCGATCCAGTTCCAGGGCCACGTGGTCATGCTCGACCTCCTCCACTACATCGACGACGGCGATCAGCGTCGACTGTTGGAAACGGTCGCCGCAAGTATCGCGCCCGGCGGCTGCGCGATCATCCGCCAATGCCCGCGCGATTCCAGCAACCGTTTCAAACTGACCAACGTCGTGGAACGTCTCGGGCACGCCCTGCGGTGGCACAAGGGGAGCACCATCAACTTTCCCACGCATGAGACGATTGCACAACCATTCCGAGGGCGAGGCTTTATCGAAGAAACCTTCCCGATGTGGGGTGGGACGCCGTTTAACAATTATCTGTTCGTGTTTCGTCGCCCTAAAGACAACGATTGAGCATGTAGATGAGAACCGGCGTAGGCAGTCTCGATCGGTGAGGAATGAAAAGCCCCGAGTTCAGTTGTGGTATTTGGGTTGCCTCGTCCTGACAGGCCAGGGAGAATCCTGCTTGCAGACTTGATCGGCCCCTCAGGGACGGCATCGAACCGGCGGCACCTCCGCAACCTCGTCAATACCCCTCGACGGGTAGGAGGGGTGTTCGAAGAGCGAGCGGTAGAGTCCGATCGGGTACATGCCTCTGGACATGAGCTTCCACGCCACCATGCAAGTGATGCGAGCGATGTCGAGGACCGGCCGAAAATAACTGGGTCGCGCTCCAGGCCGGCGCAGGGCTTCAATGGGAACCGCCAGGCTTCGATGTCCTGAGCGCATAGCCTCGATCAGAATTTCGCTTTCGAAAACGAAGCTCCTGACTTTTCCGTGTTTGACCTTCACGCAACTCAATAGCGATGCGGGATAGATACGGAAGCCCGACTGACTATCGGTAAATGAACAGCCTGCGGCCCAGGAGACCCAGAAATCAGCCACACGGTTCGCGGCGTAGCGCCAGAAGATCGCACGTCGCTGATCTCCACGGCGGGCGCCGATGATCACATGATCAGGATAGAATGCAGCTTCAGCGAGCAATCGTGGAATGTCTTCCGGCGAATGTTGGCCATCGCCGTCCAGAGTCACGACGCCGGAGGCGCCGGCAGCCAATGCCCGTTGAAAGCCTCGCCACAGGCTGGCGGCTTTGCCGCAGTTCGTGGGATTTCGCAGCAGTGTCACGGGCAAATCGAGTAGGGCTTCTGCCGTGCCATCGGTAGATCCATCGTCCACGATGATCACGTTCTTGATTTGTCGGATGGTCCGCGATACCACATCCACGATTGTTGCCGCTTCGTTATAGGCGGGGATCACGACCCAGTACGGGGCCAGGACGCTATTTTTTGAATGTGAATCGACGCTCACACCATTCCCCCATTGAGACCGATCACTTGGCCGGAGATATAGTTGGCCTTCTCGGAGGCCAGGAATCCGACCAGGTCTGCAACCTCTTGAGGCGTCCCGGCTCGCTTCATCGGTACCAAGGCCTCGATCTTTTCGGGTTTGCAACTTTGCTCGACCATCCGCGATTCAATAAAACCCAGCGCCACCACATTGACGGTCACGCCACGAGAAGCGACTTCTCTGGCAAGCGATTTGGAAGCGCCGTGGAGCCCCGCTTTGGCCGCTGCATAATTCGTCTGGCCTCGATTGCCGAGCAGGGCTGAGACCGACGAAACCGTGATGATCCGTCCCCACCGAGTGCCGATCATCGGAAGGAGCAACGGCTGAGTCACATTGAAAAAGCCGCCTAGCGAGACCGCGATCACGTGGTTCCATTGTTCCGCCCGCATGCCTGCCATCGGGGCATCGTCATAGACACCTGCATTGTTCACGAGCACCTGGATTGGGCCGGCTTCCAGAATCTGCGCAAGGGCCCTATTGGTGGCCTGGGTATCGCTGGCATCGAAGCAGGCGACGCTGGCCGATCCGCCTGCTTCGATGATCTGCTCGGTCACCGCTTCAGCTGCAGCACGATTGCGATGCGCATGGACGATGACGTGCAGACGCTCCTGCGCCAGTTGCCGGCTGATCACGGCGCCGATTTGACCGCTGCCTCCTGTGACTAATGCTCGTTTCATGAATCGTGGTCGCGGTATTTGAGGAATATGGATGCCCGCCCTTCCAGCAACTCTTGTCGCTCAGCCGACACTCGAAAGGCATAGATGAAGCAGTCCACCTCTCCGACTAAACGGGTTGCCTGAACCGTCAAGTTCTCCTTCACGTCGTCGAGACGAGTAGCCTGAAGTATCAGCTTCTTGACGGCTCCCAGGTATCCCACGGCGAGTCGACGATCCTTCCCTTGCTGCAGAAGCCCGACATGTACCGCCATCGCTTGTGCCGCATACTCCAGTCCGCAGATCGCATCCAATCGGTTGTCTCGCCGAAGGGGATTCGTCGCGTCACGATGCGATGCGGTCGTACACAGAATGCTGGTCTCATCCCACCGCTCGACTGTATCGAGCAGGCACATCGTGCCGTGATGCGGAATCAATTGACACAGAGCGGCTTTGCCGATCCTCAGCATGGCCGCACCCGGATCAACACGTGTTGGTCTTCTAGATACTCAAGACGGACCAGTGTGACGCACTGTCTTGCGATGGCGGCCAGAAGCGGTAACGACCGCGCGGCGTGATTCCCTCTCCGGAGGGCTTCCAGTCGCGCATCGTCCATGTTGGTTGCTTCTTCGGAAAGGTCATTGGAAAGAGTGAGGTCGAGCTGGGCGAGGTTGCACGCCGCAGCAGTTCGTGTCAACAACAGCGCGGCTGCGAATCCTCCCCGCAGGGGTCGCGCAGCATAGAGAGGAGGGGGAGGTGGAAGATCATAGGCCACGATGAGTACTGGCCTCTCATCGGCGTGCACATAGGCGGCCGCCTCCAGCAAGGCGGCACAGAAGGAAGAATCATAACAAGCCAGCACAGTTGACGATTGCTGTGAGCCCGTGGCGATGCCCCAGTAGCCGGACGCGGCATTATGGACGGAATGATGGAACAGCGTGGGAGAAATCGTCCGTTGCGGCATGGCCAGCGCGGTACAGAGACGGTCTAGAACACCGGTCTCGCCGTCGGAGGACGCAAAGACGGATGTCACCTCGCGCGCATCGGCTTCCGCTTGCTGCATGGCCTCCTGTGCCACATGGACAGCCCAGCGCACACTCTCGCTGCTGCGCCGCTGTTCGTTCGGCGGAAGCAGGCTCGCACTCGGCGCCGTCGGGACGGCATCACATGAAGGGCTCTTGCCTGCCAGCACGGCCCGGCTTCCTGCCCAACCTGCGAGCCCCGGTCCCAAGATGCCGATCCCGTTTACATACAATTCCATTAGATAGTCCCGAAAATCAGACTGCAGTTATTGCCGCCAAACCCAAAGCTATTGCTCAACACCCGCCGAACCGGCTGCTCCCGATTTTCCAACAGCACGTGACTGCTCAAGCTGGGATCGATGCGAGTCGTGTTCAGTGTCCCGGGAACAAAACCCCGCGTGAGGCACATCGCGGCAATCACCGCTCCCGTGACTCCCGCTGCCCCCAATGTATGTCCCGTCCACCCTTTGGTCGAGCTGCAGGGGATTGAGGGGCCAAACACCGAGTGGACGGCTGTATCTTCAATGCTGTCGTTCGACCTGGTCGCGGTGCCGTGCAGATGAATGTAGTCGATGTCTCCGGGGGTGAGCGCACTCCGCAGCAACGCCGCTTGCATCGCTTTGATCGCTCCGGTCCCTTCCGGATGGGGATGCGACATGTGATACCCATCGCAACTCTCCCCGTAGCCCAATAACGCCACCGCCCCAGGCCGACCCGCATGCTCAGATTTTTCGAGTAACGCAAAGCCTGCTGATTCGCCCAACGTCAGTCCGTTGCGATTCTCGTCGCATGGACGGCAGGGACCGCTCGACATCAGCTCCAACGACGCGAATCCATACAGAATCGTCAGGCAGAGGCTATCCACGCCGCCGACCACCGCTGCATCGCAGAATCCGGCCTCAATGAATCGTGCCGCCGTCGCAAACGCCTTCGCGCTGGACGAGCAGGCCGTGGAGATGACCATTGCCGGTCCCCGCAGCCCCAAGTATGTGCGCACGAAATGCGCGGACGAAAACATGTTATGGGTATATCGATGGGACGTCAGGTACGCCGACGGCAAGGCGCCGGTGGCAGGGTTACGGCGGCTATACGCATGCTCCGTCTCCAGGATGCCCGAGGTGCTCGAACCGAGGATCACCGCCACGCGGTGGGCGCCGTAGCGCTCCCGGGCCTCTATGGCGGATTGGATGAATCCATCCTGTTGGAGTCCGAGGAGCGCGAGCCGATTATTCCGGCAGTCGAACCGCTCCAATTCCGCTGAGGTCGAACCACCACCGACGAACACGTCTTCCACATCATCGACCCGGCCGATGTAGGTGGTGATTCCCACATCTTCGAAGTCGCAGGGCCGCAACCCTGAACGACGATTCTGCAAGGCCTGATAGGTCTCGGTGAGACCCTTCCCCAGCGCTGAGACGACCGTGTAGTGGGTGAGAATGAGCGGGGCCATCAATCGTGCCCCAACTTGCGGCTGTTGAGGAACTGCGTGCGGGTGGTCCTGAGGATCGTGAGGACCATCATCGACGGCCTGATTCGAGCGGCGACCCTCAACGAGACGGGATACGTCTTTCGCTATGTGTTCATGAACCAAACCTTGTGGCATTGCAGGCGTTCCTCCACGCTGGCGATCAACCCCGCCGGGGAGAAATTTATCAGGTTACGGGGAAACCGACTGTGCAAAACTGCTCAGTCGGGGGAAGTCGCGGCGAGAAGAGGTGGTTTCTTAGGCGATTCAGCGAGGAACGCGGCAAAGACCAGACAGGCCAGCGATCCCAAGGCCGTGGTCAATCCGATGGCTCGGAGCACGGGGATCTGCGAGAGGGCCAGTACTCCGAATACCAAGATCGTGGTCGTGCTGCATACGACCAGGCCATAGACGGTGCGTCCTCGTTCCGCCTGTGTGCCATCTCTCCGGTTGAAGAACAACGCATAGTCCAACCCGAGACCGATGACTAACAGAAATGACGCGATATGGAACAGCGAAAACCGTTCCCCTAGCGCGTGCAGCGAGGCAGCTACCACCACGATGGCGCTCCCGATCGGAAGCATCACGCGTAGGACGGTGACGGGAACGCGGAGCCCGGCAAGCAGCACGAGACCGATGGCCAGGACCCCCCATCCCAAGAGTCGTAGTGTTTCATTCCGGTACAGGCTGACCATTCGGTTCGATTCTTCCTTCAAATCCAAATAGGTAGTCTGCTGTTCACCCCAGGGCGTCAGAAAATCCCGGAACTTCTGCCTGTCAGTGACGCCACGCAACGGCACGACCGCGACCCAGCGGTTCTCATGCATGACCAGCAGCGAGTCCAGTTTGAGCCCCAACGCCGTCCCGCGGAACGTCTGCAAGCCGACCGGCTCCTGCGTCTTGGCTTTCCCTACAGCGTCTAGGAAGGGCTGAAACAGGCTGGGCTTGAATGGCAAGCCCTCCATGGCTGCTGTGAGATTCCGCTCCAAGGTTTCGTGATCAGGCAACGCCACCTGGCGTGCCTGTTGCGTCTTGCGACTGGGGAGATAGCGAGCCGCGAGATCGTATCCTGCCAGTTCTCCTTTTCTCACGAGTGGGTCCAACGCCAGCGCCAACGCTTCACTACGTTGGAGCGCCTCTTCTTCGCTTGAGCCCTCCACCACGATGAGGTCCCGGACATCCGGCACCTCGAGCTCATTGCGAAGGACTTGATCCCGTTCTTTCTGTTCATGTGAGATCGGGCTCAGATTGGCAATGTCCTGTTCCCACAGTGGCGTATCCGACCAGATGAAGGAGCCGATGGCAAGGGCCACTGCCAGCGGGACCACAAGTCGTGCATTTGTCAATGTATCGACCCACTGTGCGACATGCAGCCCTTCGCGTCTCGTGTGAAATCCTATGGGGACGATGTGGGGAAGAACCCAACGGGTCACGCATGCGGCCGTGAACAAACCGACCATCGCGAACAGTCCCAATTGCGACAGGCCAGGGAATCCGCTCAGGAGTAATGCACAGAATCCAAGAGCCGTTGCCACGACTCCGAGGCGCATCGTCGGCCAGATCTCTTTCATCACGGCTGGTGCCCGGCTCTCTTTGGTGAGATGACTGAACAGATGGATGGGATAATCGTCCACGACACCCAGCAACGTAATCCCAAACGCCAAAGTTAGGCCGTGAATGGATCCGAACACAAGACTCACGGCGACGATCCCGGCCAGGATCGCGCTCGTCAAGGGAAGGAGCGTAAGAACCAGAACAGAAACGGATCCATAGCTGGCGAAGAGAAACATGGTGACCAGCAACGTCGCGCACAAGGACAACCGCCACACATCGTCTTGAATGGTCTGCCGCATCTCAACGGCAATGACGCTGGGTCCCGTCATCACCAACTGAATGGGAGCTGCACCAGTGGGAGTTCCTGCGATCGGTCTGAAGGCGTCTCTAATTTGCCCTTGCAGTTGTTCCTGGGACTCCATATCAAAACCGGCTGCATGTGTCTCCGCCACGAGCAATGCGCGCCGCTGGTCCGACGAAAACCACACTCCTTGGTGTCTTGCAGGAGCCGTCCAGGTCATCCAAGATTGAAGGATTTTCATAAACTCGCCGGAGGGATCGGCCGGGATCAGTTCTTTGATCATCGGTGACAGTGGAGAGGTGAGGTCACTCAGCCGCAGCTCAAGGGAGTCGCGGAGATGATCTTGACTGAATCTGGATTCCTGCACGCTTGGGCTGAGCACGTATCGATTCTGAAAGAGGCGTTCCCGTTCCTCCTTTGTCCAGGCGTGCTCTCCATTGCCGACATACTGGAACCTACCACTTTCGCGCATCCAGGCCGCCAGCTGTTTGCTGGCTCCTGCCAGGAGGTCGGCTTCCTCTCCCTCCAGAGCGATAAGAATGAGCCGGCCGCCCGCGCCTGTTCGCAGTTCAGTGAGCAGCAAGCGTTCTGTGGGTGTGGCACCTTCAGGCAATAGGCGGGAGAGTTCGGTCTCTACCTGTGTACGCGTGGCCACGAACCACGCGGTGAGCCCCAGGACCATGCACCAGATCAATAGTGTGACCCAGGATCTTCTGGTCACGGTGCGGCCGTTGTGATCACCATGACCGACCGATCTCCGTCTGGTGCTAGAATCTGAATGCTACTGACGTGCTCTCTGTCTCCGGAGAACTGAATGGACTCCACCAGTTCCTGCACGGCGTTGTCCAGTGGGCGCAGAATCAAGACCCATCGTCGTGGCTCACCCTGCAGCGTCACGCGATAGAAACGCCTCAGGGTGACGACGTCATTGGCGAGCGTTGACCGAAAGGCTTCTATAAATGCCTGCAGCACAGGGTAGTCGTGCAATGAGAACGTCCTCTTCGTACCCTTCGTCTTGCTCTCGAAGAAGACCGTATCGCCTTCAACGAGGTAGCGTTCGTCATGAGGCGCGGTAATATGTTTCTCGAGTCCCGTAGGAGGAGTGAAACTCAAGATGCCTCGGGTCTTCAACGGTTGGGTGAGTAGGTTCGAAAATGCAGTCTCTTCAAACCATACTTTCGCTGGCCGGTTCTTGGCCAGGTTCTCAATGAGCTGGTCCACATTCCAGTCAGTTGGTCCTGCCTCGCGCTCATACTGTGGCGGCGTCTGGGCCAGGGACACCGGCGCAGGACCCGGCAAGCACACCCAGATGAGGAACAGGGTCGGCAGTCTCAACGACCAGCTACCGTTGCTCTTCCCAAAAGTCATAAAAGTTGAACCAATTGTCGGCCGCGAGGCGGCAGTGGGATTCCAGACGGTCGGCGTAGCGTTGGGTCCATTGCTGAACCTCCTGATCTCGATGCCGCCGGTCGATCGTGATCTCTTCGGCGAACAACTCGAAATGGATCTCGTAACGGTTGCCTCCACGGTAAAGCCCGAAGAAGAGAATGACCGGCACCTTTAAGATGCTCGCGAGCCACATGGTGCCGGCAGGGAATCGCGCAAGCTTGCCGAAGAACATGCAGGATGTGGTCTGATCCTGCTTCACGAGACGATCCGTGAGAATGCCCACCATCCCTCCGCGGTCCAGACATTCCTTGACTTGCAGCATCGTATTCGGCGAGCCGGTTTGTATCACCGAATCGGCGAACGCAGGGTTCAGGTCCCGGAAGAGATCTCGGAGCATCGGTGTATGTTGCTCGTGCATCAGGACTTTGATTTCGACATCCTGCTGGGTCAGCCCGATGGCACGCACGATATCGAAGCTTCCCAGATGTGAACCGAGCAGAAGACATCCTCTGCCATGAGCCACGCGGTCCTTGAGCACATCGAGTCCCCGTATATCGATATCGAAGCGGCTGCCTTGTCCGGCGAGGAGATAGACACGATCAAGAAGCGTCGCCGCGAAACGATGATACTGCCGATACAGGTCACGCCAGCTGATTGGGCGTCCCAGCGCTCGCCTCAAGTAGGGTCGGATAGCCTGACTTGCCTGCCTCGAACATGCCAAATAATAGACACAGATCGGATAGAGCAAGGCGCGCGTGGCTGGACGACCTACGAATAACGCCATCCAGATCATGAATCGTGACGCGATTCGGTTGCCGCGTTCGCGTTGTTGTAACCATGCGGCACTCACGAATCACCCGTGGAATCATCGGCGACGATGCGGTATTGCAGGCAGCCACTCGCGATAAGTCGAGACCCGGTGGTGCAGCTGAACTCCATTGCATCATCGCCCTGCTGGTTCAACCTGATTGTGAGAGGCTCTCCAGGGTTCAGAGGAGACATGAACTTCGCCGATGGCATACCCACAAACTCGATGTGCTCCTTCGCCATTTCACGGATGGCGTTCATGATTTCTTCCAGCACCACGACGCCAGGAACCACAGGATGGCCGGGAAAGTGCCCAGCCAATGATGGATGGTCCGCACCGATTGTGACAATGCGCTCAGGTCCCATGCCGTTCCTCGTTGTGAAGTTTGTGTAGAAGTCCGAGCAAGGCCTCTCTCGTCAGCTTGCCGGTCTCGTTACGGGGAAGGTGGGGAACCAGGTGAAGCGGTCTGGGGAGAAACACAGGATCAATGACTGTTCGAAGCGCCGACAGAATGTGTTCGGCAGTTTTTTTAGGCGCAACAACGAAGGCGATCAGACGTGTGACTGCAGTTCCCTTTTCATCCGGGAGGAAGAACACTCCATCCTGCACACCCTCGATCTCGTTCAGTTTCTGGCTCAGATCGTTTAAGGAACCCCGGTGCCCACCGATGTTCACCAGGTCCGTGCCACGTCCATGCAACACGAACCGATGCGGCCCTTGCAGCGACACCAGATCGGGAAAGAGGACCGGCTCACGCAAGTACGGGGCTTGAAGGGAACACCCGGCTGACTCCTGATGCAGCGTGATACCGTCCAATACGTGCCAGGTGTGCTCGTCGACAGTCCGTCTTGTCGCGAGGCTCCCGGCCTCCGTGAACCCGTACACCTCATAGACTCTGGTTTGGAATAGGGTCTCGGCTTCTTTCGCCAACGAGCTAGGAAGGGGCGCGGTCGCAGAGAGAATGCACTCCACGGGAGGCAGTGGTGAGCGAGTGGTGACACAAGCCCGGATATGTAAAGGCGTGGTGACAAGCATGCGCGGCGATGGCACCTCCGCCAACGCCAAGCGCACATCTTCTGGAAACAGCGGCCGCCCCACATGAAACGCCATCCCATGCTGAATGGGGAGCATGATGGAGGTTTCGAGCCCGTACATGTGCTGGTGAGGAACTGTTGCCACCACGGTCATCTGATCCGAGCTCATGAGCCCCAGCCGGGCTCCCGTGCTCCGAGCGACTTCGGCTAGAGATCCCCAAGTTTTGGAATGTGGACGGGGGTGTCCCGTGCTGCCTGAAGTAAATGCCACCAGGGCTGGATGGTCGACGGGGATCTGGGGGACATTCGTCGTGTCGTTCTGCCGCCCTGTACTCTTTGGGATCTGATAGGAGGGGAGTGATTCAATTTGTTCCGTGCCATCTACCAGGCAATAGCTGTTGCTATATTCTCGAGCGACCTGGGCCAAGACGCCCGGCGCGCGACTCGGAGGAAGCAGCGTGGTCTGTCCTCGGACCAAGGCCGCGGCGAATCCGACCAGAAACCGATAACGGTCATCAGTCAGGTTAATGACCGTAGGTTTTTCAGGAAGCAGATCAGCAAGGGCTTCCACATCGGAAAGAAATCGGCCATAGGTTATCGGGTGGCCGTTCTCCCAAGCCAACACTCGGTCAGCGTGGTAGAGGCCGAGCAACGCGGCGGTGTTCATAGAGCCACCTGCTGCTATTTCGTGCGATGTTTCTCGATCGACTGACAGAGTGAACGGAGTGAGGCGAAGGTGGCGACAGTGTCTGGATCATCTGAACGTATCTGATGTCCATAGGATTGAAAGATCGCAAGAGACAGCTCGAGCGCGTCAATCGAATCAAGACCCAGGCCGTCACCGAAGAGCGACTCTTCCGGCTGAATTTGTGCTGGATCAACTTTTAGCGTGAGTGTCTGCACGATGAGTTGTGCTACTTCTGCTTCCAGAGGTGATACATCAGACACGGATCGGTTCCTTCCGTGCGGGCCGGGCCCGCTCTTACCCTTGCCCCAGGACCTTCTACCAACTCCTTCTCTGTCCTGTCAAGGAAAGGTCAATGAGCCTTGCAAAGGGACACCCATGGTTCAGTTCCTCAAAAAACCGGTTTGTAGTTGCCGAAGAAACTGCTGAATTGCTGGTCGTCACAATAGCTTTCCACTGCCTCTCGGTTCCCCTTCATGAGGCTTCGATGTTTTGACCAGCGCACGCGCAAAGTCGCCTGCCAACGGGATCCTTCAAACTGAGCAATTTTGACCAGACAATCTTCTATCTAATTGGATAGATTTAATCGAAGATTTCGCGCGGCTGGACGATAGAGTTGCGAGCTGTATCACACCTCCGATGTGTCAGGTACTCTCCCGAGACTTCTCCTCTTACCGGGTGGCGGCGAACGAGGGATTCCTGGCTTTTGACGGTTTGGCGTGAATTTTCCGCTGAGCAAGTTTCGTCAGGATCAAGTGCCCAAGGGAGCGGTGCAGTCGCTGTTCATTCCAATCAAGTCGCCGCCGCTCGATCTTCTGTGTCGCATCGTACATCGACACACACGTTGACCTTGAGACATTCGTCTCGCACCGAGCGGTGCGCTATGCAAGAAGCGCCGAAGAGGGGCAATCCAAGCCGCCATCGCGAGTGCAGACTGGTTCGCGAGACCTCGCGTATAAGAAAGAGACCTCACACGTGAAGGTAAGCAGCAAGATCGATCTCGGAAGTTTGCTCCATTTCAGGGCAAGCTTCCCCGAAAACGCCTTGGCGGAACAGTACGCCGGCGGCGAGCCCCCGCTTCGTTCGGAGCTCTTCAGCGCCGATCAAATGGAGCAACACGGCAAGACTCTGGCTGGCCTGCACCAGTTCAGTTCTGGACAGGCTCCGGACCAGCTTCTAAGCAGGTTGGCTGAGAATGAAGGTGTTCTGATCGGAGTCCGCGATCTGTTGGCAGAGGCGGCGAAGGCAAACCGTCGGATTACACCGGCCGGGGAATGGTTGCTCGATAACTTCTATCTCATCGAAGAACAGATTCGCACGGCGAAGAGACATTTGCCCAAGGGGTACAGCCGGGAGCTGCCTCGCTTACTGAATGGTTCAACGGTCGGACTCCCGCGCGTGTATGACATCGCGATCGAGACGATCTCACACGGCGATGGACGAGTCGATCCGGGAGGCCTCAGCAGTTTCGTTGCCGCCTACCAAACTGTCACTGGGCTTACGTTGGGCGAATTATGGGCCATTCCTATCATGCTCCGGCTGGCGCTGATCGAGAATCTCCGACGCGCGGCAACGCGGATCGCCGCCCACAGGATTGACCGCAATCGGGCCGACTACTGGGCAGATCAGATGATGGACATCGCAGAGAAGGATCCGAAGAGTCTGATTCTGGTGATCGCAGACATGGCGCGGTCGAGCCCACCGATGGCGAGTGCGTTTGTGGCAGAGTTCACGCGCCGGTTGCAGGGCCAGAGCCCCGCCTTGGCGTTGCCGCTTACCTGGATCGAACAGCGGCTCTCCGAGTCCGGGCTGACCATTGAGCAGTCGGTGCAATCGGAAAACCAACAGCAGGCCGTCGATCAGGTCTCCATCAGCAACAGCATCGGTAGTCTCCGATTTCTGGGCGCGATGGACTGGCGCACGTTCGTAGAGACGATGAGCGTGGTCGAGCGGACGCTGCGTGAGGATCCCGCTGCAGCCTACGGCAAGATGGATTTTGCCACTCGCGATCGCTACCGCCACGTGGTGGAGAAGATGGCGAGATGTAGCCGGCTCTCGGAACACGAAGTCGCGCGCCACGCGATTCATCTGGCGCAGCAAGGGGCGAGTAGGAAAGGCGTCGACGATCGAGAAGCCCATGTTGGTTTTTATCTGATCGACAAGGGCGTGCCACAGCTCGAACGAGCGGCGGAGGTGCGCCTCTCCACATCTCAGGCGCTTCAGCGAACGAGCGGTCGGTTTCCGTTGCTCCTCTATGTCGGCACGATCGTCTTGATGACGGGGGTCTTCACCGGCGGCTTACTGGCACTTACCTATGCCGAGGGTGAGGAGGGTTGGTTCCTCGCACTGGTCGGCCTCCTGTCCCTCATCTGTACAAGTCAACTGGCGGTCGCGCTGGTGAATTGGCTTGCGACAGTGTTGGTGACGCCGCATGCGCTGCCGCGAATGGACTTCTCCAAAGGCATTCCCCAGGAATTCCGTGCACTGGTTGTGGTTCCGACTATGCTGAG
>Ga0163153_10005951_pt1 | contig 14076 bp, 14 predicted proteins | sample OliLakLV19MP6IB1_FD_148629 | JGI IMG/M metagenome (GOLD analysis project Ga0163153, IMG submission 148629) | Freshwater microbial mat bacterial communities from Lake Vanda, McMurdo Dry Valleys, Antarctica - Oligotrophic Lake LV.19.MP6.IB-1 | ecosystem: Environmental > Aquatic > Freshwater >... | reverse complement strand
GTCGGTCATGAAGTCGTTGATGAGCGGGCGGTCCTTGGCCCGCAACTTCTTGTGCGTGGCCCGACTCTTGGCGGGATACCGGTTGAGGTCGGCGCTCTGTTGGTCGTGCTGGTCGGCCTTGCCGGGCAGCGCGAACGAACTGAGGCCTGCGACGATCGCGTTGTTCGAGCGGGGCTCGACCTTCACGTTGTACGGCGGATCCGTGTTCACGAGGTGAATCGGCTGGCCATCGAGCAGACGGTCAAGATCATCGGGCTTCGACGAGTCGCCGCACATGAGCCGGTGGCTGCCGAGCACCCAGATGTCGCCGGGCACGGTCGTCGCGGCGTCGGGCGGCCCGGGCACATCGTCGGGGTCGGTGAGGCCCTCGTTCCCGGCCGGAGCCATGATGGCGCTCAGGTCCTCGGCGCTGAAGCCCAGCAACGCCATGTCGAAATCGATCGACTGCAGGTCCGCCAGTTCCAGCGGCAGAAGTTCCATGTCCCACGACGAGAGCTCGTGCAACTTGTTGTCGGCAATCCGCAGCGCCCGCACCTGATCGGCGGTCAGCTCCCGGGCGATGTGCACGGGCACCTCGGCGAGCCCGAGTTTCTCGGCGGCCTTGAGACGGGTGTGCCCCGCGATCACCACGCCCTCGCCATCGACGACGATCGGCACGCGGAACCCGAACTCCTGGATGCTCTTGGCGACCGCGTCGATCGCGCCTTCGTTCTTGCGGGGGTTCTTCTCGTAGGGCTTGATCTTGGCCAGCGGCCACATTTCGATCTTCATGCCTCGCTCCTTGCGGCGATTGCGATTCCGTTCACGCCCCGCCGCACGCGCGGCCGGACCAGTCGGGTTGCTGTTTGATCTGCGTCGGAAGGGCGTCGGGCCGCCGGTTCCAGCGCCCGCCCGTTGTTGGCCACGGGTTCGCCCACGTTGGCCCACGTCGCGGCCTCGGCGGGCCAGGCGGACCACGCCGCCACGCCCCCGCCCGGCGCTCGGACACGCGAAACAAACTCAGTCGCCAAGCGCGGCTGTTCCCGCGGGCGTTGGAGGCCGGTCCCCCCTCCGGGAGTACCTAACCCACCCCTACCTTGCCCACTTACCCACCATCCGCCCGCTCCCGCCCTGTTGGGCGACGTTGGGCCGAGGGCCGCGAGGGCGCTCGGTGTATCACCGCCCGCCGCGCCGGGCTGGCCGCGACCCGTGCCAACGTCGTGCCCCACGGCGGGGAGCCCGCGAGCGGGGGTTACTGACGCGCACTGTCGCGCACTGACGCGACAGTTCCAATTGTTACCTATGCACGCGGGCGCGCAGGCGCACGGGCGCGCACGCACGCGGAACGATGCTGGCCGCGATGCCAACTGTCGCGTCAGTCTGCGGCAGTGCGCGGCAGCGTTCGTGGTCATGGGTTGGCCCCCTGAAGGCCGATGCCCTCGTAGAACGACGCCATGCCGGTTCCGCGCCGCCGCAGGATGCCGGGCACGGCGGCGGCGAGGTCGCGGCCGAAGGTCTGCTTGTGCGTCACAACGGTGCGGCCGTCCTGCTCGCACCACGTCTGCCACGCCTTGTAAAGTTCATCGATCCACGCCCGATGCCCTGGGCCGACCACGCAGCACTCGCGGACGAAGGCGCTGACGGGCGAGGCGAGGTCCTCGAGGTCGCGGATGGCCTCCTCGGCGCTCTTGGGCTGCACGAACCGACCGCGCTTCTTCAGGCGCTTCCAGCCTTCGATGGCCCAGAGCAGGATTCCGGGGAGTTCAGCGAGAAGCTGATCGGTGAGGGTGACATCCTCCGTCCCGTAGAAGGTGTTTGTGAGCCGCAGAACGAGGAAGCGCCCGGCGAGCGCCGTGCTGGCGTCGTTGAGACGCGGCAGCTCGTTGGTCAGGAACATGAACCGCGTCGCCAGCTTCATGCTGACCGACCCGAGGAACTTGCGGTCGATGGTCAGGGTGTCTTCGCCGGAGATGCACAGCAGGCGTTCGACGACCGTGCCGACGTTCTCGCCGCCGAAGCGGGCGTCGCTGACGATCGCCAGAGACTTCTCGATGAGCGGTTGGAGGCCGAAGTTCCCGGCGAGGCTGCTGGTCGTCGGCCCCACGACGTTGGCCGCGCCCACCAGCCGAGTCAGGATTCGGCCGATCGTGCCCTTGCCCGAGCGGCGCGGTCCGACCAAGAGCAGCATCTTCTGCTGGCTGGTGTCGCTGACAAGGCAGTAGCCCATCCACTCCTGGAGCAGGTCCACCGATTCGAGGTCGTCGCCGAACAACTGCTCCAGGAACTTGATCCACCGTTCCGGCGGCTCGGGATCAGGGTCGTAGTCAAAGTCCAGGGCGTTGATCGTGAACAGCGCCGGGGTCGGGGCCAGCACGCGCCCGCTCGGGATGTGCAGGTTCAACGTCTTGCACGGCAGGATTTCCAGCGCGGACGGTCGGTCCTCGCCGACGCCGAGCCACGACGGGGAGACCGTTGCTGCGGGCAGGTGAACGAACGAGCGGATGGTGTCCAGCGCCTGCCGAACCGTCGTCGGGTTCGACTCGAAGTCCACCAGCTCCATCTCCCCGGTCTGCTTGTTGAGCACATACCGCAGCGCCGCGTGCAACCACGGCTGCAACCGCTGCTTGATCCACTCCTCCTCGACCTGGCCGTAGCGGTTGCCGCGCCATTCCATGAGCACGCCGCCGTAGCCGTGCAGCGTGCGGCCCTCCGTCCGCTGGTTGAACTCGCGGACATAGGCCTCGGCGGTCGGGAGCGTGCGCCGGGGCGAGAGCACCAGCCTCTTGGTCTTGGGGTCATGCTCGCCGAGCGCCACGGCCTGGATGCCGCCGTCGAGCGGTTCCCCATCCCCGTCCGATGCGGGCGCCTCGCCGGTGCGCGTGCACCGGGCACGGGGCGAGAAGACCTCGGCGCAGTCCGTGACCGCGCAGTCGATGGTCATCCGCCCGTAGGTGCGGTCGCCGCGGCGCTCGTCCCACTTCTCGCGGAACAGTCCGGAGCGCCGGAACATCCGGTCCATGCGGGCGGCGTCCTTGCCGGTCCAGAACGCGAGCAGGTTGCAGAGCGCCTGGTCCGCCCCGCTGTGATCGTCGGCGTGCAACGATGTGTCGCCCGCCCACAACTTCTTGAACCGATCTCCGTTCTTCGCCGCGCCAGCCCGCTGGATAAGGGCTTCGTCGTCGCCGGTGAACCCTACCGACGCTGCCGTGCCGTTGAGGTGCGGCGAGCGCTTCTTCGGCCACAGCCGAAGGCATAGCGCATCGAGCTGAGGCTGGCGATCCTCGACGGCCTCGGGAGTGTCCGGGACGCGCTGCCCCGTCAGCGTGAAGAACCGCTTGTCGGAGTAGACCTCGGTTTCCTTGTACCCAGCAATCGCCTTCGACTTGCACCCGACCCTGTCCGGCTTGCGGCCGGCGATGAACACCTTCACCCCGCGACCGCTGGGCGAGACCTCGGTGTACGAGTTCAGCGACGCGATGATCTCGCGGGCGCTCGGGACGAGGTTTCCCGCGTCATCGATGCAGCCGTCAAGATCAACGCCGGTGAACGGATCTCCCTCAGCGAACACGAAACCGATCCCGGCGTACCGCCCCGTGCGCCATGCCGACACCGCCTCGTCGAACGACGCCCAGGTCTTGGGGTCGGTCGAGTCGGCGCGGCCGCCGCCCATCGGGTTCAGCGGGCACTTGGTCTGCTTGCCGCCCCGGGTGATGTACTTCCAGCACACCCACTGCGGGCGCTCGCGCAGGGCCGCTGGGACGTGGGTCGTATCAAGGGACGGGACGGTCGAGGTTGTCTCGCGGCCCGTCGGCGGGTCGGTCGGCTCCGCGTCGCCAGAGGTTTTGGTGGTCACGATGCAGCAGCGACCTCCCTTGGGATCGTTCCCTCGCCTCGAAGCACGCGGAATGCGTCGTCGCCGAGTTCGTGAGAACACATGCCGACGAACACCCGCGCCACGGACAGAGCGAGCGGGCCTCCTGCGTCGAGCACGACGAGCCGCTCGTCGGCGTTGATGGCGTACCCCGCCTCCAACCGCACGGCAGCTTCACCGTGCAGGCAGCCCACGGAGAGAATGGCGAGCAGAAGGGTGTCTTCGACCGCGCCCATGTCGGTCGAAGCGTTAAACACAAGGCGGTACACGGATCGGCCGGCGCGATCGTCAGTGGTCGTCATTGATTGTCTCCTCAGCACATCTACGCGAATCGGGAACCGAGTGGCGGGAGCGGTCACAGGTACTCCTCCAGCCCGGCGTCGCGGAACACATCACGGATGCGGGCACACTGGTCCCGCAGCGTGCGGCGCGGAATGCCCATCTGCTCTGCCACCGGCGTCAACGGCTCGCGGCGCAGGTGGTCCACGATCTGGCGCTGTAGGGGCGACAGCAGGTGCATCACGGCGGCGAGGTCGATCTGGAGGTTGATCAGGTGCTGAGGCCTGCCGCCCAATGACGCCGGGTCCACGATGGAATCGGCGACGGCATCGATCGAACCGGGGTTGCCCCGACGCTTCTGCGCGTAACGCTCACGGAGGAGGGAAACCAGCTGCGAACTGACGACGGTGTTGATGAACGCTTCGCGTGGCCCGCGGGCGGGGTCGTAGGTCTCCCACACCGCCAGGAGGCGAACCATGAGCTCGCTGGCGAAGCCGTCCTGCTCGTCGCGGCGGATGACGCCGCGGAGGAAGAGCTTCTTGACTTCGGCGGAAATGACGACGTTGGCGAACTGGAGGTCCTTGGGGTCGATCTGCATTTGAGGGTCCTTCTGGGCGCAGCCACAGCGCCGTGGCGATTGGCCGCGTTGAGTGCTGTCAGGAGATGAGCGGTCGGGCTACTGGTTCATGACCACGCCGAGGGTCACGGAAGGTGGGAGTTCTCGGCGCGGATTGACGGGGGCGGCTTCGCCCAGTGGCGACGAGGCAGCTCGCTCGCCATGCGCGTCACGCGCGATCGGTGTATTCCGGGCATCGTGCGGGGGCGAACGCCAGCGGGCTTCGGGCAGCGGGATGAAGTGCATTGCGAGACTCCGTTGTCCTTGCGGACAGACCAGTGATCAACTGGCGGGAGTTTCGCGGCGCAGAGGCGTCCGATCAGTCCTGACTAGTCATGACTTGGCGAGGAAATCTGCGGCCTGTTTTCCGGTGGGCGTGAGGAAATAACCGCCGCGCCGACCATTGTGCCGTCCATTGTCGATGAACCCGGCCTTGCGAAGCGTGGAGAGTGCCATCTTGAACGTGGTGTTGCACGAGTAGCCGGTCCACTTCGAGAGCGCTTCCTGGGCGGGCTGGTTCCGAGCATCAGGTCCAACGACGCCGTGCTCCCCAAGCGCTTCGAGCACGCACCGCTCCATGTGCTTGAGGCGACTCACCCGCTCTTGGATGTCATGGTCGGGTGCGCCAGGAGTGGACACCGTGACGCGCTCGCACTTCGTGATGCTGACCACATAGGCGTCCCACGCGGGCAACCGAGTCCACGCTCCGTTTCGTTCGTCGATGACATCGTCCAATGGCACCAACACGATTTTGTCACGGGCGATCACTGCATCGCCCCGCGCGGACCACATCGCGCGGGTTGGCGTGAGCAGCAGCGTCGGCTTTGTCGCAGTTGATCCCGCGTCGATGAACAACTCCGCAAGGTGTTCGTGCGTAGACGCGATTGCCAGCGATGCCGCGATCGAATGCGCTGGCTTCGGACGCCACTCGCCGATCCGCAGCAGCCCGGGCAGTGGGGTAACGATCTCGGTACTCGGGTGCAGACCCAGCGCCTGGCACAGGCGGGTGCGCAGCTTCCGCCCGTCAGTGTGATGAAGGACACGCTCGGCCCGTGTCAGTTCGACCGGCGCGGTCAGTTCCTCGTCACACAATGCAACGGCACGCCCGTCGTCGTGATCGACGATGCGCAGCGCCGGCCGCCCGGGCCGGGACCATCGAAGCGCGAGCCGATCGCTCGGAGCGAGGAGCGGTTCGATCGCCGCGAATCCGTTGCCGGTCTCGCGTCGCCAGTCCGCAAGCGGAGCGCCGACGTGGGCGAACCGTTCAAGACATCGCAAAGAGCGACTCGGGGGCGGCACGCATGGACTCCGATCTCGGCAAGAGAATGCCTCGCCGCTCCAGGAACAGGTCGATCACATCTCCGATGTCGTCGTGCTCGTAAATGGCGGTGATCGGGGGGATGATGACCACGGGGCGTCCCCGCTTCTCGCCGTCGATCTTGAACACGAACCTGGCCCGGGTAAGGATCGCAGAGGGATCGATCCGGCCGCCGACCAGCGACAGGAGCGCGAACACATCGGGCGGCCCCACGCGAATCCCGCCGTGGTCGAGTGCGGGGTGCTCCAGCTCCAACGTGTCCAGACGGACCTCTTCAATGGCGTCAAACTCTCCCCGCGTGAGGATTGCCTGGCCCTCGCTGCGGATTGGTTCCAGCGTGTACCTCGGCGGGGGGTCGATGCCGTCGAACATGAAATCGTTGGCGAAGATGTGCCGCCCGATGAATCGGCAGTAGGAACGCACGTCCGCCTGCGCCCGCGCGTTCACGAGCAGATCGCCGTGGCGTGTGTCGTAGCGGACCACGTCGTACAGCTCGGGCCGCAGGATCAGTCGGCGCGTTTCCTCGTCGTCATCGATGACCGCCTGGCTTCGGAGCGTGTCCCCGCGGCGAATCATCAGGCGGAAGCCGCGCTGCTCCAGGAACGGGTGAACTCGGGTGCCGCCGCCCCGGTTGCGCTTGATGAAGTCCTTCTTGAGCGCGGCCTCCATCGCGGTACATCGACGCTTGATGTCACGGGGTGGCTTCGGAATGGTGTCCGTCATCGCGAGGTAGCGGGAAACCCTGCGCGGCCGAAGGGATGCCACCTCGACGCGGAGTTCCTCGAGCACTTTCGGTGCCTTCAGGTACAGTCGAACGGCGAGGTCAACGCCCGGGTCATTGGGGTCCACATCGAGCTTCGCCTTCTTGGCGCATTCGAACAACCGGTCGTGCAGCGCGTCTGACGACATGTCGTCGATGAGGGCGATCAGCTCGGGCAGACCCTCCGGCAGATTGGTGCCTGCCATGATCGCGAGCGACAGGCGATCGAGCATGTCCAAGTCGAGGTCTCGCTCGCTGCGGAGCACGATGCCGGTGCTTGCGAGCCACTCGGTGTAGGGCTTGAGGAGTCGGAACAACCACTTTGGCCCGATCTTCGTGAGCACGGATGGCTTGGCGAACTTGGGGTTGAAAGCATCTGCCATCCGTCAACTCCTTGGGCCTACGCCCGATTCGAGCGGCTACCGGTGGTGCAGAGCGGCCTCTCAAGGACCGAAAACCCGCACCTGAAGAGAATCTCCAGCCCACCCGAACCGGACCCGGTCGAGTTTCGTAGATTTCACTAGTTGCGATTATTGCAGTTAGACGATATACTGTCAACTGGAGAGGACCCCCGCCATGACCACCGCCGCACTGCCACCCAGAAACGCCAGGACCGGCCCGGTCGCCCCGACCGAGCACGACTCACGGCTTGCCCGGGAGTCGAGCCGTCGGCTGTCGCCGTACACGAAGCAGGACCTGAAAGTCCGCATTTACGACGGAGACGGCCCCGACATCGAACTGCCCGCTGCCGCCGTCGAGCTCCTGGTTCACCTGCTGTCCCAGATGGCCGAGGGCAACGCCGTCACCCTCATGCCCATCCATGCCGAGCTGACCACCCAGCAGGCCTCGGACCTGCTCGGCGTTTCGCGCCCGTTCCTCGTCAAGGCACTGGACGAGCGGCAGATCCCATACCGAAAGGTTGGCACGCACCGCCGGGTACTCTTCGTCGATCTGATGCGCTACAAGGAGGCGATGAACGCCAAGCGCCATGAGATTCTCGACGAGCTCACGAAGCAGGCGCAAGATCTCGGCATGGGTTATTGATGCTCGCACCAGAAGCAAGGACGCACGGGCGCGATGGCGACCTTCACCGCACTCTACGACGCATGTGTACTCTTCCCGGCTCCGCTTCGGGACTTCCTCATGCGCCTCGCGCTGACGGACCTGTTCCGCGCCAGGTGGACCGACCGCATTCACGAAGAATGGATCGAGGCCGTGCTGAAGGCTCGGCCAGATCTTGACCGGACCAAGCTCGAGCGGACCCGAGACCTCATGAACTCCCATGTGCGGGATTGCCTCGTCACCGGATACGAACCCCTGATCGACGGCCTCCAACTTCCGGATGCGGACGACCGTCACATCGTGGCGGCGGCCATCCGAACCCGCGCCGATGTGATCGTCACGTTCAATCTGAAGGACTTCCCGAGTGCTTCCTTGGCGGGCTTTGGCATCGAAGCCCAGCACCCCGACGAGTTTGTCTCGCACCTGATCGATCTCGCGCCGGGGGCAGTGTGCGCGGCAGCCAAGCGACAGCGGGAAGGCCTTCGCAGTCCGCCCAAGTCGGTCGAGGAATACCTCGACGCCCTGTCCCGGCAGCACTTGCCCGAAACCGTCATGCGACTCAGCGAGTTTCGCCACCTGCTCTGAGCCGCGTCAACTGCGACCAGACCTCGCGCTGCCGCTTCCAGTCCGGTTCCCCAGCGATCGCCCGGATGTCCCTCTCCGAAATCGCCTCCCGGTCGCCCGCCACGGGGGGCATGAACAGAATCGCCTCCTGGATGTCGGGCGCGAGATTGAGCAGGTTCACGATCTGGCTTACACGGGCACGGGTCACCTGCCCCAGTTCGGCGATGTCGGCAAAGTCAGCGACCTCGCCGAGGCGGACGAGGTTGTCGAACCGGATGGCGAGCGCCATGAGCCGGGAGATGCGCGGCACCCGCCCTTCGGGAACGGCGGCTGGCGGCGGCCGCTCTCCGGCGTTCAGAACCCGCTGGCCGGTGCGCCCCGTCGTGAAGTGGACGTTGAAGTCGAGAGTTACGCCGTCGCTCATGCCGTGACCTCCTCGGCCGCTCGCTGCCCTACCGACCGCAGACCCAGCGGGTGGAACGTGATCGAGACCGATCCCTTCGTCGCGTCGTAGTCCACGCGCTGGACGAGCATCCGCATCAGCTTGGCCTGCTCCTTCGGAGACAGCCGCGACCAGACGCCGTCGAACTCCCCGAGGGCGGCATCGACTTCTGCCTTGGTGATCTGGCCCGCGTCTGCTTCCTCCATCTCGCGTCGGAGCGCCACCGCGCGGTCGTCCCCTGCCTGGACCTTCTGGTGGAGGTCGGCCAGACGGGCGGCGGCGTGGCCGTCGGTGGCGGCATCGACCGCCGTGCGGCGAAGGTCGGCGTGAAGGCGGGCGAGGTCTCGCTCGACAACGACTAACTCGCGTTCGGCATCACCTCGCCGCTGCGTCATTTGCTGGCGGCACTTCGATAGCGTGAGCGAGAGCATCGCCGGGTCCTTGCCGATCCGTTTGATCTGCTCGACCACGAAGCCCTCGATCTGTTCAGCGGGCAGGGACCGGCACGGGCACGCGTCCCAGCCTTGCTTCTGGGCCTTGTAGCAGACGTAGTAGCGGTAGACGCGGTCCTTGCCCTTGTTCGCGGTCGTGTGCCCCATCGTCAGCCCGCAGGGGCCGCAGTGGATAAGCCCCTTCAAGAGCGCGCCGTACTTGTTCCGCACGAGCATCCCGCCTGCGCGCCCGTTGGACCGCAGCAACTCGTGGGTCTGCGTCCAGATGTCCTCGTTGACGATGGCGGCGTGCTCGCCCGGGAACGTATCGGCCTTGTATCGCACCTTGCCGCGATAGAGGACGTTGCCGAGAATCTTGAGTACCCCGGGCTTGTCCCACTCCCGCCCGCCATACGCAGCGCCCTTCTTCGTCTGGACCGCCTTGGTCCGAAGCCCGCGGCGGTTCAACTCGCGGCCGACATCCAGCAAGGAGCGGCGTTCCAGGTACATCTTGAAGATCTCGCGGACCCGTTCCGCCTCGGCGGCGTTCACCACCAGCTTCTTCGTCACCGGGTCCACGTCGTACCCGAGCACGGAGCGTCCGCCCGACCATTTCCCCTTCCGACGCGCCGCCGCGATCTTGTCCCGCGTGCGTTCGGAGATGATCTCCCGCTCGAACTGCGCGAACGACAGCAGGATGTTGAGCGTGAGCCGCCCCATCGACTGCGTGGTGTTGAACTGCTGCGTGACGGACACGAACGAAATTTTCTTCCGCTCGAACAGTTCCATGAGCCGGGCGAAGCCGATGAGCGAGCGGCTGAGACGGTCCACCTTGTAGACGACCACGCAGTCAACTTTGCCCGCCTCGATGTCGGCCATCATGCGGGCGACGGCTGGTCGGTCCATGTTGCCGCCGGTGAAACCGCCGTCGTCGTAGCGATCGGGCAGGCAGACCCACCCCTCATGTTTCATGCTCGCGATGTACGCCTCACCGCTTTCGCGCTGGGCGTCGAGCGAGTTGAACTCCTGCTCGAGGCCGTCCTGCGTGCTCTTGCGGGTGTAGATGGCGCACCGCACCCGCGTTGGCGTCGTCGGCTTTGGCTCCGGTCGTTTGCTCATTCGTCTGCCTCCGATCCCTTCTTGCCGCGTGCGGAGGGCAACCCGAAGAAACTGACCCCGTTCCAGTGCGCCCCGGTCACCTTCTGGGCAATGGCGGTGAGCGACCGGAAGACCTCGCCCTCGTACTCAAACCCGCGAGGCAGCACCCGCACGACGATCACCCGCCCTTTGTATTCGCGTCGGAGCACGGAGCCCGGCTTGGGGAACGCGGCGGGGCGTCCGGCGTCGAACGCCGCCGTTATCGTGGTGCCCGGCCCGGTGGCGGGGGCTTTCGGGGCGCTCAGGCGAATCTCGGCGTCGTTGGCCAGTTCGACCGCCCGTCGGCGTGCCCGCTCCGATAGGCCGCCCTCGCGGAGCGCCTGCATCCGCCAGATGATCCGTTTGACGAGGTAGCGCTTATGGCTCGTCCTCGTGGGTTCGCCGAAGACCTCGGCGTAGCGCTGCTTCAGTTCGGGCACGGTCAATCGGCCAAGGGCCAGGACCGTCGCGTTGGGGTCATCGGGCATGTGGACTCTCCGGTTCGCAAGGCGTCAACCAACCTTGTGGGGGGGCGGACGATCAAGGCGAACCGGTTCAAACGGTTCAAGTCCATCGGCCTCTCTTTCTGGATGCTGCCCAATCTCGCCCATGCGGCGAGCGTCGTCGCGCTGGCGGCGCACGCCCTCGGCCAGCAGCTCCGCGATGATGTGCAGTCGCTTGGTCGGCGCGAGATCATCGCGCTCGACCGCCTCGTCGGGGTCGATCGTCATGCGTACTTCCACGTTGGGAGCCCGCGCCGAGAAGTGTGTCGGCCACGGGCGTTTGGGGGGTTCCGACCCGCCGAGCGGATCGTCCTCACCATCTACGCGAAGCGTTCCGATCGTGGCGGGAGGTGGGATAAGAACCCCGCGCTAACCCACCGCATCGCTCTGGTTCACTCTGCGCCAGGCTTCACCGCGTTTGTGAATGCAGCGTCGTTTGAGAGGTTCTGCTTCGCACGTTCCACCACTGCCTTGTCGATCTGTTGGGCCAGCAGTACTTGTTCCACGGCCAGAAGAGCCGCCTCCTTGAACGATGGCCCCTTCAGCTTTGCCAGCTCGGCTTCGACCTGCTCCGGGGTGGCGTCTGTCAGCACGATCTTTCCCGCCTTGTAATCCTTCTCGAATCGCTTTGAGTCAATGAATTTGGGCGATTGCGTGTCGTTCAAGTCCAACAGCAATTCCTCGACGATCTTCTTGGCTTGATCCGGTCGATCCGCACCCTCGGTCCAATCCGTAACGCCGACGCGTGAGAACAGGTTGCCGCAGAGCCAGCCGAGCTTGCTCACAAACTCCGGATGCAGCGACCCAGTTCTTGCGGAGAGAAGCGTGTCGTAGTGCTCTCGGCTGCGAAGCGCGATACTGACTCGCAACAGTGCAACGGCATCTTCCACGATCCCAGCCTTCGCCTCCTTGTGCAGGTAAAACAATCCGATGCCCGTCTCATTCTGGTTGATCAGCCGAGTCAGGAAATCAGAGGCTCTCCCCTTCTCCGAGCTCAGAAAGTAGCGGTCACTGATGCATGTGCAATGCTGACGGAGCAGTTGCAGGAGCACCTGGCGTAGCGGTCGAATGGCCGCGATTGTGACGTACGGCGTCTTGCACGACGTGCCGCCGCGTCGAACGAGATCGCACGACTGTGAGAGGACCAGGAAGCCGAGGTACTTGGGGTCAGCGAACCAACCGTGCACCTGCTCGAGTGCAGCGCGCAGCCGGTCATTGGGCAAAAGAATATCGCCCTGCGACAAGTCGGTGCCAGCTGTTTCGGCATATGTCCAATGCATGCGACACGGGGTTCACCTGCTCAGCGAAGCAGCCTTCGCGGGCGACATCGGCGCGTAGCGAAGGCGGACAACGTCAGTAGCGCCTTGACTGCTGACACAGATGGTCCGGCCGCCGGAGACGGCGACTCCCGAAGTAGAGTTCGTTGACGCTGGCAATGGGCCCGCGCCGGGCTGCGCCTTTACCGTGCCGCCTGAGGGGGCCACAACGTTTGTTGACGGTGTCTGATTGGTTGAGCTCAACGGAACCTCCTTTAATCCGCCAAGAGTCCGATGACCTTGGCTGCTTCGGCGATGTACTCGGCGGGGTCATTTTTGAGCCACGCCACAATGTCCTGCATGCTGGTAGCTTGCCGGTCGAAGTTCACCGTTACCCGACACTCGCCAGCCGTCGGGATGTCCGCGACGATGTTCAACGTCCCTTCGCGGAAAGCCAAGGTCTCGCCTCGGCGACGAGTGCGAAGTTCGTACCCGGCATCGGATAGCAGCTTCTCGGATGCGCTTCGTGTACGTTCCAGCAGACCAGCAGGCGGCTCAGCCGCCACGAATCGGAGGTTGATGCCGCAGGCTCTGAACGGCGTTTGGGGTAGAGCTTCAACCGATCGAATCATCGCGGAGAGGCCGGTGGCGAGAGTTTCCTTGGTCGGCGTGCCGAGCTGAATCAAGAGTTGCCCGGGTAGCGGCACCACGGTGATGCCGTTGTTCTGGACCTGAAAGGGCGCAAAGCCATCAAGCGGCACGAGTACGTCCACCGGTGTACCAGGAGGAAGCTCGAAGATCCGCTCCGCGATCCAATTGGGCGTGAGGATCGCGCGGTTCCAGTGTCCCAGGATGACGATGTTCCAGTCGGCTGCTTCCATGACGATTCCAAACAGTAGCGAATCCGATCGGGGCGCGTCGCCCCCAGCGACGGCACGACCTGCCCTTTCCCATCATCTACGCAAACGGTTCCGATCGTGGCGTGCGTCCATCGGAACCCCGCGTCAAATCGGCGGGGGCGCTAACCGAGAGGTCCAGAGAGTTTGAGAGGCTTGGCCGAGAGGACGACCGGAACCGTCGGGGTTGCCGTCGCCCGTCCGATGCACCTGCCCGAACCGAGAGCGCCGCCGCCAACCTCGACCTGCGTTCCACCCCGGAAATCCCGAGCGTTCCTCGCCTCCGCCCGTTGGCCGGGATCTGGCTTGGCCGTAAAGCAGAACCGCCACGCTTTCGCGTGGCGGTCTAAAGCTCCCCGACTAGGACTCGAACCTAGAACCTAGCGGTTAACAGCCGCTCGCTCTACCATTGAGCTATCGGGGAATCGCTCGGGCCCAAAGCGTAGCCTGGGGTCCGTGACCGTCAAGGTTGGGGTGTGTCAGGCGGACGAATCGCCGTCCGTCTGTGACGTTCGTGCCGTCAACGGCGCCCGGAGCCGCCCACCACTCGCCCCCACACCCCCGATAATCGGCCCATGACCCCGCTCCTGCTGGCCACGGCCAACCCCCACAAGGTCGCCGAGCTCCGCGACATCTTCGCCCGCGTCGGCCTCCCCGTCGAGTCTCTCGCCGATATCCCCGGCGGCCGCGGCCTCCCCGAACCCGTTGAGCACGCCTCCACCTTCCTCGACAACGCCGCCATCAAGGCCCGCGCTTACGCCCGCGCCACCGGCCGCGTCTGCCTCTCCGACGATTCCGGCCTCGCCGTCGACGCCCTCGCCGGCGCCCCCGGCGTCAACTCCTCGCACTTCGCCTCACCGCCCGCACCGGCGCACACAACCCCCGACCCCGCCGCGGCCTTCGCCGCCCTCCCGCGCGACCGCCGAGACTCCCTCAACAACGCCAAGCTCCTCGCCCTCCAC
>Ga0163153_10005947_pt1 | contig 14096 bp, 9 predicted proteins | sample OliLakLV19MP6IB1_FD_148629 | JGI IMG/M metagenome (GOLD analysis project Ga0163153, IMG submission 148629) | Freshwater microbial mat bacterial communities from Lake Vanda, McMurdo Dry Valleys, Antarctica - Oligotrophic Lake LV.19.MP6.IB-1 | ecosystem: Environmental > Aquatic > Freshwater > Lake... | reverse complement strand
CGCCGAAGGAACGCTTTCGCCGCATCGCTGAGATTGGCATTCAGGCTGCCGAGGCGCTCGATCATGCGCACCAGATGGGCATCGTGCATCGCGATATCAAGCCGTCGAATCTGATGCTCGACGAGCGCGGCAAACTTTGGATCACGGACTTCGGCCTCGCCCGCAACCAAGGCGGCGCCAGCATGACGATGACCGGCGACCTGGTCGGCACGCTCCGCTATATGAGCCCGGAACAAGCGCTCGCGAAACGCATCACCGTCGATCACCGGACCGACATCTATTCGCTGGGTGTGACGCTGTATGAGTTGTTGACCTTGCAACCTGCGTTTCCCGGCCCGGACCGCGAAGCAACTTTGCGCCAAATCGCGTTTGATGAACCGACCACGCCGCGCAAGCTGGACCGCGCGATTCCGGAGGAGTTGGAAACCATCGTCTTAAAGGCGATGGAGAAGAATCCAGATGATCGGTATGCCACGGCGCGGGAAGTGGCGGAAGATCTGCGGAGGTTCTTGGAACATAAGCCGGTCAAGGCCAAGCGGCCCTCACTCTTCAAGCGAATGCGCAAGACCGCACGACGTCATGTCACAGCGGTGACATTGACGTCACTCATGATCGCCGCGGTCACAGTCCTCGGCGTCGCGATGTACGCGCAACGGGTTTCAGCCCAACGGCAAATCGTCGGGCAAGTAGGCCTGTCAATGGCGTCGGCGCGAACTGCCATCGAAGCCGGCGACTTGCCCCTCGCCGGGCTGAGCCTAGTCGAAGCCCGAGCCCGGCTCGGCAAACATCGTTCCGCCCTCTCGACAACGGCCGCCGAGGTGGATGAACTCGCGGCGGAGCTGGACGCCCGCAAGGCGGAACTGGTGCGGTTCGGCAATTTCATGGCGCTGGCCCGCACAAACGACGGTACATACCATACCAATCAATTTGCGCGCGAGGCTCTCGCCGTGTATGGCGTCGCCAACGATCCGAAATGGATCAATCGTCTCAACGCGTCCTACCTGTCACCCATGCAAAAGGAGAGCGTGCAGGAGAACGCCTACAGCACATTGTTGTCGCTGGCCTACTATTCCGTTGCTCAATTAGTGTCGAAGGAACCCCAAGAAGCTCTTGCCATTCTCGACCAAGCTCGCTTGTTCCACGAGCCGACGAAAGCTTTCTGGCTCGTGCGCGGACAAGCCCACCGGCAATTGAAGGACGAACAGGCGGCAAAGCAGGACGACGAACATTTTCGGACCGCTACGGCCAAGACCGCCTTGGATTGTTTTCTCACTGGACGTAGGGCTAAAGAAGAGGGAGACAATCAAGAAGCGAAACGTTTATTTCGGGCGGCGTTTCGACTGCAGCCGGATCACTACCCATCACTATTCTTTCTCGGTCTCTGTCTGGAACAAAACAACCAAGAATCCGAGGCGATCGGGTACTTTACAGCCTGCCTCGCCGTGCGTCCGCATGATAGTTACTCTCTCTGGAATCATGGCGAGTGCAACCAAGCACTCGGTCGAATGGAGGACGCGGAAGCGGACTATACGGCGGCTATCAAGGAGGCTCCTTCTGACGATGTTCGGCTGAGTCGTTACGCGGGACGGGGCACTTTCTATCAGTCGATCGGCCGGACAGACGACGCTCGGCGGGATGCGGACAGTATGCTGGCGCTCGCCGATCAGGTCTTGGGCTCGGAGCGCACCGCTCTCACTGGGGGACAAGTTGAATCGTTTATCACCTGCGGCCGCTTCGCTCGACAGCTCGGTCGCCTAAAAGAAGCGGAGGCTGACTATTCGGCGGCCGTCATCTTCGCCGCCAGCGACTCCGCGCGGTTGTACGCCTTCGAATGGCGATACTATTTCCACAAGTACATCGGCATGGAGGTCGACGCGGCGCAGGACATGGACCGTTACATTGCGCTCGCCAAGCCGATGCTGGAGTCGCAGCCTGCCGCCCTCGCGCTCGATACTGAGCTGATGACCGACCTCGGCTTTGCCTTGCTCGTTCGGCAACGCTACGACGAAGCGGAAACGCTGCTGCGCGAGAGTCTAGAATTGATGCGCACGACGAAGGGTCTGACCCATAGCAGTACACTGCGGACGATGGAATACGTCGGCTTGGCCTTACTCGGCCAGCAGAAGTACGACGAAGCGGAACAACTGCTGCGCGAGTCTCTGAACGAGGCCGAAAGACAGCAAGATTACAACTCGGACACGTTCGTTCGTATGTCGGAGCTCTCGGGCGCATTGACAGGTCAAGCGCACGGGCTGAAGCAAACCAATCCCGGCGCCGCCGAACAAAAGTTATTGGAGGCGGAGTCGCTGCTGAAAACGGCGTTTGCGGACCTCAACACGAGAGTCGAGGAGCGAGACGACTGGATGAAGGCGCGCGTGAATGAGACGCTGGAGCGCCTTATCGAGCTTTACACCGAGTGGGACAAGCCGGACGAGGCGGCCAAGTGGCGACAAGCGTTGGAGGCCAGTCGCGCCAAGCCGGTGGAGTCCACAGATTCCCCACCACCGACTTCCCAACCTTAAGTTCTCAAAAAAACCCGGCCGGTGAGCGAGCGGCGCTAACCAGACTGCTCACCGGCCAGTACGTCCCGCGGCGCACGGTCTGCGCGCTGCGATAGGCGTTTTCATTTTACGCAGGCCGCCAGGAGTAATCCATGCGTGCCTCCACGTCTGTCTGGTCCCGCTACGCCCATCGCCTGTTCGGCAATCCGCAGGCGACCACGCCACTACGAAGGGCCGGTCGCCGCGTACACCGACTCGGCTTCGAGCGGATGGAGGACCGGACGGTGCTTTCGGCTTCGTTCGGCGGGGCTGCCGCAATCGATGTCGCCGCGCAGGACTTTGCCGCCGACCAGGCGGGAAACACGATCATGTCCGGTTTCTTTTCCGGTACGGTGGACTTCGACCGCGCCGCCGCGCACGTCGGCGACACTGACATGCTCACGGCCGGCGGCACGAACGACATCTACTTCGCCAAATATGCGCCCGACGGCGCGTTGTTGTGGGCCAATCAGATGCTGGGCGCGGCCGGCGCCAGTGGTGTCGCTCGGACGGTGACGACCGACACGAGCGGCAACTTCTATCTCGGCGGCGATTTCACGGGGACGATCAGTTTCGGCGCGTTCACCCTGACGAGCGGCGCCGCCAAGGACGGGTTCGTCGCCAAGGTCGGCTCGGATGGGACCGTGCTCTGGGCCAACCGCTGGGGAGCCGCCGACGCGGAGATCGTCAATGGAATCACCGTCGACGGCGCCGGCAACGTGTACACCGCAGGGAGTACATCCACCAAGCTTCAGGTCGAAAAATTCAGCGCCAGTGGCACGCCACTCTGGGCCAAGCAAATCAGCGGCGCTAGCGGGGCCGATGCCGTTGGCAACGGAATTGACACCGACGCCGCCGGCAATGTCTACGTGGGCGGAGGATTTAGCGGGAAAGTGGACTTCGACCCAGGCGCTGGCACGCAAAACGTCAATGCCGGAGCTAACGACAACGGTTTCGTGCTCAAGTTGACCGCGGCCGGCAACTACGGCTGGGTCAGCACGTTTGCCAGCCAGACGTCCGCGTCGTACAGCAAGTGCAACGACCTCCTCGTCGACGGCGCCAACAATATCATTGTCGGTGGTTCCTATTACGGTTCCGTCGACTTCAAGCCAGGCAATGGAACGTACGTTTTGCCCACGTGGGTATTCCCACCGGGCGGTTCCGGCGCGTACTCCGGCCCCGGATTCATCACCAAGCTCAACTCGGCAGGCGCCTTGGTATGGGCGCAACAAGTCGGGAGCGGCGTTGAAGGAGGGGGCGGCGTCATGGGTCTTGCCCTGGACTCGGCCGGTAACGTCTTTGCCACGGGCATTTTCAACCGCACGACGGACTTCGACCCGGGCGCCGGAACCAACGTGATGACGAGCAACGGAGGCACGGACGTCTTTGTGACCAAGTTCAGCGCCACGGGCGCGTACCAATGGGCGGTTTCCGTCGGCGGGACAGGGAATGATTGGGCCCGAGGCATCGCGGTCGACGGCGGCGGAAACGTGCATGTCGCGGGGTACTTTTACAACACCGTCGATTTCAATCCCGATGCTGACTCGATTAGTACACTGACCAGCACGGGAGGCAGCGACGGGTTTCTCTTGAAGCTTCTGCAGTTCTGATGCCTGGTCACCGGCCAATGGCCGCCGGGATAAATGATCCCGGCGGCCCATTCAGTCAACGTCGGCCTTTCTAAGGCGAATTCACGCCAAGCCTTTTCGCGTGCTAGAGCGCGACGAACTGAAGACCTGAAAGCGTTCGTCCCTGCGCATTCCAACTTTACCAAGAGTACCTTCCATGCGTCGCCTGTTGATTGAATCGCTCGAACTGCGCGCGTTACCGTCGGTGTCCCCGCTCGGCGATGTTTTTCCGGTCAACCAGTTCACGGCCGGCAGCCAGCGTACTTGGCCCGAATCGCCGCAGGCCGTGGCCGCTGATGCCGAAGGCAATTTCATTGCCACTTGGACCAGCGCCGGCCAGGCAGGAGCGGAAGCCGTTTACATGCGTCGATTCTGGGCCTCGGGAGAACCGCGGGAGAGCGAAATCCGCGTGAACGAACCTCTCGGCAAGGCCCGCTACTCCTCGGTCGCCGTAGGGGCGGGCGGGGAAGCCGTGATTGTCTGGACCGCCTACGAGCATCTCGACGGCAGCGGACAAGGCGTCTTTGGACGGTATTTCGATCCAGGCGGTCAGCCCAGCGGTGGAGTGTTTCAAGTGAACCAGACGGAAGCCTATCACCAACGCACGCCGGCAGTCGCCTTTACCGCGGACGGCGAATTTGTCGTGACCTGGGCTGATTTGCTGGGGGACGACGATTTCAACGGCATCAAAGCGAGGCGTTTTTTTGGGGACGGAGTGCCCCTGAGCGATGAGTTTCTCGTCAATTCAACAACGGTCGGCAATCAATTCGACCCGGTTGTTTCGTCAAGCGTGTTGGGCGAGTCCTTCTATGTGGCTTGGACTGACGATCGCGCAGGTAGGTCGGAGATTCGCGCGCAGCATTTCAGCGCCGAGGGGGCACAAATGGGCGACGAGTTTTTAGTCAGCGAAACAGCCGACGCGATGAATCGCTGGCCGAGAATCGCCACAGCGGCCGACGGCAGCTTGCTCGCGACATGGTCGGTCGAGTCTGCCGCTGGCGGTGGCTGGGACGTCGTTGTTCGACGATTCAGCGTGCAAGGGGTTCCGCTATCTGCTCCCGCCCAAGTCAATACGACGACCACCGGCGATCAACGCTTCAGTGCTCTGACCGTCGACAGCGACGGGAACGCGTTGATCGCCTGGATGGACAACAGTGTTGGTGCGACGTCTCCGCAAGTCGTGCTGCGCGAAGTCGCGAATACCGGCGTGCCCTTTGGCGCCGAAATCCACTCGCCCCTGTGGAGCGCGGCGGATCAGACTGCGCCGGCGCTCGGCCTCGGTCCGCTGGGGCAAGCAACATTGATCTGGACGGCCGAAGGACGCGACGGCAGTAGCAAGGGAGTCTTTGGCCAATCGGTCGCCTATCTGGCAATGCAAGTCACGGGCGACACCAACTTCGACGGCCAGGTTGACCTCGCGGACCTGAACAACGTCCGCAATCACTTTGGTGAGACCGGCAATGTCCTTGGCGACGCGAACAGAGACGGAGCAGTCGATCTGGCGGACCTGAATGCAGTGCGTAATAACCTGGGAGTTGCCAACAGCAACCGGCAAGGCATCGCCGATCGGCCGGCGCTGGCGGATCGCGCTTTCCAGGCGATGGAAATTGAATTTGCTGGAACGGTAGGCGTCAACGCGTCCACCGTACTCGACCAGCGAACGGCGAGTCTCTCAGCCGTCGACCAAGTTTTTAATTCCATGATCTGCGAGGAACTGGCCACGACCAAACGCAATCGTCGATCGCGATGAGGGATCATCGCGACAGTTGCGGCCGCCTGGCCAACCTGCATTGGTCAGGCGGCATTCTCTTGGCAATTCCGCGCTGCGTCGGCGGAAGTATTAGTTCGCTGGCGGCGCGCCCGTCGTAGGTGGCTCGCCGTATGTTTCTTCATGTAACAGAACGACGGGAGCCGTCGAAATTAGTCCCGCACAGGAATCGAACACCACCGGTGTTCTTCGGAAAAAACGAGGGGTGGCGTCGAAAATGGCGCAGAATCCGGCGCAGTTGATGCGGCAGAAGTCCCGTTGGCTGCCGGTCGATGGGGAAACCGACGGCCGGCTTACCGGAAAGGCCTGGATTGCGGGGGCTGGCAAGCGCCCCTAAAATTCCCGAATTCCAGCAATTAGTTGCTGTTGTCGTTACTGACGGATTGGTTCGTTGCTTCGGCGAACTTGGCTTCCGCGGTGGACGGCAATCGCGGTAACGCAAAGCACGAACACGAGGGTCGTTTCAAGCGTCGCTGGCTCCGGCACGCGGGCGATCCAGGCCTCGTCAATTCCGGAGGGATTGAAGCCGTGGCCCACTATGATCGTCCCATCTCCTGAGACGTCATAGGCGGTAACTAGCCGCCAGCCAGATAACTCCGCTGCCAGCAGATGTTCTTGGATCAATACGTCTCGGAGTGATTGCATTCCACGATTCTGCCGCCAGACAGTTGCCACTGGACCTGTCGAAAATGGAGGCGTGTCCGAGCCGACGATCGTCTGCCCATCCGCTGACACAGCAAATGCAAGGCTCTCGATTCCACCGGGGATATGTCCGAGCCTGGACATGCCTTCTTCGGCCGTCCAACGGAAGGCCTCGTTGAGCATACTCCCCTGGGATTCTAAAGCGCTGCTATATCCCGCGATGACGCTACCGTCGGCGGACACGTCAGATGCCACGCTCAAGTATCCTCCGCCAGGGAGATCGCCTAGCGCGACCATCCCATCACCAGCGGTCCAACGAAATGCCTCGATCCCCAGCGCCGACCGTGCTTCACCAACGATGACCGAGCCGTCATGCGACACACTTATTGCCGCACTTTCGAATTCGCCGCCCGGCAAATCTCCAAGTCCGACCATTCCATCGAGTGGCGTGTATCGAAATGCCTCATGATTTAGGTCGGCGTTGAGCCCGGCCCCAACGATCGTCGACGAATCAGCAGAGATGGCAAAGGCAGCCGATCGAAGTTGACTGCCGGGAAGAAAGCCCAGGCCGGACATTCCACCGCTCGGCGCGTATGAAAAAGCTTCCAAACCGTTCGCCGACCAACCTACGCCGACAATCACACCGTCATTGGAGACGTTCGCGGCCAGGCTTTCGTGGATGCCGCCGGGCAAGTCGCCTAAGGCCGACATACCGTCCTCTATTGTCCATCGAAAGGCTTCTTGGCCAGCGGCCGAACGGCTTGCCCCGACCACCACAGATGCATTCGGAGAGATACCATTCGCGACACTGCTAAAGTCGCCGCCTGGCAGGTCGCCAAGGCCCAGGAAGAAAGGCTTTGCGGCCTGCGCCGAAGCAGCATGGCATGCCGCAATGATCAGTAGGACGGTTGCGTACACGCGTCGAGCGGCATTCATGGTGACTTTCTCAAAGTTGCAAAATCGGTTTATCAGGGGAGTCGTCACCGAGGATAGTTAGACGGCGCACGAAAGGCAACTTTCCGGCTGATCCGACCTGTTAAACCGCGGTGGTGCGCCGTATTCTGGGTCCGCTCGCTTCCCGTCGGCCGAATAGATTACTCTCCCAACATGTTCGAACAAGCCTTCAAAAACATCGACGACGTCCTCCGGCGCGAGGCCGGGTGTACCACCGAACTCGATTACACCGAGCAAACGTCCTGGCTGCTGTTTTTGAAGTATCTCGATGGGCTGGAGCAGGACAGGTCGGACGAAGCGGCCCTGCACGGCAAGAAGTACGGCTACATCCTGGACAAGCCGTATCGCTGGGAGAGCTGGGCCGCGCCGAAGGGTAAAGACGGGCAGATCGATCACAACCAGGCGCAGACCGGCGATGATCTGCGGGACTTCGTTAACGGGAAGCTGTTTCCCTACCTGCACGGTTTCACGCAGAAGGCCACCGGGCCGAATACGCTCGAATACAAAGTCGGGCAGATTTTCGGCGAGATCAAGAACAAGATCCAGTCCGGTTACAACCTGCGGGAAATCATCGATCACATCGACGAGCTGCGGTTCCGCTCGCAGACCGAGAAGCACGAGCTCTCGCATCTCTACGAAGCCAAGATCCGCAACATGGGCAACGCCGGCCGCAACGGCGGCGAGTATTACACGCCGCGGCCGTTGATTCGCGCGATCATCCAGGTGGTGAAGCCCACGATCGGCGAGCGGATCTACGACGGCGCCGTCGGCTCGGCCGGCTTTTTGTGCGAGTCGTACGAGTACCTGACTAACGAAAAGGAGCGGAAGCACAAGCTCACGACGAAGGACTGGAAAACGCTCCAGGAGAAGACCTTCTACGGCAAAGAGAAGAAGTCGCTGGCCTACGTGATTGCGATCATGAACATGATCCTGCACGGCATCGAGGCCCCGAACATCATCCACACGAACACGCTCACCGAGAACCTGGCGGATATCCAGGAGAAGGACCGGTACGACGTCGTGCTGGCCAATCCGCCGTTTGGGGGCGGCGAGCGGAAGGAAGTCCAGCAGAACTTTCCGATCCGCACCGGCGAGACCGCGTTCCTGTTCTTGCAGCACTTCATCAAGATTCTGAAAGCCGGCGGCCGCGGCGGCGTGGTCATCAAAAACACGTTTCTCTCCAACACCGACAACGCCTCGGTCAGCCTGCGCAAGCTGCTCCTGGAAAGCTGCAACCTGTACGCCGTGCTCGATTGCCCCAGCGGCACGTTCCAGGGCGCGGGCGTGAAGACTGTGGTGCTGTTCTTCGAGAAGGGCGCGCCGACCCGCAAGATCTGGTACTACCAACTCGACCCCGGCCGCAGCCTCGGCAAAACCAACCCGCTCAACGACGACGACCTGACCGAATTCGTGGAGTTGCAACAGACGAACGCCGACTCGCCAAAATCATGGACGGTCGACGCCAAAACGATCGACCCGACGACCTTCGACCTCTCGGCGAAGAATCCCGACGGTGGCGAGGAAGTGATCCATCGCACCCCGGAAGCGATCATAGACGAAATCGCGGCACTGGACGCGGAGAGCGCGTTGGTGTTGGCGGGGATTCGGGGGCTGCTATGAAAAGCAAATGGGAGTCGAGGGGATTGGGAGACCTGTGTCGATTTATTGACTACCGGGGAAAGACGCCAAAGAAGACTAAAGATGGTCTGCGGCTAATCACTGCAAAAAACGTAAAGATGGGATTCATTCAAGATGAACCACTTGAGTTCGTATGTCCAAGCACATACGAATCTTGGATGACTCGGGGGATTCCCGAGAAAGGCGACGTCATCTTTACGACTGAAGCACCACTTGGTAACGTCGCGCAGCTAGAAACAGACGAGCGAGTAGTGTTCGCCCAGCGAATCATCATTTTGTCGCCACGCGACTCCATCGTTGACGGTGCATTTCTCAAATACTCGCTACTGTCTGACGCAATGCAGATGCGAATTCATGAAAGGGGCACAGGCGCTACCGTCAAGGGCATCAAAGCGACGCTGCTAAAATCTTTGGAATTGTCCTTTCCAGGAATCGCCGAACAGCAGCGTATCGTCGGCATCCTCGACGAAGCGTTTGCCGGCATCGCCACCGCCAAAGCCAACGCCGAGAAGAACCTTCGGAATGCCCGGGAGTTGTTTGAGAGTGAGTTGAATGCGGTCTTTACTCGACGTGGTGACGGTTGGGTGGAGAAGACGCTTGGCGAAATTGGCAGGACGCAAACTGGCACCACGCCGAAGACCTCTGTGAGAGAGTACTTTGGCGACTTCATACCTTTCGTGAAACCAGCGGATTTCAAGGCGGATGGGTCGCTGAACTATGAGAACGACGGACTCTCGGAGAAAGGTCTGTCGGAAGCTCGTAAAGTTCCGGCCGAGTCGGTCGTTATGGTGTGCATTGGAGCCACCATCGGAAAATGTGGTTTGTGCGATCGCGATATAACGACGAACCAGCAAGTCAATGCACTCGTTCCATTCGGTGACGCATACTACAGGTTCCTGTACTTTCAGATGCGCACTGAGACATTTCAGCGACTTGTAATTTCGAGTTCGGCACAGGCGACATTGCCAATCATCAGCAAGTCATAATGGAGTGCCTTGACGATGGCGTTGCCCGAACAACTTGCAGACCAGAAGCGAATTGCCGTGGCACTCGAATCACTTTCGAAGGAAGCCCAACGCCTCGAATCTCTATACCAACGAAAGCTCGCCGCCCTGGACGAGCTTAAGAAATCGCTGCTGCACCGGGCATTTAGCGGGGAGCTGTAAGATGGCACGACTGTTGCGGCAGGACAAGAAATGGCTGCTCGCAATTGCGAGAAAGATCGCCCAAGATCTGAAAGCCCGTAGCGGCGGAACCCAACTTCGTATCCGCGTGCCATCTAGATCGAGCCGGACAAACTCCGATGGCTGGGCTGTCGTTATTGGCGACCTCGGCCCGGGTCAAGCGAAGTTGGATGTTTGGCTCGATCGCTTCGCCTGCCACGACGATCGGAAACTCTATGCGGGCTTTCGTGCGCCAATGAAGGCAACGATCGACCAAATCAAGCGGCGAGTTTCTCGGAGGCTGTGGCCGGTACGTCAGATTGGCGTGAAGGAAACAATGGTGAATGGATATTTTGCATTAACCGAGCCATTACCTCGCTCTGAGTTTAAGGTGCCGATCCTGGAGTATTATCCCGGCGGGGAAACATACTACGGAATCTTCGACACGACTCAATACCGCGACCAGAGCGGATCCGCATTCCGTCGTCGAGCAGTTGCCTTTTTCGAAGACGTGGCCCGAGAGCTGCCGCTTGCGAGCCCGCCTGACGACGAGCACGACGTGTTCCCGCGCTGTGAAAATCGGAGGCGAGTCGCCTCCCATCTGAAGCGCGAGCGCAGCAGACTTTTGGCAACTGAATGCAAGCTACGCGACCGTTACGTTTGCCAAGTATGCGGCTTGTGTTTCGAAGAACTCTACGGTCCTCTTGGAAAAGACTTCGCAGAGGCGCATCACCTCGTGCCTCTGGGAAGGCTAACAAGTACGACGGTGACGCGACTTGAAGACTTGACTACAGTGTGCGCAAACTGTCATAGGATGATCCATCGCATGGACGGTGTGCGGTCTGACTTCGTCAAACTTAGGGCGATCGTACGAAAGCTGCGGCGAAGGCATTGAGAATTAGTCGACATCATCTTTGACTACTTACTGCGATTGCTCCATGAACGAAGCCGAAACCCGTGCCGAGTATATCGATCCGGCGTTGGCTGCCGCCGGGTGGGGCGTCGTCGAGGGGAGCCGGGTGCGGCGGGAGTTTCCCATTACACAGGGTCGCCTGGAAGGCTATGGGCGGCGCGGCAAGGCGCTCACGGCCGACTATGTGCTGATCTACCGCAACACGAAACTCGCCGTCGTCGAGGCCAAGGCCTGGGACGAAGCCCTCACCGAAGGCGTGGCGCAGGCCAAGCAGTACGCTCAAAAGCTGGCGATCCGCTTCAGTTATTCCACGAACGGACAGGGTCTCTACGGCATCGACATGCGCGCCGGGACCGAGGGGGAGCTAACGAGCTATCCCACGCCGGAGGAACTCTGGAACCGGACCTTCGCCGACGAAAATGCCTGGCGCGACCGCTTCGCGGCGATCCCCTTCGAAGACCGCGGCGGCTATTACGATTTGCGGTACTACCAGGACATCGCCATCGAGCGCGTGCTGGAAGCGATCATCGCCGGCAAACAGCGGATGCTACTTACGCTGGCGACCGGCACCGGCAAAACGTTCATCGCGTTTCAAATCGCCTGGAAGCTGTTTCAAAGCCGTTGGAACTTGAGTCGGGAACCATCGCGCCGACCGCGGATTCTGTTCCTTGCCGACCGGAACATCCTCGCGAACCAGGCCTACAACGCCTTCTCGGCATTCCCCGAGGACGCCCTGATCCGAATCGAACCGAGCGACATCAAGAAGAAAGGCCGCGTGCCGAAGAACGGCAGCCTGTTCTTCACGATCTTCCAGACGTTCATGAGTGGCCCGCCCAAGGCTGGCGAACCGTCGCCTTACTTCGGCGAGTATCCGCCCGACTTTTTCGACTTCATCGTGATCGACGAATGTCATCGCGGCGGCGCGAACGATGAAAGCACCTGGCGCGCGATCCTCGAATACTTCGCCCCGGCGGTGCAACTTGGTCTGACGGCCACGCCGAAACGAAAGGACAACGTTGACACCTATGCCTACTTCAGCGAGCCGGTGTTTGTCTACTCACTGAAGGACGGCATCAACGACGGTTTTCTCACGCCGTTCAAGGTGAAGCAGATCCAGACGACGCTCGACGAGTACGTCTACACGCCCGACGACAAGTTGATCGAAGGGGACGTCGAAGTCGGCAAGCGGTACGAAGAGCCGGACTTCAACCGGATCATCGAGATCAAGGAACGCGAGGCGTATCGAGTGAAGCTGTTCATGGAGCTGATCGATCAGCGGCAAAAGACGCTGGTCTTCTGCGCCAACCAACAGCACGCCTTGGCGGTGCGCGACCTGATCAATCAATGCAAAACGAGCAAGGAGCCGGACTATTGCGTGCGCGTCACGGCCAACGATGGAGCGTTGGGGGAGCAGCACCTGCGCGATTTCCAGGACAACGAGAAGAACATCCCGACGATCCTGACGACTTCGCAGAAACTTTCCACCGGCGTCGACGCCCGGAACGTACGGAATATCGTCCTGATGCGTCCGATCAACTCGATCATCGAGTTCAAGCAGATCGTCGGCCGCGGCACGCGACTGTATGACGGCAAAGACTACTTCACGATCTACGATTTCGTCAAAGCGCATCACCATTTCAGCGACCCGGAATGGGATGGCGAACCGCTGGCGGAAGAGCCTTGCGAGAAATGCGGGCAGAATCCCTGCGCCTGTGCGCAGGCGCCGCCAAAGGTTTGCGCAAAATGCGGCCAGCGCCCGTGCGAGTGCCCGCCGACGGCATGCGATACCTGCGGCCAGGCGCCGTGCGCATGCGAGAAGTCGAAAAAGAAGCGGATCAAGATCAAGTTGGCCGACGGCAAAGTCCGAACGATTCAGCATATGCTGGCGACGAGCTTCTGGCATCCGGACGGCACGCCGATGTCGGCGCAGCAGTTTATGGAGACTTTGTACGGCAAGTTCCCGGAGTGTTTTAAGGACGAGACCGAACTGCGGGCGCTCTGGAGTTCGCCGGACACCCGAGCGAAGTTGTTGGAAGGGCTGGCGGAAAAAGGCTTCGGCAGCGACCAAATGGCCGAGCTCCAGCGAATCATTGACGCCGAAAAAAGCGATCTCTTCGACGTGCTGGCGCATGTGGCCTTTGCGCTAGCGCCGCTGACCCGAGAAGAACGCGCCGCCCGCGCGCGATTGGAAATCCAGACTCACTTCGACAGCAAACGGCAGGCATTCCTCGATTTTGTGCTCGCCCAATACGTCAAAGTCGGCGTGCACGAACTCGACATGGAAAAGCTCTCGCCGCTCCTGAAATTGAAATACAACAACGCGATCGCCGACGCGATCGCAGACCTCGGCAAGCCGGAGGAAATCGGCAATGTATTCAACGGCTTCCAGAAGTATCTTTATCTGAAAGCAGTGTGATCCGCCGGACTTTTCTGCCCCTGCTACGACGGGTATCACGGGACGAACTCGCGCCACCGCGGTAGAATTGCAATCGAACGCAGTTCCACTCCCGGGGACGTTATCCAATGAAATCCAATGGCAAATCTTCAGCGGCGACGGCGGAATTCGATTGAACGTCGATGCACGACTTCAAATCAACGGCGGTGCATTCGATACACTTGGGTTTATAGCCGAAGGACGCGATCGTTCAGTTATTCAGATTTACGATGCTTCTATTTTTGAAGGAGTGATCCTGTTTGCTGACAGCCGGCTCCTCTACGCAAATCGAAACACGGACTTTCCGCGTCAACCGGGCGATATTCGCGCCGCGGGACATAGCGTTGCACGAATCATCGAAGGGGATTCCAGCGGCTGGTTTGTCGCCAAAAAAAAATGGACGCATTGTCCTCAAT
>Ga0163153_10005946_pt1 | contig 14097 bp, 10 predicted proteins | sample OliLakLV19MP6IB1_FD_148629 | JGI IMG/M metagenome (GOLD analysis project Ga0163153, IMG submission 148629) | Freshwater microbial mat bacterial communities from Lake Vanda, McMurdo Dry Valleys, Antarctica - Oligotrophic Lake LV.19.MP6.IB-1 | ecosystem: Environmental > Aquatic > Freshwater >... | reverse complement strand
GTGCCCTTCGACAGCGATGCCAAGCGGATGGTGACCGTGCATCGGACGCCCGATGGAAAGACCGTGGCATTCGTCAAAGGCTCGCCGGGCGCATTGTTGACGGCGAGCGTCGCGCAGGTTTCCGGCGCGACGCTGGATGAGACGTCAAGGCGAAAATGGCTGGAAGTGAACGAATCCTTGGCGAAGGACGCGCTGCGCGTGTTGGGTCTGGCGTACCGCGAGTTGCCGGCGGGGCATCGCGACGAAGACTTGCATCGGGAACTGACGTTTGTCGGACTGGTGGGGATGATCGACCCCTTGCGCGACGAGGCGAAAGCGGCCATTGCGACGTGCCGCGCCGCCGGCATTCGCGCGGTGATGATCACGGGAGATCAGGAGGCCACGGCCAAGGAAATCGCCAAGCAACTCGGGATCGATCTCGATCCTCGCGGCGGCAAATTGCAGATCGTACACGCGCGAGAGCTGACGAATCTGGATGCAGCCGGCTGGGACCGGATCACGGCCAACGCCGCGGTATTCGCCCGGGTATCGCCCGAACATAAGTTGCGAATCGTCGAGTCGTTACAACGGCAAGGGCACGTCGTGGCGATGACGGGCGACGGCGTGAATGACGCGCCGGCGCTCAAGAAGGCCGACATCGGCATCGCCATGGGGATCAAAGGAACCGAAGTCGCCAAGGAAACGGCGGCGATGATCATCACGGACGACGATTTCTCCACGATTGTCGACGCCGTCGAGCAGGGGCGGATCATCTATGCGAACATCCTGCGGTTTATTCACTACCTGTTCTCGTGCAACCTGTCCGAGATTCTCACCGTTTTCATCGCACTGATCGCCGGCTGGCCTTCTCCGTTGGCGGCATTGCAAATTCTCTGGCTGAACTTGATCACCGACGTGTTTCCCGCCCTGGCATTGGCGCTGGAGCCTTCGGCGCCGGGGATGATGAAGCATCCGCCGCGTGACGCTCACGAATCGCTGCTCACGCCGCGGTTCCTGGGGCTGATCGCCTGGCAAGGGGCGTTGCTATCGGCGGCGGCGCTGACCGTGTTCTACTTGGGACGCCGTTGGTATGGCGCCGACGGCGACGGTGCACAGCACGCGACGACGCTGTCGTTCATGACCCTGGCGCTCGGGCAGGTGTTTCATGCCTTCAACGCGAGATCGCAACGGCGTTCCGCTTTCCATCGCATGTTCACCAACCCCTGGCTCTGGGCGGCGGTGGTTTGTTGCGTGGCGCTGCAACTTTGCGCGATCTACGTGCCGTTCTTGAGGACGGTGCTCAAAACGACGCCCATGAATGTTGCAGATTGGGCGTTAGTCGCCGCGGCGGCGCTGGGGCCGATTGCCATCGTGGAAGTGGTCAAGTTCGTACAGCGAAAGTCGTCGACGAACTAACTTGTCGCGTGCTTATCCGCCGCAGCTTGATTCGCAACTTGTGCCGCAGGTGGCGGCGTGTTCCGCCACGGGCGGCGACCAGGGGGCGTCATTGACGCGGGTCACGACGAAGCCCAGGTCTTCGATCATGCGGTAGTCCTGATCCGGCGCCTGGCCGCGCGTGGTCAGGTAGTCGCCGACGAAGATAGAGTTCGCGGCGTACAGCCCCAGCGGCTGGAGCGAACGCAGGTGCAGCTCGCGCCCGCCGGCGATGCGAATCTCGCTCGTCGGATTGGCGAAGCGGAACATTGCCAAGACTTTCAGGCAGTAGCGCGGATTCAAGTCGCTCTTGCCGGCGAGCGGCGTGCCGTCGATTGGGTTCAGGAAGTTGACCGGAATCGATTCGACGTTCAGATCGCGCAGGGAGAAGGCCATCCGCACGACGTCTTCGTCCGCTTCGCCCATGCCGATGATGCCGCCGGAGCACAATTCCATCCCGGCGTTGCGCACGGCTTGCAGGGTGTCGATACGGTCTTGAAACGTATGTGTCGTGCAGATCTCGGCGTAGTGGGCTTCGCTGGTGTTCAGGTTGTGATTCACCTTGTCGACGCCGCAGGCCTTGAGCTGAGCGGCTTGTTCCGGCGTCAGCAAGCCGAGGCAGGCGCAGATATTGAGGTCGTACTTGGCCTTGATCTCCGGGACGATCGACGTCACGGCATGCATCTCGCGCTCGTTCGGGCCACGGGCGCTGATCACGATGCAGTAGGTTTTCGAACCCTGCTCGGCGGCCAGCCGGGCGCCGTCCAGGAGCTTGTCGCGCTGCAAAATGTTGTAGCGGGGAATCTCCGCCTCAGAGACCTTCGATTGCGAGCAATAGCTGCAATCCTCCGGACAAAGGCCGCTCTTGGCGTTCATCAGGAAGTACAATTGCACCCGGTTGCCGAAGTGTCGCTGCCGAATTTGGTAGGCGGCCGCGAGAATACTGAGCAACTCTTCGTCCGGCGCCCGCAAAATGCTCAAGGCCTCTTCAAACGTGAGCCGATGGCCTTCCAGGACCTGGTCGGCCAGGCGATTCCATTCCGATCGCTGGGCGGGCAAGAGGCTCAACATCGACGGGAAACTCCGGAAAAACGTGACCGCATTGCACTCCCCAAGTATCCACGCGGTAAGAGTTTCGGCAAGACGGGCCAGCTTCGGCCCGCAGCAGATGCCCACCAGCCCGACGCGCCAGCGAGGGGGAGTTGACGTAGGATAAGCGGATAGCGTTTAACTTAGGGTAGGGGAACCTCGCCCTAGATAGACACCTAAACATGCCCAGCTTTCATTACGTGCGAATCGGAGTCCTGGGGCACGTCGGGCGATTTGTCGCCTCGGACGGGACTCGGTATCCGCGCGGAACGCGCGTGGTCACGCGCACGGCACGTGGGCTGGAGATTGGCGAAGTCCTGGCGCCGCCTCAGGCGGACGAGCCGGGCGATTCCGACGGCAAGCTGCTCCGCGGGATGACCGTCGAGGACCAACTGCTGGCCGCCCGGCTGGAGAAAAATCGGACGGCCGCCTTCAACGCGTGCGTCGACGAAATGCGCGCGGCGGGCTCAGGCGCCACGCTGATGGACGTCGAACATCTCTTCGACGGGCAAACGCTGGCATTCTATTTCCTGGGCGAACAGCCGCCGGAGTTGGCCGAGCGGTTGGAGGCGCTGGCCGAAGCGTATGAATCACAGGCGCAGTTGCGCAACTTCACGGACGCCCTCGTAAATGGTTGCGGCCCCGGCTGCGGGACGGAGGCCGCCACGGGAGGCGGCTGCACCAGTTGCTCGACCGGCTGCGCGGTGGCCGGCGCATGCGGAACGAAAAACGCCCGACATTAGCCCGTTGCGTCAGCGAGTGGGAAACACCCAGACGAATGCCGGGAATCACGCTGGGCGGGGACCACGCCAGTTTTTGCAGTTGTTTTGAGGGGGCAGGATTGGTCAAGAGGAGGATTGGCGGATTTTGTGATCGGCTGCGGCGCGTGAGTGGTTGAGGGGTCGACTTTTAGTTTGGAGGTCGAAGGCCTGGATGCCGCGCAGTCATTTTGGCGGCGGAGAGATCTCGACTTTTGCAGCGTCTGTCGGAGATCAGGGGCGAGGAGCAATTGCGCGGTGAGAGTTCCATCGCACGCTCGGCCGACCGGTCGTGCAGTAGCCGGCCTCACACTACGCGTTCAGCGATTCCAGAATGCGATCCGCGCGGCGTTTGATGTCGCGCAGCGGATGATCGGACCGAACACGACGGTCTTCGACCTCAAAAACGTGAAACAGCGGCAGCGGGTCGTCAAAATCCCCACGCATCGTCGCCTCCTGCAATCCACCCCGCCAGTCGATCACAATAAAATAGCCGATTCATCGGAGTTTTTCAGCAGCCTGCTAGTGTCGCGAGCGTCCTGCACGACGGCCTCGCATCCACATGAGTGATGCGACGATGCTTAACGCGGCGAGCGCCACTCCCGCCGGTTCTGGTACAGGACTCCCGCCCCCTTCGCCGAAGTTGTTTCGGACCGCGTTCAGGTCCGCGATCGTTACCTCGTCGTCGTTGTTGGTGTCGCCGAGGACGTCGGGACCGAAGGAGCCGAAATTATTCCGGACGTTGTTCAGGTCGGTGACATTGACCAGGCGATCATTGTTGGTGTCGCCGGGGACCGGGGCACGCAGGTCGATGTGGCCAATCGCGCCGGCGAAATTCGTCGGCGAATTGACCGCTGTCGTGCCGTTTTTCAGCAGCGAAAGTACACCGTCCAAGGGAAGTTGGCCGGCGGCAATGGTCATCGTCGCAGAGTTGTTCGCCCAATTCAGGAAATCCCCGGCTGGATTGAAAAAATTGGCCGGAATGAGGTAGTCGGGAGTCACTGCGCCCGGCAAGGCCGCGTAAGCCGCCGTGCCGAAAATGAAACTCTTATTGGCGGTTAAATTACTCGGCAAGTCGGTGGTCACCGCGAACGGAGGACCGTTCGAGTCCAACGCATGCCCGGCCATGAGATCTTCGCCATTGAACGGTGTACGCATCTCGATGAACTGAACGCTACCGTCTTCGTTGGAGAAGGCCTCGGTGAAGGCCCAACGGTGAAATGCCGCCTGGATGTCCGTTGCGAAAGCACTGATCGCCGATGCAAACGCCGCACAAACGATCAATCGCCGCATGCAATTTGAGGGCATCACTGCACCTTGCTGGTAAACCTTGAATCAGCGGCTGGCCCGAGCGCCATTGTTGTAGTGGCGCGAGACCATGTCAAAAGAAAAGTACGGACGCCGTTGGATTTCGGATTCAGCGGCGTTCCGAAAATTCTCGAATCTCGCGCACTCGCGCCGCTAACCGCCGACAGGAAGCCGCATCGAGGCCACTGGTGCGCCCGGCCCCGCAGGCCAACCCGCGCACTGCCAGGTAGTCGGCTGAAAGTTCCAAAGCGGTTCCCAATGAATTCCACGTCAACCCGCCACCGACCACCGTAAGCAACCCCGACGCGCTGGCTCGGGATAGGAACGCGGCCAACTCCGCTGCAGGCCAATGCGTGAAGACGTCCCCAGCGGACTTGTCATACGTGTCGACAAGGATCGCCGCGCAGGAATGCTCGATCGCCGCCGCCAGGATGCGGCCTGGCGCAGGCGCTCTCGCCGTCGTCGCGTCGGCGTACACCACAGCCACGACATCACAGCCCGCGGGGCGATGATCCACGCGGTCCCGCCAGGCGCTTTCCCAATCCGGCTGATCGGCCGCGCCGGCCAGGCCGACTTTTGCGTAACGGACGCCGATGGGGATTGCTGCGGCGTTCGCCGAAGTGCTTGCTTCCAACTCCCCTAACGCACAACTAACCGGCACGCGTCCTGCAACAACGCCCAGGACGTCGCGCCAAACCGCCGGATCGGCGGCCCCGAGCGCGCCGCGGTTGGGCTCCTTCACGTCAATCAGATCGACGCCGCAATCGAGCGCGATCTGAGCCTCAGCGGCGCTGCGCACGCTGACCAGCAATCGCGTCATGACGCCGTCTGCTGAGGGAGTTTTCGTTGTGCTTCCAGCAGACGCTCGTTCAACCGCCGCACGACCGCGAGGTTCAGCGGTTCCGTCCAGGTGCCGCGGATGGTGATGTAGCTATCGCACCAGGCGGCCAGGCGATAGTCGACCGCGTGGTGCGACCACTCTTCCGCCCGATCGGAGAGCTTAATGACTAATGTCGTCGTTTCCGTGCGCGCATGTTTCTCGCCCGGCAGCAACGCCGGTCCCTGGCCCATCAGAAAGCACTCGACGATTCCAATCGGCACGCGAATGGGCGACGTTCCCTGCAGGTAAGCCAAGAGGTTGCGGCCGTCGTAGGCCAGACGCGGAACCCGCCACATCGCGCCTATCAATAACCCGCCGAGGATCGCCCCCGAAAGCAGGCTGATCCCGGCCACGCGGCCGACGGGCGATTCGGCCGACCAATATCGCAGCAGTGCGCCGCCCCCAATGAGTAAGAACAGCAGTGCCAGCAGCGCCGCGGCCTTCAACATTCGCGGATTGTTTTTCAGCCAGACTTCACGCATAGCCCGCAATCTAGCATTCGGGCGTCGCGGCGCGAAAGTCCCGCCGTCTTACAAGTCATTGAGCGGTCCATTAGACTAGGTCCTCAACACGGCGTTCAGGCGGCGATTCGTGTCATCACGTTTCACCCCATTTCACGGGACCTGCCAGGAATCGCATGACGGACACCGAACACGCTGCCACTCCCTCGGAAAAACCGGTTCTCTTCGCCCTGATCGCCGTGGTGGCGATCTATGCCGTCGCCCTGTTTCTGCCTGCGACGGCCGGTTACTTCGCCCCCGCCCAGCATGAGGCCACCCACGAGGAGCACGCCGCGCCGCACGTGCTCGCGGTGCTGCCATTTGCGTTATTGCTGGGCTGCATCGCGGTGCTACCGCTGGTCTCCGCCGCCGCACATTGGTGGGAAAGTAACCTGCACCGGTTCTACGTCGCGGCCGGATTGGCGCTGGCTACGCTGGCCTATTACTTGGCGCGCGGAGGGACTGCGGCAGTCGGCCTGACGCTGGAACATGCCATCCTGGCCGAATATATCCCGTTCATCGTGCTGCTGTTTAGCCTCTACACGATCTGCGGCGGTATTCGCATCTCCGGCGACTTGCCCGCACATCCGGCGACGAATGCCGCCTTCATCGCGGCAGGCGCGGTGCTGGCCAGCTTTATCGGCACCACCGGCGCCGCGATGTTGCTCGTACGTCCACTGTTGGAAACCAACCGCGAGCGCAAAAAAGTCGCGCACACCGTGGTGTTCTTCATTTTCGCCGTCTGCAATTGCGGCGGTCTGCTGACGCCGCTTGGCGATCCGCCGTTGTTCCTCGGTTACTTGCGCGGTGTGGATTTCCTCTGGACCGCGCGGCTCTGGCAGGAATGGCTGTTTGTGAACGCCTGCCTGGTCGCCATCTACTATCTCTGGGACCGCCTCTACGCCTACCCGCGCGAGTCCGCCGCCGATGTGCGCTTGGACGAAACGCGCATTCGGAAACTCAAGTTCTCCGGGATGTTCCCCAACGCGCTGTTGCTTGGCGGCGTGGTCGCCAGCGTGGCGTTCCTGGATCCCAGCAAGGCCCTGCCAGGCATGGATTGGCATCCGCCGGTCTATCTCCGCGAGGCCGTGCAACTAGGGCTCGTGGCGGCGTCGCTGGCGTTCGGTTCGCAGCCGGTGCGAAAGGCCAATCAATTCAGCTACGGGGCGATCGTCGAAGTCGCCGTCCTGTTCATCGGCATCTTCATCTGCATGCAGCCGGCGTTGCAGATTCTTCATGATCAGGGCGGCAAACTCGGCGTCAACACCCCGCACCGCTTCTTTTGGGCCACGGGCACGCTCTCCAGCGTGCTGGACAACGCCCCGACCTACGTCGTGTTTCTGGAGGCCGGCAAAACCATTCCGCCGCTCGAGGGCGACCCGGTGTTCGAGCTTCCTGATGGACGGATAGACGAGCGGATTCTGGCCGCCATCAGCCTGGGCGCGGTGATGATGGGCGCGATGACCTACATCGGCAACGGGCCGAATTTCATGGTGAAGGCCATCGCCGAACAGGCAGGCGTGTCGATGCCTAGCTTTTTCGGCTACATGCTTTATAGTTTGTGCGTACTGCTTCCTATTCTGGCCGTGATGACCTGGCTTTTCATTTGAGCATCGCTCTGGCCGCGGCGTTGGCCAAGCCGTGCCGGCAGTGGTGACAGCCTGAGCGTCCGGCGCTCCCCGCGAGTGTGCCGCCACGCATGTCGTTTATCACCATTGGCACGCAGTCCGAGCTAGCCAACTTCTGCGAACGGCTGCGCTCCGCCGAGTATATCGCCTTCGACACGGAGTTCGTCTCCGAACACAGCTACCGCACGCAGCTTTGCCTCGTGCAGGTCGCCATCCCGGGCCTGACGGCCGTGATCGACCCGCTGTCGATCGACGACATGCGCCCGTTCTGGGACGCGGTCGTCGCGCCGGGGCACCAGACGATCGTCCACGCGGGACGTGAAGAAATCGTCTTCTCGCTGGCCGCCACCGGACGCCCGCCGCACAACCTGATCGATGTGCAACTCGCCGCCGGGCTAATGGGCGTCGAGTTCCCGGCTGGCTATGGAACGCTGGCATCGCGGCTCCTCGGCAAGCGGATCAACAAAGCGGAAACACGCACCGATTGGCGCCGCCGACCCCTGACAGCGCAGCAAGTCGCCTATGCCCTCAGCGACGTAGAACATCTCGCCGCTCTGCGCGACCTGATTCTCGGCAAACTAGAAAGCCTCGGTCGGCTAGATTGGCTCCACACGGAAACGGCGAGCTGGCTGGCCGAGATCGAAGCCTCGCGCGGGAAGGAACGCTGGCGCCGCGTTTCCGGCAGTTCCGGCCTCAGCCGCCGGCGACTGGCGATCGTTCGCGAGATTTGGCGTTGGCGCGAGGAAGAGGCCGAACGCCGCGATTGCCCCGCCCGCCGCGTGCTACGAGACGACTTGATCGTCGAGTTGGCCAAGCGCGAACTCGCCGACCCGAACAAAATTCGCGCCGTCCGCGGGCTGGAACGCGGCGACCTCAAGTACGCGTTGCCGAAGCTCACCGCCTGCATCGAACGCGCGCTCCATTTGCCGGAAAGCGACTGTCCGGAAATCGTCCGCACGGAAACCAACCCGCAGCAGACGATGGTCACGCAATTGCTTTCGTCGGCGCTCGGCAGCATTTGCCGCCAGGCGCAGGTTGCGCCCAGCCTGGTCGGGACGGCCAACGACGTCCGCGACCTGGTTTCATTTCATCTCGGCGATCTCGGCGAATCGGCCGAGCCGCCACTCCTGACGCAGGGCTGGCGCGCGGGTGTCGTCGGCGAGGTACTCAAAGACCTGCTGCTCGGCCGCACCACGCTCCACATCGTCGACCCCCGCGCCGAACAACCGCTGGCCTTCGAGCCGCGTAAGACGAGCTGAGTAACGCACCCTAGGCGAATGGGCTCTCAATTCGCTATCTTGGCCAAGAACTTGGCCGGTCACGGCCCGCTCGCTACAACGCATCGCAATTCGCGCGAATTCCTTACGGAGGAGAATTCCATGGCACGCCCAACTTGGCAATGGACGCTGGTGATTGCAACATGTTTGCTCGGACTCCCGAGCTGTGGCGCGCCCCCCGCGACGCCCGCCCCCGAGGCCAAGACCGTCGAAGTCGCCGAAGAGTTGCCGACGCCCGTACCGGCCGACGCCGCGACCGCCGTACCCAAGCCCGCTGCCGCCAGCAGCGAATCCAACTCCACGACCACGCCTGTCGCTCCCCAGCCGCCCATGAACGATACGATGCCCGGTATCCCGCTGATTGCGCGTGAAACGCTGTTCGGCAACCCGCAACGCGCCGCGGCCCGGATCAGTCCGGACGGATCGAAGCTGAGCTTCCTGGCCCCGGTCAATAACGTCCTCAACGTCTGGGTCGGCCCGATCAGCGATCCCTCGGCAGCGAAAGCGGTCACCAACGACACGAAGCGCGGCATCCGCGGTTACTTCTGGTCGTACACGTCGAAGCACCTGCTCTACACGCAGGACCAGGACGGCGACGAGAACTGGCACGTCTACAGCGTGAACCTGGAATCCGGCGAAACCAAGGACCTCACGCCGATCGAGGAGGTGAACGCCCAAATCGAAGGCGTCAGCGAAAAGTTCCCGAATGAAGTGCTGATCGGCCTCAATGATCGCAACAAGGAGCTTCACGACGTCTACCGCGTGAACATCGAAACCGGCGAGCGCACCCTGCTCCAGGAGAATCCCGGTTTGGCCGGCTTTGTGATCGACGACGACTACCGCGTGCGGTTCGGCATGCAGTACAGCCCGCAAGGCAAGAAGCTGCTCAAGCCGAACGACGCGCAAGGCTGGGACGACTATCTCGTGATCCCGATGCAGGACGCGATGACGTCCAGCCCGGCCGGCTTCGACAAGACCGGCAACATCCTGTACTTCATCGAGAGCCGCGACCGCGACACCGGCGCGCTGACCGCCATCGACATCCCGACCGGCGCGCAAACCGTCGTGGCGGAAGATCCCCGTGCCGATCTGAGCGGCGTGATCTCGCACCCCACGGAAAAAACCATTGAAGCGGTCGCCTTCACCTATGCGCGCGAGGAATGGAAGATTCTCGATCCCAGCGTGCAACCGGACTTCGACTACTTGAAGTCGGTGCATGAAGGCGAGTTCCAGATCACTAGCCGCACGCTCGACGACCAGCATTGGACCGTGGCCTATCTCACCGACAACGGTCCGGTGTTGTACTACTACTACGATCGCGCGGCGAAGAAGGCGAACTATTTGTTTGCCAATCGCGACGATCTGAAGGGCTTGCCCTTGGTCCACATGCACGACGTGGTGATCAAGGCGCGCGACGGGCTCGACCTGGTCAGCTATCTAACATTGCCGCCCGGTTCGGACGAAGACGGCGATGGCCGACCGTCGAAGCCGGTCCCGATGATCCTCGACGTGCACGGCGGACCCTGGGCGCGCGACGAGTGGGGCTTCAACCCCGATGCGCAACTCTGGGCCAACCGTGGCTACGCGGTCTTGAACGTAAACTTCCGCGGCTCGACCGGCTTCGGCAAGAAGTTCATTAACGCCAGCGCCAAGGAGTGGGCGGCCAAGATGCACGACGATTTGCTTGACGCCGTGGATTGGGCGAAGACGGAGAAGATCGCCGATCCTGACAAGATCGCCATCATGGGCGGCAGTTACGGCGGCTACGCCACGTTGGTCGGCCTCACATTCACGCCGGACGTGTTCAATTGCGGCGTCGATATCGTCGGCCCCTCGAATTTGAAAACGCTGCTGGCTTCGGTGCCCGAGTACTGGATGCCCATGATGCCGATCATGCATGAACTGATGGGCGATCCCGAATCCGAGGCAGGGCAAAAGCTGTTAGAGGAACGCTCGCCCCTCAACTTCGTCGAGAAGATCGCCAAGCCGCTCCTCATCGCGCAAGGCGCCAACGACCCGCGCGTCAAGCAAGCCGAAGCGGACCAGATCGTCGCCGCGATGAAGTCGAAGCAGATTCCGGTGACCTACGTGCTCTATCCGGACGAAGGGCACGGCTTCGCCCGACCGGAAAACCGCATGTCCTTCTACGCCGTGGCGGAAGCCTTCCTCGCGGAACACCTCGGCGGCCGCTACGAGCCGATCGGCAAAGCCTTCGACGGCGCCACGATCACCGTTCCGGACGGAGCGAGTGACGTGCCAGGCCTGGAAGCGGCGCTGAAGGCCAAATAGGCCGGAGTTCCAGCAGTAAACCTGTGGGAGGCGTCTCCGACGCCGATGGAGTGGGCGCGGGCTTCAGTGCACTCCGCTTGTGCTGAACGTCGTTTTAATCGGCGTCGGAGACGCCTCCCACAGGCGCGCAGCTATACGCCGGACTACAGTTTGCCAAGCGCCTCAATCAGCAACTCGCGCACCCGGCCTGGATTGACGTTGGGGTTCTTCTTCTTCGCCTGCCCTACGAGTGAACCAATCGCTTGCATCTTGCCGGCCTTGAAATCCTCGGCCACTTTGGGATTCGCCGCGACCAACTCCTGACAGAGGGCGACGAGTTCCGATTCATCGACCTGCTCGATCCCCTTTTCGCGCATCACTTCGTCGGCGGAGCGTCCTGTATCGATCATCGCCTGCAACACTTCACGCGCGCGACTTGTGATCAATTCGCCAGCCTGCACTTTTTTCAACAACACCACTAGCGCCGGCGCGGTCACCGGAAATGCCGCGATGTCCCAATTCCGTTCATTCAGCATGCGCAACACGTCTTGTTGCAGCCAATTGCTGGCCAACTTGCCATCACCGGTGGCGGACGCGACGTGCAGGAAATAATCGACCAGCGCACGCCCCTGGTTCACCAGCACATCGCTGTCGTAGGGGCTGAGGCCGAACTCGGTTTCCAGCCGCGTTCTTAGCGTCGCCGGTAGTTCACCCAACGAGGCGAGCACTTGCTCCACTTGCGCATCCGTCACTGTGACGGGCGCCAAATCCGGGTCCGGAAAATAGCGGTAATCGCTCGATTCTTCTTTGTGCCGCTGTCCGCGCGTGACATTCGCGGCGTCGTCCCAGCCGCGAGTTTGCTTCGGCACGTCGCCGAGTTTCTGGCCCGTCTCTTGCCAGACCTCATACAGGCGTTCCGCCTCATAGGCCAACGCCCGTTCGACGGCTCGAAAACTGTTCATGTTCTTGATTTCGACGATCGGCGTCGCCACTTTGCCGTCCGGCGTATCGATGTGCAGGTTGATGTTGCCGTCGACGCGGAGGCTCCCTTCCTGCATGTTGCAATCGGAGACGCCCAGATACGTCAGCAGCAATTTCAACTCCGACAGAAACGCTTTCGCTTCGGCTGGCGAACGCATATCCGGCTGCGAGACGATTTCCAGCAGCGGCGTGCCCGTGCGGTTCAAATCGATCTGACTATCCGCCACGCCGGCCCGTTCGTCGTGCATGCTCTTGCCGGCGTCTTCTTCCAGATGCGCGCGGATGATGCCGACGCGTTTCGGCTCGAACTTGCCTTTCGGATCGCTGATCTCCAGCCAGCCGTCGTGGCTGAAGGGCAGATCGAATTGACTGATCTGATAACCCTTCGGTAAGTCGGGATAGTAGTACTGCTTGCGGTCCCACTTGGTGAACCGCGCGAGCTGACAGTTGATCGCCGCCGCCGTGCGCAGCGATAACTCAAAGGCCTTTCGATTCATCACCGGCAACGCCCCCGGCATGCCCAGGCACACCGGACAGATCTGCGTATTCGGCGCAGCGCCGAACTCCGTGCTGCAACCACAGAAGAGCTTACTCTCCGTGGCCAACTGCACGTGAACCTCAAGGCCGATGATGACGGTGTAGGGGGACAAGGGAAATGATGAATGCAGAATGATGAAGGATGAATTCGGAACGAAAAGGTTTTGTCACTCCTAAAGCTTCGGTCGCCGCTGGTGCCAGTCTGTCGCCTGCTGGAATTGATGCGCTGCCCGCAGCAGCGTTTCTTCCTGAAATGGCGGCGATTGCAACTGCACGCCGATCGGTAGCCCTGACTTACTCTGCCCGCATGGGAAGGCGATGCCGGCGATGCCTGCCAGGTTGGCCGTGACCGTGTACAAATCCTCGCGGTACATGGCGAGCGGATCGTTCGTCTTCTCGCCGATCTTAAAGGCGGTCGACGGCGTAACCGGGCCGACGATCAGGTCGACTTGCTCAAAGGCGCGATCGAAATCCTGGCGGATCAATCGCCGGACTTTGAGCGCCTTCACGTAGTAAGCGTCGTAGTACCCGGCGCTCAACGCGTACGTGCCGAGCATGATCCGCCGTTTGACTTCGGGTCCGAAACCTTCGCTGCGCGATTTCCGATACATTCGCACGAGCGCGGTATCAAGATGCTCCGCCGCGCGCTTGTTACCGGCGGCGAGGAGTTGCTTGCGCTCCGCGTCGAGTTCCGCTAGTAGTTGTCCCTCATCGGCGCGATAGCCGTAGTGAACGCCATCGTAGCGGGCGAGATTGCTGGAAGCCTCGCTGGGGGCGATGACATAGTACGTCGCCACGCCATACTTCCCGTGCGGCAATGCGACATCGCGAATCTCCGCGCCAAGCGAGCGATACGCGTCGATGGCCTGCTCGACCGCGGCGGCGACTTCCTCGTTCAAGCCTTCGCCGAAGTGTTCCTTGACGACGCCGAGCTTCAACCCTTTGAGCGAAGTGTTCAACAATTCCCGATACTTAGGCACCGGCCGATCGACGCTCGTGGCGTCGCGCGGATCGTGTCCGGCGAGCACCTCCAGCAACAGCGCGCAATCTTCCGCCGAATGCGCCATCGGACCGATCTGGTCGAGGCTGCTGGCGAAGGCGATCAGCCCATAGCGGCTGATGCGCCCGTAAGTTGGTTTGAGTCCCGTGATGCCGCACAATCCCGCGGGTTGCCGAATGGAACCGCCGGTGTCGGTGCCGATTGCCAGCGGCGCCAGCGAGGCCGCGATAGCTGCCGCCGAACCGCCGCTGCTTCCGCCGGCGACACGGGTTGTGTCCCAAGGATTGCGCGTGGGCCCAAAAATCGACGACTCGGTCGAACCGCCCATCGCGAATTCGTCGAGGTTTGCCTTGCCAAGAATCACGCCGTCGGCCGCACGGAGTTTGGCGACGGCCGTCGCGTCGTAAGGAGGCGAAAAATTCCGCAACATCCGCGACCCGCAGGTGGTGGGCTCACCC
>Ga0163153_10005945_pt1 | contig 14099 bp, 14 predicted proteins | sample OliLakLV19MP6IB1_FD_148629 | JGI IMG/M metagenome (GOLD analysis project Ga0163153, IMG submission 148629) | Freshwater microbial mat bacterial communities from Lake Vanda, McMurdo Dry Valleys, Antarctica - Oligotrophic Lake LV.19.MP6.IB-1 | ecosystem: Environmental > Aquatic > Freshwater >... | reverse complement strand
GTGCCGCCCCGCCGCGCAAGGCCCGTGCCGGCACCGGCAAACAGCATGACGAAGAGCGCCACCACGCCCGCAATGCCCGCGATGAGGAGCGACCCCGCCACCACCCATGCGGCCGCGCCAACGACGCCCGCGCCGACCGTGGAACCCAGCACCTTGCCGAAGATCCGGCGCAGGATGCCGCCCACCACCGGCACGACGACGAACAAGAGAATCAGCAGCATTTCGAAGGGCACGCCACCGCCCGACGATTTCTTCTGCGTTGCCACCGGCCGGGCCGCGAGCGGCTCGCCCTTGTCGACGACGCTGATGATCTGGTCCACGCCGGCCGTAATGCCCTGGGCAAACTGGTTCTGCCGCAACAGTGGCGCAATGGTGTCGGCGATGATGCGGCGCGACGTGACGTCGGTCAGCACGCCTTCGAGGCCATAGCCCACTTCGATGCGCAGCTTCTTGTCGTCCTGGGCCACGACCAGCAGCGCGCCGTTGTCCTGGCCCTTGCGGCCGATCTTCCACGCGTCGGCCACGCGGATCGAATAGGTCTCGATGGGCTCGGGCTTGGTGGTGGGCACGATCAGCACGACCAGCTGGTTGCCGGTCTGCTGCTCCCACGCCGCAAGCCTGGCGTCGAGCGACGCCAAGTCGGCAGCGCCCAGCGTGGACGTGAGGTCGGTGACGCGGGCCTTCAACGCCGGCAAAGGCATCAGGCCGTCGGTGCCGGCCTCCCACGCCGAGGCCATCGTGGCGAGCGTCACCAGCAGTAGCGCGGCGGCAAGCCGCAGCCAGGCTGGCTGCCTACCGGCAAGCGCGCGCGTGATGGTCATCGTCAACCCGCTGTCAGGCGCACGCCACACCGCAAATGCGGCGCGGCGCACGCACAGCGTGGGTCAATAGCCCTTCTTCAACAGGTCGGCGGACGGATCCGCCGGGGCTTCGGTCTTTTGTCCGTCGGGCGCACCCGAGGTCTTGGCGGGTGCCGGCACCACCGGCGCCGGCGGGGCTGCGGGATTCTTGCCGAAGTCCACCTTGGGCGGCGCGTTGATCACGGCTTCGTTCTCGACGGTGAAGTTGGGCTTCACTGTGGTGTTGAACAGCATGGCCGTGAGGTTGGTCGGGAACGAGCGCACCGTGCTGTTGAACGTCTGCACCGAATCGATGTAGCGCTTCCGCGCGACGGTGATGCGGTTTTCCGTCCCTTCCAGCTGTGATTGCAGGTCGCGGAACAATGCATCCGACTTCAAGTTCGGATAGTTTTCGGCCACCACCAGCAGGCGCGACAGCGCGCCGGTGAGCTCGCCCTGCGCCTTCTGGAAGCGGGCGAACGCCGCGGGATCGTTGACGAGCTCGGGCGTGGCCTTGATCGCGCCGACATTGGCGCGGGCGTTGGTGACGGCGGTGAGCACGTCGGCTTCCTGCGCCGCATAGCCCTTTACCGTGTTGACGAGGTTGGGCACCAGGTCGGCGCGGCGCTGGTACTGGTTGACGACCTCGGACCAGGCGGCCTTGACGCCTTCGTCCTGCCGCTGCAGGTCGTTGTAGCCACAGCCGGCCAGCATCAAGGTGGCAAGGGTGGCAACGACAACGGCGATTCGCTTCAACATGGAGACTCCCTGAGACAAGCGGCGAGATTGGCCGCGATTCAACCAGCAATATGAGGCGTGCCGCCTCCCCGCGCAAGCGTTCACGCGACGGGCGACGCTCCGTCCCGATCGCTGCCTGCGGCGCCGGACACGGTGCGCCGGGCCAGCAGCAAGTCTTCCCACGCTTTTGCCTTGTCGGCCGGCGTGCGCAGCAGATAGGCCGGATGATAAGTGACGATCAGCGGGACGCCGCCGTAGTCGTGGACGCGCCCGCGCAGGCTGCCGATCGTGGCGTCGGTGCGAAGCAGCAGCGACGCGGCACTCTTGCCGAGCGCCACGATGACCCGCGGCCGCAGCAACGCGATCTGCCGCGCGAGATACGGCTGGCACGCCGCCGCCTCCGCGGGTTCCGGCGTCCGGTTGTTCGGCGGGCGGCATTTCAGCACGTTGGCGATGTAGACGTTGCGCTGGCGCGTCATCTTTAGCGCCGCCAGCATGTTGTCGAGGAGGCGCCCCGCCTGGCCCACGAACGGCTCGCCGCGCGCGTCCTCTTCAGCGCCGGGGGCTTCCCCGACGAACATCCATTCGGCTTCGGAGTCGCCCACGCCGGGCACCGACCGATCGCGCGTGCGGCAAAGGCCACAGGCGTTGCAGGCATCCACGTCGGCCGCGAATTCCCTCCAGTTCAGGGCCGCAATGCGCGCAGCGCGATCGTCGCCGCGTGCCGCGGGCGCCGGAACTTCGCGCGTCAGGATTGCCGGTGGCGCTGCGACGTGAGTTTCTGCTGGCGGCGCCACCGCGACCACAGCAGGTGGGGCGACCGGCACCTGACGCCGCACCCACCGCGGCGTCAGGCCCATCTCGGCCAGGATTTCGCTGCGTCGAGCACTCATACTCCACGAATCTCCGGTAGTCCGATCGCGCGCCGCATCACCAGCGCATCCTCGGGCACCGGCCCGCCCGGATAGTAGCCGTTGCGCCGGCCCACGCGCGCAAATCCGGCGCGCTCGTAGAGCGTAATCGCTGCCACGTTGCTGACACGCACTTCGAGGAACACCTGCTCGGCCCCAAGGCGCCGCGCATCGACGATGAACAGATCGAGCAACGCGGCACCAAAGCCTTCGCGGCGCGCATCGTGCACGACCGACAGGTTGAGCAGTTGCGCCTCGCCGGGCGCGAGCATCAGCACACCATACGCGACGATCCGGCCTTCGCGTTCACCCACGCGCATGCTGTAGCCCGCGGCCAGCGCGTCGCGAAAATTGCCGGCGGTCCACGCCGCCACATGAATGTGCGCCTCCAATGCCGCCACGTAGGCGACATCGGCTTCCGCCATCGGTCGCCACGCGACCGGGTTGCGCGACGGCATCCGCACGCTGGCCATGGCTACAGCACCGCGCCGGCCGCGCGCTCGGCGGTGGTCAGCGCAACGCGATGGCGCACATAGAGCGGGCGGGCGTCGGCGGCGTCCACGCCTTCGCCTGCCGCGAAGCGCGGCGCGGCAAGCTCGGCGATTGCGCGGGCCTCCGGGCGCGTGGCTGCATCGTGCGCCGCGAGATGCAGTTGCGAAATCAGTTCGGGGTAAGTCGCATAGCCGTCGCCTGCGCCGAACCAGTCGCGGCCGGCATCCGCCACCGGCAGCGCTTGCGGGGGTGCAACGGAAGGTGGCCGAACTTCGCGCCAGCCGCGATCGACACGCCGGTAGGCGGCCGCGTAGACCTCGCGCATCCGCGCATCGAGGCACGGCATCACCGCCGTGGCCGCATGTTCGTGCCAGGCCGATTGCGCGATGGCCTCGAGCGTGCACACCGGCAGCAGCGGCCGGTCGGCGCCCAGGCCGAGGCCCTGCGCCACGCCACAGGCGATTCGCACGCCGGTGAAGGCGCCCGGACCTGCACCAAAGGCAATACCGTCCAGGGTGCGCAACGTGAACCCGGCTTCGGCGAGCAAGGTGTGGATCAGCGGCAGCAGCCGTTCCGAGTGCCGGTTCCCGACATCCTCCGCGCGTGCCACGAACGACGTGCCGTCGCCGCAACCGACGGTGAGCCAGCGCGTGGACGTATCGAAGGCCAGCAGCTTCATCGTCCAATTTTACCGGAGCGCCGGGTCGGCGTCCGCTGCGCCGGTACAATCGGCGGTTTACCGATTTCGCGCGCAATTGATCCGCAGCGTCCGCATGCGCACCACCTCCGCTTCCCGTTCTTTCCCTCCACTCGACCTGCAGATCGAATCGCTCGACCAGGAGGGCCGCGGCGTCGCGCGCGTCGACGGCAAGACCATTTTCGTCGAAGGTGCGCTGCCCGGCGAACACGTCACGGCGGTCACGATCCGCGAGAAGGGCAGCTACGCGATCGCCCGCGTCGAGCAGATCCTGCGGCCCAGCGCGGGCCGCGTCGCGCCGCGCTGTCCGCACTTCGGCGTGTGCGGTGGCTGCACGTTGCAGCATGCCCATCCGTCGCTGCAAATCGCCGCCAAGCAGCGCGCGCTGGAAGACGCGCTGTCGCGCATCGGGCGCGTGCGCCCGGAGCGGATGCTGCCGCCCATCGAGGGCCCCGCGTGGGGCTACCGCTATCGCGCGCGCCTGTCGGTGCGCCATGTGGCGAAGAAAGGCGGCATGCTGGTCGGCTTCCATGAGCGCAAGTCGAGCTTTGTCGCCGACATGACGCAATGCGAAGTACTGCCGCGCAAGATCTCCGACCTGCTGCCGGTACTGCGGCAGGTGATCGGTGCGCTGTCGATCCGCGATCGCCTGCCGCAGATCGAAGTGGTGGTCGCCGAGCGCGACGGCGCGCTGGTCCACGTGTTGCTGCTGCGGATCCTGGCGCCGCTGACGGCCGACGACGAAGCCGGCCTCAAGGCCTTTGCCGACGCGCACCAGGTGGAGCTGTGGACGCAGACCGGCGGCCCGGCCACCGTGATCCCGTATTACCCGCCGCAATCCACCCTTGCCTACACGTTGCCGGAGTTCGGCATCGAGATGCCATTCGGTCCCGGTGACTTCACCCAGGTCAACGCGGGCATCAACCGCGTGCTCGTCCGACGCGCGCTGATGCTGCTGGCGCCGCAACCGGGTGAACGCATCGCGGACTTCTTCTGCGGCCTTGGCAACTTCACGTTGCCGATCGCGCGCAGCGGGGCGCATGCCATCGGGGTCGAGGGCGCCGCATCGCTCGTCAAGCGCGCGGGCGAGGCCGCGGCCCGCAATGGCCTCTCTGACCGTGCGCAATTCATCGCCGCCAATCTCTTTGCGGCCACGCCGGAAACGGTGGCCGCGCTGGGCCCGCTCAACCGCGTGCTGATCGATCCACCGCGCGACGGTGCCATCGAGTTGGTCAAGTCGTTGCCGGCACGCGAGGACGCCGGCGGACTGTCGCGGATCGTCTACGTCTCATGCGCGCCGGGAACACTCGCCCGCGACGCTTCCGTGCTGGTGCACGAGCGCGGTTATCGCCTCACGGCCGCCGGCGTGGTCAACATGTTCCCGCACACCGCGCATATCGAGTCGATTGCCGTATTCGAGTAGACAAAGCGTCGCGCGGACAAAAAAGGGCGCCCTTGCAGGCGCCCTTTTTCACGACCAGTGGGGACTCGATTACTCGCGCTGCCCCGAGAAGAACATCAGGATGTTGAGCAGGCTGGCGAAGATGTTGTAGATGCTGAGGTAGAGCCCCATCGTGGCCATGATGTAGTTCGTCTCGCCGCCCTGCACGATCCGGCTGACGTCGTACAGGATGTAGGCCGAGAAGATCAGCACGGCAATGCCCGACAGCGCCACCGACAGCGCCGGCACCTGGAAGAACAGGTTGGCCAGGGACGCGACGATCAGCAGGATGAGGCCGATGAACAGGAACTTGCCCATGAAGGAGAAATCCTTCTTGGTCACCGTGGCCAACGTCGCCAGTGCGAAGAAGATCGCGGCCGTCATGCCCCCCGCCAAGCCCACCAGCTGCCCGCCGTTGCGCAAGCCGCCCGCCACCGTCAGCAGCGGCGTCAGCATCAGCCCCGCAACGAACGTGAAGGCGAAGAGCGCGACGACACCCCAGCCGCTGTTGCGCAGCTTGCTGACGACGAAGAGCGAACCCAGCATCGCGCCGAACATCAGCAGCGGCGTCATGATCGGCGCAGCCCGGAACAGGCCGATGAAATTGAACTGCATGCCGACGAAGGCGCCGACAATGGTCGGCAGCATCGTCAGCGCCAGCAACCAATACGTGTTGCGCAGGACGATGGCGCTGTTGGTGGACGAACGGTCCGGGCCGACGTCGATGACGCGGTCGGGGAAACCTGTGGCGGGGCGCTTCTGGCCACCCGACATCACTGGTTCAAATTTGCGTTCCATGGTGCCTCCAAGTAGGCCCTGGCGGGCCATCAAAGACTAAGACTAGCAGAATGGCTGTAGGTTTCAATCCTGATCAACCTTGTCCAGCCATGGAAATACTCAACTGCTAATATGGCACCGTCTGGCGTGGAATCAAGCCCTTGGGCAATATGCAGCAGCCCCTAGGGAGGCGTGGCCGAGCGGTTTAAGGCACGGGTCTTGAAAACCCGCGAAGGGGTAACCCTTCCGTGAGTTCGAATCTCACCGCCTCCGCCAAAGCTCCAGTCTGGATGCGCCTTTCCGACGTGTTTCAACAAATACCCATCAACTAACCCATCGAATCCCTAGCAGGCTGTTGAAATTCGCGGTTGGTCGGGCACCATTAGAAGAGTCGACCTCGTAGAACGGCGTCTAAGCGACTATTTCCGGTCCGGTGAGGTCGGATGACCCCGGAAAACCAATTTCTTTGCACTCGCGAATCGAATTTCAAACAGCCTGCCAGGCGCTTGCGAGGTGCGGCGCGCGTCAAGGTAGATGTCGCCTCAATTGAATGATCAACCGCTAACCGCGCATTCGTCCAAAGCGCATGTCAAAGTCGCGAAACGGCCAGCTACCGCCCAGCGGAGGTCCGGAGTTTGGAGGCAAGCTGTCGTTGTCGGTCGCAGTACGTTGGGCAGTCCTACGACCCGTTGCCGACCTCCGCCAATCCCAATCGTAAGACGCAAAGCTGCCGGTCACGCTTGTCGACGGCCAGAGTCTCGCTGCCCTGCACGCGATCCCCGGCGCTGACCACTTGCGGCCTCGGACCGGGCAAGGCCTGGGCGGCTACGAAGTGAACGCGGTGCCGGGCGCCCCGTTGGGTGGCAACCGTGCTTGACGATCCGCAAGGAAGTGGACGGCGCGTGCCGCAGGAGCCACGATGCGCTCCTTGCCGGAGCTTTGCCCGAAGTGCGCCGTCGGGAAGTCGACGGTTTGCACGTCACCGGATCGTGGCATATGCTCGCATCGCATGCACGATCGACGTCTTCGAGGGGCGGCCATGATTGCGTTGGCGGTAATGCTGGTCGCTGCCTTGATCGTGGGCCTTGTCGATCAGGTGAGCAAGTCGCTCGTGACCGCGCGGATGAAGCCTGGCGACTTCCATGCATTGCTGGGCCCGGTCGGTCTGCGTCGCATCGAGTCGGCGGTCGCGGGCTACACGCACTTTTCCAGGATGCCACTGCTCGCGATGGCGATCGTCCTCGTGGTGTTCTTTCTTGGACTGGTGGGAATGCAACGCTCGCTGCCGATCTGGGCGGCCCTCGGTCTTGGGCTGCTCGTTGGTGCGGCGCTGAGCAACCTGCTCGATCGCTTCCTGCGCGGTGGCGTTGTCGATTTCATTGCGGTTCGCGGCTGGCGCACCTTCAACCTCGCCGACGCGGCGATGGTCGCCGGTGCGGTCGTGACGTGGAGCGCATTGTGAACGTGCATCGGTCGCGCTGGCCCGGCCGGCGGTACCTATGCGAAGTTGGCGGGCACCGCGTGCCGAGCTTTGCCGCGATGCTCTACCTCGGCAGTGTCGCAGGCATTGCGGCCGGCGCCATCGCAGCCCAAGCGGGGGGAATGAGCGCCCAGCGCTTTGCCGCGGCCGCGATGGTGTTGTTGATTCCCGCGCTGTTAGGGGCGCGGCTATGGTTCGTGCTCCAGAACGCGGCCTCCTTTCGCGTGCGGGGGCAGCGCATCTTTCGGCCACTCGTTGCCGGCGCCGCGCAAGATGGGGGACTCGTCCTCTGCGTCGTCGCTTCGGTTCCGATCCTGGCACTGCTGGACCTGCCGTTCCGGATGTTCTGGGACAACGCAACCCTTACGCTCCTCGTCGGAGCCGCCGTCACTCGCGTCGGTTGCGTAATGAACGGGTGCTGTGCCGGGCGGCCCACGCAAGGGCCGCTGGCCGTGCTGCTGCCGAACCATCGCGGCGAGTGGCGGTGCCGCTATCCCACCCCGTTGCTGGAGGCCCTGCTCGCGCTCGCGCTTTTGGCAGGCGTTCTCTTCGCTCGCAGCATGCAGCCGCCGAGCGGGATCATCTTCGCGAGCGTTCTGATGCTCCATGCCGTCGGGCGCGCGCTCGTCGCGCTCACGCGCGAAACCGACAACCCCCGGCGCATGCTCCGAATCAGCTTCGGCGTGACCTCGCTGCTGGTGCTTGCCGGGGTCGCGATGCTCTGGCCGGCGCTGCCGGCAAACGGTTCATAGCCAAGGGGTGCTGCCCGCGAGGAAGTGCGCCCGCACCATGGTGCCGTCGAGGCACGCGCGATAGAGCGCGACTTCGTCGATGCGTCCCTTGAAGTGCTGCGCTGCATTCGTCGATTGCGTCGGGTTCAGTCCGGCGCCAATGCGCAGCGGCTTGTTGGTGTTGGAAACGAAGAAGACTGGGGGTCCGGTCGTGCCGCCGAGCTGGGCGTCCGGCGTGCCGTTGTCGGCGTTCACGTAGAGCTTGAGTTGCTTGCTGATGTTTTCGTACGTGAGGACGACGTGTCGCCAGCCGCCGTGCTCGGTCCCGTCGCCTAGGCTGGCTTCAATGGCGGTGGCATCGCCTCCGAAGCCGACGTGTGCGCGCACCTTGGGCGCGGGCGCCATCTCCACTTCTAGCAGGAAGCCACGCACGACCTTGGCGCCGTCGAGATCGTACGAACCGACGACTACCTGCGCTTCCGCGGCGCTGCCGAGGGGCTGGATCCACGCCTCGACGCTGAAATCGAGTGGCGGGTTCAGGAGCAGGTGGTAGGGGACCTCGACGTAACCCTGCACGCCGTCGAACTCGGTCGATTTGTCGACCGGATCGTGAACCAGCGCCAGCGCACCGGGCACGTTGCGCGAGAGCCCCGGCAGGTTCTTGTATTCGCCGTTCATGGGCATGTCTGGTGCGCTGTCGATGGCTATCGCATTGCCCGTTTCGCCCTCGCTCAACCGCCAGTATGACGCCCCGTTCGGTTCCCGCCCGACGACATTCGGGTATTTCCGCGCGTCCTTCGCGTCGTCGTCGTTCTTGGCCTTGTCGGCCGCCGCGCCTTCCTTCTCAGTGACGTCCTTGAGCTTTTCTTCGAGGTCCTTCTTCTCGTTCTTGAGGTCCGCAATCTGTTGCGGATCGTCGCCTACACACCCTGCGAACCCGAACAGGACGACGATCGGCAATACATACAATGCGATGGTCAGCAGGAGCGATTCCACGTCGTTCTCCCTCGGGTAATGGGTGGCGGGAACTCAATGGCTACTCTATGGGTTCGACGCGTGCGGCGTCGGGTTCGAGGCCCATCCGCACGCTCGAAACGACGCCGTGGCGATTCACGTCCAGCGTCGTGGGCCAGACCCGGACACCGAAGCGGCGGGCGATCGATCCCGAGGCGTCTGGCAGCACGGTGTGGTCGCGTCCTAGCGCTTCCTGGAAAGCGCGGGCGGTCCGGATGTCCGCGCCGTCGAGCACCACCACCAGCTGCTGCTCGTCGCGCGCGTCCGCCATCGTCCGCGCGAGCGCCTGCACCTGCGCAACCGACGACGACGATCCGGCGTGCGCGAATGCCACGACCGTCTTGATCCCGAGCTTGTTCAGCGCCAGCGGCGGGCACTTCGGCTCCGCTTCCATCAGCTCAACAAGGTCGTGCCTGAACGAGTTGGCCCCGATGAGCAGGCCCGCCTTCAAGCTCGAACTCATCGGTGTCCAATGCACCGCGCTGCACGGGATGAGCCCGTGGTCGAGCGCCTGCGTCAATGTCTGTGCCTGAAGTCGACCGTTGTGCATCCACGTCACGCCGCCAGCGGGGCTGATGAGCCGCCACGCCATGTCGCCGTTGCCCGCCGGCAAGTCGAACGCCCGCGACCAGCCGCCATGCACGTCTTCATTCGCGATGACGTTCGCGCCGATGGACGAGGCGAGGCCTTCCACCTTGGCCGCAAGCGCTTGCGTCAACACACCCTCCCGGAACAGCACCAGCACCTGCAGCGCCGCGTCGCGTCGCCGGGAGCGTTCCATTCCCTCGGCCAGCGAGCTTGCCGCTTCGCGATCCCAAGCGCGGTCGGCATAGACAAGCAGCGTATTGGGTGCCCCGGGCATCCGGATGCTCGCCCGGCGATTCACGTTCATGAGTCCGAGTTCCGGCAACGGCACGTCGTGCGCCAGCGCCGGCTCGTGCGGGGGCGTCTTTAGGAACAACCGAATGCCGTCGTCGAGCGCGAGATAGAGCGGATAACCGAAGCTCCGGCATTCTTTCCGGCTAACGAAGGGGACCATTTCGCCCGTGTAGCGATCGACGCGCACGCCTTTGATCGTCAGGCAAATGCGCCCCGAACCGTCGAGGCCGGGCAGCGGCGTCGTGCCGCCAAGGCCCACCATGGCCCCCCAGTGCGATTGCTTCGCCGGAGGACGCCGCAGTAGGTACCGGTCGCCCTGCGTTGCCTGTCCGGGCTGGCCGGAGTCGAACCACGTCCACGACCACACCAACTGCTCGACGCGCCCGCCGGGAATCCAGCTCAGGAACGCGGAATAGCCGTCCTCTTCGACGGTCTCGTCGAACTTGAGCAGCGCCGGCTTGCGCGCGGCCACCGATATCGTGCCGCGCAACACCATGCCGTCGATCACGAACTCGGCCAGGTCGACGTGCGCATCGCATTGGTCGTCGATCGTGCGCAGCTGTGAGATCAGTTCCTGCTTGCGCGCAATCATGGCGTCGAGATGCGGCTGGGCCTGTGCGCAGGCAGCATTCGCAATCGCCTTCACCGAGCTCACCACCGCATTCTTAACGGCTCCTGCGACCGTGCCATGCCCGAGGCCGCTGGCATTCACCTTGACGTACGGCGAGCCGGCGGAAAGCGACAGCCTCTCGGCGCCGCCGTCAAAATTGACGACGATGTCCTCCGCCACATCGAAGGTGGCGTCGGCAAGAATCGAGTTGGTCCGTGCGCCGCCGCTCGCGCGGACCCTGATCACGGCGTAGTGTCCGAACGGATGCCACTCGACGACGGGCGGACTGACGCTGACCCGATACACAGTATCGATGTCCGGGACGGGGTTGTACTGCCCTGTATCTATGTGCACCTTGACGGTCGCGGTGTAGTTGCGGATCGCGGACAACGCAGGCTCCGCAAGCGCCAGGAGCGAGTCGCGCTGTATCGCGATCGCGAAGTCGGACCCGCCGAGCAGCACGTTGCCAATGCTGGCGATCGCGCCCATCGGTTCTCCCGAAAGACCAATAGGAAGCGCGACTGCGGCGCCGCCGATCGGTACCGACAGGCTGCGCATCGCGCCGCGCCGGAACTGTCGCGAGACCGGGTGGGGCGACGCGGCGAATGTCGTCGCGAGTTGCCTTGCGATCAATCTTCCGAGCCGGGACTCGATGTCCTGACCGGCCGCAACCGCAGACACGAGCCAAGGCTGCGCGTCGTCGACCGCCGTACCGGTGAACTGCACTGTGTCCCGGATCACGCGCACCCAGATGAAATCCGCGGCTTTCTTCGACCATCCCGGACACGAGGGGTCGATGTCGTGGATCCGGTATTCCGCGCGTACCATGCCGTGAATGAACTCGGGCAGCGATTTGGAGCCTATATCGGATTTGTAGTGGGCACGAATGCCGACTTCGAGTTGGAACCGATCGGTCGCGCCGTGGAATAGCTTGAGGCGCGGCACGCCCACCTGGACCCGCACGGTGCCACGCACGTTGTCGTACGCGTAGCCGTCGCCTATGCGCAGCGTCGCGCTGTGCGGAAAGCTCGGGTTAGCGGGGTTCGCGAAGCCATTCTGGTGCATGCCGGCCAGCAAGCGATTGAGGGTACCTTCGCTTACTTGCAGCACGGCTTCGAAGTCGCCGGTCAGCGGATTCGCCATGGACAACCTCCGGGTTCGCGCGGTGGACGGAGTGCTGAAACCAAATGTAGCATACGAGATCACCCCCAACCAGCCATGGCCGGGCAAACGCTCGGACGGTCTCAAGCTGCGCACGGCGCCGCAATCGCCCTCTCGGACGCCTACCTGCGGGTGCCTACCTGTGGGTGCCTACCTGTGGTTGCCTACCTGTGGTTGCCTACCTGTGGTTGCCTACCTGTGGGTGCCTACTTCCAGGTGCCTACGTTCTGGTGACTACCTCCTGGTCGCTGGCACATTAAGTAATCACTTGACAACTTGTCATGCCGGAATCATTCTCCATTCCTGATCCGAATCGGAGGTTCAGCATGGACTTGCGCGCAAACATTGCCAGGCAGTTGACCGGAGCGATCGCGCTGGCCGCGGCGGCGGCGGCATTCCCAGCCGCGGCGGCGGAACACACGATAACGATGAAAGGCGTCAACTACTGCCGTCGGTCATCGACGCCAAGGTCGGAGATACACTGAAGTTCGTCAATGACGACGGGACGGATCACAACGTATTCGTGCCCACCAAGGGCTTCGGCGCCGATTTGGGCATGCAGAAATCCGGCGCCGCCACCGAACTGAAACTCGTCAGGCTCGGCACGTTCGAGGTCGAATGTGTGGTCCATCCGCACATGCTCCTCAAAGTCAATGTCTCGAAATGAAGTCATGATGAAAATCTCTTCCCGTCCGGAATGCACCCGCCTCGTTGCGTTTGCCGTTGCGAGCCTGGCGAGCCTCCATGCGTACGCTGGCCCTGAGCGGATCGCCTATCCGACCGAATACCAGACCACGTTCGTCAATTACAACCAGATCGAGCGACCGGACCGCAAGCCGCCGCAGATCCGCTTCATGTACGCGACGCGCGACGCTGTAGCGGCCGCTCGCGCGAACGCGCCGACGCCGGAGGGCGCGATCCTGATCATGGAAGACCGCGCGGTAAAGCTCAGCGCCGACGGCCAGCCGGAACGTGACGCGAACGGGCGCTTCATCGCAAGCGACAAGGTGTTGAACGTATTCGTCCAGCAGAAAGGCCGGGGCTGGGGCGAGGCCTATCCGCCTGAAAAGCGCAACGGTGACTGGGAGTACGCGTGGTTCAACGCGGACGGTTCGCGTCGCGAGAACGCGAAGTTCGACGGCTGTTTTGCCTGCCACCAGTCGCGGGCGGGGCGCGATTTCACGTTCACGTTCATCAAGTGGGTGAACGACGGCAAACCATGAAGCGGCAGCGGTGGCCGCGATGTTCTGGAGGGTCCCGCTACCGTGCGAACGCGACACGTACGACGAGCGCCGGATCGGCGCCCGACCGGTGAAGTAAGGTCACCTGCGCGATGGCCCCAGGAAGCCAGGTACGTACGTAAAGCGCAACCAGGTCGCTCACGTCCTCCGGCATCGGCATCTGGTAAACGTGCCTGCGGATGCCGAGAAAGATGACGCTCGCGTGAAGCGCCATCACGATCTCGCGCTCGCCGCGCATCAGGCCGCACGCCGCCAGATCGGGGAGGCCGGCCTCATGGCGGAGTTCACGCACAATCGGGGCGAATACCCGGCGCGTGCGCTGGCCGCCGAAGCGACCCGGGACCTGCCGGCCGTCCAGACCGGCGCGCACCCACAAACGCATGTTCACCGCGTCAGAGCGGCCGCGGTAGGCTTCGTAGAAACGGGTGAGGCGTCGTTCGAGCGGCTCGCCGCGGTCCTCCAGCCATTCATCCCACTCGCGCTTCCAACGCCCCTCGAAGCGCGTCGACATCACGGCATCGAACAGCACCTGCTTGGACGGGAAATATCGGTACAGCAGTGCCTGGGTGACGCCGATCGCCGCCGCGATCTCGCGCGTTGAACCGGCGAACCCGCGTTCCGAGAACAGCTTCGCCGCCGCTTCGACAATGCTGGCGCGGCGCTCGTCTCCCGAGATCCTTTGACGACGCGACGCCATATGCATCGGCGCCGGGACCAATGCGTCGGCGGCGCGCTGTCGGGGGCTCCTTGCCTTGGAGGCATTCATGAGTGCGGCAACGCGTCCCCCAGGCGCCGGAATTGCGGTTGCACCAATAGTTGCCGTAGACCTTCGTGTTCCGGCTCGACGCAGGGCACGCAGCTTCCTCTCATCATCACTTCATTTTCCCGCAGGATGATTACGCCCAGGGCGCAAACAAAGGTGCTCCTGGAAGGATAGGCGATCCAACGCCACTTGGGGGAGCAGCTCGGTTATTGGCCGGCGCAGTCAAAGGCTGGAGCGGGCGGGGTGAGGGTGTCCACGATTGGGACGCGTCGCGGGCATCGTCCTGTGCTGCCCACAGCGGCGGGCCGCGGGCGGGGGCTATGGT
>Ga0163153_10005941_pt1 | contig 14107 bp, 17 predicted proteins | sample OliLakLV19MP6IB1_FD_148629 | JGI IMG/M metagenome (GOLD analysis project Ga0163153, IMG submission 148629) | Freshwater microbial mat bacterial communities from Lake Vanda, McMurdo Dry Valleys, Antarctica - Oligotrophic Lake LV.19.MP6.IB-1 | ecosystem: Environmental > Aquatic > Freshwater >... | reverse complement strand
GCAGTGCGCTGGCGCATGTCGTGCTGTCGATCAGCATGCCCCAGCGCACTGCGGCGCTGGCGCCGGCTGCACCCGCTGCGCCGGTCTGGGCCATCGCACTCGGTGTGGCAGCCTGGGCAATCTCGATCAGGCGAACGCCGGGCGCCAGCATGACGCCAGCCAGCCCTGCCGCTGCCACGCCCAGAAAACCGCGCCGCGAGGACGTGGATTGCTGTGTGGCCTGGCCGCTGGCGGGCGCGCAAGATGCGGGCTTCATGGCTTGCTCGCGTGGCATTCGAAGCAGTCGATCTTGACTGCGGCATAACTGTGGCAACTCACGCAGAAGTTGGTCGGCGCCGCAGCGACGCTACCGCTTGTCGTGCTGGCATGGCAGGCAATACATTCCTTCAGGCTGTGGCGCGCGCCGCGGATGCCGCCGCGCACGGTGTCGTCGCGCTGGTGTTTGAGCAGTTCCATGTGGGTACGCCGCATCAGCGCCGGTTCCTCGACGCACTGGCCACCCCTGGCCTTCTCGATCACCGGTTGTTGCACACGGGCCGCCACAGGTTGCGAACCTTGCGCCGCGACCCGGACCGCAGCCAGCAGCAAGGCGGCGCCGAGCAGCAGTGCCGCGAGCGTGACCAGCAAAACCGGGAGCCGCAGCATGGCTTCAGTCTCCCAGGCCCATCTTGATGTAGCCGGTCGGGCACACGTCGGCGCAGATGTGGCAGCCGATGCACCGGTCGTAGTTCGTGTCCACATAACGCCCGGTGGTCGATTTTGATTTGGGCACCTTGAACACCGCGATCTGCGGACAGTAGACGACGCAGTTGTCGCACTCGAAGCACTGGCCACAGCTCATGCAGCGTTTGGCCTCGGCCACCGCCTGCGCTTCGAGCAGGGGCTGCAGGCGCTCCTGGAAGTTGTTCAGCGCTTGGGCGGCGGTCAGCGCCACCATGTGGCGCCGACTGCGTGCGATGAACGGGAAGTGTCCGAGGTAGAGCTCCTTGTGCGAGATCACGTAGCGGTCCGAGCGGTCGTCGAAGTTGTGAATCGCCGCCGTGCTCTTGTCGGTGCCGTGTATCGGCTCATGCACCTCGGTGAATGTGTACCCCTTCTCCAGCATCTTGCGCTGGAGGTCGAAGGCATGCACATCGATCTTGGGGCGCTTTTCCAGTGCCGCGCTCTTGAGGAAGCGGTCGATGCCGTCGGCTGCGATGGCGCCGTGGCCGATGGCCGTGGTCAGCAGGTGCGGACGCACCACGTCGCCACCGACGAAGATGCCTGCCTGTCCCATGACCTGGTAGTTCTTGTCGCTGTTGATGGCACCCTTGCCGTTGTTGAATTCCTCCAGGCCAGTGAAATCGACCGCCTGGCCGATCGCGGAGACGATCAGGTCGGCTTCGATGTCTTCCTCGCTGCCTTCGATGTTCTTGATCTCGAGCCGGCCACCGACGACTTTGGCCTCGCAGCGCACGACGCGCAGCGCAATCGCGCGGCCGCTGGCGTCGCGCACGACTGCAACCGGTGCCATGCCGCCGCGGATCGTGATGCCCTCGCCCTGGGCGTGCTCGACCTCGTGGCGGCTGGCCTGCATCTTGTCGACGGCAAAGATCGAGGTCAGCGTGACCTCGGCGCCCTGGCGAACCGATGCCTCAGCGACATCGTGGGCCATGTGGCCGCCGATGATCTGCTCGGGCCGGTCGGATTCATGGACCTTGTCGATGTGACCGAGCCTGCGTGCCACCGTGGCCACGTCGATCGAGGTGTCGCCGCCACCGACCACCACGACACGCTTGCCGACATGACGCAGGCGTCCGTCGTTGAAGGCCTTGAGAAAGGCGGTCGCCGTGACGCAGTTGGGCGCGTCGGCGCCCTCGACCGGCAGCGCGCGCCCGGCCTGCGCGCCCAGCCCCATGAAGACCGCATCGAATTCGTCGCGGATCTGCTGCATACCGATGTCGGTGCCGATGCGGCAGTTCATCCGCGTCGTGACACCCAGGTCCAGGATCCGACCGATTTCGGCGTCGAGCACCTCGCGCGGCGTTCGAAAGCCGGGAATGCCGTAACGCATCATGCCGCCGAGTTCCGCGCGCTCGTCGAACACCGTGACCGCATGGCCTTTGAGTGCCAACTGGTAGGCCGCCGACAGGCCGGCCGGACCACCGCCGATCACCGCGACCGATTTGCCACTTTGCGTGTCCGGCCGGGTGTAGGCCAGCTTGTTCTGGATCGCATAGTCGCCCAGGAAATGCTCGACGCTGTTGATGCCGACAAAATCCTCGACCTGGTTGCGGTTGCAGCCCGATTCACACGGCGCCGGGCAGACCCGGCCCATCACGGATGGGAAGGGGTTGGCCTCGGTCAAGCGGGCAAACGCGTATTCCTGCCACTTCACGCCGGTTGGCGGTTTCTCGATGCCGCGCACGATGTTGAGGTAGCTGCGGATGTCCTCGCCCGATGGGCAGCTGCCCTGGCAGGGTGGTGTGCTCTGGATGTAGGTCGGGCACTTGTGCGAATGGTCGGCGTCGAATATCTCTTTTTGCCAGGACTTGACCTTGGCGTCGCCATCCTTGTAGCGGCGAAAGTTCAGGGGCTTGATTTCGGTGGTCGGGGGGAGGGTGCTCATATCGGGTTTTCCTAACGATGATCGCCGAGCCGGATCGCCTTGCTGACGAGTTGGTGCACGCCGCCCACCATGCCCATGTCGAAGCCGTACTTCGGCAGGACCTTGGTGAACTGTGCCTTGCAGATCGCGCAGATGGTGGCCATGAAGTTCACGCTGTGGTCGTCCACGACGTGCTTGAGTGCTTCCATGCGCGGCAGCGCGCCCTTGACGCGGAGCTCCAGCAGGTCGTCGGTCAGCAGGCCGCCGCCGCCGCCGCAGCAAAACGTGCTCTCATGGATGGTCTCGGGTGCCATGTCATGGAAATGGTTGGCCACCGAGGTGATGATGCGCCGCGGGATCACGAACTGCCCGCCCGGCATGTTGCCCATGCGCGAGGCGCGGGCCACATTGCACGAGTCGTGGAAGGTGATGATGCGGTCGTCGTTCTTTTCCTTGTCGAACCGCAGTGCGCCGCGCTGTATCAGGTCGTCGGTCAGCTCGCAGATGTGTTGTGGCACTGGGTAGCGCGGGTCCAGGTAGTCGAACGGCCCGATCAGCGTGTTCCAAAAGCTGTACGCGACGCGCCAGGCATGGCCGCATTCGCCGACCACGATGCGCTTGACACCCAGTTCCAGCGCGGCTTCCTTGACCCGCAGCGAGATCGTGCGCATCTGCTCGTAGTTGCCGATGAACAGGCCGAAGTTGCCGGCCTCGGATGCGTGAGAGCTCAGCGTCCAGCTGATACCGGCGGCATGGAAGACCTTGGCGTAGCCGATCAGGCTCTCGACATGGGGCTCGGAGAAGAAGTCGGCCGATGGTGTGATCAGCAGCACCTCGGCGCCCTTGACGTCGAGCGGGAATTTGATGTCCAGCCCGGTTTCTTCCTTGACGTCTTCTTCCAGTCCTTCGAGCGTGTTCTCCAGCGCCGGCCCGGGTATGCCCAGGTTGTTGCCGATGCGGTGCACCTTGCCGATGATCTCGTTGGCGTATTTCTGGCCCTTACCTACCACCGCCATGATCTCGCGCGCGGCCATCGTGACCTCGGCGGTGTCGATGCCGTAGGGGCAGAAGACCGAGCAGCGCCGGCATTCGGAGCACTGGTGGAAGTAGCTGTACCAGTCGTCCAGCACCTCGCGCGTCAGGTCGACAGCGCCCACCAGCTTGGGGAAATGCTTACCGGCCCAGGTGAAATAGCGCCGGTAGACCTTGCGCATCAGGTCCTGGCGCGCCACCGGCATGTTCTTGGGGTCGCCGGTGCCCAGGAAATAGTGGCATTTGTCGGAGCAGGCGCCGCAGTGCACACAGCTGTCCATGTAGACCTGCAGCGAGCGGTATTTGCCCAGCAGCTCGCCCATTTTTTCGATCGCCTTAGCCTGCCAGTCCGGGACCAGTTCCTGCGGGAAGCCGACCGCCTTCTGGATCGCGGCATTGGCGACAAAGGGCTTGAGGTGCGACGTGGCGCCCACCTGCACCAGCGGGATCACCGGATAGGGTTTGATCTTGGGCGTTTCGAACGCTGCGGTGGCCATGGCGTGTCAGGGTTTCTTGTCCAGCGCCGCAGCCCAGGCCGCGACATGGCGGGTCTCGCGCGCGTCATCGGCCTGGTTGCGGCTCGGGCTGAAGAACAGGCCGGGCGCGTGCAGCAGCTTGCTGATCGGGAACACCAGCATCAGCAGCGCGACCAGGGCCAGGTGCAGCAGCAGCAGCGGCAGGGCCGGCAGTGCTTGCCAGTTAAGGGTCAGCAGACCGAGCGTGAACTGCTTGACCGCGACGATGTCGGGATGGACCACGAAGCGCATCAGCAATCCGCTGGCGCCGATCACCAGCAACAGGGCCAGCATCAGGTGGTCGGAAGGCGTGGAAATATAGCGTACCCGGTCGACCAGGAAACGCCGCGCCCACAGGCCGGCCAGACCGAACACCATCAGGAAGCCGGCATAGGTGCCGAGCGGCTGTATCCACATCACTGGCAGCCAGACCGGCTCCTGGAAATAGCGCAGATGCCGCAGCAACACCAGCAGCAGGCCGAAATGAAAGCTCCAGCCGAATATCCAGGTCCACTTGCTGGCCTTGAACAGGCTCTCGAAAAATACCACCTCGCGCGCCATGCGCCAACCCACGCCACTTGCCGTGATCGGCGCCGGCGTCGTCGGGATCCTCAAAGGTGCCGGTGTTCGCGCATAGATGCGGATCTTGCGCGCCACGCCGACCACCAGCACCAGGGTCGCAGCGTAGAACAGGACCGCAAAGAGAATGCTCAGCAGCGACATGGACGGATCCGGTGCTTCAGTTCAGAGCGCTCATCCGCAGACCTGGCCCATGCCCGGGGTCAGATGCAGCCAGTGGGCTTGGGCAGGCCGGCGATCTTGCAGGCTTGCTTGGCCGGACCATAGGGGAACAGCTCGTACAGGTACTTGCTGTTGCCTTTTTCCTCGCCGAACTGCTTGCCGATGGCCTTGGTCAACACGCGCACCGCAGGCGCGATCTGGTACTCGTTGTAGTACTCGCGCAGGAAGTTGACGACCTCCCAGTGGTTGTCGGACAGCTCGATCTTTTCTTCCTCGGCCAGTTGCTGCGCGACGTCCGGCGTCCAGTCGGCCAGGTTGATCAGGTAGCCTTCCTCGTCGGTCTCGATCATCGTGCCGTTGATTTCCATGCCCATGTTGTTCTCCAGGTAAAAAGGTTTGGCGTTGTCGTGTGTCTTGCTACAGCCAGGATTGCGAAGTCGGGTGTTCCGCGGCCAGGTCGACGAATCCGGCGTAGTCGATCAGCGTCACGCCCCCGGCCGCTTTCGCGGCGACGCCACGCGCGTCCATGTCGGGTCGCAGGGCGTAGACCTTGAGCCGGGCGCAGGCCTGGCGGATGCGGGCCTCGGTGGCGCTTGCGGCCGTGGCGGCGTAGACGCCGTCCTCGATCAGCAGCAGGGCGCTTCCATCCTTGGCCAGACGCAGGCAGCTCTCCAGTGCGCTGGATTGGAATGGGGATTTGTTGACGATGTGCAGCATCTCGGCTCACCTTTCAGAAACTCAGTACCACGTCCTGCTGCTCCATCAGCTCGGCCATGGCCTCGGTATCCAGCACCTCGACCGGTACCAGCAGGTCCTTTTCGCTAAGGCCGCGTTGCTCCAGCGAGTGACGGTCCACATACAGCTTCTCGACGTCGTAGCCCTCCAGTGCCCGGTAGCTCGGCGAGAAGTTCTTGATGCCGATGTCCTTGGTCTGCTGGCCCCGGGTCAGTTCGTAGACGCCGTCGTCGATGAAGACCAGGCTCACGTCCTGGTCGAAGGTGGCGGCGATCAGCACCACCTCCAGGCTCTCGAGCGCGTAGATCGTGCCGTAAGGGGCCTTGCGGTTGACGAACATGAATTTCTTCGTCTTCGCGCCGCCCCCTGGTGTTGCTTGTTGTTCAGCCATTGCGCTTGTTCCCGTCCTTCATTGCTCACGCTCTCAGCCCCCGAACACCAGCAGGCGATCGGCCTTGATGCCGCTGTCCACCAGCTGACCGAGGCCGGAGATGCGAAATCCCGGCGCCAGCACGGCCTCGTTGATGCCCCGGCGCAATGCGGCCGCGACACAGACGACCAGGTCCACCTTGTGCTCCTGCGCCAGCGCCGTCCAGCGGTTCACGATGTGGCGGTCGTCGCGTGGCGGCTCGGTGTGCCGGGTGGCGTTGTTGACGCCATCGTGGTAGAAGAAGATGCGCTGGATCTCGTGGCCCTTGGCCAGCGCGGCGACGGCGAACTGATAGGCGCTGTCGCTGGCCTGGTGGGTGTAGGGGCCTTCGCTGACGAGTAGACCGAATTTCATGGCATCGAGGGTGCAAGACTGGATCAGAAACGGATGTGGGTCGACGCGTTCAGGCTGGCGCGTGAACCGCGCCAGTCGTCGATCAGGTACTTGGTGAAGGGCAGGTCGCATTTCTCGAAGAACTGCGGCCAGCCGATGCGCTCGATCCAGTCGGAGACGCGTTCCCAGGAGCGGGCGTCTTCCTTGTAGGTGTACAGGATCTTCTTCACCATCGCCGACACTTCGGGCCAGCGTGGCGGGTTGTTCGGCAGACCGGATGCCACCATCTTCATGAAGGTGGGCTTGCCGCGCGCGTTCGAGTTCTTGCCACCGACCCAGATCGCCAGCTTGCTGCTCTCGGGGTCGTTGATCTGCATCGGCGGGCAGGGTGGGTAGCAGGCGCCGCAGCACATGCATTTGGACTCGTCGATCTCCAGCGAGGGTTTGCCGTTGACCATGGCCGGCCGGATCGCCGCAACCGGGCAGCGTGCCACCACGCTCGGACGCTCGCAGACATTGGCCACCAGGTCGTGGTTGATCTTGGGCGGCTTGGTATGTTGCACGACGATGGCGATGTCGGCCTGGCCGCCGCAGTTGATTTCGCAGCAGGACGTGGACAGATGAACCCGGTTCGGCATCTCCTCCTTGATGAACTCGGCATGCAGGTCGTCCATCAGCGCCTTGACTGCGCCCGAGGCGTCGGTGCCGGGGATGTCGCAGTGCAGCCAACCCTGCGTGTGCGCGATCGACGACACCGAATTGCCGGTGCCGCCGACGGGAAAACCGGCGCCGGTCAGGGCCCCGATCAGCGGCTCGACGCGGGCCGGGTCGGACACCATGTATTCGATGTTGCTGCGGATCGTGAAGCGCACATGGCCGTCGGCGAACTGGTCGGCGATGTCGCACAGCTTGCGCACGGTGTACACGTCCATCTGACGCTGCGTGCCGGCGCGCACGGTCCAGATCTCATCGCCACTGTGTGCAACGTGGTGCAACACGCCGGGCCGTGGCCGGTCGTGGTATTTCCAGTTGCCGTAGTTGCGCAGCATCAGCGGATGCAGGAACTGCTTGTTGTCGGGTACGCCGCTCTCGATCGGGGTGCGCATGGTGGCCATGGTGCTTTTCCTGTGGTTCGTTCAACCGGCTGCGGCGGCCTTGCGGGCGTTGATCTTGGCGACCTCGTCGTCCCAGCCGTCGGTGCGCACATAGGGGTTGGTGCGCGGCGTGGACACCATGTTGGCGTCGATCTCCAGGCCGATGCCTTCGAGGAAGTTGACCAGGCCGATGCGCTCGATCATCTCGCCGGTGCGCTCGTGCTCGAGCGCGTTCTCGGCGAAGAAGTCGATCGTCTTCTGGGCCAGTTCGACCAGCGCCTGGTAGTCTTCGTCGGTCTTCATCGGCATGAAGGGAGCGACCACGGTGCCCATGAGGTCGCCGATCTTGAGCGTGCGCTTGCCGCCCATCAGCACCGTCACCCCCTTGTCGGTGCCGGTGGCCAGCGCGCCGGTCATGACGTTGATGCAGTGCATGCAGCGCACGCAGTTGCCGTTGTCGATTTCGAGCGACTGGGTATCGTTGAGCGCGACGCTGGAGATCTTGGGCCCGGCTTTGACGTCTTTCGTCTCCTTGAGCATGATGGTCTTGGTCGGGCAGCGGCTGACGACGTCGTTGACCAGTTCGGTCATGCCGTGTTTGTCGAACCACTTGCGCGCCATCTTCTCGTCGGTGCGGATGTTGTCGCGCCAGGTGCCGATGACGGCCATGTCGGCGCGCTGGATCGAGTTCATGCAGTCGTTCGGGCAGCCGGAGAACTTGAACTTGAATTTGTAGGGCAGGGCCGGACGGTGCATGTCGTCCAGGAAGGTGTTGACGACCTGGCGGTGCGCCCGCGCTTCGTCGAAGCACGATTGCTCGCAACGCGCGGCACCGACGCAGGACATCGAGGTGCGGACCGCCGGACCGGCACCGCCGAGGTCGAATCCGAGCTCGTTGAGCTCATCGAAAGCGCCCTGTACGTTCGTGGTGCTCGCGCCCTGGAACATGATATCGCCCGACTGGCCGTGGAACGCGATCAGGCCCGAGCCGTGGCGCTCCCAGATGTCGCACATCTTGCGCAGCACGTCGGTGTTGTAGTGCAGGCCTGCGGGCGGCTGCACCCGCAACGTATGGAATTCCTTGGAGGCCGGAAACTTGTCGGCCACTTCGGAGAAGCGCGGAATCACACCCCCGCCATAACCGAACACACCCACCGTGCCGCCCTTCCAGTAGCCCTTGCGGGTCTGGTAGGAGTGCTCGAGCTGGCCGAGCAGGTCACTCATGTATTCGCTGTCGTTGGCCAGGCGCTTGAGACCGGTGACAAAACTGGGCCAGGGACCGCTCTCGAGCTGGTCCAGCATAGGGGTGTCGTGTTGCTTCTTGCTCATCGCGTGTCTCCTGTCGGTGTCGAACGCCAATCCAACACGATTGACGCTCTGGTGGACCGCAGGCCCGTTCGGGTCAATAGGCGGTAGCCAGTGGTTTGATATTACGAACCGGACAGGTGTGGCGCTATCACCCGCGTTGAGTAGCATCGACTACCCATTCGGGTAGTGCTGCGCCACCCGTCCCGGTAATAGACAGCGCGGTGTCCGATTGCGCCCAATAGGGCAGACATCATGACCACCATCACCCCGCTTGCAAGCCTGACCAATCCGCTGGGAGGCCAGTTGATCGAACTGCAGCAGCTGGACTATGCCGCCGGCGGTATGAGCCTGCTGCGCACCCGGATCCGCGAGAAGAGCCGGTTCACGGTGTTCGAGATCGACGCACATACCGCGCGCCAGTGGGGCGAGGCCTTGCTGCAGTGGGCGCACACGCAAGCCGCGGTGGATGCCCAAGCGCAGCAAGGTTCGTGCGCGCAGGAGCCAACCCCACGGGATGCGACATGAGCGCACCGACGCGCCAAACTAGGCAAGCTCGCATCTCAGCCCATCGGACCGAGGTGCTCCAATGACCCTGGTCGCGACTGCCGCAGTGGACGTGGTTGACGTGCTGTTTCCGCTGCAGGGACACGCCGTCGCGCGCGACCATGCCCAGGCCCTGCGCCAGGCCGTGGTGCAGTTGTGGCCCTGGCTGGAGCACGAGCCGCTCGCCGCCATACACCCGCTCAAGCTGGTGCCAGGCACCGAGGCGTTGGGCCTGTTGTCGCGACGCGCGCGCCTGGCGCTGCGGGTGCAGGCCGATCGCATGGATGAGTTGGCGGCGGCAAGCGGGTTGCAGCTGGAGGTGCAGGGCCAGCGTCTGCTGCTGGGTGAGCCGCAGCTGCGTGATCTGCGTCCACACAGCGCGATGTACGCCTACCGGGTCGCTGCCGATGGACCCGATGAGGGCGCCTTTATGGCACGGGTCGGGCGCGAGCTGGACGAACTCGGGCTCGCCGCAGCGCGGGTCTGCGGCAAACACCAGCACCTGCAATTACAGGACGGATTGCTCGATGCCTTCAGCCTGATGTTGCACGAGATGACGCAGCAAGATGCCTTGCGGCTGCAGCAACTCGGCCTGGGTGGACACCGCCTGCTGGGTTGCGGCGTATTCATTCCGCACAAGTCGGCGGCCGCTGTCTGAGCGCGGGCGCAATCGCGGACCATCAACAAGGGGTGCAACATATGGGATACATCATCCAGGGCGTGGAGCATGCGGTCGACGAACAGGGTTACCTGCTCGAGCCGGTGCTGGACGACGAGGCGGCGCGGGTGATTGCGCAAGCCGAAGATATCGTTTTGACGGACGGGCATTGGGAGGTCATTCGCTATCTGCGCGAGCAATTTCGCGAGCATGGCCACACGCCGAACTTCCGCAGCATGCTCAAGGGCATGGCCGAAATCCGGCCCGACATCGACAGCAAGGCGCTGTACGACTTGTTTCCGATCGGCCCAGCCAAGCAGGGACCCAAGGTGGCCGGCCTGCCGCAGCCTCTGGGCAAGGGTGGCTACTGATGTTGCAGCCGGACTGATCCGATGGCGGTCATGCGCATCAAGAGCCAGTGGTTCCGGGAGGGCGCCGCGCGCACGCCAGCCCAGACCGCCAGTGCGATGGCCTTCATCACCTGGCGGGTCGCACAGAACATGCTGGGGCGGATGCGATCGGCGCATTTCGACATCGAGATCGGTGCCCAGTATTTCGCGTTCACGCGCGAGGTGCTGGTGTTCCTGATCCAGGTGCTCGACCGCATGGCGCATGAGCGCATGGACATGGAGTCGCGCGGCGCCTTCATGTCGGCGCTGGTGCAGCGCGTGGCCCAGGTGCTGCAGGAGAACGAGGACCGCCTGCTCGGCGAGCCGCCTGCGGGGCAGGCCAGCCACTATGAGCGCTTCATCGACCAGTACAACGCGCTGTCCGACCACTACGCCGATTTCGGTTTCGGCCCGCTCGGGCCGGATTTTTCCTTCGTGCGTTACCTTGGCCACCGCATCGAGGCGTTCATGCCGGAGAAGGACCGCCTGTGGGTCGTCGACCAGATCATGGCGGCCGAAGTGCCCGAGGCGGTGTCGATCCTGCAGCGCTCCATGCACGATGTGCTGAGCACCGAGCCCCGTGCGCGGCGCCCCAGCCGCACGGCGGCCGCTGGAGATTGACGATGGATCCGCAGCACGGTCATGGAGCCAGGGCGATGCGGGCCTCACCATTCGATCTCTTTGACCATGGCGCCTACCGTAGATGGCGCGACGCCAAGCTCTCGCGTGCGCCCCATGCCTGGCAGGAGCTGGTGGTGGATGTCGCCGATCCCCTTCGACTCAGCCAAACCGAACGACAGGGGCTGCTGCAGCGCTGTTCCGATACCAACATGGCGATCTACCGCAGTGCCCGCACCGAGTCCGACAAGGGCATTGTCCTTGCGGTGGCACGCCAGCTGGGCCTGTCCCGGCTCGATGGCAACTGGCTGGCCGACGAAGACGGCATCACGCCGATCGCGGTGGACCGATTCCGCAGCGACCGGCAGGCCTTCATTCCCTACACCGACCGGCCGATCCAGTGGCATACCGACGGCTATTACCAGCCGCTTTCGCGCCCGGTCCAGGCCATGCTGCTGCATTGCGTGCGCAGCGCCGCGAACGGCGGCTGCAACACGCTGATGGACCATGAGATGGCCTATGTGGCGCTGCGCGACGCCGATCCGGATTGGGTGCGTGCACTGATGGCCCCCGACGCGATGACGATCCCGGCGCGCGAGGACGAGGACGGCGTCGCACGTGCCGAGCAGCGCGGACCGGTGTTCTCGGTCGATACGTGCCACGGCAGCTTGCACATGCGTTACACGGCGCGCACGCGCAGCATCGTGTGGAAGGACGACGCAGCGACGCGTTCGGCTGTTGCCTTCTTGCGCGAGCTGCTGCAGACAGATGCTGCCAATGTTTTTCGGGTCCGCCTGGAGCCTGGTATGGGTCTGGTGTGCAACAACGTGCTGCATGCGCGCAGCGCGTTTGCCGACGATCCCGCTCACCCGCGGCTGTTGTACCGGGCGCGTTACCTTGATCGCATTGCGGCCCCAGAGACGGACCATATCGAGCCAGCGCGGTCGACTGCTGCTGCGGATCGACCGGCCGCGGTCGGCGCTGCTCACGTTCTGAGCAGATGACCCAGCACGTCAGCGTTTGGCGCGCCGCCCAGATTCTGGGTGTGGCGCGCAGCGTGCTGCAGCGCCAGGTGCGCAGTGGCGCGCTGGTGCTTGAAGACGGGCTGGTCTCGACCGAGGTCCTGCTGCGCCTTTACCCGCAGGCCAGCATCGAAGAGTCCGGACTTCTCGAGCGGGTGACCCAGATCCGCGACGAGGCGTTCGGCAAACGCGTGCGCGAGCACCTGCTGCCGAGCCAGGAGGTGCTGGCGCAGCGCCTGTTTGCCCAGAGCCAGGAACTGGCCGACCTGCGGCGCCACCTGCAGAGTTACCACAGGTTGGTGGTCGGTTTGCAGCAGCGGGTTCGCCAGCAGTGCGGGCAGTCGGACACCTCCGGCGTGTGGCGGGCGCTCGAGCAGGAGCTCACGCAGGGGCTGGCGCGGGCGCTGGCCACCGAATCGGTCGATACGCTGGAGGTGCTGGACGACATGCTCAAAGTCATGATGGCGCAGGTCACGCTGCGCCCGAGCGGCCACCAGTTCGCTGTGCACGGACATGCCAACCTGTTGCAGGCCGGATTGCAGGCCGGCCTGAAGCTGAACTACGGCTGCGGCAACGGCAGTTGCGGAATGTGCAAGGTGCGCGTGATCGCCGGCGAGGTGCTCCGGACCGCGCCGTCCGACTACCCTTTGTCGGAGGCGGAGAAGGCGCTCGGTTACACCCTGATGTGCTGCCACACCGCGGCCAGCAGCGATGTGACGCTCGAGCTGCTGGAGGCGGGGGGGCCGCAGGACATCGCGCAGCAGGAGATCGTGGCCAAGGTACGGGTGGTCGGGACGCTGGCCGAAGACACGCGTCTGCTGCATCTGCAGACGCCGCGCACGCACCGCCTGCGCTTCCTGGCCGGCCAGTCGGTCGAACTGGCCTGGGCGCCGCCGGGCGCGAGCGATGTCGTGCACCGCAGCCTTTCGGTGGCCAGTTGTCCCTGCGACGACCGTAACCTTCACTTCTTCATTGAACGCGACGCCGCCGACCCGTTCGCGCAGCGTGTGTTCGCCGGCGATATCGCTCCCGGCACTGCGGTAACGGTGCGCGGCCCGAGTGGCAGTTTCGTGCTGGCAGAAGGCAACCGGCCGCTCGTTTTCGCGGCCTGCGACGCCGGATTCGCGCCGATCAAGAGCCTGATCGAACAGGCGCTGGCACTGGATGATGCGCCTTCCCTGTCGCTGTTCTGGCTGGCCACGCGCAGCGACGGCCATTTCCTGGCCAACCAGTGCCGTGCCTGGTCGGCGGCGCTCGATCCGTTCGAGTACGAGCTGGTGTCGGATCCGGACCCGGCTGCCGGTGCGCGTCGGATCGCGCAGGCGATGCGGGTCGACCTGTTCGACATCGACTGCAATTTCTATCTGGCCGGTCCGCACGACTTCGTCGCGACGCTGGCCACGCAGTTGCGCGCCGCCGGTGTGGCACCGGACCAGATCGCCAGCGAGGTGTTGTGATGTCGGCCTGTGGATGTGGGAAACCCGATGCGATTGGCGCTGGTGGCGCATGTTCTGGTGCCTCTGCGCACGCGAGCGGCAAGCCGGCTGAGCCCGACGGCGCGTCACCGGCGAGCTGCGCCGGTGGTGAATCATTTGCGCTGATGGTGCTCGGTCACAGCATGGCGCCCGAATTCAACGAGGGCGAGATCATCGTCATCGAGCCCGAGGGCCTGGCGCGCGACGGCTCCTATGTGCTGGCGCACCACGAGGATGAATGGACCTTCCGCCAGTTGCTCGGCGCTCCTGGGCGCTGGCGGCTGCATGCCTTGAATCCGGCATTCGCAGATCAGCTGCTCGATGACCTCTCGGCCGTGCGCGGGGTCATTATCCAGAAGGCGCTGCCGGGACGGCGGCGCGCGTCCAAACGCTACGTCTGAAGTGCGCCGCGAAGGCGTGGTGTCAGCGCTGCTGCCACTTCATAGTGGCGATTGCTCCTGCCACGATGCCAGCCACCGCGATGAAGGAGCCGATGGCCAGCGTGGACAGGCCGCTCAGGCCCTGACCGATGGTGCAACCGGTGGCGGTGACGCCGCCAAAACCCATCAGTACCGCGCCGGTCAGCTGGGTACGCAGGTCTTCCATCGATGCGAAGCCTTCCCAGCG
>Ga0163153_10005940_pt1 | contig 14107 bp, 12 predicted proteins | sample OliLakLV19MP6IB1_FD_148629 | JGI IMG/M metagenome (GOLD analysis project Ga0163153, IMG submission 148629) | Freshwater microbial mat bacterial communities from Lake Vanda, McMurdo Dry Valleys, Antarctica - Oligotrophic Lake LV.19.MP6.IB-1 | ecosystem: Environmental > Aquatic > Freshwater >... | reverse complement strand
GCCCGAGCCCGAGCCGGAAGCCGCAGCCGAGCCGGAGGCCGACGTGGTCGCCGAGCCCGAGCCCGAGCCGGAAGCTCCCAAGGCCGACTGACTCGCGACCCCCGCCGAACCTCGACGACCCGCCGGATCCCGGCGGGTCGTTTCGATTCCTTCATCGAACACAGACATCCAAGCGGTTGCCGAGAACGATTCAATGGATAGAGGGTACGAACGGCACCACCGGTCGCTCCGGGACCGTCGTGCTAGCATGGCCAGAGCGTCACCACCCGTGGCGCGGTACGCGATAGGGAACAGGCGTTCGACTCGATGGACCGTTTCGACAAGTTCACGGATCGCGCGCGCAAGGTCCTGACATTGGCGCAGGACGAGGCGCAGCGGTTCAACCACAACTACATCGGCACCGAGCATCTGCTGCTCGGACTCGTCCGCGAGGGCGAGGGTGTCGCAGCGCGCGTCCTCGAGAACATGAACGTCGAGCTTGCCAAGGTCCGGACGGCCGTCGAGTTCATCATCGGGCGCGGCGATCGCCCCGTCGTCGGTGAGGTCGGGCTCACCCCGCGGGCCAAGCGCGTCATCGAGCTGGCCATCGATGAGGCCCGTCGGCTGGGCCACAACTACATCGGCACGGAGCACCTGCTGCTCGGGCTGGTCCGCGAGGGCGAGGGCATCGCCGCTGGCGTCCTGGAGTCGCTCGGCGTCAACCTCGACAAGGTCCGCCACGAGGTCATCCGGGTCTTGTCCCAGAGCTCATCCGCCGGCCCGACCCCGGAGACCAAGCGCGCCAGCAAGACCCCGACGGTCGATCAGCTCGGGATCAACCTCACCGACGCCGCCCGAGCCGGCAAGCTCGATCCGGTCATCGGCCGCGAGAAGGAGATCGAGCGGGTCATCCAGATCCTGAGCCGCCGGACCAAGAACAACCCGGCGCTCATCGGCGAGCCAGGCGTCGGGAAGACCGCCATCGCCGAGGGGCTGGCGCACCGCATCGTCGCGGGCGACGTCCCGGAGACGCTCCTCAACAAGCGCGTCCTCACCCTGGACATCGGCTCGCTCGTGGCCGGCACCAAGTACCGCGGCGAGTTCGAGGAGCGGCTCAAGAAGATCATCGAGGAGTTGCGCAACACCAACGACGCGGTCCTGTTCATCGATGAGCTGCACACGCTCGTCGGCGCCGGCGCCGCCGAGGGCGCCATCGATGCCGCGAACATCCTCAAGCCGCCGCTCGCCCGCGGTGAGCTCCAGTGCATCGGCGCGACCACCCTGGACGAGTATCGCAAGTACATCGAGCGAGATGCCGCGCTGGAGCGGCGCTTCCAGCCGGTCATGGTCGAGGAGCCGACCGTCGAGCAGACCATCGAGATCCTGATGGGCATCCGTGAGCGCTACGAGCAGCATCACAAGGTGACCATCACCGACGACGCCGTCCGCGCGGCCGCTGACCTGTCTACGCGCTACATCACGGACCGCCACTTGCCGGACAAGGCGATCGACCTCATCGACGAGGCCGGCTCCCGAGTCCGGATGCGCCATTCGTCCGCGCCGCCCGCGTTGCGCGAGGCCCAGAAGGACCTTGACCGCATCAGCAAGGAGAAGGACGCGGCGATCAACAATCAGGAGTATGAGCAGGCCGCGACGCTTCGCGAGGCCGAGGCGACGGCCAAGGAGTCCGTCGACGGCCTGCGCGCCGAGTGGCAGGCGACCGTGTCCGGTGAGCAGCCGACGGTCGGCGAGGAGGACATCGCCCAGGTCGTGGCGATGTGGACGGGCATCCCCGTCACACGCATCGCCCAGGAGGAGTCGGAGCGCCTGCTCCACATGGAGGACGCCCTCCACAACCGGGTCATCGGCCAGCAGGAGGCGATCGAGACGATCTCGCGGGCGGTCCGTCGCGCTCGGGCCGGCCTCAAGGATCCCAAGCGCCCGATCGGCTCGTTCATCTTCCTGGGCCCGACAGGCGTGGGCAAGACCGAGCTTGCCAAGGCCCTCGCCGAATTCATGTTCGGCAGCGAGGATGCGCTCATCAAGATCGACATGAGCGAATTCATGGAGCGCCACAACGTGTCGCGCCTGGTCGGTGCCCCTCCGGGCTACGTCGGCTTCGACGAGGGTGGCCAGCTGACCGAAGCGGTCCGCCGCAAGAACTACTGCGTCGTCCTGCTCGACGAGGTGGAGAAGGCCCACCCGGAGGTCTTCAACATCCTCCTCCAGATCCTTGAGGACGGCCACCTGTCGGACGCCAAGGGTCGTCGCGTCGACTTCCGGAACTGCATCATCATCATGACCAGCAACCTCGGTGCGAAGCAGCTCCAGACCAACTCCAGCCTGGGCTTCCGGGTCCAGGGCGCCACCGATGCGGCCCGTGCCGAGAGCTCGCATGAGCTCATGAAGGAGAAGGTCGCCGTCGAGCTCAAGGCCAACTTCCGGCCGGAGTTCCTCAACCGCATCGACGCCACGGTCGTCTTCCGCTCGCTGACGGTCGAGGAGATCGGGGTCATCGTCGACCTCATGCTGGACCGCGTGCGCGATCAGTTGCGCGCCCAGCAGTTGCACCTGGAGGTCACGCAGGCGGCCAAGGAGCACATCATCAAGCTCGGCTATGACGTCGCCTACGGCGCGCGGCCGCTGCGTCGTGTGATCCAGAACATGGTCGAGGACGTGCTCGCCGAGCACCTCCTGCTCGGCCGCTACGAGCCCGGTACGACGATCGTCGTGGACAAGGACCCCGAGGCTGGTCTGGACATCCACGCCGCCGAGGAGCGCACGCCGGTCGAGGCCGTCTGATCGCCGCCTCCCTGGACGTGCGGCGGGCCTGACGATGGCCAAGGCGACCAGCCGTTACGTCTGCCAGGCCTGCGGCGAGGCCTTCCTGCGCTGGGAGGGCCAGTGCCGGGCCTGTGGTGGCTGGAATTCCCTCGTCGAGCAGATCGTCCGCGAAGCGCGACGCCCTGCGGCCGGTCGCGTCCCGGGGGCGGCTGGACCGGTCGTGGCGGTGCCATTGGCCGAGATCGGCAGCCACGAGATCGCTCGGGTCGCGACCGGTATCGCCGAGCTGGATCGCGTGCTCGGTGGTGGCATCGTGCCGGGGTCCCTGATCCTCGTCGGCGGTGAGCCCGGCATCGGCAAGTCGACCCTGCTCCTCCAGGTGGCGGCCGGCGTCGGCGGGTCGGTACTGTACGCGACCGGCGAGGAGTCGGCCGAGCAGGTCCGCCTGCGGGCGCGTCGGCTCGGCCTCCTCGAGGGTCCGGCCGGCGAGGCCATCCGCATCCTTCCCGAACGGGAGGTCGGCGCGATCATCGAGGCCGCCCGCCAGCTTCGACCTGCCCTGCTGGTCGTCGACTCGGTGCAGACGGCGGTCGTCGACGCGCTCGACGGTGCGGCCGGATCCGTCGGCCAGGTCCGCGAGGCAACCGTCCGGTTGATGGAGCTGGCCAAGGGGGAGGGGATCGCTGTCGTCCTCGTCGGACACGTCACCAAGGACGGATCGATCGCTGGGCCCAAGACCCTGGAGCACCTGGTCGATGCCGTGGTCACGATGGAGGGCGAGCGCTACGCGGCCCTGCGGCTCGTGCGCGCCACCAAGAACCGATTCGGCTCGACCGACGAGGTCGGTGTGTTCGAGATGGCCGGCACCGGGCTCGTCGAGGTCAGCGACCCGTCCCAGGCGTTCCTGGGCGATCATCCCGACGGCGCGCCGGGCAGCGTCGTCGCCCCGACCCTGGAAGGCAGCCGGCCGATCCTCGTGGAGGTGCAGGCGCTGGTCGCCCCCGCCGGCTACGGGACGCCGGCCCGCAAGGCGAGCGGCCTCGACCCGAACCGGCTGGGCCTCCTCGTGGCCGTCCTCGGCCGGCGCGCGGGCATCGCCCTGGGCGCGCACGATGTCTACGCGAACCTGGCCGGCGGCCTGGCGGTAGGGGAGCCCGGGCTGGACCTGCCGGTCGCCTTGGCCCTCGCCTCATCCCTGCGCGATCGACCGGTCGGCGGCGGCGTGGTCGCCATCGGCGAGGTCGGCCTGCTCGGCGAACTGCGCGCGGTCAGCGGCCTGGAACGGCGGCTCAAGGACGCCGTCCGGTCCGGGTTCCGCACCGCCATCGTGCCCCGGCCGTCGCGTGGCGCGACCTCGGTCCGAGTCGCCGGCATGGACATCCTGGAGGTCGCCACGCTGCGCGACGCCATCGAGGCCGGCCTCAGCCCACGATCGGAGCGCCGTGGCGACGCGCTCCCGGCGATGCTAGGCTGACGGCCCGTCTGGAGCGCCGTGGTCTCCGCGGCTGCCGCCAGGGACGCCGGGTAGTCCGATCGAGGGTGTCGTGATCCGCAATATCCGTCTGCTGGGAGCCGCGCTGGGGGGCCTCGTCGGGCTGACCCTGGCCGGTGCCGACGGGGGGCTCTTCCGCGACGCCGAGTACGCTGGCGCCCTGCTGGCGACCTGGGTCGTCGCGTGGTTGATCGTGGGCTTCGCGATCCTGCCGTACCTGACCATCGTCCCGGCCGGCTGGCTCATCACCCGCGTCGAGGCACTGTCCACCGCGGAGTTCGTGACCGCGGTCATCGGGCTGCTTCTGGGCCTGTTGATGGGCCTCTTCCTGGGCATCCCACTGACCGGTCTGCCCGACCCCTGGGGCGAATGGCTGCCCCTCGGCGTGTCGTTGTTCCTGGGGCTCGGCATGCTCGGGCTGACGGTGGCCAAACGCCGGGACCTGCTGCTCGCCGCGGAGACGGTCGGACTCCTGCGCCGGCCGGTCGCCGAGGACGACGGTGCGAGACGTGGCGACCCGCAGATCGTGGTCGATACCAGCGCGATCATCGACGGCCGGATCGCCGAGATCGTCGAATCCGGGTTCATCTACGGGACGCTGGTCGTGCCGCGCTTCGTGCTCGATGAGCTGCAGCACATCGCCGACAGCTCCGACACCCTCCGCCGCAACCGGGGGCGTCGTGGCCTGGAGATCCTCAACCGCATGCAGAAGGACGCCTCCACGCCGGTTCGGATCGTCGAGGACGAGGTCCCCGACGTGCCCGAGGTCGATGCCAAGCTGGTGGCCCTCGCACGCGAGCGCAGCCGGGTCATCCTGACCAATGACTTCAACCTCAATCGCGTGGCCGAGCTGCAGGGCGTGCGGGTCATGAACATCAATTCGTTGGCCAATGCCGTGAAGCCGGCCGTGCTGCCCGGCGAGGAGCTCCGGGTGCGGGTCATCCAGGAGGGCAAGGAGGCCGGCCAGGGCGTGGGCTTCCTCGACGACGGCACGATGATCGTGGTCGAAGGTGGCGCGCGCCACATCGACAAGGACCTCGACGTGTCGGTCACGCGCGTCCTCCAGACCGTCGCCGGCCGGATGATCTTCGCCCAGCCGCGACTCGACTGAGGACCAGCGCATGGCACGGTCTGGCGGCGCCGACGCGATCGTCGTCGCCGCCGGGAGCTCACGGCGCATGGACGGGCTGGACAAGCTCGCCTTGGAGGTCGCCGGTAGCCCGCTCCTCGCCCACACCCTGGCTGCGCTCGCCGCGGCCCCGTCCATCGACGCCATCGTCGTCGTGGCCGCCCCCGAGCGCGTGGCCGAGCTGCGCGCCGCGCCGTGGCTGCCTGACGCCGTCGTGATGGTGGTGGCCGGCGGGGCGCGTCGCCAGGACTCGGTCCGAGCCGGGGTCGAGGCCCTGGAATCAGTCCGACCCGATCCCGATGGACAGCGCGCGGTGCTGGTGCACGATGGCGCGCGACCGTGCGTGACCGTCGACCTGATCGAGGCCGTGGTTGACGCGGTGGACCGCCACGGGGCGGCGATCCCGGCGATCCCCATCGCCGAGACCATCAAGCGGATCGAGGGCGAGCGTGTCATCGCCACCGTGGAGCGCGCCGACCTGGTCGCAGCGCAGACACCCCAGGGCGTTCGTCGCGGGCTGTTGCGGACGGCGCTGGCCAGCGAAGCCGCCACGTCCGGGACGTGGACCGATGAAGCCGCCCTGCTCGAGGCCTGTACCATCCCCGTCCATGTGCTTCCCGGCGATCCGACCAATCTCAAGGTGACCGTGCCAGCCGACCTCGCGCGTGCGAGCGCGATCCTCGACCCGGGCGCGGCCAGTGCCGTACGCAGGACGGGGATCGGCCACGACGGCCACCCGTTCGGTCCGGGCGAGCCGCTGATGCTTGGCGGCCTGGCCTTTGATGGCGCGCCGCGCCTGGCCGGGCACTCCGACGGCGACGTGCTGCTCCATGCCCTGGCCGACGCGCTGCTCGGAGCCGCGGGCATGGGCGATCTGGGGCGCCTGTTCCCGGCCGACGCATCGACCCCGCGCGGGATCGCCGGGCGGACGATCATCAGTACCGTCGTCGAGCGGCTGGCCAGCGCCGGCTGGCGTCCGGCCCAGGTTGACGCCACGGTCATCGCGGCGCGGCCCCGGCTGGGCGCTCGACTCGACGACCTTCGCGACAGCGTCGCTGCCCAGCTCGGGCTGCCCGCGACGGCCGTCAACGTGAAGGCCTCGACCGGCAATCTCGACGGGGCCGACGGCGCCGGTCGGGCCGTGTCCGCCCTGGTCGTGGCGACGATCGAGGCACTCCCGTGACCGTCCGGCTCCATGACACCCTGAGCGGCGAGGTACGGCCGTTGACGCCGCTGCATGACGACGTCCTGGGCATCTATACGTGCGGGCCGACGGTCTATGGACCGGCCCACATCGGGAACTTCCGGTCGTTCCTGTTCGCGGACCTGCTCGTCCGCCACCTGCGCTGGCGCGGCTACCCGGTGCGCTGGGTCATGAACATCACCGACATCGACGACAAGATCATCCGCGGCGCTGCGGCCGCGGGCGTCGGCATCGATGCCCTGGCGGACCGCTACGTGGAGCGGTTCCTCGCCGACGCGGCCGCGCTGCGCATGACGATGCCGGACGTGCTGCCGCGGGCGACCGGCCACATCGACGAGATCGTGGCCCTCATCGCGACCCTCCTGGAACGCGATGTGGCGTACCGGACGGATGACGGCTCGATCTTCTTCCGCATCGCGTCGTGGCCGGCCTACGGCAAGCTCGCCCGACTGGACCCTGAGCAGCTCCGGGTGGGGGAGCGGGTGGAGGCCGATGAATACGGCAAGGACGACGTCCGGGACTTCGCCCTGTGGAAGGCCGCCAAGCCCGGCGAGCCATCGTGGTCGACGGCCATCGGCGAGGGCCGCCCCGGCTGGCACATCGAGTGCTCGGCGATGAGCATGGCCCATCTCGGCCAGAGCTTCGATATCCATACCGGCGGCATCGACCTCATCTTCCCGCACCACGAGGATGAGATCGCCCAGAGCGAGGCGGCGACCGGCCAGGCGTTCGTCGGGACGTGGCTGCACTGCGCCCACCTGCGCACGAGCGGCGCGAAGATGGCCAAGTCGACGGGCAACATCGCCCGGGTCGCCGACCTGCTGGCTGACGGGGTCTCGGCGCGCGCCCTGCGCTACGCCTTGATCGCGGTCCACTATCGAGCGAGCCTCAACCACTCGGACGAGTCGCTGGCGGCCGCGGCCGCGGCGGTCGAGCGCCTGGACGCCCTGGTCGCGGCCCTCGAGGCCTACACCCAGGACGGTCCGGACGACGCGGCACTCCCCGGGGTGCTGGCAGGCGCTGTTGAGGCCTTCGGCGCCGCGCTCGACGACGACCTCAACATCTCCGAGGGCCTGGCAGCCCTGTTCGACCTCGTTCGCGACGTGAACCGCAGGATCGAGGCGCGTTCCCTCTCGAGCGCCGACGCGGCGCGCGTCCTGACCAACCTGCGCGACCTGGATGCCGTGCTGGCGATCCTGCCTGACGCCGCCGATGCGCTACCGGCCGAGATCCAGGCGCTGCTCGACGAGCGAGTCGGTGCCCGGGCCGCTCGAGACTGGGCGGCTTCCGACCGTCTTCGGGACGAACTCGCCGAGCGTGGCATCATCGTGGAAGACACGCGGGACGGCCAACGCTGGCGCCGCACAGCGGAGGTCCGACGTGGCTGATCGACCGAGTGGCGGAGGTGCCGGCAGCAGGGGCAAGGGACGACCGAAGGGCGGGCGACCCTCCGGGCCCCGACGTCCCGACAGCCCACGCCCGGAAGGCCCGCGTCCGTCCGGTCCGCGCGGCGATGGCCCGAGTCCAGCGGGTCCGTATCGGTCCGACGGTCCGCGTCGCGACGGTCCGCGTCGCGATGGTCCTCGCCCGACCGGCGGCCCCCGTGGTGGGGCCGGTCCCTACCGGTCCGACGGTCCTCGACCGCCCGGTCCCCGACGCTACGAGCCGTCGGACGGCCCGCGCCGGTTCGGCACCGACGAGCCGTTCGATGTGCCGCGGGTGGATGGGCCGCGGCGCTTTGACCGCCTCCAGTCGGGCGGTCCGCGCCGGGACGGGCCGCGTTCCTACGATCCGCCGCGCGGCCCCCGTCGATCCGATGGCCCTCGGCCAGGTGATGGCCCTCGGCCAGATGACGGTCCGCGGCCGTTCGGTGGTCCGCGCCCGTTCGATGGTCCGCGCCGCCCATACGGGGGCGACCCGCGCCGGACCGGTGGACGGCCGCCGGCCTACGGCGCCGGCGGCGGCTACCGACCCGACCAGGGCCGCCGGCCGTACGACGACCGTGGGCCGCGCGCCTATCCGGGCGCGATGGCACCGCCGCAGTCCCTCGGCGAGAACGAGGAACTGGTGGCTGGTCGACGTCCCGTCGAGGAGGCCTTCGTCGCCCGACGACCGGCCCGCCGGCTGCTCGTCGTGCCCCAGCGACGCGCGGCCCTGGAAAAGCTCGTGCTCCACGCCACGAACCTGCGCATCCCGATCGTCGAAGTCGAAGGAGGCTCGCTGACCGCCCTTGCCGGGTTCGATGGGCACCAGGGCATCGCGCTCGTCGTCGAGCCGCGGCGCTACGCCGGCCTTGACGACATCCTGGCGCTCGCCGCGACCCGTGGCGAGCCACCGTTCATCCTCGTCCTCGACTCGCTGGAGGACCCGCACAACGTCGGGTCGCTCTTGCGCTCGGCCGAGGGAGCGGGCGTCCATGGCGTCATCTTCCCGACCCATCGTCAGGCGCCCCTGACGCCATCGGCCATCAAGGCGTCGGCGGGTGCCGTCGAACACCTCCTGCTGTGCCCCGTCGACGATCTCGCGGGCGCGCTCAGCGATCTGCACGCCCGGGGCGTTCGGATCGCCGGTGCCGAGGGCGACGCACCGATGACCGCCCGCGAGTCCGACCTGCGCGGTCCGCTGGCGATCGTCGTCGGTAGCGAGGGCCAGGGACTCGGTCCGGCCGTGCGTCGACGCTGCGACATGTTCATGCGCATCCCGATGCGCGGCGCGGTGGGCTCGCTCAACGCTGCCGTTGCCGGATCCATCCTCCTGTTCGAGGCGGTCTCGCAACGCGACGACGGGACCGAGGCGCCGACTGCCGTACCCGCCACGGCTGGACCGCCAGCGACCGCGACGAAGCGGCTTGGCCGCCCGAAGGGGCTGACCGTCGAGCCGCCGGCCGAAGGACCGAGCGACCAGCCGAGCGAGCAGCCGATCGACGAGCCGACCGAGGCGCTGGCCGTGGCCCTCGCGAAGCCGAGTGCGACGCCGAAGCGAGCGTCGCGCACGAAGGCCACCCGGGCGGACCCGACGGCCGCCACGGCGACGGCACTCGAGGCGCACGCGGTGCCCAGGCCGAAGCGTGCCGCGCGCACGGCCGCGACGAAGGCCGGAGCCACGACCGAAACGACGCCCGCGACGCCCGCGACGCCCGCGACGCCCGCGACGCCCAAGGTGAAGCGGGCCGCACGAGCCACGACGACGAACGCGGCCGCATCGGCGGCCACGACGCCGAAGGTCGCCGCCAAGCCGAAGCGCACGTCCAGGGCGAAGCCGACGCCGCCCCCAGGCCCGCCCGCCGACGACGAGGGCGACGACCTCCTGCCGGGTTGATCGGTCGCGAGATCGGGCAGGTATCAGCGGCTCGCGCGTCGGGCGGCCGGGCCGCGCTTGACCCATCTGCCCGACCGGCCATATCATTCCCCGGCGCCGAAACGGTCCTTCTGCGGTATGGCCGTGCCCGTCGCGCCGACGTAGCTCAATTGGTAGAGCAGCGGTTTTGTAAACCGCAGGTTCCGGGTTCGAGTCCCGTCGTCGGCTCCAGTGCAATGACAACCCGGTGGCCGGATCCACCACGGGGCCGCAGCCTCGATCCGGTCCCGACACCGCAGTGGGTAGGTTGAGCAGGTGGTGAGCTCAGCTGGCTGTAGACCAGCCGCCTTCGGCTATGGGGGTTCGATTCCCTCCCTGCCCACCACAACCTTCGTCTGATATCGCGTCAAACCCAGATCGGATCCGGGCCCACATAGCTCAGCTGGCAGAGCACTTCCTTGGTAAGGAAGAGGTCATCGGTTCGAGTCCGATTGTGGGCTCCACCGCCCGATCCACGTAGTCCAAGCGGCGACAGCCGCGCCTGATCAAGGAGTGAACTGGTCCCGTGGCCAAGAAGAAGTTCGAGCGCAACAAGCCGCACGTCAACATCGGCACGATCGGCCACATCGACCACGGCAAGACGAGCCTCACCGCGGCGATCAGCAAGTACCTGGCGCTCAAGGGCTCGGCCGAGTACCGCGCCTTCGATACGATCGACAACGCGCCCGAGGAGCGTGAGCGGGGCATCACCATCGCCATCGCCCACGTCGAGTACGAGACCGAGGCCCGCCACTACGCGCACGTCGACTGCCCGGGTCACGCCGACTACATCAAGAACATGATCACGGGAGCGGCCCAGATGGACGGGGCCATCCTCGTCGTGGCCGCCACCGACGGGCCCATGCCCCAGACCCGCGAGCACATCCTGCTGGCCCGCCAGGTCGAGGTCCCGTTCATCGTCGTGTTCCTCAACAAGGTCGACATGGTCGACGACGAAGAGCTCCTCGACCTCGTCGAGCTCGAGGTCCGCGAGCTGCTCAGCAAGTACAACTTCCCGGGTGACGACATCCCGGTCATCCGCGGCTCCGCGTTGAAGGCCCTCGAGGCCAAGGACGACCCCACCGATCCCGCCTACGCCCCCATCCAGGAGCTGATGGACGCGGTCGACAGCTACATCCCGACCCCCGAGCGCGCCATGGACAAGCCCTTCCTCATGCCGGTCGAGGATGTCTTCGGCATCAAGGGCCGGGGCACCGTCGCCACCGGGCGCATCGAGCGTGGCATCGTCAAGGTCGGCGACGAGGTCGAGCTGGTCGGCGTCAAGACCACCCGCAAGATCGTCGTGACCGGCGTCGAGATGTTCAAGAAGCTGCTCGACCAGGGCCAGGCCGGCGACAACGTGGGCTGCCTCATCCGGGGCATCGAGCGCGAGGAGATCGAGCGCGGCCAGGTCCTGGCCAAGACGGGCTCGGTCAAGCCGCACACCAAGTTCCAGGCCCAGGTCTACGTCCTGACCAAGGAGGAGGGTGGCCGCCATACCCCCTTCTACAACGGCTACCGTCCGCAGTTCTACCTGCGCACGACGGACGTGACCGGGGCCATCGGCCTGCCTGACGGGGCCGAGATGATCATGCCCGGCGACAACGTCGAGATGTCGGTCGAGCTGATCACCCCGATCGCCCTCGAGGTCGGCCAGCGCTTCGCCATCCGCGAGGGCGGCCGGACCGTCGGCGCCGGCGCCATCGTCACCATCACGGAATAGGGACAGCACCATGGCCCGAGTCGAGGCGCGACCGACGTTCCAGCTCGCTTGCACCGAGTGCAAGGAGCGGACGTACACCACGCGCAAGAACAAGAGGAACGATCCGAACCGGATGGAACTGCAGAAGTACTGTCCGCGCTGCCGTCGGCATACACTTCACCGCGAGGCGAAGTAGCGCCGGCGCCATAGGGGTGTAGCTCAATTGGCAGAGCACTGGTCTCCAAAACCAGCGGTTGTAGGTTCGAGTCCTATCGCCCCTGCCACACCATCCGAGATCCTGAGAGAAGAACCGACACGTGAAGCGACTCCGCCGATACTTCGATGAGGTCTGGTCCGAGCTGAAGAAAGTCAGCTGGCCGACCCGCGATCAGGTGCGCAACCTGACCGTGCTGGTCTTTGCGATCAGTTTCGTCGTGGGCCTGTACATCACCGTGCTCGACGCCATCTTCCAGGGGCTCCTCGGCCTCGTGGCCGGCCTGGTTTCATAAGGGATGACGATGACCGACCAGACGAGCACGGAGACGAAGGCGCCAGAGAAGCGCTGGTACGTCATCCACACCTACTCGGGCTACGAGAACAAGGTCAAGACGAACCTTGAACACCGCATCGAGACGATGATGATGGAAGAGAAGATCTTCCAGGTCCTCGTCCCGATGGAGGATGAGATCGAGATCCGCCAGGGCCAGCGTCATACCGTCCAGAAGAAGGTCTACCCGGGCTACGTCCTGGTGGAGATGATCCTGGACCCCGACAGCTGGTTCGTCGTCCGCAACACGCCGGGCGTCACGAGCTTCGTCGGCGGCGCCAACATCCCGGGCGTTCGCAGCGAGCCGATCCCGCTCGACGAGAACGAGGTCAAGCAGATCCTGCGCCACATGGGCGTGGAGACCCCCAAGTTCAAGGTCGCGTTCACCAAGGGCCAGAGCGTCCGAGTCAACGACGGGCCGTTCGCCGAGTTCATCGGCACGGTCGAGGAAGTCAACCCGGAGCGCAACAAGGTCAAGGTCCTGGTGAGCATCTTCGGCCGGGAGACGCCGGTCGAGCTCGACTTCCTCCAGGTCGAGAAGCTCTAGAAAGGAAGTCGATACACCACCGTGGCCAAGAAGATCCGCATCATGCTCACCCTGCAGCTGCCGGCCGGCAAGGCGACCCCCGCCCCGCCCGTCGGTACCGCCCTGGGCCCGCACGGCATCAACATCGTCGAATTCACGAAGTCGTACAACGAGAAGACCGCTGACAAATCGGGCCAGATCATCCCGGCCCAGATCACGATCTTCGAGGACCGCTCTTTCACGTTCATCCTCAAGACGCCACCCGCCGCTGACCTGCTGCGCAAGGCAGCCGGCATCGAGAAGGGCGCCGGCGCGACGAAGCGCGAGACCAGCGGCCGCGTGACCCGCGACCAGCTGCGCGAGATCGCGGCCATCAAGGCAGCCGATCTCAACGCCAACGATGTCGAGGCGGCGATGGCCCAGATCGAGGGCACCGCGCGCTCGATGGGCATCGAGGTCGTCAGCTAGCGCGACTGCGCTCCAGGCATCCGCCGCGGCACGACCCCGGCCGCGGACGCACGGACCATCCAGGGGGAGGTCGGACCCGCCGGCCGAACGGAGGTAGTACGCACATGGCACACCAGGGCAAGAAGTACGTCGAGGCGGCCAAGCTGGTCGATCGAGCGCTGACCTACGCGCCGCTCGAGGCGGCGGAACTCCTGAAGCAGACCAGCACGGTCAACTTCGACCCGTCGGTCGAGGTCCACCTGCGCCTCGGCGTCGACCCTCGCCACGCCGACCAGATGGTCCGCGGCACGGTCGTCCTCCCGCACGGCACGGGCAAGGTCGTCCGCGTCGCCGTCTTCGCCCAGGGCGAGAAGGCCCAGGAGGCGCTCCGCGCCGGCGCTGACGAGGTCGGTGGCGAGGACCTGGTCAAGAAGATCGAAGCCGGCTGGCTCGAGTTCGACGTCGCACTCGCGACGCCCGACTCGATGGGCCTGGTCGGTCGCCTGGGCAAGATCCTGGGCCGCCGTGGCCTGATGCCCAACCCCAAGGCCGGGACCATCACCTTCGACCTCGAGCGCGCCGTGCGCGAGGTCAAGGGTGGCCGCGTCGAGTTCAAGGTCGACAAGGCCGGCATCATCCATGTCGCAGTCGGCAAGGCCAGCTTCGAGCCGGCGGCCATCGTCGACAACATCGCCGCCCTGGTCGACGCGATCAATCGCGCCAAGCCGAGCGGCGCGAAGGGCCAGTACCTCAGGAGCCTGACCATCGCCAGTTCGATGGGCCCGGGCATCCGGGTCGACGTCCCGGGCGTGCTCGCCGCCGCCGTCGCCTGACCCCCGCCGGCGGGCTGCCGGCAGACCAGACGTGATGGCGGCGGAGACGCGCGTCATCTGACCAGACAAGACGGACCGCCGCAGACAGCCTGCGCTCGCGGACCGCTTCCCGCCTCGGCGGGAGGCCG
>Ga0163153_10005939_pt1 | contig 14117 bp, 12 predicted proteins | sample OliLakLV19MP6IB1_FD_148629 | JGI IMG/M metagenome (GOLD analysis project Ga0163153, IMG submission 148629) | Freshwater microbial mat bacterial communities from Lake Vanda, McMurdo Dry Valleys, Antarctica - Oligotrophic Lake LV.19.MP6.IB-1 | ecosystem: Environmental > Aquatic > Freshwater >... | reverse complement strand
TATCGCGATGGTGCGCACCCTCCATCGCAACTACCCCAAGGCGCAGATCATCGCTGGTAATGTAGCCACGGCGGACGGGGCGCGCGAACTGGCCGAAGCCGGCGCTAGTGCGATCAAAGTCGGCATTGGTCCCGGCTCGATCTGCACGACGCGCATTGTCACCGGCTTTGGCGTGCCCCAATTGACTGCGATTATGGATAGTTTGGAAGGTTTACAAGCCGCCGGCATCGATATTCCCCTCATTGCCGATGGTGGCATCAAGACCTCGGGCGACATGGTCAAAGCACTGGCCGCCGGCGCCGACACGGTGATGATCGGCAGCCTCTTTGCCGGCTGTGAAGAAGCACCCGGTTCCCCGGTGATCCGCGATGGGCAAAAAGTAAAGGTGGTGCGGGGCATGGCGTCGCTCGGCGCAGCGATGGGACGCAAAGCAGCTGAAGAAAAAATAACCGAAGGGGCGACCATCGTCACCGACGAAAGCGCCGAAAGCCAGGCCGACTGGGACAAAGTTGTGCCCGAAGGGGTCGAAGCGGTAGTGCCCTATCGCGGCCATGTCAAGGAGATCATCTATCAACTGGTGGGCGGTCTGCGTTCCGGCCTAAGCTATGGCGGCGCCCGCACCATCAAAGAGTTGCAGGAAAACGCTGAATTTATCGAGATTTCAGCCGCGGGCGTGCGCGAGAGCAATTCACACGATGTAAAGCGTTTATGATCCGCGCGTCTAGTCTTAGACCCATTTAATTCTTGTACACGGATTTCCAAGATAAACACGGATGAAATAAGAGAAAAATCCGTGTTTATCTTGGAAATCCGTGTACTAATTCTAAAAACTAATCAAGCGTATTTTTTATGACAGCAACCATTGACCAAATTCAAATCCACCACTACCGCCTCCCCCTCGATCCACCCTTCCACGCGGCCTGGGACCCAACCCCGCGGCGCAGCCACACGGTAACGCTGGTGCGGGTGCGAGCCGGCGACTATGAAGGGGTGGGATCAGGCGACGCCATGCTTGGCTTTGCCGGCCACGAGCCGCTTTTTCTGGGCCAGGACCCGTTTGCGATTGAACGGCATGTGCAACTGCTCGACAATCTCCAATTTATGTATGGCCGCTGCTGGCCGCTGGAGGTTGCCCTATGGGATCTCATGGGCAAGATCAGTGGTCAGCCGCTCTGGAAATTGCTGGGCGGGCGCACCAACCGTGTGCGGCTCTATGCTTCGATGGGTCAACGTCGCCCAACACCGGAACGCGCCGCCGCGGCGCGTCACCTGCGCGATCTGGGCTTCCCGGCGCTCAAGCTACGTTTTTATGCGCCCACTGTCGCCGAAAATCTGGCCGTCGCCCACGCCGTGCGCGAAGCCATCGGCCCAGAGATGGCGCTACTGGTCGATGCCAACCAGGGCTGGCGGATGCCGTGGGATACGCGCACCCCCTGGGATCTCAAAACCGCGCTCTATATGGCCGATGCCCTGGCCGAACTGGATGTTTACTGGCTAGAAGAACCGCTCTGGCGCACCGACTATCGCGGCATGGCGGAGCTACGTAAACGGGCCAAGGTGCGCATTGCCGGCGGCGAGGGCAACCGCGATTACAGCGAGCTGCGCGAATGTCTCTATCATGGTGCGCTGGATGTCTATCAAGCCGATGTGGCCTGGAGCACTGGTATTCTGCGCGCCCGTCAACTGGCGCAGGAAGTGCAAGCCGCCGGCGCGATCTATTCCCCCCACACCTGGGGCGATGGGCTGGTGCTGCTGGCCAATTTGCAGGTGGCCGCGGCGGTTTCCACCGCCCCTTTTATCGAATTCCCCTACGATCCACCGGAATGGACACCGGCGCGCCGCGATTATATCCTGCCTACCACTCTTGAAGCCGAAGCCGATGGTTGGATGACGCTGCCGGAAGCGCCAGGGCTAGGGGTGGAGATTGACTGGGCTGCGTTAGAGCAGTGGCGGATTGGGACGGGAACGATGGAGGGGTAAACCTCTATGCAGACTTGGAGTATGGAGGTAAAGGACGATGAGTAAGAGCTACAAAAGCGCGATAATGGCGGCAGTCCATGAAACGGCTGCATCTCTGCATGAAGCCGGCGTTATGGATAAGAAAACGATGCGCTACTTTGATGAGACCTGCCTAACAAGGGTAGAGCCGATGACGCCAGAACGCATTCGCGCCCTGCGCGAGGCAAACCATGTCAGCCAGTCCGTCTTTGCGCATTACCTCAATGTCACTACAAGTTTAGTCAGCAAATGGGAGCGGGGCGATAAGCGTCCCGTGGGCGCATCCCTCAAACTACTGGCGTTGGTGGAAAAACATGGGCTGGATGCTATTGCTTGAACCGCGTGTTTCTGGAAACGTAAAAATGCAACTTTTGATATACCATCTTTCTGACCGGCAAAGGAAGATGATTACTGAGGGTTGTCAACTTCTAGTACGATGCGCGTTTCATCGCCGCTCAGAATGAGTTGGTCGCCAGTGAGTTCAAATTCAGTCGTTGCAACCAATGCCTTAAAAACGCGACCATATTGCATTGTTTGGACTTCAGGGCAACCCATCACTGTTGTGACACTTTCAGTTAAATAGTAGTGACGTTCACTCTGGGCAATGATGGTAAAGCTGCCACTATTACAGTGCGTGCTTTTCAACGTAACGTTACCTTCGTTGCTAAAAGCAATATATATAGGCGCTATTGTGGCAAAGTCTACAATTTCTCCACGATCTTTCACTTCAACCATACGCCAGCGATTCTCAACAAGAAATGGGGTTTCTCCTGGGATGAGTGGACTTTCTGACTGAGACAATGGCGGCCAGTTCGGCATAGTAACTGGCCGAATGCAGGCAGTTGCCATCACCACAAGCACTACTAGGCTCGATGTTTGCATGATTCTTTTCTTATACTGTCCAACAAAACGAGTTTCTTTGCACATTGTGTATCACCTCATCTATAAATGTTCCTAAAATGGAAGAAAAAGGGTGTATTTTATTTGCGATTTGTAAATATTGCAGCCAGTAGAGATATATGTGCAATCATACCTCCACTGGCTAAGAAACAACTATTTTGCTAGATACTGCTACCATTTATTCTGACAATACTGGACGCCGCTCGTAATACGATAAACAAAGAAAGCAGCAGTACTGAATGTCGAAAGCCGTTACGCACTGCGAGCCTTATCACAAGCACACAAGACAGAGGACACGTAAGGTTTACGGGTAACTCAGGACATCGCCGCCTTGTGCTCTGGTAGGGGGGCCTGAACAGCATACTTGCCAAGCAGGAGCGCTGGTCCAGTTGAGATCGGCATTGTCAGCATTGACCGAGATATCGCGAATATAGCCAACCCCGCCCCGCCAAATGCTTTCACGGGCGCGTTCACCAACAATATAAATGGTATAAGAGGTAATGGTGCCACTGCCTGGTGCAGAGGTACGACAGGTCTGACTCGTCTGTGTCCCTGTCGGATTGCCATTATTATCCAACGCTCGCTTATATTCAAGGCAATTCGTCTCCGTCCAAAAGACATTTTGATAAATGTAGTTGCCTAAAATATACCCATCTTGGGAACGGGGTGCTGTACCTGAACAACATTGCGACCAAATAGCGCCTGCGCCCCAATTAATCGTGCCATTGCCATTCAGCGGTACATTACGTGTGTAGCCGATTCCTCCTCGCCACAGCGATTCACGCCAATAGTTGCCGACCACCCAGGCCGTGTAGGTTTCAATGGTTCCGCTACCCGGTGCAGAGGTGCTGCATGGACTGCTCGTTTGGGATCCAGACGTATTGCCGTTATCGTCGTATGCCTGCCTGTATTCGATACAGTTCGTTTCGGTCCAGAACACGTTTTGATGGTAACGCTGCTGATAGGGCGAAGTCAAAACGGTGAATCCAGCGTTATTTACTGTATCTACTGGTGTATAATAAAAGTAATCAAAATAACCAGTTGTGCAATCTGGTCCAGGTCCTCCACCGTTTAGAATACCCAAAGCAGTCACTACATTACCAGCAAAAGGCTTGAATACCGGTGCTCCACTATCGCCGCCACATGTTATGTTACCAGTTACACCGGCCGGTCTCTGAACTTTGACAAAATTACCGCCAAAGAAAGAGGTACTCGTAACGTTGCCGCAAGTATAGGCGGTTGTCCTTCCATACTTACAAACATAATCGTTCATAGTAGTAGCTTTGGTTTCGGTTGCCGTTACTGCGTATGTAGTTCCAGGGTTAATAAAAATGCCGTTGGTCAAATCAAGGCTACGTACTGATACATCGTGCATCTGTATATCCCCAACGGAACTATAAATCTCATGCACAATCGGACCAAGGTAAACACTACTTGCGCCGTTATAGACAATGTTTTCCTCATTCTCACAATGTCCAGCCGTCATCATGAATCTTCGACCATCACTGTTGCGCTTAACTGCCAATCCCGTTGTACAAATATAGTAGACACCCCCTACCACATTACTGTTTATTGGAACACCGCCAGGTAAATAGGGATACTTGAGTTCAAGTGGAATACTCAACGACTCCTGGAAAATCAACGAAATGTCATCCATATAGTCCGGAATTTTGTTCTGTGCTTCCAGTGTACTGCGCAACTTATCTGGCTCCGGCGTATAGATATCTACTTTCGCCGTTCGTGGATTGGCCCCGGACTCAAAAGGGATACCTGTCTCTTTGGCCGCAGCATTGACTTTTTCAAGAATTTGCAATAGTTCGTCATCCGTGTAGGGCAACTGCTGTACTTTAACCAAATTCGCCCAATCGATGCCCTCTAAATATGGGCTAAGCTTTTCTTCGCCGTCCGCAGCAGCAAAGGCAATCACCAGCCCAAATTCAGGCTCGTGTATCGTCCACGAACCGGCATAGGTTGGCTCTCCTTCCAGGACTTTTCTTTCCAAACCATCCATTTCCCCTTGCAGCTTTAGCCTTCGCTCCGCTTCTTCCGTTGAAATACCGATCAACTTAGCATACGATGCAACGCCTGGATCCTGCTCATCGTTGGCAACAAGCGGAACAGACAACCTTTCCTGATAGACAAACTCAAGGTCATCTATATACGGCTTCACAGCCACCTGGGTTTCCAGTTGGCGACGTAATTCCTCAGGCTCTCGTGTATAGAGTGTTACTTTCCCCGCTGGGATGTTGTCACCTGATTCAAACGGCACAGTGGTAGTCTGGGCGGCTTGATTCACTTGCTCGAGAATAGCCGTCAGTTCAGCGACAGTATACTTCGCTTGGCGTACTTCCACCAAATCAGCCCATGTAATGCCTTCCAGATACTTTTGGATGATCTCCTGCCCATTGGGAGTTGTAAAGGCGACAATCAGCCGGAACTCAGGTTCATGCTGCGTCCATGACCCGGCATAGGTTGGTTCACCATCAATGATTTGCCCCTCAAGCGCGGACATTTCAATTTGCAGTTGCAGCCGTCGTTCGGCTTCTTCATACGACAGATTGTGAAGTTTGGCATACTCAACAACCATGAAATTAGGCTCTGTCTCATTGTTTTGTGCATTAATTTCCTTGGGTTGGATGAGCAATGAGAGCAATAGCCCGAGCAATAGCAGGATATGCCATAGGGTGTGCGTTCTGCGCAATTGCATATAATCTTCTCCTTTGTATCGGTTGGATTTACTGAAAGAAATACCGAGAAGTCAACTACAAAGCAAAAGATAGGCTACTGCGGTCTTGTTGACCAGTTACATTTGTACTCAATTTTGTCACAATTTATACTTTCTTAGAGCATTCCCATTCGTTTTCCACCCTTTGACCATATTGGGCGATCAACTCTCCTTTCGAGCGCACCGCCAGTTTCTCATATAATACCGACGCATAATTACGTACAGTCTGCTCACGGAGGTGAAGTTGTTGAGCAATGGTGCGAAATGATGCGCCTTGACACAACAGATGAAATAAATCTTGCTCGCGCAACGTCAGCCTTGCCGTTGGGCAATCGGTTTTGTCATTCCTTGCCATTGGTTGGAGTTGTGCTATTGCTGCCTGAGAGAAAAAGGTGCCGCCGGCTGCAATGATGAATAAGGCGCTTAAAAATTGCTCTGCAGAAAGATCCTTGGTCAGGTAGGCTTGAATAGGATAAGCGATAAGCGTGCGCAGCAGGACATAGTCAGCAAAAAGGGTGGAAACAGCAAGTGGAAGGGTAGGATAACTATAGCGTAAGCGCGCTAGCATGGAAAGATCAGGGCCGGTTGGCTGATCAATATCAACCAAAAGGATAGTTAGTGGTTGCAAATCTGTTATGGCTTGGCGATGGTCTAGCGCACTGATTTGTCCAACGATAGTAATGTCAACCGATGTTTGCAACAGGGCGTAAAGACCGGCTAATGTCAACGCTTGATGAGCAACTAAGATTACAGATAACTTACGATGGGGGGGGTAGAGAATAGCACATTATTGTCCTTTCGGTGGAGAAATCAGGTTGAACAATGGCGATAGTGTAGACTATACTACAACTCACCCAGTGCGTCAACTAATAATTCGGACTACATTCAGGTTAATCTACTACGTAGGCAAACTACATGCCTACCCAAACCCAACGCACCAAAATTGGCAAGATGTTTGTATATCTATAAAAGTCTGCAAAATGCGTGTCATCTGCTATAATCGACATTATGTCACAATTTGTAGACCAACCTCAGTTTGCAGGTATAAACCAAACCCTAGTCAATGGATTTGAAAGCGACAATGTACATCCTGATATTGTCGCTTTCAGCTTTGATTTGGGCAACAGGGTTCTCTCACAACAAACGACAGCACAACGAAAAGACTTAGGACAATTCCTGACCCCCCCGGTTGTGGCGCGCTACATGGCCAAACAATTGGGACACCTGCCGAACAAGTGCCGCATTCTGGAACCGGCGATCGGTTCCGGTGTTCTCGCCTGCGCCATCATTGAACAGGCTATTATCCAGCGACACCCCAAACAGTTATTCATTGAAGGTTACGAAGTCGATTATAATCTTTATAAAGCAGCAGATACGGCTTTATCTGCGGCAACCGCCTATGCCCAGAAAGGCGGCATCTCCGTCCAAACCCGTCTTCACCACAAAGATTTTATTCTAGCCCAAACAGCAGATTTACAGCTTTCCTTATTTGATAGTAATGAGTACAATGGTAACCCACTTTCTGCAAATTATGATCGGATCATTGCAAACCCGCCTTATTTCAAATTAAATCGCGAAGATCCACGAGCAGATGCAACGTTTGGTCAAGTGGCAGGACACACCAACGTCTATACATTATTCATGGGGTTAGGTGTCAAACAACTAATTAAGGGCGGTTACGCCTGTTTCATCGTGCCCCGCAGCTTTTGCTCTGGCGCTTATTTTGCCCAATTTCGTCGAGAATTTGTTAGCCAAGCAGTTCCTATCGCCATTCATCTGTTTGAATCACGCGATGCGACTTTTAAAGTGGATGATGTATTGCAGGAAAATGTCATCTTTACCTTTCAAAAGCGCTACGCACCGGAAAGCAAGTGGTCACCAATCCAAATCTCAGCTTCACATAGCCATACAAAGCTCAATAATGGGGTTATTCATACGCAAATCTCACCCAAAGAGTTTTTGAAAAAGCGCAATGATTCGCTTTTTTTTCGCCTACCTGTTACACAATTAGATCAAACAGTTATAGAGATCATGGATCAATGGCCCAGTTCATTAGCCAAGTTGGGTTTACAGGTATCAACGGGGCCGGTTGTGGCCTTTCGCGCCAAGGACTTATTGCACACAGTTAATGGAACAAAACCGGTAGAAACAGTGCCGCTGCTCTGGATGCAGAATGTCCGTCCCCAACAGATCGACTGGCCGATTACACGAGGCAATAAACCACAAGCAATTGCAAGGTCTAAAGCTGATAAAGAGTTATTGATCCCAACCGCCAACTATGTGCTGATGCGCCGTTTTAGCGCCAAAGAAGACTATCGGCGGTTGGTCGCCGCGCCATTATTACTGGAGCAATTTGACGACTCGGCCTTAGGGCTGGAAAACCACTTAAACTATATCTATCGCAAAAGCGAAGTTTTAGATCCAGAAGAAGCCATCGGTCTGTCAGCGTTACTCAATAGTGCGTTGCTTGATCGCTATTTTCGGATCTGCAATGGCAATACTCAAGTTAACGCGACAGAACTCCGCGCTTTGCCATTTCCGCCAATGGAAGTGATTAAACAAATCGGACGCATCCAAGTAGCGCTTGATCCAGGACGCATTGACGAAACCGTATTTTCAATTTTGCGAGAAACGGGTTATTTACCAATTGATTTTCCAACCTTTTATGAAACGCGGTTTAGCATGGGAAAAATTCAAGAAGCACAAGCTATTCTCAAAACATTAGGCTTACCCAAAGCGCAGCAGAACGAAATGGCGGCATTGACCCTATTAGTGCTTGCTCAATTATCAGAAGAAACTGAGTGGAGTGGAGGCCAACGGCATAGCTTGCGTATTCATGATATACTCCTTGAAATGGGAGTCCGTTATGATCGACGGTATGCTGAAAACACACGCGAAACCATTCGCCGTCAAGTATTGCATCAATTCGTCCAAGCGGGTCTTGTCGAACGCAACCCAGATGAACTACAGTTAGCCACCAATAGCCCGCGTACTCACTATGCTCTGTCTGAAGCCGCTCTGCAAACGATTCGCACCTATGATACACCTTTCTGGCTTGATGCGGTTCAGGTCTATCTTGAGGGAAAAGGTTCATTACTTGAAATTTATCAACGCCAGCGCGATCAACATAAAGTTTCACTCGTTATGGAAAGTGGAGTAGAATATCATCTTTCACCAGGGACGCATAACGAGCTACAAGTGGCCATTATTGAAGAATTTGGTCCGCGCTTCGCACCAGGCGCAAAAGTACTCTATGTTGGCGATACCGCAAACAAAACATTGCACATAGATACAGACAGGTTTACCGAGTTAGGCATTCCCGTTTTCAGCCATGATAAGCTGCCAGATGTTGTTTTATATGACGATAAACAAAACTGGCTCTATTTACTTGAAGCAGTCACTTCACATGGACCCATTTCACCCAAACGACAACTCGAATTAGAAGAGTTTCTAAGCGAATGTTCGGCCGCTTTAATTTTTGTTACAGCCTTTCCAGATTTCAGCACGTTCAAAAGCTTTTCAGAGAAGATTGCTTACGAAACAGAAGTTTGGATAGCCGACCGACCGGAGCATTTAATCCATTTTAATGGCGACCGCTTTCTCGGTCCACGCCAAAAAGCATAATAAATAAATAGAGGAACGCAATCCATATGAACACTCAACGCACCAAAATCGGCATTATTGGCTGCGGCAATATCAGTGGTATCTATCTCAAGTCTGATAAAACGTTTAACAACCTGGAACTGGTTGCCTGTGCGGATCTGGATGTGGATCGGGCGCGGGCCAAGGCGGCGGAGCACAACATCAAAGGCTATAGCGTCGATGAACTGCTCGCCGACCCGGAAATCGAGATCGTTGTCAACCTCACCATCCCGGCCGCACACGCCGAAGTGAGCACGGCAGCGGTGCAGGCCGGCAAGGCGGCCTATAGTGAAAAGCCCTTTGCCCTCACTCGCACCGATGGGGAAGCACTCGTGAAACTGGCCGCGGCAAAGGGCCAACGTGTCGGCTGTGCGCCGGACACCTTCTTGGGTGGCGGCTTGCAGACCTGTCGCAAGGTGGTGGATGATGGCGTGATCGGTACACCAGTGGCGGCGACGGCCTTTATGATGTCGCGCGGCCATGAACACTGGCACCCCAACCCCGACTTTTACTATCAACCGGGCGGCGGTCCGATGTTTGATATGGGGCCCTACTACTTGACGGCGTTAGTCGCCATCCTGGGGCCGGTGCGCCGCGTGACAGGGTTGACGCGCGCCAGCTTCCCCGAACGGCTGATCAGCAGCCAACCCAAAGTTGGTCAGATCATCAAAGTCGAGGTGCCGACGCATGTCGCCGGCCTGTTGGAGTTTGCCAATGGCGCGATTGGGACAATCATCACGACCTTTGACGTGAAGGCCGCCCAACTGCCGCGCCTGGAGATCTACGGTTCAGAGGCGACGCTGAGCTTGCCCGACCCCAATACTTTTGGCGGCCCGGTGCGGATGCGTGGCGTCAGCGACAGCGATTGGCAAGAGGTGCCGCTAACCCACATCTACACCGAAAACAGCCGTGGTCTAGGCGTCGCCGACATGGCCGATGCGATCCGCCACAATCGCCCGCATCGCGCCAACGGTCAACTCGCTCACCATGTCCTCGATATCATGCAAGCCTTCCACGAAGCCTCCGACACGGGCAAACATATTGACCTGACCAGCACTTGTGAACGCCCAACGATGTTGCCGATTGGTCTGGAAGCCGGGGAGATTGGGTGATTTAGAGTTCAGCCATTCTAAATCTAAAAAAGGCGTGACAAAGGGAGCAAAGTGTGGTAAGGTGAAGGTGTTTAATCAGGAGGAAAGCCATGTCAAAGCCGTTAGCCCTGAACAAGATCATCAGCCATTTTCGGGAAGCGTGGCAGGGACTGCCCGATTATCGCAAAGCCAATAATAACACCCAGTCCAGTATAGCGGATGCCGGGTTAGCGGCCTTCAGCACGTTTTTTCTGCAACGGCCGTCCTTTCTGGCGTACCAGCGGAGGATGGAGCAAAGCAAAGGGCGGAGTAATAGCCGGAGCTTGTTTCAGGTGGAGCAGATCCCCAGTGATGCACAAATCCGCAACTTACTCGACCCACTCACGATGTGGTGCAGGCGGGCAAGGCGCGCTTTGTCGGCTGTTGCAACTATCCGGCCTGGCTGCTGGCCCACTTCAATGGTATCGCCGACCGCAATGGCTGGCCGCGGCTGGTCTGCAACCAGATTCCCTATAACCCCATTGAACGCGGGGTTGAAGTGGAGGTATTGCCGCAAGCCTTGGCCGAAAAGATTGCCATTACCATCTATCGTCCGCTGGCCTTTGGCATCTTTGCCGGCAAATACAAGCCAGGAACAGCCATCCCCGACGATTCACGCGGCGCCACCGATGTGCGTATTCCGCGTTGGCTGGAAAAGTATGGCGACGGCGTGATGCGCTTTCTCCAATTTGCCGCAGACCACAACTTGCACCCAGCGCAACTGGTCGTCGCCTGGCTACGTCATTCCCCCGCCGTCACCAACCCGATCATCGGCGTCAGTTCAGAACGCCAGTTGCACGCCTCACTGGCCGCGTTTGATGTAAAGCTGAGTGATGCAGAATATGCCGAAGTAACGGCTATGTTCGACACCAGCGTCAAAGAAGAAGCTGCCGGCGCTTTCGCTGGTCTGCGGCGCGATCTGAGCTTGGTGGTTTAGGTTTACTTCCATCCCTGGCGCCAACATTCTGATGGGAGGAAAAAGGGCAAAAAAATTCGGTAGACATACTTGCAGTTCCCCCGAAGCGGCTTTCACCGCACTGCAAGCACATCTACCGAATGAATATGATTATACACGATAAAAAATAAGGGCGCAAATTGGCAAATGCACAAATCATTTATAAACCCGCATCATAATTTCCGTTTGGCCTCCGTTTACCCTCCGTTTCTCATTTGTTTTCCCTTCGCATTTTATTGTCATTTTATCGGGGGCTTTAATATAAGAGACGACGGACGACCGACGATAGAAACTGGCTGCAAGGGTCGTTGGTTGCTGGTCGTCGGTCGTCCATCGTCGGTTGTCCATCGTCTGACTCCCACGCGTTAAATAAATCTTGTGGTGTATCCAACCTCTATATCGATAGCTATAGAAGGGTGGCTAATGGATTGGTAAAGTGGCAATTACCCCAAAGCAACCAATCTAACAAAGGAGATAATCATGAGCAAAATTGCTGCTTTATTACCGGATGAGGAAATTGCCGAAAATGCCACAGACCGTCTGGCAAAATTAAACATTGACGATTTGACCTGGGAGCTAGTGCGCGACGAAGACAATAGGGAACGCATCCTGCCCGTTATGGCTTGGCCTGCTGGGAATAGCGCCCAGGGTGGCGGTGTACCTGTTGGCATTGTAACACGCGCCGATTATCCTGAAGAAAAGGCGCTGGAAGATCGGGGCGCCGATCACGATGATGCCGATTTCTACGCTCAAAGCGTGGCCCACGGTGCAACAGCCATCATTGTCGATGCACCAGACGAATATCGCGAACAGGTGCGTACGGCACTACAAAACGCCGGCGCAACCCGCATTTCCCAAGAGTGAAATCAGTAGCGAAACTATGCGTCCAATCAAACGAGTGCAAGTCATTGTAAATCCTGCCGCCGGCCAGAATACGCCGGTATTAGCAACCCTTAATGATGTCTTCCAACCGTTGGGGATCGACTGGGATGTATCTATTACCAAAAAAGCGGGCGATGCACGTGAACAGGCCATGGCAGCAGTGAAAAATGGCGTTGACGTTGTGGCTGCCTATGGGGGTGATGGCACGGTCATGGAAGTGGCGAGTGGTCTTATTGGCAGTGATGTGCCACTCGCCATTTTACCGGGGGGCACGGGCAATGTCGTTTCCGTTGAATTAGGAATTCCCACGAATTTGAGTGCAGCTTGTAAGCTGGCGGTTGGTCAGAACAGCAAGTTAACTACGATTGATTGTGGTCAAATCAATGATCGCTTGTTTTTACTGCGCTTGAGTGTTGGCTTAGAAGCTCAAATGGTGGAAACCACCACGCGTGAAGCCAAAGACCGCTATGGTGTCTTTGCCTATCTTATGTCGGCGGTGCAAAACTTACGCCAACCACAAATCATCAAGTTTAAAATGAATCTGGATGGTGAGGAGATAGTCACCGAGGGTGTTACTTGTATTGTAGCGAATTCCGGCAATCTTGGTCTTACAGGCGTAAAGTTGTTGCCCACCGTTGATATTAACGATGGTCTGCTTGATGTTATTATCTTGCAACAAGCTAATCTAGCCGCCTTATTTGAGGTTTTGGGCACTGTCCTCGGATTGCGTACGGCGCCCACGCCAGCTGTTTCTACCGAGACGTTGGATTCCCAGTTACGCCAATCGCTGCATTGTTGGCAGGCCAAAGAGATTACGATTGAGTCTACACCGCCAGGTCTGATTCAAGCTGATGGTGAGCTTATCGGTGAGGGAAAGATTCACTGCAAGGTATTGCCAAGCGCTCTAAAAGTTTTTGTACCCGATTTGGCAGACACCGCATAAAGTTGTACCTTCTCCTATATCTTTGGTTTATGCCTTTATTACTGGCAAGGCCGATATACTCTTGCTATACTGTTATAGGGCTTACACAACACGCAGAAGTTCAACTTTTGCCAAATACATTGCGTCCTTCCTTGAGCAGGTGCGCATAGAAGTTGAACTTCTCTAGTTACTATGTTACACAGACAATAGTGGTACTCATCCGAGAAAAACAGCATAATTCCTACCTTACTGGATTTCGGTGGATTTTCGGTTTACAAGAGAAGAATTACCAATTACCCAATCACCAATTTCCAGTAACTTATCTGGCCGTGTTATTCCCTATCATGGTGGGTACAATTCTGCCAGCGAAAGGAAGAAACTTATGAATCAAAGTACATGGCAAGGAAAATTACGCCAGTTGCGTGGCGAATTTAAACGTGAATGGGGAAAATTTAGTCACAACGACCGACAACGCCTAGAAGGTGAACTTGATCGTATGCTGGGTCAACTACAACAACAATATGGCTATACACGCGAGCGCGCGTGGAGCGAGTTAGAACGCTACTGGCAAGATTATGGAAAAACAACCAAAGCTGCGGTTGATTCTGCGCTTGGTAGGAAGAAAAAGTCAGCGTCCCTCATGCGTCGCATCCCGTGGGTCACGGTCATGGTTGTTGTAGGCTTAGTCGTTGTAATCATGCAAAAGCCTTGGGTACAGCGGTCAGCGCCGGCGTTGACAGCAGAAGAGAAAAAACGCAAGGAATCGATTCGACGAGAAAAAGAACGCGATCGGGTTGACGAGCAGTCTTGGGAATCTTTTCCAGCCAGTGATCCACCTGCTTCCTGGTAGGATGCTATAATAAATGTTTCGGCTCAACAGGAATTCAAGGGGTTGACACCGTAGGTGTGGTTTGTAACCGCACGTGCTCCAGGGAACCGTGCGGTTACAAACCACACCTACGG
>Ga0163153_10005936_pt1 | contig 14118 bp, 14 predicted proteins | sample OliLakLV19MP6IB1_FD_148629 | JGI IMG/M metagenome (GOLD analysis project Ga0163153, IMG submission 148629) | Freshwater microbial mat bacterial communities from Lake Vanda, McMurdo Dry Valleys, Antarctica - Oligotrophic Lake LV.19.MP6.IB-1 | ecosystem: Environmental > Aquatic > Freshwater >... | reverse complement strand
CTAATGTGGTGGTGGATGTCATGTCAATCCTATGTGGTGAAGTTTGTGTGAAGATTATATGAAGATTTTATGAAGATGGATCGGATCGTTTGAGTTGGCAGGCATAATGGCGATCGATCGGCTAATGGCGATCGCAATCGTAAATTGGCGTAAAATATTAGGACTTTTGGGGAAAATAGCGATCGCGGCGGCAACTTCTGCTATCGATTTGGATTAGACCTTACGACCTGTTATATTGTTATATTGAGCAACGAGTCCGCAGTTTACCCATCGCTCGCATTGAGGATTTGGGAGAAGCTTTGCCAGTTGATTTGTATAAGTGGGATCGACATTTTCATCTATAAGATATTTGAGTTTTGGCCCATTGGCGGGGACGGGGCATGGGGGTGTCAGGTATCGAAAAACGGCAGAATAGGCTTATGGTTCCGTAAACTAACCCCCAGGGCCTTGACAAACGCTGGGGGTTGGGGTTTTATGGGGAAGTGAGGGCGTGGATGATTCCTCTTCTCCGTCATTTCCGTTTGATCTATCTTCCCCGTCGATCACTTATCATCCTTTCGTTCGGGCTTCTTCACCCCCACCCCACCCTCACCATCCTTTCGGGCTTCTTCACCCTCGCTCGCCCTCCCGCTAGCTCTTCTAAAGTTAGTTCATTGTCCTCTAGCACTACCCTCGCTCGCCCTCCGTCGCTCGCCCACGCTCGCCCTCCCGACACGCCCGCTAGCGCTTCGTCAGTTAGTTCATTGTCCTCTAGCACTAGCTCCGTTAGAGTTGCTTGTGCTTGTGCTGTGCTTTCTGACGGTGATGTTGCTGTGCTTTCTGACGGTGATGTGGATTCCTTCATCTCTTTTTCCTTATTTTTTTTTTTTCCTGTAGCCAGTCTAATGTGGTGGTGGATGTCATGTCAATCCTATGTGGTGAAGTTTGTGTGAAGATTATATGAAGATTTTATGAAGATGGATCGGATCGTATAAGTTGGCAGGCATAATGGCGATCGCCATTCGATCGCAATCGTAAATTATTGGCATAACTAAATAATTAAGATTAGGATTGGCACTGGAATTTCTTGGAAAATTCTCTATCTACCTTTAAGTTATTACGAATCCCGTCGCAGTGGCGAAATTGTCAGCCGATTACGGGATATTAGCGAAATTAATGGATTGGTTTCCCAAATCATTATCAGCTTGCCCACACAGTTTTTTATTGCTGTGATTTGCTTCTGTTTCATGGTATTTTATAGTTGGAAACTGACAATTTTGGCGGTAATCATTACCATTGTCATGTCTCTTTCTACCATTATTTTTCTCCCTACTCTGCAACAGAAAACCCGCGCTCTTTTAGTCGCAGATTAAGAAAACGGACTGATAAAACGGTAATTGCTATAAAACGGTAATTGCTGAACGGGAAAAAGTGCCTATGAGCGTCATCATTATGTACAGGTAAATCTCCCAAAGAGTGCAAAATCATACTCAAAAACAGAATTTGTAGATTTTGCCTGCCAAAGTAATAAGCAATTAACCAACCAATCACCGCCAGCGGAATCGAATGAAACAGAGCCACAACATTCTGGACAAAAGGCTCATAGTATGATTCCGACCAGATTTTCGCTTCCGGCAAGCGAGCAATGTACTTCGCCCAAAAGTAAAATAAAAATATTGGGATATCTGGTAAGATTCCGCCGATCGCAATAATTAGATTAAATTGCGGCAGTTGCGGTTTACCAAGAATTGCCAGATTGATAATAGCGTGGCTGGGAGTTTTCATAAGTAGGGTGCGTCAGCTACGATGATTTTGTCGATAATCTATCAGATATTGGCTGACGCACCTACGTGTGAGATAATCGGCTGTTGTTACAAGAAAGGTTGCAGTCGATCGATCAACTGCGCTGGTTGCAATACACCCTCAATGCGATCGACCTCAGCACCATTTTTAAACAGCACCAAAGTCGGCAAAGCATAAATGTGATACTGCGAAGCCAACTGCTCGTACTTATCCGTATCAATTTTCACCACCATCAGCCGATCCTTAGTCTGACCGCTGACTTGCTCCAAAATCGGTGCCATCATCTGACAAGGCCCGCACCAAGTAGCGTAAAAATCTACCAACACCGGCAAATCAGAGCCCGATAGTAACTCCTCAAAACTGCTGAACTGTTTTTGAACTGCCATAAGACAAAATAATTTTTTTGGTTCTGGCTCGATTTTAGTGCAAAATTCTCTGGTAGATTGCGAGGATACAATTATGGAATTATTGCCAGAGACTTTTCAGAGATTGCGGGGTAAAGTTGCAGTCGTCACCGGTGCATCGCGAGGAATCGGCCGCGCCGTTGCTTTAGCCCTAGCAGCAGAAGGCGCTAAAGTCGCCGTCAACTATGCCAATTCCAGCGCTGCTGCCGATGAGGTGGTAGCAGAAATTATTGCAGCAGGCGCAGAAGCGATCGCCCTTGCAGCAGATGTCTCCAAAACTGACCAAGTGGATTCACTCATCAGTAAAGTCATGGAAAAATGGGGACGGATTGACATTTTAGTGAACAATGCCGGCATCACCCGCGATACTTTGCTGCTGCGGATGAAGCTAGAAGATTGGCAAGCCGTGATTGATTTGAATCTCACCGGCGTATTTTTGTGTACAAAAGCTGCCAGCAAAATCATGTTAAAGCAGCGCAGCGGCCGAATTATTAATATTGCGTCGGTTGCCGGCCAAATGGGAAATCCCGGACAAGCTAATTACAGCGCGGCGAAAGCTGGGGTAATTGGGTTTACTAAAACTGTGGCGAAAGAGTTGGCCAGTCGCGCGATTACTGTAAATGCAGTTGCACCGGGTTTTATTACCACAGATATGACTAAGGATGTCAAATCTGATGAGATTTTAAAATACATTCCCCTGGGAAGATACGGCGAAGTTGAGGAAGTTGCGGGAATGGTAAAGTTTTTGGCGGCGGATGCGGCGGCGGCCTATGTTACGGGGCAAGTTTTTAATGTGGATGGGGGCATGGTGATGGCTTAATGGGACATTATTTAACCGCAGATGAACGCGGATGAACGCGGATATTTGCGGTTGTGAATTTATCTCAAATCCCTGTAGGGTGGGCGCTGCACACCTTCCCCGACTCGCCCGCCTTACTTTGACAAAACTCCTCAAAGAGTTCAAAAAAACTATTTAGAGCATCCCTCTCATCTTGAGAAAAAAATAGAATTATATTCGCCCATGATTGAGATGAATCAATATTAAATTTTTTCTGTATCCACTCTTGAAATCCATCTAGGGCGTTTTCTTCTTTTAGAGGTACGCCTAGCTGGTACTGTGCCACATTATATCCCGACAAAAAAGCCTGAAGGCAACTAATTGATGCCTTACCTAAATAGACTGAAGGTTTATGCTTGATTTTTTTTATCAGCTCGGAGAGATTATCCATAAAAACTATCCCGTTGAATCATTTATCCAAAATGTCTTGAGTTATTAAAACTCGGTTTCTGTTACGGCAAAGTTGCCACTAAAGTCTTCAACAAGAGGCCCGCCAAAACTCTTGAGCCAATCATCTTTAAGAATTCGATCAGGATAAAGGTTATCAAAAACTTTTTCAAGTGTTCCTAACTCTGTGGTTATTTCAACAACCGCACCTTGATGAAAACCATTTGTGGCTATTTGGCGATCGCTCCCCGCTGGATTAGTGATAATTGAAAATGGCAGTCGGTCGGTTTCTGTGCTAATTTTTATTAGCTTACCCTGAATGCCCTCTCTAGTCAAGTAACTTTCGATTGCTTGAGAACAGGGGAGACATTGAAAGTTTCTATATCTTCTGGCAATCTGTTTAATTTCTGCAAGCTGCTCCTCATTCATAGGCTTATGACAAGTACACAACTTAATTACAACAAAATTATATGCTCAGATTAATATAAATTTCACAATCCCAATAATTTCATAATCCAATTCCGCGCCGCAGCAAATAAACTCATCAACTTTTTGACAAAACTCTGGAAAAAAGAACTTTTCTTAACCTCGGAAATCTCCTCGATTTCCAGGGGCAGCGGCGGCATCCCGACTACTTCATAGAGCGGATATTCGCCGCTCTTTCCCGGAATTTGAACTGATACGCGCTGGTTGACTATCGCCAATTCTTTGACTTCCTCATAAGTCTCCTCGGAAATCAGCAAACTTGTTCCCACTTGCTTGTTAGCAGCTTCAATCCTGCTGGCCAAATTCACCGCATCCCCGATCGCCGTTACCGTCTGATTTTTCGACTCCCCCAGATTCCCCACAACCACCAAACCGCAGTGAATCCCAATCCCAATCCGCAATCGGTGACGGTATAAAGTCTCAAAATAAGGATTTAGTTTATCCAATTCCTCCAGCATCTCCACCCCAGCCCTCACCGCTTGTTCCGCCGCCTTGTCTGAGTTTTCCAACCCAAACAGCGCCATAAAACCGTCGCCCATATAATTATTAATCATCCCGCCATTCCGGTTGATTACATAACCCATTTTTTGGAAATAGCGATTTAAAACATAAATTACATCGTAGGGCAACAGCGATTCTGCAAAAGGCGTAAATCCTCGAATATCGGCAAACAAAATTGCAATTTTCTTTTCTTGCCCGACAGGAGCAGAAATCAACTTTCCAGACATTTCGTCGTTAAATGATTCCAAGTCTTCAGAATCGATCGCCAATCGGCGCAAAATGACCTTGCCGCCCGCAACCTGCGTCTGACAAGCCAGCCTAATTTCCGGTTCTAAACGCAATTTTTTCGCGAGTTCCTCTTCCGGCGAAGTGCGCGGAGAGCAAAATTCCAAACCTTCGACAATCAATACGCGACAAGTCGAACACCGGCCACTACCGCCGCAGATGTGGGTGTGGGGAATGCCTGCACGCAGCGAAGCTTCCAGAATGATATCGTCGTCGTCTATCTCGATCGTGCGATCGTCCGGCAGATAGTGAATCTGTGGCATATTTGGCCCGTATAGCTAATTAGCGAGGAATCTCGCGGACATCTGTTATTGCAGCGAACCTTTATGCAAACCCGGTTTCTCGGCATTTTTTGTGTATCCCCTGATTCCTTAACTATAAGTCGCGATCGGCATTTGCTTCTCCTTGCGTCAGATCAAGTTCCCAACTGACACCAGTTTAAAAAAAGAAAGCAACTCTAGGCAAGAGTCCAACTCTTAGCTCATCATTCATTCTCAATTCTCAACTCTAAAATGGTATAGCTGAACACTAAAATCTTCATCTCACCCTGAAAATACCCCCATTCAAGCTGTGGAGTTAATCTAAAATCTAAAATCTAAAATTGGCTGACATAATTCTTAATAAAATTCCTATCGCCCAAAGCCCTATAAATCCGTTATCAAATCCCCTTCAACCGCCATATATTTTTAGGGTTTTGGGGAGTTTTGGTATGTAAACCTTACTTGGTAATAGTTTCAGCTTTTTTGCTCTCTAACAACCAGCGAATTTTCGTGAGATAGAATAGCAGCATCTTTAAAACCAGTATAACCATGACTTCATCAACAGCCCTACAAAACATCGAAAACCACATTCCCATCGTGGGAAATATCCATACCAAAAGTCCGATCGCCTACGGAGCAACCCGCCTAGCAGTCAGTGCAGTTAACACGGTGCAAATGGCAGTAGCAGAGTCTTACATCAACGGATTAGAAGTCCCAGATTCAGTATTGCGATCGCTTTTTGATACCTGTATGCCCGTATTATTTCGGTACTTTCCCTCTCTGCTTATGGCCTACGAATGGGTACTGACAGAAACAGACCGCACCGCCGAAGGGTCCCGGGATTTAATGAAAATTCACTACGACTTGCCTCAAGCAATGCTGAATCCGATGTTAGGCGACGGCAAACTCATTTATCCTAAATACACCATGGGGTTGTGGGAAAAAGGAGCGGCCAACCTTGAACAATCGCAAATGCAGATGATTGATGATGTGATTGAGAAGCTAGACATTCAGGATGGCGATCGCATTTTAGACTTTGGTTGCGGTTGGGGTTGCGTTCCCAATTACATTCTTTCCAAATTCCCCAATGTCCAGTTTACTGGCATTAACCTCAGCCACAACCAATGCGAGTATATGCGTCAGAAGATGCAAGACCCCGAAAGCTACCTCAGTTCCGGTCGATTTACCCTATATGAAGGCGATTTGAACGACGCCAACTTCGAGACAAAATTTGACAAAATTCTCTCCATCGGAGTTTTTGAGCATGTAGGCAATTTAACGAAGGGTTTCCAAAAGCTTGCCTCTTTCCTGAAGGATAACGGCAAAGTTTTCATTCACATTATCACAGTCCGCATTCCCAACAATATGTCCAGCCCTTTCCTCCACAAATACATTTTCCCCCACGGTCGTATCTGGAAATACGATGCCGTTGCCAGCCACAACAAAGACCTCAAAACGATAAAAAACTGGTATCTCAACGGATACAATTACTCTACAACCTTAGTTAATTGGCTGAAAAATTTTGATGATTCTCAGGCAATAGTCAAAGATTTAGACTACGGCATGGACTATGGCAAATTTCGTCGCATCTGGCGGTTTTTCTTGATTTGGGCGGAAACTCTTTTCGCGAGTTGCGATGGTGAATATATCGGCAACGGCCAATATTTAATGGTTCGTGCATAACCGCTAATCAGTAGACCAAGCTCAAAAAACCGAACACCCCGAACCCCGACTTCTTTGAGATGTCGGGGTTCTTGAGTGCTAGCTACTTATCGGGAGAATGAAACCTTTCAACCTAGATTTAGGGCGATCGAGAAGTGTTGCCTTCTTTTGAGGAATTTTTCTGAGTTTAAAAAAATCCGGAATAAGATTATTGCTCGGTGAATAAGACCTATATCAAGCGTGAGCCTGCACAATACTTTTTAAATTCCATCCTCGATCAGTAGTGATGATGTCCGATATTTTACTACAAAAAGAGAGTTGATTTATACAATGGTAGACAATATGAAACCTTCTCTTCCTCAAGACGACCCGAACCAAGAACAGCGCAAAGATTCCTTGAATCGTCAGCAACAAGCTTATCAGTTTGACTATGAGAGTTTATCACCTTTGGCCTTATTGAAAGATGTGCCCGCAGTCGAGAACTTTTCGAGCAAGTATCTTGCAGAACGGATATTAGCAACATCGGAACTTCCAGCAAATATGCTGGCAGCCGATTCGAGAACTTTTCTCGATCCTCTCGACGAACTCCAAGACTATGAAGACTTTTTTACTTGGCTGCCGCTACCTGGAGTTGCCAAAATTTACCAAACCGATCGCTCTTTTGCAGAACAGCGCCTGTCTGGAGCAAATCCAATGGTGCTTCGCCTCTTAGATGCGAGCGATCCTCGGGCACAAACACTGGCGAACCTTCCGACTTTGCACCCATTAGTCGATCGGCGCCAAGAGTTGCAGGACAAAAACATTTACATTGCCGATTACACAGGTACTGACGAACACTATCGCGCGCCTGCTCTCGTTGGAGGCGGAACCTATGAAAAAGGCAGAAAATACTTGCCGAAACCGCGGGCTTTTTTCGCTTGGCGGTGGACGGGAGTCCGCGATCGCGGTGTAATGACACCTATTGCCATTCAACTAGATCCCAGCCCAGATAGCCATGTCTACACCCCATTCGATCCTCCTGTCGATTGGCTGTTTGCGAAACTCTGCGTACAAGTAGCAGATGCCAATCACCATGAAATGAGCTCGCATTTAGGTCGAACTCATCTGGTGATGGAACCAATCGCGATCGTCACCGCCCGACAGTTGGCTAAAAATCACCCGCTGAGCCTGCTGCTGAAACCGCACTTTCGCTTTATGTTGACCAACAACGATCTGGCGCGTTCTCACTTGATCGCTCCCGGCGGGCCCGTCGATGAATTGCTAGGTGGTACCTTGGTTGAGACAATGGAACTGACTAGAGAGGCGTGCAGTACATGGAGTCTTGATCAATTTGCCTTGCCCGCTGAACTGAAAAATCGGGGAATGGATGACCCCAATCAACTGCCTCACTATCCTTACCGAGATGATGGATTGTTGCTTTGGGATGCGATTGAAACCTTTGTATCGGGCTATCTGAAGTTCTTTTACCCGACGGAGATCGCGATCGTACAAGATGTGGAACTGCAAACCTGGGCCCAAGAATTAGCGTCTGATAATGGCGGTAAAGTCAAAGGAATGCCAGACCATATCGACACAGTGGAACAATTAATTGCCATTGTCACAACTGTAATTTTTACCTGTGGCCCACAACATTCAGCAGTCAATTTTCCCCAGTATGAATACATGAGTTTTGCTGCAAATATGCCCTTGGCAGCCTACCGGGACATTCCAAGAATTACTGCTTCGGGTACTCTAGAAGTGATTACGGAAAAGGATATTTTACGGTTACTTCCTCCGTACAAACGAGCGGCTGACCAACTGCAAATTCTGTTTATTTTGTCAGCTTATCGATATGACCGTTTGGGTTACTACGATAAATCTTTCCGAGAACTCTACCGGAGGAGTTTCGACGAAGTTTTTGCGGGAACGCCGATCCAACTTTTAGCTAGACAGTTCCAGCAAAATTTGAATATGGCAGAACAAAGGATTGACGCTAACAATCAAAAACGAGTCATCCCTTATTTTGCTCTCAAGCCTTCGTTGGTGCTAAATAGTATCAGTATGTAGAATTAAAAATTCAGCACGATATCTCAAAGTAAGGTGTGCAGTGCACACCTTACTCTGTATTGGTCGTTAGCGTCGGTTTCTAGTTGTAGTCTGGGGGAAACTTGTGAGCGTAACTGGTGTATTTAGCTATGGCAAAGGTGTTACAGCAGAATTATCAAGAGGGCAATTTACCGAAGTTTTCCCTAAATAATCAGTTAACGTAACTTCATCCTTGTAATGCCGAGGAGTTTTCATTAACAATTGCCAAGCTTCACCAGCATCAAGTAAATTCATCCGTCCAGGATAGTGAATTTGGATCAACTCTTGAACCAAAGGGTAATAGTCTGAGTTAAGACTAGGGAAAATATGATGCTCCGTGTGATATGAAAAATTGAAATGCAACAAATCAACTATTTTGGGAACCCGTAGCGAGAGACTATTGATCAGAGGATCGTTAACACTCGTCATCCGACAAATCAGGTGATTTGTGTAGATATAAAACATTGCAACTGTATGACCGATTGCTAAGGGTAGCAAGTACCCAAGAACGATTTTTAGCGGATGAAACTCTAAATAGAATAAAATGCTAAAATGCAGGCATAAAACCGCAAACAACTCAAGAGCAATTTTCAATCTATCTTTCTGACTGACTGTGAATGCAGCGGGCACATAATCCACAATTTTATTATTAAACAATAGGCTCGACGAGAGGTGGCAAAATTGATGAAATAACCACGATGCTGGAAGTCCTACTATTAATAACCAAGATGGATTATCAATCGCTGGCGCAAAGAAATTATGAATCCATTTTCCCCAACTATTCGGCTGCTGGTAAAGGTAATTGCGATCCGGATCTTCTAGATAATTTGTTTGACTGTGATGTACAATGTTATGAACATATTTCCACTGAGTTGAAGGCATAAACATCATTGCAAACCCTAGAAAACTAATTATATGATAAGTCATACGAGACTTTTTATTGACGCTACCGTGCATGAAATCATGGGCGAAAAATCCCATAGTTACGATACTATTACCCATAATTAAAGCTAAAGGTAAATAAAGCCATAGAAGATAGATGGGCCACTGATCTAGACGAGCGGCAATTCCCCAACCCAGTAGCAAAATGACCATATTAATGAACAGTATAACCAACTTACTAGAATCTGGTTTAAAGGCTTCTGATGGCAGGAGTGGGCGCAATTTCTTAGCGTATACCGAGTGGTGAATTAGCGTTTCTTCGCCTAAAGTCGGCGTTGCCGTATTGTCTAGAGTATTGAGTGATTTTTCGGATTTCATATTATCGCTAAGAGTATTTTCCTGTGAGTTAATAACTTTCTAAAGTTAATTAGATCCAGTACCGATTTTAGATTGACCCACAAATGAATCGCGGGCTTATTGTCAGGACGCGGAAATTTTATCTGTGTCCACGGTGTCGTTCCGGGAGCTGGCGACCAAATTGCTTTAGATAAAAGCTGCCTGATTGTTGTACCAAGATATTATTATATCCCATAAATAGAAATTTTGAAACAACTATTAAAGGCTTATAAAGGCTTACGCATCGATAATACTATCCCATTTTTGACTTTGGTTTAATATTCCAATAACCAATCCTAAATAACCTATAAGATTAAAAAAGTCCGTTTCCCTGAACAATTTCTTTAATTGTCGTCAGCGTATCTAGCCCGATCAATCCCCGACGATAACCTTTTTGGTTGGACATTCCCAAAAATATTGCGTCTCCCCGATTTTGATAGCGCCAAAACCGAGGTGAGGCATTAATAAAAGTTGAGGCGCTGTTCACATCCAGAGCAAATTGGCGGCTTTCTAAATAAGATTCAGTGGCGATGCAGTCAGCGTGGCCGCTGCTGTAGCGGTTGATCCAGCCGATCGCAATCTCTAAACTATCGACAACTTTAAACGCGATGGTTTTGTTTAAATACGGTTGAGTCCACTCGTATGGTTCCGCCAGCTTCAAGTCTGGGAAATCTGCAACAAGATCCGCATCTGCGCTAATGTGAAAGCCTTTTTCTTTTAAACTGTTCCACAGCCTGACTAAGGAAGAAGGCTTTTGGTTGCGATCGATCAGCACTTTCTCGATCGCATTAACAGGATCGGGAACGCTTTGATGGCTGTCCAAAATCATCCACCTTGCCATCTCCAAACTACCAGTCGGCGACCAATAAAGGTAGCAATTGCCCATTGCCGATCGCAACACCGGCGCTGTGCACAGCCTTACCACTTGCTGCACCAAACTCGGTCTACCGTAGGGAATAATTAAATTGAGATATTGGTCTTGAGTCACCAAATCCCGGATCGAAGCGCCCCGATCCGGCGGCAATACCTGCAAACATCCTGACGGCAAACCGACCTCATCGATCGCCGACACCAAAGCTTCTCCGATTACAGCATTAGTTTGCCAGCTTTCGCTGCCACCTTTGAGAATCAAACTGTTAGCGCTTTTGAGACACAAACCGGCCGCGATCGCCCCCAACTCTGGAAACGCTTCGTAAATAAGAGCGATCGCCCCCAGCGGTAGCGACTGACAGTAAACCTGACAGCGATCGACCTGATAAGAAGCATTGATCACCCTGCCGATCGGATCTGGCATTTCCCCCAACCGTTCCAGAATTTGCACAGTTGTCTTGATCCGTTCCGGCGTCAGCTTCAGCCACTCCACAATCAACTCGGGAATCGCCATGTCCCGACTCGCTTCTAGATCCAGAGTATTTGCTTCTAAAATGTCATTTTGCCGGCGTTTCAGCGAGCCCGCCATCGCCTGCAAAGCTGCAGCGCGATCAGCACTCTTTGTCGTAGCCAACTCCAAAGAAGCTTGATAAGCGCGACGCGCCACATTTGCGGCATCTGATGAATGGGTAAAATCCTCTATTATCATCTAGCTAACGCCTGTAAGCGAGCCATACCATCAGCGCCGGCAGCATTGCTAGCAGCACGGCGACCATTGCCCACAGAATAATATTCGGGCCCGGCGAGTGCAGCGCCAAGGGCAACCAAATCACTAGCGGCACCAATATCATACCCAAAGCCAGTGGCAAATAATGGGCCTTCAAACCCGGGTGTGCTCTGTTCCACTGGTTCCCTGTCCACCGCCAAGCCTGCTTGTAAGGATAGTTTGTTGATAGTTGCTCGATGACGTGTCCGCTTTCCTCCAATACAAATATTTGCTGACAGCGGTTGCAGCCAAAGGCTTCTGTCAACGTTATGGGCACGAGACGACCCCGCCGCCGGCAAGGACAGGGGTACTCATCGTTTAAGTCAATCTTTGGAACTTTTTGAGATGGCACGAGCGATCGGATAAAAAAGCGTTTTTGCAAAAATAATCGTTAACATATCCACTTAATCAAACTTGTCAAATTCGCCATACCGAGGCTTTCAACTGCCTGTTCCGAGATATCGTCCGATCGGCAATTTTGACTTGCAAGTTCTGCATTCAATCTTACCACTAACTTAGGTATTTTCAACCATCATTAGGAGTATACCGAAAACTTTCTGGATGTACTTTCCGGTTTCCTGGATTTTTTTTATCTTCTAAAGCGGGTGACGCGATTCGAACGCGCGACATTCACCTTGGCAAGGTGACGCTCTACCACTGAGCTACACCCGCATTTCCTGCGGTATTAACAATATTGTCTCACTTCCCGAAATTTGTCAAGTCTTTTTAGTAAGTTTTTTTCACAAACCCAGTAAACCCCCCCCAACCCACTCCCCACCTGAAATTTCAGCAGCCAGATCATTAACCAAATCAGTAATTGCCGTGAAAATTGACCGCCATCCGCCGACGGCAAAGCTACAATCAAGCTGGAATTGTGGGAGAACACTGTCATGTCAGATTTAAATCGCGGAATCATGAAGTTCAAGGGAGCTGACAGTCCTATAGCGATCGCCATTTCGGCGATTGTCATTGCCGGCGGAATCGGCTTCTTGATCTGGTGGGCGCTGCAATCAGCCTACACCTTCAGCTAACAGACTACTCAAAAGTAAAACTTATAAGGCCTTGCTCAGAAGGCAGAATTTAAGAAAAATTCTGTCTTTTGCATTTTTTTGCCCTTAGTCTTGAATTTATTGCCCAGGAATGCGGATCGATTGCTGACGATCGAATGATTGCCATAAATCACCCGATCGGGCGAGTCGCTAGCATGAGCCGAGATGACTCCCCGATCAACTACTTTTGTAGTACACTTGTAAACAAAGCGCGCAGACAGCGCAATTTTAGATGCAAGTGTTTGCAAGGGTTGTATCTCAACAAAAATTTATGGCAAGCTTTCAGGACATTTTCCAATACTACAGTCGCTACTGGAAAATATCAGTTTACAGCATAGGCGCATCCAGCGTTTTGGCACTAGCCGATTTGCTTGTACCCTACGCGATCGGTCAAATATTAAACGTATTGTCGGGTCAACCTACAGATACAGTAACGCAAAAACTCATAACAGCGATCGCCTCTTTTACCCAGCACTCACCCAACAAAATATTATCGCTATCGGTCTTGCTGGGCATGATTTTTCTGGTAACAGTCGCCAAAGCACCGGTACAGCCTTGGGTGGGAAATTGGTTCCACTGGGTGATACCATTGAGGGCAAGGCGCGATCAAATGAGAAGTGCGATCGGCAAAATCCTCACCTTACCCCTAGAATTCTACGACGAAAACAACGCCGGACGGATTGCCAGTCGCATCGCCAAAGGCATCGCCAACCACACTTGGACATATCCAGAAATTGCCGGCGAATTCATCCCCGAAGTCGTCCGATTAATCGGCATTTTTGCCGTTATCTGCTTAATTGAGTGGCGGATTGGCTTATTAATTTTGGTTTCATTCCTATTTATCCTCAGTTTCACCCTCAAAGGCCTGCAACAGGTGACTGCGCGGGAAGAAATTCTGGATGAATACATCGAAGATACCGAAAGCCGCAACTCGGAAATTATCACCAACATCAAAACAGTCAAAGCTTTTGCGACAGAAAGTGATGAACTCAAAAGGCAAACCACCAGACTCGATCGCGAATTAAAAGTCGTGATCCACCGTATTCACAAAGGATACGTCACCCTGGGGACATACCAGCAGACGATCGTCCAGTTGTGTTTATTTTCTGTTCTTGGTTTTAGCCTAGCAGCAACGGTTGCAGGCAAAATTTCCCTCGGATATTTTGTTACCGTCTACACCCTGGCAAGCATGGCATATTCCCAACTGCGTCCGATTAGCATTATCGCCGAATTATTGGCGCGGCGTTATTCTTCAATGATCCGGTTCCACGAGTTTATGCAAACGCCAGACGGTGTTGATGCGGTTAATTTAGCAGAAAATGCTCGATCGGCACAGCCACCTTATAAATTTACCGGCAAAGTTGAGATCAGCGGTTTGACATTCGGGTACGACAGTCAAAAACCCGTTTTGCAGGATGTGAATTTATTGATTCATCCCTGTCAAACAGTAAAAAAACTATGATATACTGATTTTATGTTTACATCC
>Ga0163153_10005933_pt1 | contig 14127 bp, 18 predicted proteins | sample OliLakLV19MP6IB1_FD_148629 | JGI IMG/M metagenome (GOLD analysis project Ga0163153, IMG submission 148629) | Freshwater microbial mat bacterial communities from Lake Vanda, McMurdo Dry Valleys, Antarctica - Oligotrophic Lake LV.19.MP6.IB-1 | ecosystem: Environmental > Aquatic > Freshwater >... | reverse complement strand
GAGCTACACCGTCGGCTCGATCAACTTCCTCTTCGACAAGTCTCAGCCACCGCACCTCCGCGCGGAACAGCTCGCGGAACACGTCGGCGTGGCGCAGAGCACGATGGCGAACAAGTCCGCGCGCATCCGCTCCCTCCTGGGACTCTCCTGGTACGAACCGGAGCTAACGCGGCGCAGCATGCTTGAGCAAAACCCGTTTGCCTGGATGGTGACGGTGAACGGCATTCCGTTCGACGCACGGACACTCCCAGACGAGATCCAGGAGGAAGCGCGGCAACTTGGGTTGACCCCCGATCTCGACGGCCGAAGAGCGGCGTGAGCACTTTCAGCCCAGCCGAACTCGACACTCTGATCGACGAACTGACCGTCGACTGTTACAACGATGAGGAGCAGCTGATCGGGCTCCTGACCGGAGCCGAGGAAGCGCTCGTCATCGGAGAGATCGCGACCATCGCTGGAGCAGAGGTCAGGATCATGGCTGTCGACTGCCCATCAGACGTTCGCCGAGGCCTGACCGCCGTGTGCGAGCGGGAGGGCCACCGCTTTGAACTCTCGCTCGCCGACATTCGCTTCGGAGATGCCTCCAAGCTTGGGCGGATCGCTGGTGCGTACCACCGCTGGCTCGGCTGCAACCCGCATCCGACTACCGGCTGACCCAACCGGCCGCTCGCCAAGGTCAGGAGGGATCACAGACGCGTCCACACAACGGTATCCGCCCTACTACCCTCCGCCCCAAGCCGGGACTATTGCCAACGTTCGCCCGCTGCCCACTCACACTCGAGGATGAACCATCCTGGTGACCTATGTGCAGTTAGGGCAGGTGATGTGCTATAATAAAAAGGTGCAGTTAGGACACCTGAGGAGGCAGCGATGATCACGGCCCTGATCCGCACTGGCAGGAAGACAAACGCAGACGAGGCGATCGCACGCGTGCTCGGCGACCTGCAGCAGATGCTCGACGAAGGCCAAGACGTGCGGATCATGCTCGTGGCGACCGGCGAACTCCTCTCCCCGAGAGAAGCGGGAGAAGTGCTCGGCTTCTCCCGCCAGCATGTGCGCCGCCTGATCGACACAGGCGAGCTGGACGGAATGCAACTCCCCGGTTCCGAGCACTGGCGGGTGTCTGCGGCCTCGGTGGAGTCGTTGCTGGCACGCCGCGCCGTGGCTGCCGCGCAGGCCGACACGCACGCTCGCGAGTTGGACGCGCTCGGGGCGCCGCTTGAGTGAGCGGCTGCCGCGGGCGATCCTCGACTCCGACGTGATCTTCTCACGAGTACTGCATGAGTTGTTTGGCCGAGTCGCCGCCGAGGCGCGCCTGCTCGACCTGATCTGGAGCGAGCCTCTGCTCGCCGAGGCCGAACGGGTGCTGATCGAGCGTAAGCCCGTGCCGCCGCAGGTCGCGGCCCGCTGGGTCGGCTACCTGCGGCAGGCCTTCCCCGGCGGAGAAGTCGACATCACCCGACTCGACCCGGCGATCGACCTGGCCATGTTGACCAGCGACCCCGACGATCAGCATGTCTGCGCGCTCGCGATCGTCGGTGAGGCTGACTACCTGTTCAGCTTCGACCGCGCATACCTGCGTAAAGAGCTCGCCGCCCACGGCGTCAACGTTCTCTCCCCGGACGTGATTCTCTCAACCCTGATTGACAACGAGCCCGAGGCGCTGCGAACGGTCATCGTCGAGCAGGCCGCCGTCTGGGGCGGCGGCAGAGCCATCGGCGAACTGCTCGACGCGTATGAGCGAGCGAAGTCACCGGTTTTCGCCGGGAGAGCCCGAGCGCTGTTCGAGGAGTAGCCCTTGTCAGGACTGAGAACTGCCGGAAGCACCAAGCCTGCACTCACGTTGCGCGCATCCGGCCGGCGTCCTCTTCGAGTCGGCACGCCGCGACGAACTCGGCGTACGCCCATCGTTCGATCGTCCCTCTACCTGTCCCCAAGATCTGTCCCCAACATCTCAGGAGCCCGGGAGTCTTGGCTTGATCAAAGGCGTCAGACTTCATCGAGCACCTCCTTGGTCGAGAGGTGCCCTTGACGGCGACCACAGGATCGCCCACGGGTTGCCTGTTGGGTGGCACCCGATCGCGGCCGTATAGACGGGCCGGGTCGTGGCAGGCGCTAGTCATCGAGGCGGTCAGTGCGTGCCGCGAGGGCATCTCTACGCGTAGCGGAGCGCGTCGCCTGGCCTGACGCGGACTGCACGACTGATCGGTAGGAGCGTGACGAGGAGGGCGAGGAGGATGGTGCCCGCGAGGGCGAGGTACCAGAGCGGGAACGCGAACGGGATCGCGGGAACGGTGCCGCCACGCGCAGACCTGCTCCGGCGAGAGTTCAGCAAGGCGCACGTCACCCATGGCGGCGGTCGCTTTGCCGAGCAGCCAGCGGAGCTTCGCGATCGTGATGCGCGCGCCCTGGTGCGCGCCCAGGTACTCCACGACCCACTCGGCGAGCGTCAGGATCTCCGCACGGCCACCAGGCAAGGAGCCGAGCCAACTTGTTCTGAAGCGCCCTCTGCGCCTCGGGCTTGGTGGTGAACCCGCCCGCCTGTTGTCTCGCCGAGTCGCGACCTGCGACCCGATAGCGGTACGCCCACAACGGCTCTCCGTCCACGCTCGTCGCCCTCAGCTTGAACGCCTGACCCTACTGAACGAGAGCCGATGTTTGTCGCCGTGACCGGATGAGCAAACACACCGGCCCCACGTTCTGCGGCCGTTTGTCTGCCCTGCCGACGAGCAGGTCAGGCGGCGAGCGTTTCCGGTTGGGGCGAGATCAATCCGCGAAGGGTCATTTCGAGGACGGCGGTAAGCTCGGCCAGGGTCTCGCGGTCGGCGCTGACCAACGTCATCTCTCGTTCGCAGACGATGAGCCGGGCGACTTCGACTTCACCCTCGTCCCCTGGCAAGCCGCCAAGGTCAACAGCCCGGGTGTCATCTCCAGGCCACGAGAACGCCCAACCAGTCGGGAGCGCCTCGCCGATGCACTCCCAGAGGTCGTCCTCCTCGAGCGCATCGATGACCGAGTCGTCGTCGTCGATCGTCCACACTGAGGCGTGGAGCTGGACGCCCTCGGGGAGCGGTTCGGCGGCATCGTCGGGGTGGAAGCCGAGCACGACCAGGGCGGCGTCCGCAGGATCGGCGGGCAAGGTTGCGTACCGTGCCTTCCAGCGTCGTTCGCTTCCAGCGGCAAAGCGGACACCGCTCCCCCAAAGCGTGGGCATGGAGGTCGCACGAACGACGCGTGCAACCAGGATCTCGCCGATCTGGAGACGCTCGAGTCCGTCCTGGGAGGGAAGGCGCAGCGGCGAACCGCCGGTTAGCGGCTCGATCTCGATCCAGAGATCTGCCGGCTTCGCGACGACGCTGTAGACGTCCATCCGGGCCTCCGCAAGGCCGCGCGCGATGGCAGCCGAAGACGAATCGAGGTCCGCGCGTTCTGCGTAGCGCGCCATCAGCGGAGGTCTGCCATCGGCGGGTCTGTAATCGTTGAGCGCCCAGACAAGGCTCATGTTACGGCCCGTCGGGCCGCGAAGAAGCGAGACCAGCGTGGTCTCGCGGCTCGCATCCTCCAAGGTCTGCTCGTGCTCCTCCTTCAACCACAAGCTCACGTCGGCGAGGAACGCAGTGCGCTCTCGGAGCTCGCGCGCCACCGTCTCACGCCGCTCGAGACAGCAACGCTTGTACTTGCTGCCGCTCCCACAGGGGCAGGGCTCATTGCGCGAAGGCATAGCGGCAGCGTATGGTCACATCCGGACAGCGACCTACGCGGCGGTTCGTGTGTCGACGGCGGGCGGGCGCAAAGTCCTACAAGCTCTCCGGCGCGGACGACTTCACCGCAGTCCGCTTCCATGTCACCGCTCAGCTCGCCCGGCGGACCTTCGACCAGTTCACCCTCGGCATCGGCTTCACGACCTCGACCGCGTGGACACCGGACACGGTCAAGACCTCCGATCTGCTCTCGTTCGCCGGAATCGGGCCGATGTGGATCCCAGCCCTGCCACTCCCGCAGCACCTCGCGGAGCAAGTTCACGCCTACACGAGCACCTACGGGTCATCGTCGCGACCGAGCACACGGCCCAAAGACCGCGAAGCTCCGCTGGCTTGCCTGCATAGCGCGGGCAGCGCCGACAGGGGCGGAACGTAGAGTGCCCTGCCAGTACGGACGTGTCCGAAAGCGATCTCCAGCGCCGGCTCGATCAGGCCTCTCGCGAGGTCGAGCGTTTGCGTGCCGAGAACGAGCGCCTGCGGACGCTGCTCGGTCTCTCGCAACGCGTGCCGTCGATCCATACGGCGGCGGAAATCAACGGCCGCGTACCGGTACCGGCCCGACGCCCTCGTTCACTCGAGTTCGTCACCGGCCGAGAAGGTCGCGCTGATCCGGAGTCTCTTTCGTGGCCGTGAGGATATTTATGCGCGCCGCTGGGAGAACGCCCGCACCGGAGAGAGCGGTTATGTGCCCGCGGTTGCCGGCGGCTGGAGCGGGGTCCGCGGTGGCCCGAAGACGTACCTCCACCTGACCGACGAGGCGATCGAGGAGCATCTGCGGGGCCGTGAGTCGCTCGGTATCTATCCGCTGCTCGAGGACGACACTTGCTGGTTCCTTGCCTGTGACCTGGACGGCAGAACGTGGCAGCTCGACGCGGCGGCGCTTCTCGAGGCCTGTGCCGACAAGGGTGTTCCGGCGGTGCTGGAGCGGAGTCGTTCCGGTGACGGCGCTCACGCGTGGATCTTCTTCTCCGTGGCGGTGGCGGCCGCTTCGGCGCGGCGGCTCGGGGCGCTCCTTCTGCGCGAGGCGATGGCACGCCGCGGGGAGCTCGACCTCGCAAGCTACGACCGGCTGTTTCCGAATCAGGACTTCTTGCCGCACAAGGGGTTCGGGAACCTGATCGCACTGCCGCTCCAGGGCAGGTGCCGTGAGGCCGGGACGAGTGTCTTCCTCGAGCCTGCGACGTTCGAGCCCGCGCCCGACCAGTGGGCACTGCTCAGCTCGCTCGAACGGCTGCCACCCGAACACCTCGAGTCTCTGCTTGCCAAGAGCGACGACGTCCTAGCTGCTGCCGCTGACGTTCGCCGGGACGCTGTCGCCGCTTCAAAAGACAGCCCTGGCCGCAGTGCTCGCGAACGACGACGGTGTCCTTGTCGCCCCGCCGGGAACGGGCAAGACCGTGATCGCGTGCGCCGTGATCGCCGCACGGCGGCTTCCGACGCTCGTCCTCGCCCACAGCAAGCCGCTCCTCGAGCAGTGGCGAACACAGCTCCAGGCGCTGCTCGGACTCTCCTCGAAACAGATCGGCCAGATCGGCGGCGGAAGACGCAGACTCACCGGGACCGTCGACCTAGCGATGATCCAGAGCCTCAAGGCCATCGACGGCCTCGAAGCGTTCTTCGGTGGCTATGGCCTCATCGTGGTCGACGAGTGCCACCACTTACCTGCGGTCTCGTTCGAGTCATACGTTCGCCGGGCACCGGCCCGCCACTTCCTCGGCCTGACCGCAACCCCGTACCGACGAGACGGCCTACAGGAGATCATCACCATGCAGTGCGGGCCGATCCGCCACCAGATCGCGAACAGTGAAGGCCCCGCCGGCGATCTCAGGCTGGAACTCCTGGTACGCGAGACCGATCTCGCGATCGCAGCGGCAGGCGAAACGCCGATTCAGCAGGTGCTCCGACTCCTCGTCGACAACGAGGCGCGCACAGCGTTCATCTGCGACGACATAACTGAAGCTCTCAACGAAGGCCGACGCTGCCTCGTTCTCAGCCAGTGGACGGAGCACTGTCATTTGCTCGCCGACGGTCTTCGCGCCCGAGGCTTCTCGCCGCTTGCCCTCGAAGGGAGCCTGGGCAAGCGCGCCCGCGCAGCAATCATCCAGACACTCTTTCTCGCATTCCCCGTCTCGTTCAAAGGCCGGCTCGTCCAATACACCGGACGACTCATGCGCGCCGCTGAAGGCAAGACAACCGTCCGGGTCTACGACTACGCCGACACCCGCGTGCAAGTGCTGCGAGCGATGCAAACGCGCCGCCTCGCAACCTACAAGTCACTCGGATTCACCCGCGAGCCTACCCCCGATGTCGCCTCCTCCCTCCAACTCGCAGTTCCTATGCTTGAGTCATGAGAATCACGGTGGATCTTCACGACGGGACTGGGATCAACGGTGCTCGTATACTGAGTCCATGACCGTGACCGTGGACCTTCCCGAGGATGTGCTCGCCCGCCTGCGGGCTGAGGCGACGCGACGAGGAGTCAGCATCGACCTTGTGATCGCGGAACTGGCGACAGCGTTGCCGGCCGAGCGTCCGCCCACGAAGCGCGTGCTCTCGTTCATCGGGCTGGGCTCGTCCAGCTCCGGCCGGTTTGCCCGTGACGCCGACGAGATCCTCGCCGAGGGCTTCGGTCGAGACTGAGCTTGCTCGTCGTCGATACGAACGTCCTGGTAGCGGCAGCCGATAACGCCGACCCGGATCACGACCGATCTGTCCAGGCGATCGACGGAGCGAGCCCTCTCGTAACGTCCGCGCTCGTCATCGCAGAGACCGCCTACTTGATCGGGCGTCAGCTCGGTGCCGCAGCAGAAGCCGGCTTCTTCCGAGCCGTCGCTGCAGGCGACCTCCAGGTCGAGATGATCACCCCCGCCGACGCTCGACGGATCGCCGAGTTGATCGAGAGGTACGCCGACCTGGGCCTCGGCGGCACGGATGCCAGCTTGATCGTCATCGCAGAGCGCCTCAGGGTCACCCGGATCGCAACCCTCGACCGTCGCCATTTCGGCGTTGTCCGCCCGAACCACACCCCTGCCTTCGAGCTGATCCCATAACAAACGGGCTCACCGGCGCGCCCGACCGATTGTTAGGGGTGCACGGAGGGTGCACGAGAATGCGAAACAAGGCGATCCGCGGAGCCAATCGACACTCCAACACCGCATGAAAATGCGCTTTCCAGTGCGCGCCAACCCCCTCCCGACTTCAATGGTAAGGAGGGGGTCGCCGGTTCGAGTCCGGCAGAGGGCTTCGTCACCGACCTGAAGCCTCCGTCCGATCAGGCTACTCGGTCCCGGCCTCGTCTGGAACCCACGCGTCGTCGACCATGGCGAGTTTGAGCCCACAAGACGGGCAGGTAGCGCGTTCGGTATTTGGCCCAGGCACAGGCAACTCCGGACCTTCGGCCTGTGATCCCTCCCCACCCACTGAACGAGACTCGACTGTGGCCCCACAGTCCGGACACACGGCTGAGAAAACGGATGAACGCACGACATTCTCCTCTCTATGGGTTCCTGGCCAGGAGACGGCCGGCCGCGACCAACGCGGGCTGCCTTGCCGGGTGTTCGATCGGTTTCAATCGTCTTCCCTGACCGATGCGGAGTGGCTAAGCATCATGGCTCTCTGTACCCGGAGTTCGGAGCGATGAAACCGATTCGGGGTCTCCGCCTGCGGCGCAAGCAGCGACCGACGGAGTGCCAGCACATGGTAAGGGGGTCGCCGGTTCGAGTCCCGGCAGATCCCTCACAGTGAGGTTTGTCAGTCGTCTTGGCTCGCTCGGTGGGGCGTCTCCCCACGCTTCACGAACCGCATCGCGGTAGAAGGCGAGCATGATGACCCCGACGACGATGAGCGCCGCTTCATCGAGCGGGCCGGGAATGGGAAGAATGGCGAACGCCGCAAGCCATCGCAACGGCCGAGGGATTCTCCCGTCTCGGGCCAGCGCCTTCACGGCTCGAAGTAAACGGGACAGGAACGAACGCACCAACCCTTGATAGCACGACGTTCGCTCAACCTGAGTTGAAGATCCTGCGGTCTTGTCCTTTCTCTCCGGCCGATGACGGAACGCGCGCTCGCCTGCAACCCGCTGAGACCGAGCTGCACCCGACCTGCGAGGCGTACGGGTAGCGAAGCTTGACGGCATCACCACATCGAAGGTGTCGTCCATTGTCCGAGGTTCCTTTCCGGTCCTTACGCTCCCTGGCCGAGGTTGCGCATCAGGCCGCCGTCCATCACGTAGCTCGAGCCGGTGACGTAGTCGGCGTCGCTTGAGGCGAGGAAGACGGCGAGCCTCGCGATCTCGGCGGGCATTGCCGCCCGTTTCAGGGGGATGCTCGCGGTCTGCTGCTCGCGCATCTTGGCGTCGTCGATCGACTCCTGGTTGAAGGGCGTCAGGACCATTCCCGGAGCGAGGTTGTTGACGTTGATCCCGTGCTCGGCCAGCTCGAGCGCGAGTGTGCGGGTCAGGCTCCGCACGGCTGCTTTGGCGCAGTCGTAGTCGGCGCCTCCGGCGTTCGGGACTTCTTCGTGGATCGAGGTGACGTTGACGATCTTGCCGCCGCCCCCTGCGGCGAGTCGTTGCCGGATGAAGTGCTTGCAGCAGAGCAGTGGGCCGTAGAGGTTCGTCCGCAGCGACGCCTCGAAGTCTGCGAGCTCGATGTCCGCGACGTATGTTCCAGACGCATCGACGCCTGCGTTGTTGACGAGGATGTCTGTCGGGCCGAACGCCTCGAGAGCCGCGGCGAACAGACGCGCGACAGCGTCCTCGTCGCCGACGTCTGCTTGCACGACGATCGCCCGCCGACCCGCCGCCTCGATTTGTGCCTTCGTGTTCGCCGCACCCGCGGCGTCGTTGCGGTAGTTGACGACAACATCCGCGCCTTCGCGCGCGAACTCGATCGCCGTTGCCTGCCCTATCCCCGAGTCGGACCCGGTGACCACTGCGCTCAGCTCAGCGAGCCTGCCCATCTTGTATCTCCTTCTGTCGTCGTTGTTCTGCCTGTTGGATGCTCCACGCGGCGTTGATCAGGCCGACGTGCGAGAACGTCTGTGGAAAGTTCCCGATCAGCTCCTGCCGCTCGAGATCGAGCTCCTCGGAGAGCAGCCCGACGTCGTTTGCGTGCGCGATGACTGCGTCGAATACGGCGCGTGCCCGCTCGATCTCGCCGTCGCGGGCGAGCGCGCTCGCGAGCCAGAAAGAACAGATGAAAAAGGCGCCGTCTTCTGCGTCCGTCCAGCGGCGGACGAGACCACCGTCGCCGAGTTCGCGCTCGATCGTGTCGACCGTGCGCCGAAGCCGCTCGTCATCCGCGGGCACGAACTCCATCAGCGAGAGCAGCAACGCACTCGCGTCGAGCCGGTCGGAACCAAACGCCCCCGTGTAGGCGCCGACGGCCTCGTTCCAGCCCTGCTCCAGGATCTCGTTCCGAACTGCCTCGCGCTCTGTGGCCCACAGTTCCGGTCGTGCCCCTTCGCCGAGGCAGTCGGCCAGCTTGAGAGCCCGGTCGAGCGCGACCCAGCACATCAGCTTCGAGCTCAGATAATGGCGCTCTCCCTCGCGTCCTTCCCAGATCCCGGCGTCGGTTTCGCGCCAGCGCTCAGCGGCCGTGTTCGCAAGATCGCACAGAAACCTGGCCGTTTCGCGTGTCGGCTCGTGGAGCTGGTCGCGGAGATACCAGGCGGCCTCCAGGACCTCGCCGTAGACGTCGAGTTGCGTCTGTTTCCAGGCGTTGTTGCCCACACGCACGGGGGCGCTTGCGCGATGGCCCGCGAGGTGCCCCAACTCGCGCTCGCTGAGGTCGCGCTCGCCCTCGACCCCGAACATGATCTGGACATGCCCGTCGCCGTAGCCGCCGGCGGCGCGCGCCATCCAGTCGAAGTAGCGCGCTGCTTCGTCAGGGCAGGCGGCGACCCAGAGCGCGTTCAGGGTGAGGCTCGCGTCACGCAGCCAGACGTAGCGGTAATCCCAGTTCAGCTCCCCACCGACCACCTCGGGCAGCGACGTCGTCGGCGCCGCGACGACGGCACCGCTGGGGACGTAGGTGAGGCTCGCGTCACGCAGCCAGACGTAGCGGTAATCCCAGTTCAGCTCCCCACCGACCACCTCGGGCAGCGACGTCGTCGGCGCCGCGACGACGGCACCGCTGGGGACGTAGGTGAGGGCACGCAAGAGGATGCCACTCCGACGCACCTCGGCGCGATACGCGCCTTCATAGGACTCGTGGAGCCCCGCCCAGGAACGCCACGCTTCGATCGTGTCCTCGAGCGCACGCTTCCCATCGAGCGCCGGCGGGAACGACGGGTCGAGGCCGGAGCAGTGCTGGAGAACGAAGCGAAGAGAATCCCCCTGCTCGACGAGCACCTCAGCACGGGCGGTTGCACCGTCCACGGCGAGCGGAACATCGCTCGTGAGCCTGAGCGCATCGGGGCCGCCCACAGTGCGCAGGCCCCCGTCGACCTCGACGAGCTGCGGCACGACGAGGCCGTACTCGAGCCGCGGCACCAACTCGATCTCGAAAGCGACGCTCCCCTCGACCACCTCGAGCAGGCGGAGAAGCGAATGGGGAGAGCGGAGCCCCACATCGTGCCCGCGTGCCCCAGGCTCGAGCGCCAGCGCGTCGGTCAACACCGCGACGCCCGACACCGTACGGAACGTCGTCTTCACGACCATCGTCCCGGACACATATTCACGCTCGACCTCGAAGTCACCGGTCGGGCGAATCGACCAGTGGCCGGCGACAGGATCGAGTATCCGCGCGAACGCGCTGCGCGAGTCGAACCGCGGCGCACACCACCAGTCGATCGAGCCACTGACGCCGACAAGCGCAGCCGAATGACAGTCTCCAAGCAGCGCATAGTCAGCGACCGACTCGGTCACCCGCCCCAATCCTTCCTCTCTTGACTCGACCCCAAACGGCCGCCCTTTCGGAGCGGCCGTCTGAGTATTCTCGAGTTCCACCTTGTGGGAATGCGCGTTGGGCTACGGAAGTCGAACAAGCAGCGCCGGCACGGAGCTCGGACACGTGACGACCGCATCAGCAAGGATTACCCCGACCAACCACAGGCCAAACACATCCGCGGACCGAACTTGCGTATGCGTCGACGGCAAACCGCTCCGACCGTCAAGCAGGATCAATGACTGTCGTCAGCGCCGTGGGCTGCCAGCGTCGTTCCATCAGCAGGGACAGCCAGATCGAGGACTCGAACAGGACGAGCAGCGGGGCAACCTCGAACGCGAGCGAGCCCGGGTCGACGGTCGGCAGCAAGGACTGCTGCGGAGACCATCAGGACGTAGCCGATCCGGCGGTTGCGTCGCAGCTTCGTGGAGCTGAGGAGGCCGATCCGGACGAGGGCGAGGATGAAGATCGGCATCTGGCTGCAGCGACGAAGCGACGGGCGCTGGCTTCTGATCGCCGAGCGCAGGACCGGAAACGGTGGAACCGTCGCGGTCTTCTCCGATATCACCGACCTCAAGGAGCGCGAGGAACACTCCGACACGGAGTCGAACCACAGCTCTGCGACGCCGTCATGCGGAGCATCGCCCTCGAACCAGGTTGAAGACGAGCTTCCGCAAGCCCGGCAGCTGGCGGGCAAGCGGGGCGTGCTCCTCGAGCCACCAGCGACGGAAGTCCTCCGGTGAGTCGCCGTCCCGACGCGTGAGCAGGATGATCGCCTTCATCGCTATGCCGGCTTCTTCGTCCGCGCGTGCGGTCGTCCACCGACGCCGAGCGCGAGGCAGACGAGGATTTCGTCGGCGCGCGGCGCGCCGGGCACCATGATCTCGGCGGCGTCCATCTCGTCGAAGCTCCAGATGTCGTCCTTGTTGGTCAACGGGATCGTGATCGCCGCCCCTGCGGCGTCGAGCTTCTTCGTCGACGGGATGATCGCCTGCCCGCCGCCGATCGCGGCGCGGATCGGCGCACCGAACCGTGGATGGATGAGCGCAGCAGCATGCTCGAGCTCCCCGTCGAGACCCACGATGGCTGCCTTACCGTAAGCGATTACCTCTCCCGCCCGGGCACCGAGGACAGCAAGCCCCTCGTCGACAAGAAGCGCTGCAACCTCTGCGCCGATCTCTTCCAGCGCGGAGAGATCCCGGCTGAACCCGCCCGCCAGCGGATTCTCGATCACAGCTGCGGCGACGACCTTCACGGTAGGCGATGCGAGATCTCGGCCGGCCCCGCTGCGGGTCTCCTCGCGTTGCACGATCACCTTACGTACCCGCATCTCGCCTCCTGTCGCCTTGGCCTACTGGACGGGTCTCATGCAACTGGCATCTCGATTTCGCCGACGTCGGGAAGGCTGTCCGGCAGCCGGAACCCGCCCGCCTCCTCGAGCACACCGATCCGCGCGGCGAGCGGCGGGTGCGTGTTGAAGAGGCCCGCGACGAACTTCGACGGTCCCGTTGTATTGCGCAACGGCGTCTCGATGTAGAGGTGGGCGGTCGCAGAAGTCACGTTCTTGATCTCCCGGCTGTCGAGCTCGAGCCGCCGCAGTGCGAGGGCAAGCCCCTCCGGATCGTTCGTGATCTCGGCGGCGGAGGCGTCGGCGAGATACTCGCGTCTGCGGGACAGCGCCATCTGCACCATCACCGCTGCGAGGGGAGCAAGGAGAATGGTGACGATCGCAAGAACGAGGAAGATCCAGCCCTGACCGCTGTCGCCGCCCTTCCTGCGACCGCCGCCGAAGTAGAGCATCCGCGCGAGCAGGTCACTGACGAGAGCGACGACCCCGACGAGAACGGCTGCGAGCGTCATCAACCGGACGTCGCGGTTGCGGATATGAGAGACCTCGTGAGCGAGCACGCCCTCGAGCTCCCGCTTGCTCATCGAATCGAGAAGCCCGCTCGTGACGACCACATAGCTCTTCGCAGGAACACGGCCGGCAGCGAAAGCGTTCGGCGCAGGATCGTTGACGACGTAGAGGGGCGGCGCCTGTTCCATTCCGGCGGCGATCGAGACGGTGTCGATCAGGTGGTAGACCTCGGGCCACTCCTCCCGCGTGACGGGGTGGGCGCCCGTGAGCTTCGCGACCATCGAGCCGCTCGAGATGTACGCAAAGATGCCGTAGACGACTCCCACGAGGAGGACAAGGCCGCCGAGGCCTGCACCACCGAGTGCATAGGCTGCTCCGCCGAGCCCGATGATGAGGAGACCGAAGGCGGCGAGGACGAGGACGGTGCGAAAACGGTTTGCCCTGATCTGCTGCTGCAGGGTCACGGCTGGAAGCTGACCTCCGGAAGCTCCCGGTCGCCGGCCTCGGCCGCGAAGAACTCGCGCTTGACGAAGCCAAAGACGCCCGCGAGAAGCACGGCCGGGAACGTCTGGATCGAGTTGTTGAACCGCAGCACCGTGGCGTTGTAGTAGCGGCGCGCGGCTGCGATCTTGTCCTCGGTCGCGGAGAGCTCGTTCTGGAGCTGGAGAAAGTTGTCGCTCGCCTTCAGGTCCGGGTACGCCTCCGCGACGGCGAACAGCTTTCCGAGCGCAGCCGTGAGGAGGTTGTCTGCCTCGCCGGCGGCCGCCGGGCCCTGCGCCCCGGCAACGGCAGCACGCGCCTGCGTGACCGCCTCGAACGTGCCGCGCTCGTGCGCCGCGTACCCCTTGACGGCCTCGACGATGTTCGGGATCAGGTCGTTTCGGCGCTTCAGCTGCACATCGATGTTCGCCCAGCCGGTGTCGACCTCGTTGCGCAACCGGACCATCCGGTTGTAGAGCACGACGGCGAAGACGAGCAAGACGACGACGATCGCGATGAGGATGTAGACGATGGTCACGCGGTCAAGATAACGAACCTCAGACGAGGAGCGCGTTGGCGATCAGCTCGCCGACGAGCACGGCCGGTAGGTTCGTGTTCGCGCGCGGGATCACCGGCATCAGCGAGCAGTCGGCGACGAGGACGCTCTCGAGGCCGCGCACGCGACCGGCCCCGTCGCAGACCGCGAGCGGATCGCCCTCGGCTCCCATGGCGCAGGTGCCAACGGGATGGAAGTAGTGGACGTGGTACTCGGAGACCGGACGGTCGAGGCTCGGCGTGATCTCGGGGCCGATCAGCTCCCGCAGCGATTCGGCGGCGGCGAGCTCCCTCGCCCACGCGATTCCCTCATCGATCACGGCCAGGTCGGCGCCACCCGGGTCGGAGAGGTAGCCATGGTCGATCCGGGGTACGTCCTCGGGGTCGACTCCGGTGACGTGGACCGAGCCCCGTGAAAGCGGCTCCATCGCCGAGACGGCGAGCGCCACCCTCCCGGCGAGGAGGCTGTGCTCGTGCGCTGCGACCGGGAAGACGTGGAGGTCGTATGGCCCGCTCGCGCGGCTCGAGCGAAGCTTGCCGAGCGTCTGCTCCTCGGGCGTGAAGCGGACGGCGGCCGCCTCAGCGA
>Ga0163153_10005931_pt1 | contig 14130 bp, 12 predicted proteins | sample OliLakLV19MP6IB1_FD_148629 | JGI IMG/M metagenome (GOLD analysis project Ga0163153, IMG submission 148629) | Freshwater microbial mat bacterial communities from Lake Vanda, McMurdo Dry Valleys, Antarctica - Oligotrophic Lake LV.19.MP6.IB-1 | ecosystem: Environmental > Aquatic > Freshwater >... | reverse complement strand
TTGTTTTCCACCACACTCCAACAAGGGTGTTCCTTGCCGTCTTTTTTGCGGAGTTGCGAGCGCAGAAACATTCTGGCCGACGAGCTTACACGAGGATTTTTGAAGCGGAAGAGGGTAGGTCTTCACTACAAGCACTTTGGCGTGGGGCTGATGGCCTTTTGCTTGGGATTCCGCGCGCGTCCACCCCGAAAACAGTCGAAACCAAGGTCGAATCCGCCAAACCGGGCTAATCGAGCGCGTGGTCTGACTCCGGGTGTCGAGTTTCGACAAGGCGACATGGTGGCGTTGGACCCACCGGACGGCGCTTGGGCCGGCATCACAGGTTTTTTACTCCATCATCCACATCCCGTGCGGTGACGTGACGCGGGCGCTGCGCGAGTTTCGACGAGTCCTCAGACCGGGCGGCTTGTTGCTGCTCACCTTCCATCTCGGCGAGGCCATGATTCACGTCGATGAGTGTTGGGGCCACAAAGTGTGCGTTGACTTCTTCTCTTTCCGTTCAGTCGAGATGTCAGGCTACCTGACCTCGGCGGGCTTCGAGATCGAAGAGATTATCGGGCGCGAGCCGTATCCCGGCGTCAAGCACCAGAGCCGGAGGACTTACATCTTCGCGAAGCGAATAGAGGCAATCTTATGAAAATGACAATTATCTTCGCGGCGTTGCTACCCTTGGCTGCTGGCGCTGCTGATTGGCCGCAATTCTTGGGTCCGACACGCAACGCGGTCTATTCGGGAACGCCGCTCGCGGACTCATGGCCGTCCGAAGGTCCGCCAGTCGTCTGGCGGGCGGCAGTTGGAGAAGGGTATTCCAGCCCGGTGATCAGCGATGGTCGGCTGATCCTCGCGCATCGAGTCGGGGACGAATTGCTGGTCAGTTGCTACGCCATGCTCACAGTCCAGACGAACTGGCCTTCCCGCTTCCCGATGAAGTTCAGAGACGGCGAAGGTGGTGACAGCGGGCCGCGTCCCACGCCGACGATCAAGGGCGAGAGGGTTTTTGTCTGCAACACCGATGGCTTTCTAGTATGCCTCGACCTGAAGCATGGAGCCACGATTTGGTCCCACAGAACGAAGTCCGAGTTCAAGAGTGAGGCGACCTGGCACGGCTCTGTGTCATCGCCTCTCGTCATCGACCGGGCTGTGATTGTTCAAGTGGGCGGAACCAATTCCGCCGGAGTGGTGGCTTTCGATGGCGCAACCGGAGATGTTCTCTGGAAGGCTTTGAATGAAAAGGCCAGTGCCTCGTCGCCCGTGCTGGCCACGTTTGATGGAAAACCCCAACTGCTCGTGATCACTCGGACGGCTGTTCACGCCCTCAACCCCGAGACCGGATCGGATTGCTGGAGTTTCCCAACGCGAAAACAATCAACCGGTAATCTCTACGCAGCCAGCCCCGTGATGTTTGGAGATCACCTCTTCGTTGCGGGTGGTTACGGTCTTGGCACCCGGCTGTTGCAATTTGAGAACGATTCGCCCAAGAAGCTTTGGCACCTGGACGACGCGCTTTCCACTCTCTACGCCAACGCAATCCATGACGGCGGATTTCTCTACGGATTTCACGGCCATCCCGGATTGCCGGAGGGACGCCGGTTCCGCTGCATCGAAGTTGCTTCCGGCAAAGTTGTTTGGGAACAGGTGCAATCGGGATCCGGCACGGTTACTCGTATTGGTGAGCGCCTGCTCATGTTGCTCGACAATGGAGAGCTTGTGCTCGCCACGGCCACACCGAAAGGTCTCCAGATAAAGAGCCGCGCCCAGATTGTCGGGCGACCGACACGGAGCTATCCGGCAATCGTGAACGGCTACGCCTTCATCAAAGGGCCAAAGGAACTTGTGTGCCTTGACCTGCGATGACCTTTCGATTCGCTACGCTTGAAGACTGCACGCTGCTCTCGGAGTTGAATCACCATCTCATCCCTTCCGTGCCGGCGTGCTGACTTCGTAGTTGGTGTTGTTGGCCAGGTCGGCGTTCGCCTCGTTGATGAGTTTGCCGGGCTTCGCGCCGAGGTGGCGGTTGTCTTTCACCACGACTTTTTCGGACGGCCAGCCCATGACGCGGATACCGTTGGTGCGCGTGGTGTTCTTCACGATGGTCACGCGGCGGATGGGGAAGTCGCCGGGCTTTGGGGGCCGGCGTCTGGAGAATTGGGGGCAAACTGTTCGTCGGTCGCAGCAGTCAGGAAGGCTATCGGTTCGAACTCTACCGCCAGGAAACGGCCACCGATGGCGAGGTGTTGGTGCCGTCATTTCGGATGGGTGCCGGGGGTGACAATTTCAATCATTTCTACAACCCGCAGACCAAGACGTGGGCTCAAAAGCCAAAGAAGGATGGGATCTACAACCAATACTGGAACATCGCGAAGAACGGCGACCTGTTCACCGTTGGCGATCCGCAAACGATCATCCATTACAAATACGGAGGTCTTGATCAGCACAGCAACCCGCTGTGGGACGCGACCCACGCCACATCGGAGGTTGTCTCCGCGTTCAAACCGGTGCGCAGGGTGAGTTACGACTCGGATTCGGATACGATGTATCTGGCGGGCGATGTGAAAGACGGGAACTGGGGTTCGTTCCTGCGCGTGAAGAAGTTCACCGACTGGTCCAAGGGCAACCGCCATCCCGCTTTCACTGCGGAGCTTCCCTACCGTGACAAGGAGTATGCGGGCAACAGCAACTACGGCGGAGGCGACCCGATCACCCTTTCTGTGGCGGGCGACCATATCTTCATCGGATACGGGATGGGCCACGTCCGGATATTGAACAAGGCCGATGGCAAGTTGGTCGGGACGCTGCGCCAGAACGTGAACGGCTGGAAGGGCAGCGATGGACAGGTGGATGCCGCCTATGGAATGACCGTGACGCTGAGAAAGAACGGGGAGTATGTCGTCCTGTTTGAGAACGCCGCCTGGGCGAACATCCAGATGTATCGCTGGTGTCCCGGCGGCGTTTGCATGTCCACGTCAACCACTCGAGCGCAAGAAGGTGGACGGAATAGTCCTCATCACCCACAAAGGCTCCTATGAACGCATCAGCGGAACGCTCGCCAAACTCAGCACCGATTGAACCCAGCCAAACTCCAGCCAACCATCCCCTTTATGACTCGAACATGCCCATCGTCTCTCGCGCTCTCCGCTTTGCTCGCCGCGCTGCCTCTGTGTTTGACCGCCGCTGAATCGCCGTGGTCGCTCCGCCCCGCAGCGGACGGTGTCACGGCTCGTCTCCCCGGCGGGACGGGATGTGCTCGGCTATTTGAAGACCAAACCCGCCGGTTCGGCGCTCTCCGCGAACAGCGCGTGCGGCATTTTTCCGCTGCTCACTCCGGCGGGCGAATCCGTGGTCGCGCTCGCGCCGAAGGATCATCCGCATCATCGCGGCGCGTTCTTCGCGTGGTATGAAGTGAACGGAGCGGAGAAGGCGGACTTTTGGGGCTGGGGTGCTCATGCACCGACGAAGGACCGAAAGATTGTGAACAGGGGGCTGCGGCTGGCCGAGTCGCCGACCGACCATGCGCGTCTGCTCATCGAAAATGAATGGCGCGTTGGCGACGTGGTGATGATCCGCGAAACCCTCGTCGTGACGAGCCGGACACTGCCAGAAGGCAACTGGCAGGAACTCACCTTCACACTCACGCCGGCTGGCGAGATCACTGTGCCGCGCGCAGCGTTCAGCGGGTTTTGCGTGAAGGGCAAGAGTGGCAAGAACGCCGTCATCTCCTCGCCCGACGGACCGGTGAAACTTCCCGCTCCGAAGCACGATGACCCGACCACGGGCTGGCCTGATGCCGCGTGGTATGACTACACCAGCACACTCGACACTGGCAAAACCGCCGGCGTGACCGTGATGAGTCACCCATCCAACCCGCCGACGAAATGGCACAACCCAATCAACATCGCGATGATCAATCCCTGCATCTTGATGGACGGCGACCTCGTGCTGAAACCATCGCAGCCGCTCACGCTGCGTTACGCAGTTCTCGCCCACGATGGGCCGGCGCCTGCGGCCGCGCTTGGGCAGCTGGCCAAAAAATTTTCGTGCGGCTTCCGGCAAATAAGTTTTTGCCTTACCAATCACCCACGCACCACGTCCACTCGCAAATCAGGTTCCAGAAGACTTCTTCCAGGCGGTCGCGGCCGCGCCGATCAGTCCGGCATCTGCGCCTGTCGTGGCGGGTACGATGGGCAGTTCGCGATGGCCATCCCACCAGATGTGGCGACGCGCTGAATCGATCAAAGCCTGTCGATAGAGTCCATCGCACAGTCCGAGTCCGCCGCCGAGGATCACCAGCTCCGGATCAAGCACGTTGATCAGCCAGCCAATGCTCCCGCCCAGCGATTCTCCGGCGGAGCGAACGATGTTGGCGGCGTTTTGATTTCCGCCTGCGGCCGCGTTCAGAACGTCTTGACCGGATTCGGCGGTGCCATGAAGTGCGTTGAAGCGGGAGACCAATCCCGGACCGGAGGCGATGCTTTCCAAAGTGGGCAACACGTTTTGTGAACCGTGTTCGTTGAACCCTGGGAGCGGGCCGCTGGCCATCGTTCCGGTTGCTCCGCGCCCGCCCGTGAAGGGCCGGCCTTCGATGACGAGGCATGAACTGATGCCCGTGCCGATGGACACGTAGAGGAACACACGCGCGTTCCTCCCCGCGCCGAAGAGTGCTTCAGCCCGGGCGGCGGCGCGCACGTCCGCTTCGAGCACGGTCGGTGCGATGGGTGACAATCGCTCGCTGACGAACGCGCCGGACCACTTGATGCAGTTGGCACTGGCGATATGGCCGGAGTGATCCACGATTTCGCAGACTCCTACGCCAATGCCGTCCACCGGGCGACCCTCGGCGCGAGACCCGGCGGCCAGCTCGGCGGTTAGGCGCTCGACGTCCGCGAGCACGGCGGCACCGCCACGATGGGGAAGCGTCGGAATCACGCGCCGCCCATGCACCGTGCCTTCCGGGAAGGCCACCACTGCGGCGGCGATTTTCGTTCCGCCCACGTCCACGCCGATGGCGGTGAATCCGGGAGCGTTCATGAGTTCACCGAAAGCTTCGCTGCCGCCGCTTCGTCGAGGAAGGCGCGCGTGTCGGGATGGCCTTGGAGAAAAGAGGCGGGACACTGCGGACCTCGCGGGCCTTTCACCATCGCCTGCACCGCCGCGGTCTTGTGCGAGCCGTAGGCCATGATGAGAACGTGCCGCGCGCCGAGAATGGTTTGCAAGCCTGCGGTCACGCCCTTGGCCGGCGCGTAATCGCCGCCGAACCATTTCCGATTTGCTTCGATGGAAATGGTTTCAAGGTCGAGCAATCGCCCTGTCGAATCTTCCGCGCTACCGGGTTCGTTGAAGCCCAGATGCCCGTTCTGGCCGAGGCCGAGAATCATGACATCCAATCCACCAGCGGAGGCGATCTTGCGTTCGTGCTCACGCACGCTGGTCAGCGCATCTCTCTCCAGTGAACTGATGGTGTGAAATTGCGCGGATGGAATATCCCACGCCTCCTGCACGCAACGGCGCATGAGGTTGGCGCAGTTGCGCGGCTCTTCGAGCGGCACGCCCACGTATTCATCGAGGGCGAAGATGGTCAGGTGCGAAAGATTCAGCCCGCGCTCACCGATGCGACGGTAGAGTTCAATCGGCGTGTTCCCTGCGGCGACCATGACGTTGCGTGTGCCCGGCGTCGTAAGCCAGCGCGCGAGGCAATCTGTCGCGGCGGCATTGGCCGCCTCAGCTGCGGGATGGATGGAGAGGTTCATTTCGCCTCCGCCACACCGCGTGACAGGGCACGGATGTAGGCGGCGTTGCAGCCGCAGCAGCCGCCGAGAAAACCGATGCCTTCGCTCTTTGCAACTTTGCCGAAGTTCACGAATTCACTCCGGGAAACCTGGATGGTCTCGAGATCGTCCGGGAACGCGGGCAGGCGCGTGAAGCTGTGGCACGACTCCGTGGTGTGAAACGCGGCGGGTTGCGCGGCGAGCGGGACGTTCGTGGCGGCGCGCATCTCGCGGAGCAAGGGCAGCATCCGCTTCGGGTCCTGTTCGCAGTTCGCGCCGACGGCGATGGCGCCGAGGTCAGCCATGACCTTCGCGCATTCGGCGGGCGTGTGGCCGTCGGTGCATTGGCTGATGAGCGGACGGAAGCTCATCGTCGCGACGGCGGGCAGGCCGGCATCGGCGGCGCATTCGAGCGCGACCTTCATTTCGGCGAGGTGGAAGAAAGTTTCGAGGATGAGGAAGTCCACGCCGGCGTCCTTGAGCAGGCGGATTTGCTCGGCGATGTGGTCCTTGGATTTGCCGAGCGACTCCATGCCTTCGCGCTCGGTGAGCTGGGTGCGCGAGACACTGCCGGCGACGAGGGCTTTGCCGCCCGCGACTTCCTTCGCGAGCTTTACGGCGGTGGCGTTGATGGATTCGGTCTGCGCGCCGTAGCCCGCGCGGTTGAGTTTCTCGCGCGTGCCGAAGAAGGTGAGCGCCTGCAAAACCTGGGAGCCGGCACCGAGGAATTCGCGGTGAAGTTCACGGAGCGCGTCCGGATTCTCGACGGCGACCTCGGGCGTAAACTGGCCGCTGCCCCGTCCGGTGCCGACCTTCTCGCGACCGGAGCCGCTGTCCACGTAGCCGCGACGTTCGAGTTCGATGAGATAACCGCCGTCGCCGAGGACGACATTTTGTTTCAGGAGTTCAGTGATGGTTTGCATGTGAATAATCAGTTGGAAATTGGAGCGATCAAACAGTTGAAGAAGTCTTGGTAGCCGGTTTCTCCCAGGCGAGGGTGGCCACGGAAATCAGGGCGACGACGATGCCGGCCGTTTCGCGTGGGCTGATCTTTTCGCCGAGGAAAAGAATCGCGATGGGCACGCTTACCAGCGGATACAAGCTGGCGAGCGGTGCAATGATGGAGGCTTTGCCGTCCTGCGCGAAGGCCAGCAAGATGGCGTAGTTGCCGAGGCTGAAGAACAATCCCAGCGCCACAACCAGGAGCCACACCTTGAGCGTCGGAGTCGTCGCGAGGGGTTGGAACAACAGCAGCCCCGCGCCCACCGGCACAAACGCCGCCAGAAACCACAGGGCCGAAAGCTCGCCGGAAATGTCGTTGGTGGAAATTTTCTGGAGCAGGCCGGACACGCCCCAGAGTCCGATGGGCAGCAGGGCGAAGAGCAGCCACGGATTCACTACGCCTTCGACGCTGGGGACGTTGAAGAGATAGATCGCCACGAGCGAAAGAGCTGCGCCGCCGAGTTGAATCCCGTTCAATCGCTCGCGCAGCAACAGCACGGCGAGCGCGATGGTGACGAGCGGATACATTGCGGTGAGAGGCACGACGGTCGAGGCTTTCGCTCCCGCTCCGAGCGCGTGGTAATAGGCGACGTTGCCGGCGCAGGTCAGCGCGCCGGCGAGAAAGGCATTCGTGATTCCACGCCGACGGTTGCCGCTCGCGGTGAGTTTCTTCGAGCAGCCCAGCGCGAGCATCACCGGAATCAGCCCCAGCGTGGATAGCGCCTGGCTTTGCGCCGCGGTGACCGACTCGCCGATGAGCTTGGAGATGACCGCCCACAAGCCCCAGCAGAGGACGGCGGCAACGGTGAGTAAAAACCAGCGGGGCATTGGTCAGTGTTCCCGCGAACGATCATGCATCAGGTGCGCGGCTTCTTGCGCGGCGGGTTCGGCAAAGATCGGCGGAGTGAACGTGCTTTCCAGCGGGAGCGCACGACCTTCGCGGCCGGCTTGCTGCGCCTTGAGCATGATCTCCAACACATGCAACGCGTGCTCGGGCGTCATGAGCGGCTTCGTTCCGTTGCGAACACACTCGGCCAGATGATTCAGTCCATCCGTCCACGGCCATTCGGGCGTGGTCTCCTTGAAGACCTGCCAGCAACCCGCGCTGTTCTGGAAGATTTCGTAGCCGTCCGGGTCCCAATCGTCACCGAGCATCTGAATCGTACCGCTGGCGCCATACACCTCGAGCGCGGGATTGCGATACTGCTGCATCGTGAACCCGCTGGTGACGACGGCGAAGGCGCTGTCTCCAAAGTCGAGCAGCACTTGCGCGTTGTCCTCGGCTTCAACGCGAATCTTGCGTCCGTTGATTTTGCGTTCGGGAATCGCCACGCCGGTCATGGCCATGACGCGTTTGGCGGGGCCGAGCAAGCCGGTGAGGCTGGTGAGGCAATAAACGCCGAGATCGAAGAGGCATCCGCCACCCGGCTTGTAGACCCACTCGCTCCAATCCGGTCCAGCCCAGCCGTAGCGCGCGCGGGCGGAGCAGGGCTTGCCAATGTCGCCGTTGCGAACGCGGCGGGCGAGCGTCTGGAACGTCGGGCTGAGAATCGTGAACGGCGCGCAAACCAGATGGCCGGAGCTGTGTTGAGCGAGTTCCACCAGCGCCTTCGCGTCCTCCAGTGAAGTCGCAATCGGCTTTTCGAGCAGGACATGTTTGCCCGCCTTGAGCGCGGCACTGGCCAGGGGCGCGTGCTCTGGCATCGACGTGAGAATGATCACGAGGTCCACATCTCGTGAAGTGATGACCTCCTGCGCGTCGGTCGTGAAGCGCACGGGCCCCAGAGCGGCGCGAGCCGTCTCACGCTGCGCTTCGCGGCCGCAGGCGATCACTGCTTCCACCTCACCGCGCGCGCGCAGCTTGTCGATGGCCGCGCGATAGGCGCTCAAGACGTTGCCGCAGCCGATGACGCCCAAACGCAAGGGTGACTTTGGAGGAGCCATGCTGATAAGCAAAGTGAAGCACTTTTATGTTGTGCCTGCAACACATTACTCTAATCTTGTTGCATGTCCGTCAGCCACACCTTGCAATCCCGTCTTGCCGACATGCGCCCGAGTGAGGCGGAGGTGGCGCGGCGGTTGTTGCGCGACCTGGGCCTCGTGGCGGAGAAAAGCCTGCGTGAGGTGGCGGCCGGCTGCCAGACCAGCGACGCCACGGTGGTGCGCACCTGCCGCGCAGCGGGCTTCGATGGCTTTCAGGATCTCAAGTATCACGTCCTGCGCGAACTGACGGGCGGCGGCGAAATGAAGCCTGCGGCGAATGGTGAGGGCCATTACGGCGGCGACATCGCGGCGAGCGTGTTGGCGGCGGATTCCGCTCTGGATGAAGCGGCGACGTTGCTGCGCGGTGCTTCGCGCGTAGTCCTGGCGGGCGTGGGTGCCTCGCACGGCATTGCACTGATATTGACGGATGTGCTCTTCACCATGCGCAAGCAGGCGCTGCCCATCCACGACGCGCAGATGGCCGGCTTTGCCTTCACGCCGCCGGTGGCGGGGTTGGTGTTGATTGCCATTTCACATTCGGGCGAGACACAGTTTCCATTGCGCAGCGTGCTCGAGGCGAAGAAGGCGGGCGTGAAAACCATCGGACTCACGAACGAGCCGGGCAGCGAACTGGCCCGCGCCGTGGATGTTTTGCTGCCAACGCAGACGGTGGAGCGTCCGGCGGGCAGCTTTGCCATCGCGCCGCGCATCTGCCAGTTGGCGGTGCTGGACCGGTTGCTGACGCGTGTGAGGGAGCAGAAACTTGAACAGAAGAGAACGAAGGGAAGGAAGAAATGATTATGAAATCGAACTTGATGCAGCTCCTGTCCGCAATGGTTTGCTCCGCGCTGGTCTTGGCAAGTCACGCTGCCGAATTGGCGAACACTCCGCCGCAGTCTGAATGGAAGCCGCTGTTCAACGGGCGCGATCTCTCGAACTGGGATAAGTTTCTCGCGACGCCCGGCGGTTCGGAACCTTTGGTCGCAAACGTCGATCCTAAGAGCGTGTTCACGGTCACGAACATGAACGGCGAGGGCGTCATCCATGTCTCCGGCCAGAACTACGGCGCCATCACCACGCACGAGCAGTTCACGAACTTCCAATTTCGCGTGCAGTTCAAGTGGGGACTGGGGCGCTTTGGCGGCCGGGTCAATGTCGGTCGCGACACGGGCATTCTCTACTGCGGCATCGGTCTGCCGAATCCGCGCACGGGCTGGCTGACGTCGGTTGAGAACAACGTCATGGAGAAAGGCGTCGGCCAATGGTGGAGTGTCAACGGCGCGATCATCGACTGCGAGGGCGAATGGGTCACGGCGGAGAACGAGCTTTACGTCCCTTACAAGAAGGAGGGCAAGGGCGAGAGAAACATCGTCTGGCGAAAGGGCGGCCCGCGCCTCACCGCCGCGAGCGCGAATGGCATCACGCCGCCGTTCGATGTCGAACAGGTCTTTGGAAATTGGAACACGGTCGAGGTCATGTTTTGGGGCGGTAACTGCATCCACATCCTCAACGGCCACGTCAACCTGGTGGCCTTCAATCCGCGTTACAAGGAAGGCGAGCAGTGGCGTGCGCTGACTCAGGGAAAGATCCAGCTGCAATCGGAGGATGCAGAGGTCTTCTATCGCAAGGCCGAGGCACGTCCGCTCTTTGAACTGCCTGCGGAGTATCTGGAATACGTGGTGTCTCCGGTGAGCGGCGAGGAAGGATTCGACCAGTTGTTCAGCGAGACGGCGTTGAAGGATTGGAAACAAAGCGGTCCCGGCAAGTTCACGATCGCTGACGGCGTGGCCACGGGCGAAGGCGACATGGGCTTGTGGTGGTATGCAGGCCGGCAGTTCACGAACTTCGTTTTGCGCGGTGAGTTTTTGCAGGAGCAGGAGATCGCGGATTCGGGAGTGTTCCTCCGTTTCCCAGATCCGGGCAATGATCCGTGGGTCGCGGTGAAGAAGGGGCACGAGATGGAAATTGGTGATCCGAATCCGGAGAAACCAACCTGGCGCACCGGCGCGATGTATCCCTTCCACGCGCCCGTCACTGCGAACACAAAACCCATAGGCCAGTGGAACAGTTACGAGATTGTTTGCCGCGGCCATGACTACTCGGTTCGCATCAACGGCAAGGTGGTGAACACCTGGACGGACACGACGCAGCGCACGTTGAGCGGCTTCATCGGCCTGCAGAATTACAACGACGGCAAAACCGTCCGGCACCGGAATCTGCGGGTGAAGGAAGTGCTATGAAGCGGATCAATGAGTTGAAGCAATTCTTGAGATTCGCCTGGGTCGCGTTTCTTCCGCTTCTTTCCGTGCGCGAGGTCTGCGCTGCCTCTTCACTGCCGCAACCCGTCCCCAACTGGCGCATCGAACTCGTCGCGGAAGCGCCGCGCCTCAAGCATCCGTCCGTCGTCGCCTGTGCGCCGGACGGCCGGGTGTTCGTGGCCGAAGATCCGATGGACATCAGCCTGCCGAAAGCGGATGTCGCCGAAGGCCGCATCCTCTGCTTCTTTCCCGATGGGCGCACCACCGTCTTCGCCGAGAAGCTCTACGCGGTCTTCGGTCTCCAATATCTCGAAGGCAAACTCTACGTGCTGCACAATCCCAAGTTCAGCGTGTTCGACGATGACGACGGCGTGGGCCGCCATCGCCGCGAGCTGATCGAGCAAACCTTGCCTGATCCGTCGGCGCTGAACTGGAACGACCACGTTCCAGCGAATTTTCGTCTCGGCATGGACGGCTACTTCTATGTCGCGACCGGGGACAAGGGTCTGCATGGCGCGCGCGGCACCGACGGTTCGCGCGCGGATCTTTCCACGGGCGGAATCTTCCGCCTGCGTCCCGACGGCTCGCAACTGGAAGTCGTTTCCCATGGCGTCCGTAACATCCTTGATGTCGCGCTCAACGCGGAAGACGAACAGTTCACCTACGACAACACGGACGAGCACGACTGGATGGGGCGCTTCACGCACATGGTCGAAGCGGGCTTCTACGGCTATCCGCATGACTTCATTCCACGGCGACCCTATACGCTCTGGATGATGGAGGACTACGGCGCGGGCGCCGCCTGCGGCGTCTTCGCGAACAATGAAGACGCACTGCCTCCCGAATATCAGGGCAACATGTTTCTTTCTGACTTCGGCAAACGGCAGATCATGCGCGTGAGCGTCGAACGCGCCGGCGGCACCTACCGCGCCGTGTCGAAAGAGGATTTGTTCCCGAATCCGCCGGGAGATTTTCGCCCGGTCGGCATCACGCTGGGTGTGGACGGCAAGAGCCTCTACATCTGCGACTGGCAGCATCGCGACGAGAAGGCCAACGTGAGCGTCGGGCGCTTGTTCAAGCTCACCTGGACCGGTCCGGACCACAGCACGCCCAAGCCCGCTTGGTTTGTTCCCGCGGCTACGGGAAAGAAATTCGAAGCAACGACCAGCGAACTGGTGCGTGGGCTCTCACACCCATCGCGCGCTGTCCGACTGACGGCGCAACGACGCCTGGCTGATCTTGGTAGCAGCCGAGGTAACGAGGCTCAAACTTCCAGAAATGATCAGAGCCTCCTCACGTCGGCTGCTACCAGGGAATTGGTGGCGCTGCTGCGCGACCGCGCGGCTCCGGCGCTGGCCCGCACCCACGCGCTTTGGGCGTTGGATGACATGGATGGCGGACGTTCCGCGCGGAAGGACATCATTGCCGTCAGTGCCGATGACAATTCCGTCCTGCGGCGCCAGGCCATCCGACAGCTCGGCACACGTAGCGTGACCGAAGCCGTGCCCGCCTTGCTTGAACGGTTGAAGGACAGCGACGCGTCGGTGCGATTCCACGCCGCCACCGCGCTCGGCCGCATCGGTAACGCTGCGGCCGTTCCCGCGCTGCTCGCCGCGCTGGAAGAACCCGACTTGTTCGCCCGCTTCGCCACCTTCACGGCCCTGCATCGCATCGGCACCAATGCGCCTTCCGCGTGGGCGGCGATTGTGCGCGGTTTGGAAAACGGCAGCGCGAGAGTTCGTGAAGGAACGGTCTTCGCCCTCCGCGAAACCTATGACGAACAATTGCTCAAGGCGCTGGTGGCGTTGTCCAGTGATTCCAAAAACTCTGCTGCCGCCCGGTTCGCCGCGCTGGAATTGATCGCCGCCCTGCATCGTCAGAAACCCGCGTGGAAGGGCCAATGGTGGGCGTATCATCCCGCCCTTCAACCGCCGCCCGCGAAAACGGAGACGTGGGCTGGAACCGACATCGTGCTGGCAACTCTGCGCGATGGTTTGCGCGAAAGTGATCCCGTGCTGCGCCGGGCTTGCATCGACGGACTGGCTGTCGCGCGTGACACCAATTCCGCGCCCGCGCTCAGCGACATCTATCCCCGTGAAACCGATCCCGCCAGCCGGGCCACGATTCTCCGCGCGCTCGGTGCCATGAAAGATCCAGGTGCTCTCACCCTCGTGGTCGCTGAGTTGAAGCAGCCCCGTCATGCTGAAACGACTGCCGCCGCGATTGCCGCCGCGGAGGAATTGGGTGGCGCTGGAGCGGTCCAGGCATTGTCAGGGTTCCTGAGTTCATCGAGTGCCGATGCGACTGCGCTTGCCCAGGCCATTGCAGCGTTGGGAAGACTTCCTGCCAGGTCCGCCGTCGCGGCCATCGAACCGCTGACCCGCCACGCCGCGACGTCCGTCCGTGCGGCGTCTTTCGTCGCCTTGGGCCGGTTGCAAGGCGACGCATCCTTGCCCGCGCTGGAAACGGGTCTCGCCGACTCCACGCTCGAAGTCCGTCGCGCCGTCGTCAAGGCTCTGGACGATCTCAAGTCCACCAAGGCCGTGCCGGGATTGCTCAAGGCTTACGACGATCCGGCGTTGAGCACTGACGCTTTCGCCGCGCTGGCCCGAACACCGGACGAACGCGCGATTGACGCGCTGCTCGAAGGACTCGCCTCGAAGAATCCCACCGAGCGCAACGCCGCGCACCTGGCCATTCGCGGCCTCAGCGGCAAGGTGCTTGTGAAGATCGAAGCGAAGGCTGATACGCTCCCCTCGCAAGCTCTGGTCGAATTGCGGCAGATTTATGCGGGCAACAAGAAGGCGGAAGACGGTCCGCTGTTCACCCGGCAAATCAAGCAACACACCCTCGAAGAATACATGGACGCCGCGGTGAAGCTTTCCGGCGACCCCGTGCGCGGGCGCAAGCTCTTCGCTGAACCGGGCGGAGTCAATTGCGCCGCCTGCCACCGCGTCGCCGGCGAGGGCAGCGACCTCGGTCCGGATCTCTCCGGAGTGGGTGCGCAATTTGATCGCCGCGCGCTCGCCGAGACGATTCTTTATCCGAGCAAGACGGTTCGCGAAGGGTATCAACAGATCACCATTGAAATGGCGGACGGCGAAGAGTTCAGCGGCGTCGTCAAA
>Ga0163153_10005930_pt1 | contig 14130 bp, 14 predicted proteins | sample OliLakLV19MP6IB1_FD_148629 | JGI IMG/M metagenome (GOLD analysis project Ga0163153, IMG submission 148629) | Freshwater microbial mat bacterial communities from Lake Vanda, McMurdo Dry Valleys, Antarctica - Oligotrophic Lake LV.19.MP6.IB-1 | ecosystem: Environmental > Aquatic > Freshwater >... | reverse complement strand
CGTGGGCACCGTCTACGGATACCGCTGGTACGAATCCCGGCCAAACCGGTCGAGACCACCTTCGCGGTCGCCAACCCTCCGCGCACCGCGATCGAGAACGAAGAGGATCCGCAGCCGCTGGTCGTGACCTTCGATCGCCCGGCCGCACCGCTCGGAACAACGGGCAAGCCGGTGAGCGCCAGCATCACGATGAATCCGGCGCTCGAAGGCACCTGGAGCTGGCGTGACGACAAGACGCTGATCTTCACGCCGAATGGCGACTGGCCGGTGGGCGAGGAGTATTCCGTGCGGCTCGGCAGGGAATACTGGATCCCAGGTCCGCGCGCATGTCATCGAGCCGCGGCAAGAGGACGAACTGGGCAATCGCGGGAGCGGTCGCGACAAGCGCGGAATGAATGGTCCGTACCGTGTTGCTGCCGGGGGTCGATTCTCCCTGGCCCTCGAACCACTTCGCCCCCGCCCCGGTAAAGAGCCAATAGAGAGCCAAGACGTCCAACGCCAGCAGAGTCAGGCGGGAGAGGTCGATGCTCTCCCAGTAGTCCGTCGCCGAGAAACCCCAGGGGTAGATTCCGATTCCAACTCCGAGGACGGTCCCTGCCAGCAACATCACCCTTGCCCAGGGCCAAGCGCCTGCCGGTGCACGCGATCAGCGTCGCGTTGGCGCCATACGCCGCGATCACACTGACCCAGAAGAACGGGCGAAAGCGCGAAGTATCGATTCCTTCGGACAGGAAGACGTGGTCGAAGGGTGCTGTCTCGACGATCGTCAGGAACGCACTGGCGCCCATCGACAGCCACAGCAGCGCCATGGCCTGTCGAACTTGCCGCGGCTTGCCCGATGACATCATGGTGTTTGGATCAGCCAAGGCCCCGCCAATCGACTACCTAGCGAGCAGCAGGGCGGCGGCAAGGCTGCGAATGACGGTTCGGGTGCTATTCATTTTGTTGTGCCTCCCGTGATTTGTGGCAGCTTATCATCTGGAAATGTCTGCTCCCGAGACGCCGGGAAGGCGTTTTTGGCCACGCCACGAGCCCGCCACGGCGCCGCTCGCATCCTCTGAATTTTACTTTCAGAGGATGCGAAGATATCCTCTACTTTCCAGATCCAGAGGATACGGAATGGCCACGCCCCTCTATCGCCGGCATTCGCCCGCGCTCTCCGCGACCTACCAGGACGTCGAGAACCACGCCGCCTCCCAGGGTGAGGCGCTGGTGGGAACGCCCGGAGCAATCACCCAGCGCCAGAACGCCGATGGCGCCAGGTACTACGTGCGCCAGTACTACGACCACGAGCGCGCCAAGCGCGACCAATACATCGTCGCGGCGGCTTCGGACACCGCCCAAAGCGCGGTCGCCGATTGGAAACGACGCATCGAGGAAGCCAATGAGGTGCGGGCCTCGGTGCGGCTGCTGGCTCGCGAAGGTTATTCGGTGCTGAGCCCGAAGCACCTCGCCGCGATTGCGCCACTTGCCACCCACGGCGTATTCGAAGCCGGTGGGGTGCTGGTTGGGACACACGCCTTCGAGGTCATCGTGAACCGCCTGGGAATTCGCGTCGCGACCTTTGCGACCGAGGACATCGACCTGGCGCGACCCGGCAAGCTGGCGCTGGCAAGGATTCCGAAGGGCGGGCTGCTCGAATTGCTCAGGGAATCGGGCATCGACTTCGTGGATGTCCCCGCGCTCAACCGGAAGGATCCATCCACGAGCTTCAAGGAGAAGGGAAGATCACGTTTCACCTTCGATCTGCTGGTTCCGGCCGCGGGAGACGAGATCGGAATCCGGCCGGTGCCCGAGCTCGGGGCCCATGCCACCGCCCTGCCGTACCTGCGCTATCTGCTTGCCCAAAGCCAGGTTGGCGCGGCGCTCTCCAACCACGGCGTAGCCGCCGTGCGAGTGCCCCTCGCCGAACGCTTCGCGATCCACAAGCTGCTCGTCGCGCAGATTCGCGAAGGGCGGCCCGACAAGAGTGCCAAGGACCTGAGGCAGGCGGCGGCGTTGATCGCGGCGCTGGGAGAGACCCAGCCGGGATCGCTGGAGGAGGCGTACTCAGGCACACCCACTTCCAGCAGGAAGCACATTCGAAAGTCGTTGCGGATGATTCAGGAAAGTTTGGCGCCGCATCCGCAATCGTGGGAGGCCGTGGCCAATTTTGCCGGCTGATGGGGCGACGCGAAAATTCCCTTCCGAATGGCCCGCGATCGCCTCAACGGCGCGTGCACTCGGAGCTAGCCCGCGCAACGCATGGAATCCGGATCTCGACACCTCGAGCAGCCGGCACATCCCGATGAGCAGCCAGATCGGCCTGTGTCGCGTGATGGCGTAACCTCACTTGGATTCCTTTGCGAAGTACACTGCGGAGCGACGCGTTCTCCTTGCGCAACCTCTCGATCCCCTTCTGCTGCTCCGTCTTGAGCTCCGCGCCCGGCTTTGCCTCCCACTTGCGCAGGAGAAGCGAGCAGGGCCAGTCCTTAAGGACGTTCGGATGGATTCCCGATTCCCTCGCGACTTGGCTGCGGGAAGCCCCGGAACTCGCTTCGCCATGCAACACCTCCTGTGCCATTTTGGCACCAATCGGAAGTGTCCGGAAAGTTGGGGGAATTCCAGAGAGCCTTCACAACCCGGTGGGATGCCACCACCACCACCGAACCAGGTGCCGCCAAGGACCTCGCACCAACCGCGAATGCGATAGATGTAGGCGCTGACATCGTCGCAAAGCGTGCCTTTCCACTCGGAGATGGGTATCGCTTCGACACACACCGCGTCAGCTCCGGTACCGCCGGTGTCGATGCAGCCTGCAATGGCAGGCGCGGCGCTTCCCAGTGCTGGGAGAATCAGCAGGCGGGGAGGCAAAGCGGATGAAGTGTCTCTCGATCATTTTGCTCGATCCCATTAGCGAGTCACAAGGCTCACAGACGCTGACATGGTCGCCGCGAGCGTCGGGTCAAATACGACGGTGTATGTACCGGTTGTGGGAAGGGACGCAATGTCTACTCCGCCCGTCGCGGCGTTCACAAACGAGCTCGAGGTGAGCGTCGATCCGTCCGGCTTGAGTACGCTGACGGCGACCGTCGCGCCGTTGCCCACGACCGCGCCGGCCCAGTTCAGGCGGAGCAACTGTGCCGACGTGCCACTGAAGGCGAATCGCGCCGTCTGGCCAGGACGCGCTATCGCAACCGTTTGCGGTGGGTCTCCTGCGACGAAACTTCCCGTAGCCGGAGTAGACAGTGTCACTGAACCGGCGGTAATTGAACTCGCCGGCGGAGGCGTGAAGATCCCCGAATAGGTGCCGGTTGTGGGCAAGCTGGTTACGAAAGTCTCACAAGACGCGGCCCCCGAGGTGTAGCACGTAGCGCTCCCCACGCTGGAGCCGTCGGGTCGGTACAAGGAGAAGTACGTGGGATTGCCGCTGGCGGCCGCATAGGTCAGCCCGGCAAGGCCGAACTCCAGTCTCTGCCCTGCGGTACCCGCCACGCGAAAACGCAACAACTCGCCCGCCGCGGCTGTGGCAAGGGAGCCCGCGGATCCGCAGGGGCCGGCTTGTCACTCGCGCGAAGGCACGCCCCGTCTTGCAGCGGGAACTCACCAGGATTGTCTCTCGCGGTTGAGAAGCACGACTAGAAATAAGCGCCCTACGATTTAATCGCCCCCGCCGCTTTGCTGCGTTATCATTCTTTCACGGAAATAAACATTTTCTTAAATCGTTGCATCGCGTTTAGAGTTACCGCTGACCCGTGTTTATGTGTGCGTGCATAAACAAAACGGGGCGCCCAGTGGCGCCCCGTTCCGCTTCTTCGCTCCTCCTCCGTTATTCGGTGTCGAACTCGTGCACCACGGCCCAGAGCGTGGCATACGTGTGTTGCGCGAAATCGGCGTGCAGCTCCTGGTAGTCCTCCGCGCGGACCGGCTCGCGCTCCTTGCCCTTGCGGATCTCGTACCAGCGCTGCTGGATCTTTTCCCGCGTCGCGTGCGGCGGCATGGCGGGGCGGCGCAACAGGGGGCTCGTGCCCGCGAAGAGCCGGCGCTTCAACGTGACGTCCGCGGATGATATGCGGAAGAGCTTCGTCAGCATGTTGGAGGTGGCACCGTGGCGGATGAAATGCTCCAGTTGGCGCGAGCGCTTGTTGAGGTAGTCGACCTGCCGGAGCCCATGATCGAGCGAACCCGCGTCGATCTGGATGGCGACCCGCGGCTCCGTCATTTCCGACAGCTGCACGAGCTCCGAGGAAGTCAGAGCCTGCAGTTCCGCAATATGCCGCTCCGTGAGGCCTTCCGTCCCGGGCTGTTTCCCCGCGTCCTGCACCTGGCGAATCAGGTGCGCGAGCAACAGAAGCCTCAACTGCTGGTCCTGGATGACTATCATCCGACCCCCTCGTTGTTCTGTGGTGGAGCCACCGGTTCGTGTGTCGGGCAAAAATGCTCTTTGACCGGGGCGAAGTCAACGGGAAATCACCAAATATTTCAGGATTTCTCGGCTGACCCTCTCCCCGGCCCTCTCCACCCACGTTCCACTTCGCAGGGGCCCGAGGGGAGAGGGGGCGCTATCAGTCTTCCTCCCGCTCCAGCTTGAACTGGGAGGCGAGGTGTTGCTGGGTCTGGGGCGGCACCGCGGCGTAGTGGCTGAATTCCAGGGTATAGGCTCCCTGTCCCCCGGTGACCGACCGCAGCCGGGATTGATAATCAGTCACTTCCGAAAGCGGCACCATGCCCTGGATCGACATCAGGTCGCCCCCGGAGGACTCGGTGCCGGTCACCTGGCCGCGCTTGCCGGACAGATCCGAGGTCAGGTCGCCCACGAACCGGTCCGGGGCCGTGATCTCCACGTTCACGATCGGCTCCAGGATGATCGGGGAGGCCTTGAAGATGGCGTCGATCACGGCCTTGCGCCCGGCGGTGACGAAGGCGATTTCCTTGGAGTCGACGTCGTGGCTCTTGCCGTCGAAGACCACGACGCGGATGTCTTCCACCGGGTAGCCCGAGATCACGCCGTGGTCGAGCGCCTGGCGCACGCCCTTTTCCACCGCCGGGATGAACACCGTCGGGATCACGCCGCCTTTCACCTCGCTCGCGAATTCGAAGCCGGAGCCACGCGCCAGCGGCTCGATCTTCAGGAAAACTTCGCCGAACTGCCCGGCGCCACCGGTCTGCTTCTTGTGGCGGCAGTGGCCCTCGGCGCGCCGCATGATCGTCTCGCGATAGGGAATGCGGGGCGGCTTGGTCGAGACGTCCATCTTGTATTGCTGCTGCATCTTCTCCAGCTTGGTGCGCACGTGCAGCTCGCCCAGGCCACGCACCACCGTTTCGTGGGTCGTGGGGTGGCGCTCGATCCAGAGGCAGGGGTCCTCGACCTCCAGCTTGTGGAGCACCTCGAAGAGGCGCTGCTCGTCGCCCTTCTTTTTCGTTTCGACCGCAATCGAATGCATGGGCGTGGGGAAGTCGAGCGCGCGCAGGCGGATGTGATCCTCGTCATGGGAATCGTGCAGGACCGAGTTGAATTCCAGCTCGTCCACCTTGGCGATGGCGCCGATCTCGCCGGGCACCAGCTCATCGGTCTCCACGTATTCCTTGCCCTGCAGCTGGTAGAGGTGGCCCGCCTTGAACGCCTTCTTGCCCTCGCCGATGTAGAGCTGCGTGTCCTTGCGCACCGTCCCCTGGTGCACGCGGAAGACCGCCACCTTGCCCACGTACGGATCCATGATCACCTTGAAGACGTGCGCCAGGACGTGTTTCTTCGGGTCGGGCTCCGAGTGGAATTCTTCGCCGTCGCTCTCCGCGGAAAGGATGAATGGTGGCGGGTTGCCTTCCGTGGCGTTGGGGGCGAGCTGGGCCAGGATTTCGAGAAACTCCATCACGCCAGCGCCGGTTTTCGCGGAGGCGAAACACACGGGGATCAGGTGGCCTTCGCGCAGCGCCTTCTCGAACGGGGCGTGCAGCTGTTCGGGCGAGAGTTCCTCGCCCTGCTCCAGGTAGAGCGCCATCAGCTCCTCATCGACTTCCACCACCTGGTCGATGAGCCTGGAGTGCGCCTCCTTCACCGAGGAGAAATCGGAATCGCCGTCGGGAGTGAAGAAGCAGTCGACGACATCCTTGCGGCCGTGCGCCGGCAGGTTGATCGGCAGGCACTCCTTGCCGTAGACATCCTGGATGCGGCGCATGAGCGCTTCGAGGTCGATGTTCTCGGCATCGATCTTGTTCACCAGGATCATGCGACACAGGCCGCGCTTGCCGGCCGAACGCATCATGCGCGTGGTGTTGAGCTCGATACCGTTCTGCGCGTTGATGACCACCACGGCGGTTTCCACCGCGGCCAGGGCCGCGATCGACTGCCCGGCGAAATCCGGCATGCCGGGTGTATCGACCAGGTGGACGTGGATGCCCTTGAAGGGAAAATTCACCAGCGAGGAATTGAGGGAGTGGCCGTACTGCTTTTCCAGGGGGTCGTGGTCGCCGACGGTGTTGCCGCGCTCCAGGCTGCCCATCGCCGCGATCACCCCGGCCTTCCACAGCAGGGCTTCGACCAGCATCGTCTTGCCCGCCCCGCCGTGCCCCACGAGGGCCACGGTGTGGATGTTTTCTGTGGTGTATCTCGCCACGGCGACGTCTCCTCTCTGCTGCTTTGCCGCAAACCGATTCGGAAGGATGTGGGAGTCAGGTTACTCCTCTCGCCCGGTGCGTTTCAAAGCCGCAGTTCCACCTCCACGGTGGCGGGGTCATCCTTGAGCGCCCGCGAGATCGCAAGGCCCGCGCGTATCGAGGCCCGCAGGTTCTCCAGCGCTTCGACTTCCGTGGCGCCCCGGGCCACACATCCCGGCAGTCCGAGGGCCAGCGCGAAGTAGCAGCCCTGGGCGCGGTGGATGGCGATGCGGATGCGAGGCTCGGTGGTCATGGGCGGCAAGTTAGCCGCGAGCGCATGGTGACGCGCGCCGAAATCTCCACGCATCGAATGGCGATTTTTCGATGCCCGCGCGGGCGCGGCTGCCTAGGATTCACTTACCGGCCGGGGCGCAACAGCCTGCCGGATCGAAAGCACCTGCAGCCAGGAGGAAGACGTGAAGGAACTCAGCGTCGAGGAAGTTCTACGCATCGCGGGCGGTGTGCCGGTTACGGCGGCGCTCGATGAGATCACTTACCGTGCGCCGCAGGACCCGGCGGGCGAGCCGATCGACTATGCGCGCTTGCTCAACGCCGGCCTTCGCCCTTCCGAGCCCACGTGATCCGTCGCAGCAACTCGAGCGTCCCGGCCGTCCGATCGAACCAACAGGAGAAGCAGATGAAGGAAGTGCAGAAGGACGAGGTGTCCGAGATCGCCGGTGGCGTGCGCGTCATCGGCGAGCCGGGCGGCGGGCTGGTGATTCCGGGAATGCCGATCGGGCCCATCGGCCCCGGCCCCATCGGCCCGGGTTACCCGCAGGTGCCGTGTTTCCCGGACATCGCGGATCCGACGATCGCCCGTACGAAGTAATTTTCCAACAGCCAGGAGATTCAAATGAGTGAAGAGAAAGTCCCCGCCATTCCCGCCGGCATTCTGAGTGCCGACCAGATCGAAGCGGTCAGCGGCGGGGCGTGCACGCCGCAGCAGTGGATCGAAATCGCAGGCCAACTAAAAGGCGGCTACGAAAGCCTGATCGACTTCACGAGCTACGTGATCGAACGCGTCGTCGCCAAGTAGATTGCCGGGCCGTGGCCCGCGGCCCATTACTGCGGAGGTGAGAAGTGCGAACTGGCACAGCGTCCGGCGTGCAAATCGTCTTCCTGAGTTTCGCGGTGCTGCTCCTCGCGGTGCCGTTGAGTACCTACGTTGTCGGTCACCTCCAAAGCCCCACGGCCGAAGAGGCATTTATCCGCCGCTTCATACCGTTCGTGCTGGGTGCCATTGCACTGCTCTCATTCCCAACGCTGCGCAGGACCGTGATTTCCGAGCTATCGCGGCCAATCCCGAAGGAGCGCCGCGCAGAAGTTGCGTTGCTTGGCGTCGCGAAGATTTCCCTGGCTTTTGCCTACGTCGGCGCCCTCGCCCTTTGGTACTGGACGACCGAGGGTAGTGCGGCGCTGGAGCAATCCCTTCGCAGCCCGCCACGAGACCAACAGATGACGCAGGCATTTGTTGCCCCTGGCCTGTTGATGGTTGTACTGGGCGCGATCGTGGCGCCCATTCTGGAGGAGATCCTTTTCCGCGGCCTCCTGTATCGGGCATGGGCGAAGCGGTGGGGCGCCTTCGCTTCAGCCGTCTTCACTTCAGCACTTTTCGCCAGCTATCACCCATTCTTCCTTTCGGCATTCCTTGGGGGAATCGTCTACGTCTGTCTGGTGCGACGCACCGGGACCCTTTGGGGTTCGATACCCGTCCACGCAATCTTCAACTTGTTGCTGTGGTACCCATTGTCCGGCCAATTCGTACTTCCAGACCCCGGCAAGGCACTGGGCGACCTTTCAACGTGGGGCTTTCACCTGGCGTGTCTGCTGTTCGCTTTTGTGGCGCTACCGCTTTACGTGCTTCTCGCCGCGCGGCGACCCTATGAGTCCGAACCGGAATTAGGTTGATGCCGCTCTTCCGCAAGGAAACGCAGGATGCCCGCGCCAACGCCTGGCTTGGGAAAGTTCTTCTCACGAGGCCGCTCTCATTCGCGTTGCTCACCACCGCGTCACTGGTGATGGTCGCAGCGGTAGGCGCTTTCTTCGTCCTCGGCGAATACACGCGCAAGGCTCGTGTGACCGGCGTCATCGCGCCCGTTCACGGCCTGGTGCGCATCGTCGCGCCGCAATCGGGCGTGGTGCAGAACCTGGAGATTGCCGAAGGGCAGCAGGTCACCACGGGAATGGCGATCGTGACGCTGGTCGACTCCCGTGTCGCGTTCGAGGGTCATGAAGGCGCGGGCAGCTCGATCGCCGCGCGGCTTGCCGACCGCTTCCATGCGTTGGTGGTGCAGCGCGATCATGTGCTTGCCGCGATGCGCGCCGAGCAATCGATGATTTCTCGCAGGCGCACGGCTCTCGATCGGGAGGTCGCCTTGCTGGAAGGCGAACTCGCCTCACAGGCCAAACGGGCGGCGCTTGCACGCCATTCGCTCGAACGTGCGCTCGACCTTTCGAGCTCAGGCTTCCTTTCGGGCGCCGCACTCGATCGCGAGCGTGATGCCGCGCTCGACCAGGAATCGCGCGTGGAAGCGATGCGTCGCGCGCGCATGGCCATCGTCCGTGACGCGGACAGCGCCGATCTCGATGCGCAATCGGCGTTCTCTCGAGCGCAAGCGCAGGTCGCGAGCATCGACGGCCAGCTTGCCGCCCTCGAGCAGGAGCGCGTCGAGCGCCAGTTGCAGTACCGCGCCACCATTGTCGCGCCCACTTCCGGCTCCATCGCCACGATCCTGGTGGAGCCGGGGCAGTCGATAACCGCCGGCACCATCGTCGCAACCCTGATCCCGCGGGCCGACGCCCTCGAGGCGCAGTTGTTCGCCCCTTCGCGCTCCATTGGTTTCGTGCGCACGGGCCAGGACGTGCTGCTGCGCTTCCTCGCCTTCCCGCACCAGAAGTTCGGCATGCACCAGGCGCGCATCACGGGTATCTCGCGCAACCCGATGACCCCGGTCGAGCTCGGCTTCACGCCGGCGGACGGCAGCCGCGAACCGCTCTATCGCATCAAGGCCGAGCTCGGTGCCCAATCGATCGAAGCCTATGGCAAGCAGGAACCGCTGCAAGTCGGCATGCAGGTGGAGGCCGATATCCGCCTGGACCGTCGCCGCCTCATCGAATGGATCTTCGAGCCGCTGTTGAGCCTGTCCGGCCGCGCGTGATGGAGCTCCTGGGCGAGCTGCAGTTCGGCGCACGCCGGCGCCTGCCGATGTTCCTGCAGACCGAAGCGGCCGAATGTGGGCTCGCGAGCCTGGGCATGATCGCGAGCTTCCACGGTCATCGCATCGATCTTGCCGGCCTGCGTCGCCGGTTCACGGTTTCGCTGAAGGGCGCCACGCTGGCCTACCTCATCCAGGCGGCGGGACGATTGCACCTTGCACCTCGCCCGCTGCGTCTTGAGCTCGAAGAGCTGCCGCAATTGCGCGCGCCGTGCATCCTGCACTGGGACCAGAATCACTTCGTGGTGCTGAACAAGCTCGATTCACGCGGCGCCGTGATTCACGATCCGGCATTCGGCGTGCGGCGCATGTCGATCGCCGAAGTCTCGAAGCACTTCACCGGCATCGCGCTCGAGCTCTCGCCCACCTCGGAGTTCCAGCCCGCCGACGATCGCAGGCGCATCCGCATGCGCGACCTGATGGGGCCGGTGGTTGGCCTCAAGCGCTCGCTGGCGCAGGTTTTCGTCCTTGCGCTGGCATTGCAAGTGATCGCGGTCGTGAGCCCTTTCTACATGCAGTGGGCAATCGACGGTGCCGTGGTCTCCGCCGATCGCGACCTGCTTACCGTGCTGGGGCTTGGTTTCATGCTCCTCGCACTCGTGCAGGTCGGTATCTCCGCGCTGCGATCCTGGGTCGTGCTCTACCTCGGCACGACGATGAACCTGCAGTGGCTCGCGAACGTGTTCTCGCACCTGCTGCGGTTGCCGGTGAGTTTCTTCGAGAAGCGCCACCTGGGTGACGTGGTCTCGCGCTTCGGCGCGGTGAACGCCATCCAGCGCACGCTGACCTCGAGCTTCGTCGAGGCGATGATCGACGGCGTGATGGCGATCGTCACGCTGGCGATGATGCTGGTCTACAGCGTCTCGCTGGCCGTTGTGGCCTGCGGCGCCGTGGCGATATACGGAATCCTGCGCTGGTCGTTCTACGAGCCGCTTCGGCGGGCCACCGAGGAGCACATCGTTCACTCGGCCAAGCAGCAGAGTCATTTCCTCGAGACCGTGCGCGGCGTGCAGTCGATCAAGCTCTTCGGCCGACAGGAGGAACGCCGCTCGCGTTGGCTGAACCTTGTGGTCGATGCCGTGAACCAGGACCTTGTCGCGCAGAAACTCGGACTGGGTTTCCGATCTGCAAACGGGCTTGTGTTCGGCGTTGAGCGCGTGGCCATCGTCTGGCTGGGTGCGCTCCTCATCCTCGACAGCGCATTCTCCGTCGGCATGTTGTTCGCCTTCGTTGCCTACAAGGAACAGTTCACCGCGCGAGTGGCGGGCCTCATCGACAAGCTGATCGAGCTGCGCATGCTGAGTCTGCAGGGCGAGCGCCTCGCCGACATCGTGCTCACCGCGCCCGAAGAGCAATCGTCCACGCTGCCGGTCGACGCCATCGATGCGTCGCTGGAAGTTCGTGCCCTCTCATATCGCTACTCCGACACCGAGCCCTTCGTGTTGTTGAACTGCTCGTTCACCGTGACGCAAGGTGAGTCGCTGGCGATTGTTGGTCCGTCGGGGGGTGGCAAGACCACGCTGTTGAAGCTCATGCTTGGATTGCTGCCCCCAACCGACGGAAAAATCCTCGCGGGAGGCGTCGACATCCAGAAGCTCGGCATCGACCGCTATCGAAAGCTGGTGGGCACCGTGATGCAGGACGACCAGCTGTTCGCGGGATCCATCGCGGACAACATCAGTTTCTTCGACCCTTCGCCTGACCACAGCTTGATCGAGCACTACGCGCAACTGGCGGCGGTGCATGACGACATTACTGCGATGCCGATGGGATACAACACCCTCATCGGCGACATGGGCGCCGCGCTCTCCGGCGGGCAACGCCAGCGGATCCTGCTAGCCCGCGCGCTCTACAAGCAGCCGAAGATCCTGTTTCTCGATGAGGCAACCAGCGCCCTCGATGTCCAAAAGGAGCGCGCGGTGAACGAAGCGATTCGTTCACTCAAGCTCACCCGCATCCTGATCGCCCACCGGCCGGAGACGATTGCATCGGCTGAACGGGTGATCGTGCTGCAGAACGGGAAGGTGGCGCAGGACCTGAGGCGCATGGAGGCGGGCTCGGAGAAAGCTGGGCGCGTTGGCCTTTGACGGGCCGTAGCCGCTAGGCTACAGTGAGCCAAGTCTAGGTCTTCTTCATCGGTGGAACCAAGGCCACTCAGATGGCAGACATCCGAACCGCGCTTTGGATGGCGCGACAGCTCAAGGATTGAACTATGCCCAAGCTAAAGCTGACTCCCTACGACGTCGCCGACCATCTCCGAAATCGCAAGGAAATGGCGCTCTACCTTCAAGCCTGCATCGATGAGGCTGATGGCGATGCGGCTTTCATCGCGAAGGCGCTTGGTGATATCGCCAGAGCCAAGGGCATGTCGGAAGTCGCGCGTGAATCCGGTCTGTCGCGCGAAAGCCTCTACAAGGCACTTTCAGGCAATCGAAACCCTGACTTCGAAACTGTGTTGCGCGTGATGACTGCGCTAGGCCTGAGGCTGCAAGCCAGAGCGGCCTAGCCGCCGCGCCGCCGCCGCATCACCAGCACCCCCGAGCGCTTGTCGGCCTGCGCTGCCAGCGCGGGAAGGTAGATCACGTAGACGATCCACGTGAGGGCGAAGGAGAATTAAAGCGCTGAGAGTCTTGCGGCCACGCTCTATGATGCCAATGAAACAACAACCAGCAGCGGCGTTGCTGGAGACGCAATTCCCTAAGGTCGGCGCCCTTTTTCAAACGCAGTGGCTCGGCGGCTGCAAGCCTGCCCGGCACGTGAGTTAACACAGACAGCGCCCAATGTATGGCCGCTGTCTTCGAATTTAGCCACTACACGGCCGAGACATTGGAGCGCTTCCCCCTGCCCCCGGACCACGGTCTTAGCTCTGGTACCCCTCCCAAAGATTGGCAGTTCACGCCTGTGGGACCCCAGTGGCAACCTTCCCCTTTTCAGCCCGGAGGCAGCGGAGGATGAGGGGGGTTTAGGCAAATAGGAATCTCATACAAATAGCCAAGAATCGTCTGTTCGTGTTGATAGGCCGCTGGAAGTGAGGTGAAATCATGCGAGTTTGTTTCCTGCATTGTGAAGAGACCATAGTCTTCAGACTGGTCCGATGGCGCGCTGTGATGGGTTGATCCGCGCACGAGCGCCTTTCCAGTTCCCCCGTAACAGTTTCTCCTAGTGGGCCACAGAAAGCCCTCGACTCCATCAATACGAAACCCTCGGGTTGCGACGAAATTCTGCATCGCGTCGTACCAGCTATTCGTATACGCGTGGGTGACGCGCCCACTTGTGGCGCTAGTACAGGTGGGCCACGGCGAAGCTCCGCACGCGCGACTCATTCGGATTAGTGGAACTAGATCTATTGAGCTAAATGCATTCACTGGCTGTTTGATTCGGGAGCTGATGTAACCAATAACCTGAGGTGCAACCGCAGTCCCAGGATAAGTGGGCATGCCAAAACCGATGTCCAGCGGGTTGCCGTATGCCGTGTAGACGTTGGAGCCGGTGTTAACCTTTGGACGCAGCGTGCCTTCGACTGCGGCGCTCGCCATCTGTGGGACCGTAGTGTAGAAATAGCCCTTTCCCGCTCCAATTCCCTGAAATGAGAACAGGGGAGTCCACACCTCCCAATCGGGTATCACCTCTTCGGTTATGGCGCCGTGACCTACATACGTATCTGGAGCCGCGCCTTTGCTAGACGTGGTGAAAAGCCACTGCCGCGTATTTGCGGCGGTCATCGTGGGGAAAAGCGAACGCACCATCCCTAGAATCCCGGAAACAAATGGTGCCGACATCGAGGTACCAGTACAGAGTCCATAGCCTGGCCGACTATCATCCGGGTAGCTGTCTCCGCAGCGCAGCGCAGGGTTCCAGTTAAAGCCGGGAAACATTGTTGACAAGATATCTCGGCCAGGAGCAACGACGCCATGGTCCTGCATTTCTGCCCCGGTGTTGGAGCCACGAGAGGCAGACTCCGTCCACCGCTTTTCTCGATTCATTGGATTCGCGGGGTCATACTCCGTGGCCCCCACGGCAACCACACGAGGGTCACGCGCCGGGAAGTTGGCAGTGACCGCGTTCTCGTTGCCGCTGGACGCCACCAAAACAACTTCTCTTGCCTCTGCCAATTCCAACGCGTCGCACCAAATGCTCGGGGTAGGCGGTGTCCCTGGTCGTGCCCCGGGAAGTGGTGTAAGAGCTGAGGTTTGAGGCGACCCTTTCGGGGGTCATCGGGTTTTCCGCTACGGTTGTGTTTGCGAAGACATAACCAACAACGGAGGGAACACCGATGACCGAT
>Ga0163153_10005929_pt1 | contig 14131 bp, 8 predicted proteins | sample OliLakLV19MP6IB1_FD_148629 | JGI IMG/M metagenome (GOLD analysis project Ga0163153, IMG submission 148629) | Freshwater microbial mat bacterial communities from Lake Vanda, McMurdo Dry Valleys, Antarctica - Oligotrophic Lake LV.19.MP6.IB-1 | ecosystem: Environmental > Aquatic > Freshwater > Lake... | reverse complement strand
ATCAGGACGACGGCTACGCGGCGTTCGCGTCGCTGACCGCGATCGAGGCCCTGAAGAAGCAGAACGCGCCGCACGCGCGTTGCGTCGTCCTGATCGAGGCCTGCGAGGAGAGCGGCAGCTACGACCTCCCGGCGTACATCGACCACCTCGCTCCGCGCATCGGCGACGTCTCGCTGGTCGTGTGCCTCGACTCGGGCTGCGGCGACTACGAGCGGCTGTGGAGCACGACGAGCCTGCGCGGGATCGTGGGCGGCAACCTGACCGTCGAGACGCTCAAGGAAGGCGTGCACTCGGGCGACGCGAGCGGCATCGTGCCCTCGACGTTCCGCGTGCTGCGCACCGTGCTCTCGCGCCTCGAAGACGAGAAGACGGGCCGCATCCTGCCGAAGCAGCTGTGGGTCAAGATCCCGAAGCAGCGCCAGCAGCAGGCGAAGGCGACGGCCAAGGTCCTCCGGAAGGCCGTCTTCTCCAAGTTCCCCTGGATCGACGGCGTGAAGCCGATGGCCAAGGATCCGGTCGAGCTCATGCTGAACCGCACGTGGCGGCCGGCGCTCTCGATCACGGGCGCGCGCGGGCTGCCGGACCTCGACAGCGCGGGCAACGTGCTGCGGCCGATGACGAGCGTGAAGATCTCGCTGCGCGTGCCGCCGACGCTCGACACGAAGACGGCCTCGAAGAAGCTCAAGAAGATCCTCGAGAAGAACCCGCCGTACGGCGCCAAGGTGCGCTTCGACGGCGACAAGACGAGCGAGGGCTGGAACGCGCCGGAGCTGGCACCGTGGCTCGAGGCGTCGCTCGCGCGCGCGAGCCAGGCGCACTTCGGCAAGCCGGCCGCCTACATGGGCGAAGGCGGCTCGATCCCGTTCATGGGCATGCTCGGGAAGAAGTTCCCGAAAGCGCAGTTCTGCATCACCGGCGTGCTCGGGCCGCACAGCAACGCGCACGGACCGAACGAGTTCCTGCACATCCCGACCGGCAAGCGTCTGACGGCCGCCGTCGCGCAGATCGTCGCCGACCACGCCGCGCACGTGACGCAGGGCGCCGCGCCGAAGGCCACCAAGAACAAGGCGAAGGACAGCAAGGCAAGCAAGGCCTGAGATTGGCACGCGCGAATCCCGCAGAATGGTGCCAGGCACGGTTCTGCGGGATTCGGCCGGCGCCACCAGGCTCGGAGAGGCCGTAGGATCGATTTCTGTCGGCCTCTTGCCGCGCGCTTGCGCGCGGTGCCACCAGCATCAGAGAGGCCGCACGATCGATTTCTACTCGGCCTCTCAACGCGGGCGCGGCAAGTCGGCGCCGGCCCCGGGACCGTAGACCACGGCGTTGGCGAGCAGGCGCTCCGTGCCGCGAAACCAGCCGCGGAACACGGGCGAGGACGCGAACAGGATCACCTGGCCGGAGCCCTGGCGCTCGACCGTCAGCCAGGCGGAGTCGGCCAGACGCGCGCGCGCTTCGGGCCACAAGAGGCCCGACAGGCGCACGCGCTCGGGCGCCGCGAGGCGCACGGCGGTGCGCGCCGGCGGCAACGACATCAGCACGCCGCGGCCTTCCTGGAACACGGGCAATTCGGCGCGACAGCCGACAGTGATCCACGGGTCGAGGTTCACTTCGCCGCGCAGGATCACGCCCTGCGGCGAGAACGTCGACGCGAAGCGATCGTGCTCCTTGGCCTCGTCGCCCTTCAGGTCCTTCGGCTCCTTGGATTCCTTGGATTCGTCCGGCTCGGCCCCGGACGACTTCGGCGGCGGGCGGCCTTCCCACAGCGCGACCTCGTCGATCGCGGTCGTGCCGGCTTCGCGCTCGCGCTTCACGGCGCGGCGGTACGCGCCCAGGTCGTCCAGCACGGCCGAGCGCTGGCGCACCGACGACAGCTTCAGCTCCGGATCGCACAGCGTCTCCGATGCGCCTCCGAACGTGATCAGCGTCCCGCCGCCGCGCACCCACGTGCGCACGTCCTCGGCATTCTCGCGCAGCACGTCGCCGCCGCCGTCGGGGACGACGAGAACGTTGTAGCGGCGCATGTCGGCGTAGCCGAAGCCCTGCGCGTCGATGAGCGAGCAGGGGACGCCGATCCGCGCGTCGAGCAGGTGCCACACGTGCCCGAACGCGTCGGTGTCGACCGGCGAGTTCGAGAGCAGCGCGACGCGCGGGCGCTCGAGCAGCGTGAAATGCTGTCCGCCCAGGTCGGGCCCCTCGTCGGCGCTGCGCGCCGTGCCGCTGGCGAACGCCTGCACGCCGCTCGACGCGGCGGCCTGGGCCACTTTCTGCGCGACGTCGGGCCCGTTCTCGACGCGCCGCATGAGCAGGGAGCCGCGCGCGAACGAGCGGCCCGCTGCGCGGAACGGCTCGTCGGACATCTGCACGACGAGGCCCGACTCGAGCGCGTGCGCGGCGAACGCGACGGCCGCGTCGGCCTCGCCGTCGACGATCCAGCCGTACACCGGCGCGCTCGCGTCCGTCAGCGCCACGACGCCGGCCGGCTGGGCCGGCATCGCAGTGACGGGCGCGAGCTCGACGGCCGGCATCGCGCACCACAGCGCGTCGAGGTCGTACGTGTGCGCCGGCGACCAGGCCGAGACGTCATAGGCCTTCGAGCGACCCTTGCGCTCGAGCTCCTTGCGCTCGCGCTTCAACGCCGCCTCGTCGTAGCGCGGATCGAACGCCAGGAAGGCCAGGACGAGCGGCGACAGGGGCTGCCGCGCCGGCACGACGATCGCGCCGGCGGGGATCTCGCGCTCCTCGCGCGCGCCGCCGGTCGTCTCCGCCTCGCTCGCCTTCCACCCGGCCTGCGCGCGGAACACCTCGACGCCCTGCGTCACGAGCGCGTCGACCAGATCGCGCTCGCGATCGGGCTGGCGACCCGGCAGCAGCACGAACGCGCGGTCGTTGCCGGGCGCATCGGCCGCGACGTTGCGCTGCTTCGCGGCGACGTAGTCGCGCAGGATCGCCGAGCGGTTCCGCGCCAGCGTCGTGACGTTCGCGAGCGAGCCCGTCGCCTGCCGCTTCACGGCCTCGCGGTACGTCGCGATCTCACCCGACGGCCGGCGCACGGCGCCGCCGGCGTAACGCGCCTGCTCGTACAGGATCCCGACCGCACCTTGGAACGTGCCCCACGAATCCGTGTAGCCCGGATACCACGAGTCGGCCCACTCGCGCGTGTAGTAGCTCCAACCGTGCTGGTCGAACGTCGCCGCCTGATCGTCGCCGAACGACCGCCACCACTTCCTCGTGAACTCCGGGAAGTGCGGCGTGAGCGGATCCGTCGCCGGATAGAACAAGAACGTGTCGCCCGACCCCATCTCGTGCACGTCGACGAGCAGCTGCGGGTGCCACGCATGGATCGCCGCCCACCGCGCGCGCGTCTCCGGCTGCGTGCCCCACATCCAGTCGCGGTTCATGTCGAACAGGTAGTGGTTCCCGCGCCCGTACGGCCAGCGCCCTCGCCGCATGCTGGACGCATCCAGGTCGGCCACATAGCCCGAGCCCTGCTCGAAAAGCCCCAAAATGCGCTCACGCCCATCCGGGTTCTGGCACGGATCGATCACGACGACCGCGTCGCGCAGGATCGCCGTCACATCCTCGCTCGTGCCCGCCGCCAAGTGGTACGCAACCGCCAGCGACGCATCCGTGCCCGACGTCTCGTCGCCGTGGATGCTGTACCCGAGCCACGCGATCGCCGGCGTGCGCGCGACGATCGCGTCGATCGCCGCCGCATCGCTCCCGCGCGGATCCGCAAGCTTCGCCATGTCCGCCCGGATCGCGTCGATGCGCCGCAAGTTCTCCGGCGACGCAATGATGACCTGCACCAGCTCCCGCCCCTCATGCGTATGCCCGAACGGCACAACACGCACCCGATCCGGCGCCGCCGCCGCGATCGCGCGCAACGCCCCCAAGATCTCATGGTGATGCGCCGTGAACGTCCCTAACGGCTGCCGCAGCAACCGATCCGGATTCGGCACGCGCGCGTCATACGTCGTCTCCGGAAAGAACCGCGGCAGCTCCTCGACCGCCCGCTCGTCCCCGAACGCGATGACCCGTGCGGCACTCTGCGCCGCAGGCTGCACCCCGCTGCTGACCACAGCGTCGCTGCGATCTCGCGCCAGCGGCGGCGGCAACCGCACGTCATCCGGACGCGTCCCCGCCTCCCGCGCAGGGCTCGAGCACGCAGCGACGAGGAAAAAAGGAACGACTCGGAAAGCGGTGGGGGGCATGCGCACAGGATCAGGGCCAAGGCGGGTCGCGCAGTCTAGCCGCCCCCCCGTCACACCGAAGCGGGGCACAGCCCCCCCGCGCGCGCGGAGCGCGCGCTCGGCGCGCGCCCGCGCGCCCGGTAAGATCGGGCGCGCGGTTCAAGCGCGCGCCCGGCGCGCGCGGGAGCGCGCGGGCCCCTAGCTCAGTCGGTTAGAGCAGGCGACTCATAATCGCTCGGTCGCAGGTTCGAGTCCTGCGGGGCCCACCACTTGCTCGCGTTCCTCGACGGGCTGCTCCGGATGCTATCGTCCCGGCTTCCAGCCATGTCCCCTTGCCCGCCAGAGCAGGGCTCGCCGCGCTCCCACGTCGCGGTCGCGAGGCGCCTCCTCGCGTGAGCACCGCCCTCCCCACGGGGCAAACACCCCCGCCGTCGGGCGCGGCCGAGCACAGCCTGCGGCAGCTGACGCCGCTCCTGGTGTGGGCCGTCGTCTTCTGCGACATCGGGACGTCCGTCTACTACGTCCCCGGCATCCTCTACGAGCGCGTCGGGGACGTCGCGCCGTTCTTCGTGTGGATCGGCTTGGCCGGCTTCATCCTGCTGGCCCTCAAGTACATCGAGATCTGCTGGCGCACGCCCGACGGCGGCGGCGTGGTCAGCATCGCCACGCAGGCGTTCACGCCGATGGCGGGCGCGATCGGTGGTCTCTTGATCTCGATCGGGTACTTCCTGACGTCGGCGATCTCGTCGGTCTCGGGCATCCACTACCTGGCGTCGCTCTGGCCGTTTTTCGACGAGCACGTCGTGGCCATGTCGTCGGCGACGCTTCTCGTCCTGGCGATCGTCAACACGATCGGGATCCGCGAGAGCGCGACGCTGGCGCTCTTCATGGCGATCGCCGCGTTCGGCGTGAACCTGGCGGTCGTGGTCGTGGTCCTGTGGCGGATGGGGGACGGCGAGGCAGAGCTCATCCAGTCGACCGTGGCGTTGGCCAAGGACCTGGACGGCAAGACGTTCCTGATCGGCTTCTCGACCGCGTGGCTCGCGTTCTCGGGGTTGGAGAGCATCAGCCAGCTCAGCCCGGCGATGCGCACACCGATCCGTGCGACCGCGGGACGCGGCATGAAGCTGGTCGTAGGGTCGATGCTGCTGACGTCGCCGGTGCTGACCCTGCTCGCGATCGCGCTCCTGCCGGTCGAGCTCAAGGCGCTGAACTCGGAACGCTTCATCTCCGAGATCGGCAGCCTCTACGGCGGGTTGCCGCTCAAGATCGCGGTGGTGTTGACGGGCTCGTCGCTGCTGCTGCTGGCGTCGAACACGGCGATCATCGGCTGCTACCACGTGTTCCTGTCGCTGGCGGAGAAGAACTTCATGCCCTCCGCGATCGCGGCGCGGAACCGCAAGTTCGGCACGCCGCAGCTCGCGATCCTCGTCGCGACGGTCGTGCCGATCGTCATCATCATGCTCTCCGACGGGAACATGCAGACCCTCGCCGGTCTGTATGCATTCGGTCTCCTGGGAGCGTTCCTTCTCTCGTCCGCGGGGCTGGACGTCGTGCGCTGGAGGGCGGCCGACCGCGGGTCGCGGTTCTGGCTCGGCGCGTTCACGACGGCGCTCGTGCTCGTGGCCTGGATCGTCACGCTGCGCATCGAGGGCCAGGCCACGCTCTACGGCTCGACCCTCGTCGGCATCGGGCTCGTCATGGCCGTGGGGACCCGCCGCAAGTGGTTCGCGAGCTGGCTGTATCTGATCCCGCTGCTGGCCAAGATCTTCCCGCAGCGCGTCGAGCGTGCCGAGGAGGAGGTCGAGCAGGTCGACGAGCTCGAAATCTTGAGCCTGACGCAGGCCGAGTCGATCGCGAAGCTCTACCCCTCCAGCACGATGATCGCGATGCGCTCGGCCAACCCGGGCCTGATCTCCGAGGCCATCGCGCGCGAGAAGGGTCGGGGAGGGAAGGCGCTCTACGCGATCTACGTCGAAGAGCGGACCGGCCTCTTCGTGCGCGACTGGGCCTGGCAGCCCAAATCGGAAGGCGTCGAAGCCCTGCGCAGCGCGGCCCAGGCGGCCGAGATCGAGGGCATGACGTTGATTCCGGTTTGGACGGTGTCCTACAACGCGGTCGAGGGCATCCTGCGCGCGGCGGAGGCGTTGGGCGTGACGGCGATCATGATCGGCGCGACGCAGCGCAGCGCCGTCTACCATCTCCTGCGCGGGCACGTCCTGGCGGGACTGACCAAGCGGCTGCCGCCCGGCATCCGGCTTCTCATCTATAGCTGACGAGGACGGATGGGCTTCGAGAACGCAACGCTGTGGATCGTCTTCGGGGCGGTCGTGCTGATCATGATGGCCCTCGACCTGGGGGTCTTCCACAAGAAGCAGCACGTCGTCAGCGTCAAGGAGGCGCTGATCTGGACGTCGATCTGGATCGCCCTCGGCCTCGGGTTCGCGGTGGCGATCCGCATCTGGGTCGATCCGGTCTACCGCGCCGACCCGGCGAACACGGCCGAGCACCTGCCGTCGCTCGAGTACCTGACCTGCTACCTGACCGAGTACGCGCTCTCGGTCGACAACATCTTCGTCTTCCTGGTCATCTTCCGGTACTTCGCCATCCCGGCGGCGAGCCAGCACCGCGTGCTCTTCTGGGGCATCTTCGGCGCGATGATCATGCGCGCCCTGTTCCTCCTGGTGGGGATCGAGGCGATCCAGCGCTTCCACTGGGTGATCTGGCTCTTGGGCGGGCTCCTGATCCTCACGGGCATCAAGCTGATGTTCCAGAAGGACGACGACGAGCTCGACCCCGAGCGCAACATCGTGCTGCGGCTGGCGCGTCGCTTCCTGCCGGTCACGAACGAGTTCCACGGCTCACAGTTCCTCGTGCGCATCGGCGCGCGGACCTTTGCCACGCCGCTCTTCCTGGCGCTGCTCGTGGTCGAGACGACCGACGTCCTGTTCGCGCTCGATTCCGTCCCGGCGGCGCTGGGCATCTCGCAGAACTTGTTCGTGGTCTACACCTCGAACATCTTCGCAATCCTGGGCCTGCGCAGTCTGTTCTTCGCGGTCGGCGGCCTGCTCAAGTACCTGCACTACCTGAAAACGGGGCTGTCCGGGATCCTGATCTTCGTCGGGGTCAAGATGCTGCTGCCCGAGGAGCACAAGATCCCGATCGCGGTCGCGCTGGGCGTCGTCGGCGGGATCCTGCTCGTGGCCGTGGTAGCGTCCGTGATCCGAGCCCGCGTCATGCGGCCGCCCCCTGGTGACGGTCCGAAACCGGAAGGTCCGGGAACCAAGTAGCCATGACGATCCTGTGCGGAACCGATCTCTCGCCCGCGTCGCGGTCCGCCCTCTTCGCGGCGGCGCACGTCGCGCGCGTGCGGCGCACGTCCGTGCGGTTCGTGCACGTGCTCGACATCCCCGGCGCGGACGCAGTGCTGACGCACCGCCCGGCTGCGCGCGTGACCGCGTTCTTCGAGGCCGAGGAGCGCCGCCTGCTCGCGCAACTGGAAGCGGAAGCGGCGCCCTTGCGCGCGCTCGCGCCGATCGAGTGCATCGTCATCGCGGGCCGTCCGGCCGAGACGCTCGTCGAGAGCGCCGAGTCGGCCTTCGCCGAGCTGATCGTCGTGACCGCCCTGGGAAAACGCGGGGAAAGCCGCATCCGACTGGGCCGCACGGCCGACCAGGTCGCGCGCATGGCGAGGCACCCCGTGCTGGTCGTGCGGCAAGCGGATCCGTTCCGCGCCTGGAGCTCGGGCGAGCGGCCGCTGCGCATCCTGGCCGGCGTCGACCAGTCGCCGACCTCCGACGCGGCGCTCGAGTGGATCCGCGGCTTTGCGAGCGTGGCGCCGGTCGAGGTCACGGCCTGCCACGTCTTCTGGCCGCCCGAAGCGCGCGAACGCTTCAAGCAGAAGGGCATGTCGATCGGCACGGCCGACGAGGACGTGGCGCGCGTCCTGGACAGCGAGCTGCGCGCGCACATCGCCTCCGTGGCACCCGACCTCGACGTGAAGCTGCGCATCGTCGGCGGCCTGGGCAAGGTCGCTCCGCACCTGACGCAGGTCGCGGTCGAGGAGCAGAGCGACGTGATCGTCGTCGGCACGCACCAGCGTCAGGGTCTCGAGCGCCTCTGGAACGGCTCGGTGTCGCGTGACGTGATCGTCCACGGTCCCTGCAACGTGGTGGTGGTGCCGATCGAGCGCTGAACCGGATGAACCTGACGGTCCTCGCGCTCGCGTTCCTGGTTCTTCTCGCCCTCGGTTATCGCCTTTACGGGCGTTACGTCGCGCGGCAGCTCGGCCTGGACGACGCGCGCCGCACTCCCGCGCACGAGAAGCGCGACGGTCGCGATTACGAGCCGACGCCGCGCTTCTACCTGTTCGCGCAGCACTTCTCGGCGATCGCGGCGGCCGGGCCGATCGCCGGCCCGATCCTGGCCTGCCAGGCCTTCGGCTGGCTCCCGTCGCTCCTGTGGATCGGCCTGGGCGTCGTCTTCATCGGCGCGATGCACGACTTCACGACGCTCGTCGCGAGCGTGCGCCACGGCGGCTGCTCGATCGCCGAGATCGCGCGCGAACGGCTCGGCTCGCCCGCCGGCCGAGCGATGATGGCGTTCATCTGGCTCGCGCTGATCTACGTGATCGTCGCGTTCACCGACATCACCGCCGGCAGCTTCGCAAGAGGGACGGAGGAGCTGCTTGCAGGCTCCTCGCACGGAACCCGGGAGCTGCTTGCAGGCTCCTCGCTCGGCACTGGCGAGCTCGAAGGCACCGGCGTGCGGTTCGACCCGGGCGGCGCCGTCGCGGCGGCGAGCATCTTCTACCTGGGTCTCTCCCTGCTGCTCGGTCTCGTGCAGCGCTTCCTGAAGCCGCCGCTGTGGCTCGTCACGGTCACCTTCGTGCCGGCGGCCTTTGCGCTGGCCTGGTTCGGCACGCACGCATCGCACTGGTTCGTGCTCGGGCCGGTCGAATGGGGCCTTTTGATCCTGGCCTACTGCGGTGTCGCGTCCGTCGTGCCCGTATGGGCGCTGCTGCAGCCGCGCGGGTACCTGGGCGGATTCATCCTCTACTCGGCGCTCGCGCTGGGTGTGATCGGGATCCTCTTCGGCGGCTACGAGATCCAGCAACCGGCGTTCAAGACCTGGGACACGGGCAAACCGGCCGGGACGCTGTTCCCGTTCCTGTTCGTGACGATCGCGTGCGGAGCGTGTTCCGGTTTCCACGGTCTCGTGTGCAGCGGCACGACCAGCAAGCAGATCGACCGCGAATCGCACACGCGCGCCGTCGGCTTCGGCGCGATGCTGGCCGAGGCGTTCGTGGCGCTGATCGCCGTCGTCACCGTCGTGATCTTCGCGCAGGACCAGTTGGTGGACGCCAGCGGGCGCCCGCTGAAGCCGGGCACGATCTACGGCAACGGGATCGGCCAGTTCCTGACCCTGATCGTCGGCCCCGAGAACCTCGCGTTCGCGATCACGTTCGGCGCGATGGCGTTCTCGACGTTCGTGTTCGACACGCTCGACGTCGCCACGCGGCTGGGCCGCTACCTGATCCAGGAGCTGACCGGCTGGAAGGGGGTGGCCGGAGCGATCACGGGGACGGTACTGACGATCCTGCCTGCTGCCCTGTTCATCGCATACAGCGGCGAGGGCAGCTACGTGCGCTACTGGGCGCTGTTCGGCGCCAGCAACCAGTTGCTCGCCGCGCTGTCGCTCGTCTCGATCGCCGTGTGGCTGCGACAGGAAGGCAAGCGCACGAGCTTCGTGGTGTGGCCGGCCGCGTTCCTGTTCACGATCACGATCTGGGCGCTGGGAGCGCTGGCCGTGGTGAACCTGCGCGAGTGCCAGGGCTTCGACGTCAAGCTGGCGAACGGCGTCGCGGCCCTGATGCTCCTCGTGCTCGCAGCGTACTTGATCGTGACCGGGCTGCGTCGGTTGCGAGATCCGCTGCCGGCGCTCGCGCGCGCCTGAGCGCTCGTAGTGAGTCCGGGAGTAGGAATCTCCCGAGGGATTGCGATGTCCCAAGGGAAGAGCACAGCCGGACCTGGGCTTTGATCGCAGCAGGACTGGTTCTCGACCTCATGCTATTCGGCGACCGCACGCTGGCGATCGAGACGCCGCGCCAGGCAGCGCTCAGAGGGTGAGAAGAATTCGACCCCTCTGCGCGCCGCGCGCAGTTTCGCGCGGCGCCAACGAGGTAGGAGAGACCGTATGATCGATGTTTTCTCGGTCTCTCAGCGCGGGCGATGCCCGCAACCCGACGCGTGAGGCTTGGCCCGCGCTGAGTCCTTGTTGGCGGGGGAGGCGGACCCTCCCCCGCGTCGGCCGCGACACGCGGCCTCCCCCTCCTCGCCGCCTGACGGGCGGCGCGGCGCCTCCGGCGCCGGAGCTACGACATCCGAAAGAATCTGCGCTGCGCGCGCAGACTTTCGGAAGTAGTAGCTCAGCGCTACACCGACAGGAACGCGCGCACGGCAGCCACGGCCTCGTCATGCTCGTCGCAGAGCACCAGCAGGCGCGAGTCCTGGATCCCGGCCTTCTCGAGCATCTCGCGCGGCTGGCGCTGCACGCCCGCGATCGCCACGAAGACTCCCATGCCCTGCAGGCGCTGGATCGCCGACTCGAGCGCGACGAGCCCGGTGATGTCCATCGTCGGCACGTCGTTCATCTGCAGGACCACGGCGCGCGTTGTGCCGCCGATGCGCGCCAGCGCGCCGACCGCCTTCGAGGCCGCGCCGAAGAACAGCGGGCCGGCGATCTGGTAGACGACGACGCCCGCCAGGCGCGGATCATTCAGGTGCGGATGCGGCGTGTCCGAGATCCGGGCCTCGAACAGATCGGACATGCTCCGCATGAAGAGCAGCGCGGCCAGCATGATGCCGACGCTCACGGCGACGACCATGTCGAACACGACCGTCAGGCCGAAGCACGTCAGCAGCACGGCGACGTCGCTGCGCGGCGCGACGCGCAGGATGTGCACGAAGTGCCGCACCTCGCTCATGTTCCACGCGACCAGTAGGAGCAGCGCGGCCAGGGCCGCCATCGGCAGGTGCGAGAGCATCGGCGCCAGCGCCAGGACCGCTGCCAGCATGAAGAGCGCGTGCGTCAAGGCCGAGATGGGGGAGCGCGCTCCGGCGCGGACGCCCGTCGCGGTCCGAGCCAGCGCCGCGGTCGCGGCGAAACCGCCGAAGAACGGCGCGGCGATGTTGCCCAGGCCCTGGGCCGCGAGCTCGACGTCGGAGTCGTGCTTCGTGCCGGCCATGCCGTCGGCCACGACGGCGCACAGGAGCGATTCGATCGCGCCCAGCGTCGCGATCGCGAAGGCCGGGGCCGCGAGCTGGCGCAGAACGTTCAGCGAGAAGCCCAACGGCGCTCCGTCGGGGCCCGGAGCGTTCCAGGGCAGCAGGAACTGCGGAGGCTCGCGCGGGATTCCGCCCACGAAGCGCGTGCCGACCGTGTCGATGCCGAAGCCCTCGACGTAGCGGGACAGGAACCAGACGCCGATCGTCACCGCCACGATCGCGACGAGCGGCGCAGGCATCAGTCGCGTGACGCGCGGCCACACGACCAGCAGCGCCAGCGTCGCCGCGCCGACCGCGAGCTCTTGCCAGCGGAACGTGTGCGCCGCGCCCACCAGCGCAACCATCTTCTCGGGGAAGTGCTCGGGCAGCGCGGCGGGCTGCAGGCCGAAGAAGTCCTTGAGCTGCAAGCCCGCGATCACGACCGCGATGCCGGCGGTGAAGCCAGTCGTGACCGGGTGCGGGATGAACTCGATCAAGCGCCCCAGCCGCAGGAGCCCGAACAGCACGAGGATGCAGCCGGCCATCAGCGAGGCCGTCATCAAGCCGCCGATGCCGTACGTCTGCGTGATCGGTGCGAGCAGCACCACGAACGCGGCGGTCGGCCCCGACACGCTGACGCGCGAGCCGCCCGTGATCGCGATCACCGCGCCGGCGATGATCGACGTGTAGAGGCCGTGCTGCGGCGGCGCACCCGACGCGATCGAGAGCGCCATCGCCAGCGGCAGCGCGACGATGCCGACGATCAGCCCGGCCATCGCGTCGCGGCGGAGGTCGCGTGCGCCGTAGCCCTCGCGCAACGCCTCGCGCAGGCCGAAGCCCAGCCGGCGGATCACGCCGGGCGCGAGGATCGATTCGAGCGTCTTGCGCACGGCGCGGCCTCAGGTGTGGCGCAGCGACCTGCGCCGACGCTGGGGCACGGGCGGGCTCAACGCAGCAGACCGCCGATCCACGCTTCCCCGTCGCGCTGCACCTTGAGCGGCAGGAACGCGAGCTGCCAGCCCAGCTCGACCTCGCCGACGACGTCCGTGTCGCTGACGGTGAGCCGTCCCTGGAAGCCCTCGCCGACGACGTTCGCGCCGGTGTCGGACCACTCGATCGACTTCACGAACGCGCCGCTGCGCCCGGAGAGTCCCTCGGCCGCCTTGCGGATGCGCGCCAGGGCCTCGGTGCGACCGAGTGCGTGCTCGACGCGGAGGGTGACCGTCTTCATGCGCCGTCATTGCAAGGCATGCGGCGCGCGGAGTCCAGGCGCACGCGCGCTCGGGCAGAGCCGACTTCGCTCAGGAGCCGACAGGCCCGCCCTCGAAGGCGGGAGAAGGTGTCTGACACCCTTGTCCACTCTTCGGGCGTTCGCGCGCAACCGTGGCCGGGCCGGGCGGTTCCTCACGCGCGGGCTGCGCGCGACCCGCGACCGACGCGATGCCGGAATCCAAGACAGAGCGGTCGAGAGCCAGCGGCGCGGCGCCGACAGGGCCGCGGCTTGCCGCCTCTGCGGGGTCCGGATACGGTCGTCGCGGCCTCGCCCAAGGCGTCGCATGGCTCGAACCCAAATCCGCAACCAGCTCGCGCGAATCGGCGCGGCTGTCGGCGTCCCGCTGCTCGCCGGCTGGCTCGCGAGCGGATCGTGCACGCTCGCGGCCTGTTACGAGGAGTGCGATCCCTGCTTCCAGGCCTGCAAGTGCTCCTCGAATTGCCAGAACCCGCTGGCCGGCGAGGGCGGCTTCCGCATCGCGGAAGCGGAAACGCGTGTCGCGGTCGACGGCGAGGGTCGGACGTGGCGCACGTATCGCGCGATCGTCGGCCCTGAGCTGCGCTGCGACGAGCCGGCCGAAGCCTGCGACGAGCAGCGCGTGGCCGAGTTCGCATGGCGCGTGCTCGCCGTCAACGCGCCGCTCTTTACCGCCGTGCGCGAGCCCGTCTGGCTCCTCGACGCCGTCACGCCGCTGGGCGTCGGCGTCGCCGTGCAGTTCCACCTCGCGCCCGCTCGCAAGGACTCCGACGGTGCGAAAGCTCCCGTCCACTCGCTCACCCTTCTGCTCGATCCCCGCGGTCGCCTGGTCGAGATCGACCAGGTGCTCGACCGCGGTCCCCGCTGATCCCCCCGCGTCCACGTCTTGAAGCGGCCTCGTTCGCCGCAGGATTCCTCACGATGCGCACACTCCTCCTGATGTCGTTCTTGGGCGTCGGCCTCGCGCCGGTCCAGGAACTCTCCACCGAGTACAAGGTCGGCGTCGGCCGCAAGGTGACGATCGAGTCCTCCGTGCGTATGGAGACGACCGCCTCCGAGCAAGAGCGCGACGGCGAGAAGACGTCGCGCGGCGTCGGCATGACCTCCGACACCGAGCGCACCGAGGTGCACGTCGACCACATTGTCGAGGCCGAGGGCGGCAAGCCGACCAAGGTGCGACGCCACTTCGTCGACTTGGGCGGCAAGTCGGCCTTCGAAGCCGGCGAGATGTCGCGCGAGACGGAGCTCGAGAGCCCGTGGCGCGGCGTGACTCTCGAGCTGACCGCTGAGGGCGACAAGGTCGCGGCCGAGGTGATCGCCGGCACCGAGCCGGACGGCGAAGGCGCGCTCGACGGCCACTCGCTGACCTCATTCCTCGACGCGTTCCTGCCCAAGACCGCGGTGGAGGAGGGCAAGGACTGGGAGAT